>Ga0163144_10019315_pt1 | contig 13714 bp, 10 predicted proteins | sample OliLak19BULKMAT1_FD_123175 | JGI IMG/M metagenome (GOLD analysis project Ga0163144, IMG submission 123175) | Freshwater microbial mat bacterial communities from Lake Vanda, McMurdo Dry Valleys, Antarctica - Oligotrophic Lake LV.19.BULKMAT1 | ecosystem: Environmental > Aquatic > Freshwater >... | reverse complement strand
GCGGGCCGAGCCGCTTGCCGGCCTCGAGAACGACTTGGCCGGCGTGAAACGACGAGCCGCGGCGGATGATGCAAGAACCCGACTTCACGCCGCGGGCCGGATTGCGGATCTTCCTCTCGGCGAGCAACTCGCAATCTTCCCACTTCACGACGGCGTCGGCGCCTGCAGGAATCGGGGCGCCAGTCATCACGCGGACGGTGGCGCCATGCACGACCGACTCGGTCGGCACGTTGCCGGCGGTGACGAGTTCCAACTCACGCAGCGTCGCCGAAGGATCGCTGACGTCGATCGCGTAGCCGTCGACCATCGACTTGTCGAATGGCGGCGAGTCGACGCTGCTAGCGACTGACTCGGCGAGCCGCAGGCCTAGTAGTTCTGCCAGCGGCGCTCGCACGCTCGGCAGCGGAGCGACGCAGCGGCGAACGTGATCAAGGGCTTCATCGACGGTGATCATGGCGGCTCGAAGAATACTTAACCATGAAAAAATGCTTAACCACAGAGGCACAGAGATCACAGAGAGAAAAACAATATTTAGTTTGCACCCTGCTGCAAAGTAGCAAGACTCATGCGAGAGGTCGGCGTAAGCTTCGCTACATAGCCTTTCTCCGTGTTCTCTGTGCCTCTGTGGTGAATGTATTTGATACGAATAGAGCGAGGATCAGACCGCTAGAAACGAGCGCAGAATATCGTACCCCGCATGCGTCAGAAAACTCTCCGGATGAAACTGCACGCCAAACAGCGGCAACTTCTTATGGGCGACCGCCATAATCTCTCGCCCCCCTTCAGGGTTGTCGCTCCAAGCGGTCACTTCAAACTCGTCGGGCAGCGTCTCCGGCTTAATCACGAGGCTGTGGTAGCGCGTCGCTTGGAAAGGATTGTCGAGCCCCGCGAACAGCCCGCGGCCGTTGTGGTGGATCATATCGACCTTGCCGTGCATCAACCGGTCGGCGCGGACGATGCTCGCGCCGTAGGCTTGGCCGATCGACTGGTGGCCGAGGCAGACGCCGAGCAGCGGCAGCTTGCCGGCGAGCTTCTGGACGCATTCCACGGAGACGCCAGCTTCGTTCGGCGTGCAGGGGCCGGGCGAGATGATCAGCCGCTCGGGCTTCAGCCTCAGGATTTCATCAACGGTGATTTCGTCATTGCGATCGACGCGAATTTCAATGGTCGGATCGATCTCCCCCAACCGTTGGACGAGGTTGTAGGTGAACGAGTCGTAGTTGTCGATGATCTCGATCATGGCGGCGGGCAGCGCGGGCGGGAATTGCTAGGGTGGCCGGCAGAAGTCAGTGTAATCGGCCTGCCAGTGAGGTGACAGGTCGCGGCAGCGGCGAGTTCGCGGAGCCGTCTGAGCGATTGACGGAAAGATAACCACCAAGACGCCAAGGGCACGAAGACGCACGAAGGAATACCAAGGGAAAGGCAAGAACTCAGCGGCCAAGTCGAGAATAATCTAGTTCTTGTATTTCTTGGTGCGTCTTTGTGTTCTTCGTGCCTTGGTGGTAATTCTTCATCGTCCCGCTACAGAGGCGCGGGCTAAGCGAAGAACATCCGCTGCAGGTCGAGCGTGAAGACGAACAGCATCAGCGAGATCAGGAATACCATTCCGACAGTCTGCATCGTCATCACCACCCGCTCGCTCGCCGGGCGGCCGCGGATTCCTTCCCAAGCCAGGAAGACCATGTGGCCGCCGTCGAGCATCGGGATCGGCAGGAAATTAATCACGGCGAGGTTCGCGCTGAGCATCGTGAGGAAGACGAGCAGTTTGCCCCAGCCTTGAAAGGCGTGGTAACCGGCAGCTTGCGCGATGGTGAGAGGCCCGCCAAGCATGGTGACGGGGACCTGCCCGCTGCCGAGCTTGCTGAGGAAGCGATAGACCATCGTCAGCGAGCGAACTGTTTCGGTTCGACCGCGAGTGGCGGCTTCGCTCCAGGTTTCGGCGATGCGAATCCGCTGGAGCGGTTGCAGGACGACGCCCCGTTCAACGGAGTAGACGTCCTCGCTCGCGACGGGGGTAAGCGTCGCGTCGAGCACTTCGCCGCCGCGCTTGTAGGTGAACTTGAGCTTCGTGCCGGGAGGGAAACGTTGCAGCTCTGAGAGAATCAACGGCAGGCCGTAGCCTTCCTTCTTGTCGTCTTGGCTGAGGTCGAATTTGAGGTCTTTGGGCTTCTCCTTCATGTCAGCTGGTGGCAGAAGCTCGACTGACTGGAGTACGTCGTCTTCTTTAAGTCCTGCTTCGGCGGCGGGGCTGTCTGGCTTCGTTTCGCTGACGACAGTGAGCGCGCGAAAGGCGACGCCGAGGGCGGGCGCGGAGATGGGGTCGTTGCTGGCGATTGGCTCTTCGATCCAATCGACGTTGCGGAGCGGAATGGTCAGCTCTTCGGTGCCTTGGCGGCCCTCTTCGCTGGCGCCGCGACGGACGGTGAGTGCGATCTCTTTTCCTTCGGCGCCGAGCTTGGCGAGGGATGCCGGCAACGTGAAGGGATCGCGGGTGAGCGACGGGGCGTCGTCGGCCGCGTCGACGGCGACGATGCGTTCGATGAAGTCGCCGGCCTTGAGGCCAGCCTTCGCCGCGGGCGAATCGTCTTGCACCGCGGTGATCTTGCTCATCTGCATCACCAGGCCGGTGGTCAGTTCGAGTTCCGGCTCGATGACAATATCGACCTTCTCGCCGCCGGTCGGCGCCGCCTCGGGCTTGTCGACGGGACGCTCGCCGCCGCGCAGGACGGTGAGCGTCACCGGCTTGTCGGTCTTCTTGATAAGCTCGGCCATGTACGCGGCGTAATCGGCGACGGGCGTGCCGTCGACGGCGAGGATTTCGTCGCCGAGTTCAAACGCGGGGGATGCTTTGGCGGCGGCGGAGTGCGGTTTCAGGATTGCCGGCGGGCCGAGTTGTAGCGAGCGGCCGCTCGCGATGCCGACGCGAGCGAGCTTTTCGCCTTGCTCGGGAATGAGTTGCAGTTTGATTTGTTCGCCGTCTCGCTCGATGACGAATGGCAAGCCGTTCTCCAAGTCCCCGAGGGTGACGCTACCCATCAGTTCTTCAAGGAACGAGGGCTTCACGATGTCGTCAACTTGGACCACTTCGTCGCCGGGGACGACCGAGGCGCGCCACGCCGGCGAACCGGGAGCGGTACGCGAGACGAACGACGGCTCGTACGGAACTCCAAGCTTGAACGCCACCGTCGCAAAGATGAACGCAAAGATAATGTTCATGATCACCCCAGCCGAGATGATCGCCATCCGTTGCGGGACGCTCTTGGCGAGGTAGCTGCGGCGATCGACGAGGTACGTCTTGCCGTCGGGGCCGAAGATCTCTTTCGACTCAGGCGTATTGCCGGCGACCTGCGACTCCTTCACCTGTTCGGCGATGTTGGCCGGATTGTCGTCCTGCCCCATCATCTTCACGTAGCCGCCGAGCGGCAGGATGCCGATGCCATACTCGGTCTCGCCCCACTTGCGGCTGATCTTGTAGCCGCCGATGTCGAAGCCGATGAAGAACTTGTCGCACCGGACGCCGCACATCTTGGCGACGGCGAAGTGTCCCAACTCATGGACGAAAATCACCGTGCCGAGGCCGACGGAGACCATGAGGATGACGAGCAGTAAATTACCGAGAGCGGCGAAATCAAACGCCGCGATCATCAAGCACATACCCACCGCGATATCTCCTGCCGCGCCCAGCTGTCGAGTTTCAACAGTGCGTCGAGCGTCGGGTTTGGTTCAAAGTGATGCGCCGAAAGCACGCTACGGCATGCCGGCACGATTTCCGTAAAGTGTAGCTCACCGTCGAGGAACGCCCCTACAGCCGCTTCATTCGCGGCATTCAGCACGGCGCCGGTCGTGCCGCCTGAACGGGCGCACTCTTCGCCGAGCGCCAGCGCGGGAAAGCGCTCGCGATCCGGCGGTTCGAATTCCAGCTTCATCGGCTGCCGCCAATCGAACCGCCGCGCCACGCCGGGGGCGCGGTGCGGATATTCGAGGGCGTATTGAATCGGCAGCCGCATGTCGGGGGGGCTCATCTGCGACACCACCGAGCCGTCGACGTACTCCACCATCGAGTGGACGATCGACTGCGGGTGGATCACCACCGAAATCCGCTCCCCTTCGATGCCGAAGAGCCAGCGGGCTTCGATGATCTCCAGGGCTTTGTTCATCATGGTCGCCGAGTCGATGGTAATCTTCGGGCCCATCTTCCAGGTCGGATGGGCCAGCGCCTCGGCGACGGTGACTCGTTGCAATTCAGCTGGGGAGAGGTGTTTGAACGGGCCACCGCTGGCGGTGAGGATCAGCCGTGAGACTTCGCTCGGCTGGCCCGCCTGCAGGGCTTGGAACAGGGCGCTATGCTCGCTGTCGACTGGCAGCAGCTGGCTACCAGAGGTACGGGCGAGTTCGGCGATCAGTTCGCCGGCCATCACCAGCGTCTCTTTATTCGCCAGGGCGACCGTTTTCTTGGCTTCGAGGGCGGCCCACGTGCTTTCCAGCCCCGCGGCGCCGACAATCGCGGCCAACAGCACGTCGACGTCGGTTTCGCCGGCGATGCGGACTAGCGCGTCTGGGCCGGTCAGCAGCTCGCAACCCTTGGGGAGCTCCGACCAGTCGTATTGCTTGGCCGCCCGGGCGTCGCAGGCGATCACCCACCGCGGCTTGTGCTGCTTGGCCTGCTCGACCAGTTCGTCGAGCCGGGAGTGTGCCGAGATCGCCACCGCCTGCAGCCGGCCATTGCTAGCGGCGATCACTTCGAGGGCGTTCCGGCCGATGCTGCCGGTAGAACCGAAAACCGCAACGCGTTTGGGAGTGGAGGCCATAAGTTGCGGATCGAAGGGGGACGGCAGATTTGGATTTTCGGTTGCGCCAAGGTGGCACGTCCTAAGGTACTCCGCAGGGCGTGGCAAACCCTTCAACGCGGCAACCACGTCCATCGGAGTACCTCTGGACGTGCCACCCACCGGCTCAGGGGGAACAATCGTCCGAATCGCGCCAAGTGAGCCTCCGCACCAACGCGCGGCGATCGACGTAGGAGGAGCGTCGGCGAGAGCGTGCCGGCTGGGGCGCCGCGGGATGAATCTCGGGAGCCGCCCCGCAAGGCGTCGATCGGGACGCAGCATTTTAGGGCTGCCCGCCAGTCGCGACAACCCGCGTTGGGTTGCATCGGGGGCCCTGGGAGGCTCCCTTTCCGCGCCGCAAGTGCTATCCTACCAATAGTTAACAGCGGCTGTGGGCCGTCGTCGGGGGCGATGGTTGCCCCGGACGAGCCGACCGCCGTACCATTTAGCCGCCATCCACATTGAAGCCACCGGCTCCGCCGGTGGACGAAGTGCCAGGGCGGATCGCTATGCAAATTCGTCCACCGGCAGAGCCGGTGGCTTTTAATTCGACCTCACCCGCGGCCACCAACCGCCGCGCTATTCCTGCCAAGGCTATCGATCCATGGATCAACCGAAGGACGCCCCGAAGACCCCCAAGAAGTCGGCCGAGAAAAAGGCCCCGCCGCAGAACAACAACATGTTGTGGTATCTGCTCGGCCTCGGCGTGCTGCTGTTGCTGCTCGTCACCGTCTGGCAAACGCAGAACAAACTGACGATCGGCTGGAGCGATCTCGAAGCATTGATCGCCGCCAGCAATCCCGACGCGCCCAAGGAGGCCGATTCGTACATCAGCTACGAAGACAAAACGGTCAAGCCGCCCATGCAGCACCGGTTGAAGGATCCGACGAACATCCACATCGGTTCGTCTGAAGTCACTGGGACCGTGATGGAGCAACACAAACGCGCCCCCGTCGACGGCAAAGAGGATATTCTCGATCCGAACGCGCAATGGACCGACTTCGCACCGATGACGTTTCGCACCGCAGCGAGCCCCTATACCACCGCCCGCGCGCTCAAGTTGCTGCGAGAGAACAAGATCGACGACTACCGCATCGAGGAGCCGCCAAGCCAACTCCTCGCCTACATCCCCGTGCTGGTCCTCACCGGCATGTTCGTGATGTTGATGATCGTCATGCTCCGCCGCATGGGCGGCGCCGGCTCGCCCATGGCCTTCGGCCGCAGTCGCGGCAAGCTGATCGCCCAAGAAGACATTGAGGTGACCTTCGACGATGTCGCCGGCATCGAAGAAGCCGTCGACGAGCTCCGCGAAGTGGTCGACTTCCTCAAGAACCCCGAACGCTACCACCGCCTCGGCGGCCGCATCCCGAAGGGCGTGCTGCTGGTCGGCCCTCCCGGCACCGGCAAGACGCTCCTCGCCAAGGCCGTCGCTGGCGAGGCGGGCGTGCCGTTCTTCAGCCTCAGCGGTTCGGACTTCGTCGAAATGTTCGTCGGCGTCGGCGCCGCCCGCGTCCGCGACATGTTCCAACAGGCCGAACAACGCGCCCCCTGTATCGTCTTCATCGATGAACTCGACGCCCTCGGCAAGACCCGCGGCAGCGGCCAGATCGGCGGCCACGACGAGCGCGAGCAAACGCTCAACGCGCTGCTCGTCGAGATGGACGGCTTCGGCACGAACAGCGGCATCATTATCATGGCCGCCACCAACCGCCCGGAAACGCTCGACCCCGCCCTGCTCCGCCCCGGCCGGTTCGACCGCCATGTGCTGGTCGATCGCCCCGACGTCGGCGGCCGCGAGGAGATCCTCGAAGTCCATTTGCAGAAGATCAAGGTCGACGAAGACGTCAACGTGAAGCAGGTCGCTGCGATCACGAGCGGCTTCGTCGGCGCCGACTTGGCGAACATCGTCAACGAAGCCGCCCTCCTCGCCGCCCGCAACGGCAAGAAGGCGGTCGGCATGATCGAGCTCAACGAAGCGGTCGAACGCTCTAGCGCCGGCCTCGAAAAGAAGAGCCGCATCATGCAGCCCGAAGAGAAGCTGCGGGTCGCGTACCACGAAAGCGGTCACGCGCTCGTTGCCTACTCGCTGCCGAACACCGATCCGGTTCACAAGGTCTCGATCATCCCCCGCGGGCTCGCCGCCCTCGGCTACACGATGCAGCGGCCCGAGCAAGACCGCTTCCTGATGACTCGCAGCGAACTCGACAGCCGCATCCAGGTGCTGCTCGCCGGTACGGTCGCTGAAGAAATGGTCTTCGAAGACATCAGCAGCGGCGCGCAGAACGACCTCGAACGGGCCACCGAGATCGCTCGCAGCATGGTGATGGATTTCGGCATGAGCCGCCTGGGCCGCGTCAACTTCCGCGAAAGCAACCGTAGCCCCTTCCTGGCGACCGGCGGCGACTTCGGCCGCGCCAGCACGCACAGCGAGCAGACGGCCCGTGAGATCGACGAAGAGGTAAAGCGGATTCTCGACGAAGGCTTGGAGCGCGTCCGGCACATCTTGGCCGAACGCCGCCACACGCTCGAAGCGGTCACCAAGGCGCTGATGGAAGAGGAGACGATCGACTCCGACGCACTGCGGCGGATCATCGACGAGACAACCTCCGGCGCCCGCATCGTCCCCGGCACGGCGATGGAGCCGAAGCGGCCGTCGCGGATCAAGAGCGACGAGCCGACCGCAGAGAAGGAAGCGGGCGGGATGTAAGCCGCGTTCGCGCATTAGCCCCCGGTTCTTCAAACCGGGGGTCAGAACCCAGGCGCAAGCTTTCGTTCATCGACTTCAAACCGCGTCTTCGTCCGCACGAACGCCTCCACGTCGGCTTTGAGCGCCTCCGGTGCCGCGGCCGCATAAGCCCGCTCGCTGCCGTAGAGCATCAGCCAATTCGGCAGCAGGTGATGCCACGAGGCGCGCCGGAAGCTTTCCCACAACAAGACGCGGCGGCGAACGATGATGCCATGCTCTCCCAGCAGCATCGGCCGCACGTGGACGAATGGCCGATAGATAAAGTGGAGGGCGGAAACCATCAAAAAGCCGTTCACGATTCCGGCGTACGACGGCCCGAAGATCCCCGGCTCGCTGCGATCACGGATCAGTTCCAGGGTAAAAATGTAGGCCCCTAGCAGCGAAAAGAGTAGCAGCCCCCACGCAAAGATGATCGTCAGAAACGACGAGTTTGGCAGATCGGGTCGCTGCAGTGCGAAGCGAATCGGGCCGACCAGCGCGAGCCGTCGCGTGTGCCCCCGCCATTGGAACCACAGGTAGGCGGCGAGCGTCCCTAGCAACGTCAGCCAAAAGGCCAGCAGCGACGAACGCGATTCCGGGGCAGCCGCGCGGTAAGCCGGCCCGAGCACGGCCGCCAGCAGCGCCGCGCCGCTGGTGACGAGCAACATCGCGCGCAGCGGGAACCGCATCCCCGGTTCTGGCGGCGCCGACGCTTCGGCCGACTCGAAGGCTTGCAGTTCAGCGTCGCTCATTGTTCAAACAGCCTCGCCTTCGCTCTCCTCGGCGTCATCGCCATCGACAAGCCGCGTCTGCGCATCAGGAATCGTCAACTCCGTCTTCTCACGAACAAACGCCTCGACCGCTGCGCGCAACTCGGCGGGCACGGCAAGAAAAACGTCGCCGCGAAAGCGATTCGGTTTTCCTTCGCTAAGTTTCAGCACGCCGGGGCGATCAGGCGACCATTCCCACCCCTTCAGCTTGCTCCAAAACGTCTCCTTGCGCAGCGACCAGACGCCGCGATCACAGAGGAACGCCGATTGCTTCAGCAATATCGGCAACAGGAAGAACCCGAGCATAAGGCCCTTAATAATTCCGCGCACCGCGACGTCCATCCATCGCGAGCTCAATCCGCCGGCAAAGCGGTCGGATTGCCGCACGACGTGTTCAGCTTCGGAGGCCAGCAAGAGCACCAGCGCCGCAAACGCTGCGATTCGCACCATCGGATTGAGCCACGAGCGTCGCCAAGTGAGCGTCACTTGCCAATGGACGGTTCCCATCAGGCGATTTGGCGTCATCATGCGGCGCCACTGCCAAACCAAAGTGGCGCACGCGGCGACCAGCATGATCGTCCAAAACGCAACCAGCGACTGTTGAGCAACTTCCGACTGCCGCCGAAAATACGGCCCCGCCAGCGCCGCCAACAGCGTCATCACCGCCAACAGCGCCGGTAACCGAAACCGAACGCCCGTCCCACGATCCAAGTTATTGTTCAAAGCATCAGACATGACAAAGTTCTTCACTTAGCCCCCGGTTCTTCAAACCGGGGGCGATGCGGCGTCATCCACAAAATGCGTCTTCCCCCCTCACAAACGCCTCCACCTCGCCACGCACGTCATTCGGCACGTCGAGATAAATATCGCCGTCAAGTCGATGAAGTTTGAGCGTCTCCGGTCGATCAGTCTGCCACTCGGCATGGCGAATGTACTTCCACGCTGCGATAGTACGTCCCAGCAATCGCCGCCAAGACCGCCAGCGCCGTCGTCACGGCGATCATCGTCCGAATGCGAAATCGCACGACGGGATCAGGCGGCGACTGGCGGATCGTGTCGGACATAAGAAGTTTTGTGCAGGCGGTCCAAGCTACGCCTCGCGAAACGACGCAGTAATCTTCTCGCTTAGGAATGACACTGCCGCCGGCTCCGTCTCAGGAGTAAATTGAACGCAAGGGTCTCCCTGAAACAGGTAGTCGATCTGGACGCGATGAAGTCGTACAATTCTGGGGCGGTCAACGAACTGTTCGGCCCGGAAGAAACGATCCCAAGGGATGAGCTTCCCATAGTCGACGAGTCCTTCGTCCGTGATCGCCATCGGCCAGGGGATCATTCGTCGAAACGTGTGGGCGACCATAAAGCCGATGAAGAAACCGATCCAGAGCGTCAATCCGAACGACGGATCCGGCCTGTTCGCACTCTCGGCGACATTGCCGAACCAACTGTAAAGAATGCCCGGAGACGCGATCACGGCGCCCCAGAAGAGAAACGGCGGGCCTTCTGGGCTCCAATGTCGCTCCCATGCCGACATACCATAGAAGCGGATTTGCCCCGCTCTCCGGGGAACGCGTCGAGATCGAAAATAATAAAAGGCGTACGTCGCGGCGACGCTCGCCAACGTGGTGCACCAGGCAACCGCCAAATGACGTTGTGAGGTTTCGCTAGCGCCCCAAGACAGCGGTGCAGCCGCCGCCGCGAAGATCGACGCGATCGAGGTCACGGCGATCATGCTGCGCAGCCCAAAGCGAACGTTGGGAGCAACCGGCGGCTGAATCTGTGCTTCGGACATCACGGTTCCGATTGTAACACCCGTGCCGCTCGCTAGGTTCCCGCCAAGAAACGGAATCAACCGCCAACGACCGCAACTCTCAGATCTGAAATCTCAAATCTCAAATCCCTCCGCTCCCGCAAACTTTTCCGCAATTTTCTAGACGCCAATGCAACCGCAATCAGAATGAGGGTATGGCTCACGCCCCTCTTCATTCTGCGGCCGAATCCGGCATTGGCGTCAAACTCCTCCTCACAGGGGTCGCGATCGTCGTCTTGGCCCAATTCTGGTCGGCCGTGCCGATGGCCGGGGCGATCGCCCTGGTCGCCTGGGGCACCGTGCTGAACGTCTCGCAGCGGCGAGAACTACTGATCCTCGCGGCCCTAATCTACACCCCGCTGGGAATCCTGGCCGTCATGTCGCAGGTCGACCTGGCGATGAATTCGTCGCTCGCCTGGGGCCTCTTCGCCGGCCTCGACGCCGCCTTGGCGATGACGCTCCTCTATCACTTGGCTTGCCGCACCGGCAACCAACTCGCCCGCCGCTAGCCGCCAGTCGGCAAGTAGCCGCGTGTCAACGACCCGCCGGAGCGTTCGCAGCCGTGGCCGCAAGCCTTTCGATGAACGCTGAAAGCGTTCCATCTGTTAGCCCGGGGTTGATTGCGCAGCAATCTACCCCGGGTCGGACAATGCAGAATGCCCACAACCCTGTAGGGGTTGAATCAATTGATCCAACCCCTACAGGGTTGTGGTTCGATTCATCATGTCAACCCGGGGTAGCTCGCTGCGCGATCAACCCCGGGCTGGATGATTGAACGCTTTCAGCGTTCGCCAACAGTTCCCTTACTTGTCTTCGATGAGTGCAAACGATGAGTGCAAACGCCTTCCCCCTGTCCCAGCTTGATTCCGTACGATTAAGCAGGTTCCAGCTTGCTTTTGGCCACTCGGATTGAGATAATGAACATAAGTATATGTGTCGGTTCTTTGGCAATTCGAGCGAAGAAGTTTCGCCGACCGGTGCGTTCAGAAGGCCGCCAGTAGCGTCGCGGTACGCGCCCATGCCGTTAATTTTCCATGTCGACCCGTGCGACACAAACACGATTTTGTCGCGACAGAAACGACACAATTCCATTTTGTCGTCGACGCAATTGGCAATCGGGAAACGACTTAGGATCGGTCGCATTCTGTCGCCAAAAATCGATGTTGGCTTGGACGACGGCAAGCGACAGAAAGCAAAGTCCAGGGAGGGCGAGGCTCCCGCCGAGCCGCCGTTGGAGATTGAGCGACCCGTAAGCTGCGATCTCGGTTCACCGTGACCCTGATCGTTCCACGACACGAGCCAAGCTCTGTCGCGACAGAAGCGACACAATTCCATTTTGTCGTCAACGCAAACAGCAATCGAGCAACGACTTAGAGCCGATTGCATTCTGTCGCCAAAAATCGATTCGGCATCGTAGGACGACTAGCGACACAAAGCAATGAGGGTGGCGCAGCGAGGGTGGCATGGTCTCGACGGTACTCCGTCGTGACCTTTCTCTTTCCTTGGTGCGTCTTCGTGCCCTTCGTGCCTTGGTGGTTAGTCTTCCTCGCCGCACCGGCGGGTCGTTGACCCGCGGCTACTCGATCGGCGTCGCCCCCGGCGGAGGCGTCCCGCCGCCGGCGCGGACATAGTCGCTGCGGCTGTGGGCGTAATCAGCCGCCGACGGCAGCTCGTCGATTGCGTCAGCGGGCTGTTGGGCCTTGTCGAACAGCCGCTGCAAGAAGGGTCGGCACCAACCGCAGCCAGTGCCGGCGCCATAGCACTCCGCCAGTTGGCCGACCCGGCGCGGGCGTTCGATGCGAATGTAGTTCTCGACCTTCCGCCGACTCACATGGAAGCAGAGACAAAGTTCGTCGTCGAGTTCCATCTTACGGCACTTTTGAAAGACGGGGATGAACCACGAAGGCACAAAGACACGAAGGAAGCACGAAGAGAAAGCAGAGAATATGAAAACAGTGGAGCAACCTACATTCTGACCGCCAGCGAGCAGGGTGGGCTTTCCAGTTTCAGATGCTCTTCCTTCGTGTCTTCCTTGGTGTCTTAGTGCCTTGGTGGTTGCATTTGCACGCGCGGAAAATCGAATGACATTCGCTGCAATCCGCAAACCCGCCGCAGCTTCGCACAGCAGAGCAGATTTTCCTAGCTAGCACCATGCGCGGGACCTGCGGTTGCGGCAATCTCTTCGCAAGCTGAACGGCTTCGGCGGCCGATCATGTAGGACGTGCAGCTTTCGCGACCGGGGAGCCATGCCATGCGCCATCCTGGTCGGCGAAGATCGAGTTCGCTCCCACGCATTGGCGAGGGGCGAGCGGCAGGGAGGCCGATGAGCGATATGCATTGGAAACGACGACGCCCGCGGTGGCCTTATTGGGTCGCCTTGGGAGGTCTGTTTTTGTTGACGTTGGCCGCTCCGTGGTCGTGGCATCGGACGCGCAGCGCCCGGCTGCGCGCCGCGGCGGACGCCAAGTCGCACGCTCCGGAGGGCGCTCCCGCGGCGCCGAAGCAGCCCGCCAAACCACTGGCTCTGCTTCACCCGACTGTCCCGCCGCTCGCTGCGCCGACGGCGCCCGAGCCTGAGCTTTCCGGCCCGATGGTCTTCGCCGACGATTACGTCGCCGTCGACGAACCGCTGGTCGAGCAGAAGCAGACCGAACAAGAAGTCGCCGCGGCCGAGCCCTTCAGCCTCCGCGCGAAGAACCGTAGCGTGCTGATCAAGAACGGGCTATCTGGAAATGGCGCGCCTGCTGTGGCCCCGTCGATCTTCACCAAGCAATCGCTTACAAAGGTCCGCGATGCGATCTTGGCGATGGTGGAGCAGGCTCGCCAGGCTCAAGCCGCGCAGGCCGGGGCAGCCGCCCAGCCAGCCGAGAGTTCGCTGACGTTCACCAGCCCGATGCGCGTCGTCGTCGAGAGCGAGCATGATCGCCTAGCGATGATCCCGCCCAAGGACATGCGCATCGCCGGCGTTCCTGAACTGACGGCCGAATCGAACCCCGTACGACCGGCCGCACCTCTCGCTCCGCTGGCGAAGCCGGCGCTACAACATCGCCCGACGGCGCTGATCGCCCAACTCGAAGCGCTCGCCGCCGGTTCGCCGGCGTCGCCTTGGGCGCAGCATGTGTTGGCTCGCGTCGAACAACTGACCGACGTGCCCGCGGCGGTCGATCACAACTGGCAGCCGACGATCGTCGAGCTCCGCCAACTCGCTGCGCATGGTTTCAACCAGGCGCTGACGGTGAGCAATCCGGCCGACCAATCGTCGTGGGTCCGGGCGAGCCGCTCGTTGGAGCGCCGCCTGCCCGTCTGGACCCTTCTGGTCGATCGGCAGTTCATGAGCGAACAAGCCGCATCGCTGAGCGACGCGCTCAACAATAACGCCGGCTTGCTTCAGGCGCTCAACGACGTCGCCGTGCTGACCGCCGGTTCCGAAGAAGGGGCTACCTGGCGCGAGTATCTACGCGTTGACGAAGCGGCCGGCCTCGCCAGCGTTGGCGGCGACCTCCACGGCGAAGCGCGCCGCGCCGTTGCTCGCGACGTGTTGGTGCGGATCGACGACCCATGGCTCACCGCGGCGCAGCGACAGTTC
>Ga0163144_10019314_pt1 | contig 13714 bp, 10 predicted proteins | sample OliLak19BULKMAT1_FD_123175 | JGI IMG/M metagenome (GOLD analysis project Ga0163144, IMG submission 123175) | Freshwater microbial mat bacterial communities from Lake Vanda, McMurdo Dry Valleys, Antarctica - Oligotrophic Lake LV.19.BULKMAT1 | ecosystem: Environmental > Aquatic > Freshwater >... | reverse complement strand
GCCGGCGCCGTCTTGGGAAAATCACGCCACAGATCGTCCGGCAGCAACTGCGTCATGGGCTATCTCCTTGTTGGAGATCACATACCCGCTGACTGCGCCGGAACTAAGGGGAGAGGCATGCGCTGCACGTAGTTCCTTATCGCACGAATTGACAATCCGAGTGGCATCTAATGGCGAGTTGGCACGCGCCGAAGCACGCTACATGCCCAAATCACTCGAACTTGTAATCTCGCGAGAGGTGTCGAAGGGGTTACGGACGCGTTGCGAAGAAACCGGCGCGCCAATGCCGGCTCCAGAGGCATGCATGACGATGTTCCACGAGCTTGGGCACATTGTACTTCATCCAAGAAACGTTGTACCGTTGTCGCGCATGAGAGATGGAAACATCAGAGAAAGGTCGATCCCGCTGCGGGAGTCAGCTGAACATCAGGCGAATACGTTCATGCGCTGTTTTGCAATGTCGCGGGCGAACGTAATCCGCTATCCTGATCCAATTGTGCTTGCTCTGTACTGCAACGTGCCATCGGCTCACGCTCGGCTAAGGCTGCAATTGGAGAAAGACCTATATTCAACAAAGCCGTTGTTAATTGCAACGAACAGGGAAGTTTATGTTGCGTCTGAAAATCTGCTCTCTGCACGCGTTCAGACATTGTGGAATGAGCTAGGGCACGACACAACCGGATACGACCCCCGTCTATTTCGTTTAACATCTTGTGGCAGCCTTGTTCAGAAAAGTGAATACGGTAACGCAAAGTCTCACTTAGGCTGGGTGGTGCGCGACGGTGTTATCGTGCGGTGTCAAGATGTGATTGACGACTAGCGATCTGGGCTGGTGGGTCCGGGAGGCTGTGCCTCCCGGCGGGGCGCAGGGGCTGGCCCCTGCCGCGTTACTGGGACACCAGCCAAGTACGAGGGGCGCTCCGCCCCTCGCGCTCCCCGACCAGGGACGGTGTCCCTGGACCCTCGACGCTAAGAGGTCGGAGGCAAGCTCGTTCTGGTAAGTCGCAAGCCTATGCCGTTACCGCAGCGATCAGCTAGGCCGTTACCGCGGTTGCCCGAGCAAACGTTGCCCGGGTTGAGCCCACAGGAGCCACCGCGTCGTACGCGGCGGGTCGACGCTACCGGCCAGGATGATCATCACGGCCAAGAGATCGAGACCTTAAAGGCTATCGCTGCTTGTGATAGCCCTGTTTCGTGACTGCGGCTCAGCTGTTTTCCTTGAAGCCGTAGTCAGGGATGCCCTGCTCGTTGCCGTAGTATTTATACGGCAAGAATTTCCCGCTCATCGTAATTTTGACTCGGTCGCCCTTGGGATTGGCTTCGCGCTCAAACTCAAAGTTGAAATCGATCGCCGACATGATGCCGTCGCCGAATTCCTCTTCGATCAGCGCTTTCCACGCCGGACCGTTGACCATCACCATCTCATAGAACCGGTAGAGCAGCGGATCGGTCGGCGGCATGGGCGTTCCGGTCCCGCGATAGGGCACTTCGTTGAGCATCGCCTGCTCAGCCGCAGTCAGGCCGAACAGCGTGGCGGCCTTGGCCGCGAGCGGCTTGACGAGCTTCATCTGCCCGAGCAGAGCGCCAACGACCATGGTCGGCGCCATGCCGCCGATTTCCTCGCAGATGAACTTCCATGTCCAGCCGCGCTCGCGCTTGATGTCGAGAATTTTTTCGGTGAGTTGCTCACGGCGCATGGGGTACCTCTCCTTGTGTTGAATTTTGAATACCGCGCGCTGACCGTGGCGAACGCGGTTGACGGGTCCGGGGCGATCCCTTTGGGCTCGATCGGTGAGTGGCGGCCTCTGTCAGCGGCTGGGACCGTCCGGCGATCTTGAGCTTCACGGTGTCGGGTCGCTTGTAAAGCGGTACGGTCAGGCCAGCCGTTTTTCCGCCACTGGACGGGCCGCGATAAAGGACGGTGACGGCCTTCATCGGTCGGTTGTTTGGTAGAAAGGGTTTGCGCACGAACTTGATCCCCCGTTGCGTGGTGTTATGCAGTTTGAAGATGACGTCGTGTGTCGTGATTAGGCGGCGCTTGTCACCGGCGCCTGGTCTGTTGCTGGCGCACTGCTCAGAAGTTGAGGCGGACCGACGGCTGACACCGCGTGCGTTGGGCGGATCAACGGCGGGTTCTTCGGATCGAAATCGCCGCTGTCACCTTTGGCCATGACGGCAGAGCGCGTGACGAGGAAGTCGATCAGGTGGTTTCGCAGCGGGTAGTAATTCGGGTGCTTGTGCAGGTCGGTTCGTGACCGCGACTTCGGCAGCGTATTCTCGACGATTTCAGCAACGCGGGCATTGGGTCCGTTGGTCATCAACAAGATCTTGTCGGCAAGCAACATCGCTTCGTCGACATCATGCGTGATCATGAACGTCGTCTGTTGCGTGCGCGCACGCATCTCGAGCACTTCGTCCTGCAGCGAGCCACGGGTCAGCGCATCGAGCGCCGAGAACGGTTCGTCCATCAGTAGAATTTTTGGCTCGAGCGACAGCGCGCGCGCGATTCCGACCCGCTGCTTCATCCCGCCCGACAATTGCGACGGCTTCTTATGGGCCGCGTGATCGAGGTGGACGAGGCCTAAGAACTTCATCGCGTGTTCGCGGGCTTGGGCGCGCGACCAATCTGGATTACGTGAGGTCACCGCTAATTCGACGTTCTGCAGCGCTGTCAGCCAGGGCATGAGCGCGTGGCCTTGGAAGATCACCGCGCGATCAAGACTGGGTCCGTCGACATGGACGCCGCCAGCGACAATCGTGCCGCCGGATGGCCGATCCAGGCCAGCGAGAATGTTGAGGATAGTGGACTTGCCGCAGCCAGAATGGCCGATCACGCAGAAGAATTCGCCTTCCGCGACATCGAACCAGACATTGTCGAAAACGACGGTTTCACCTTTGCCGGTCGGATCGGGGAACCGACGCGACAGGCCCTGCACGGAGATATGATTCGATGTCATGAGGTTCCCGTTAGTCGGCGTACGCGACGGCGCTTTGCAGCCGCGCGAGCATTTGATCGAGGATCATGCCGACGACGCCGATCAGCAGGATGGAGTTGATCACGTTGGTGATCGACAGGTTGTTCCACTCGTTCCAGACGAAGTAGCCAATGCCGGTGCCGCCAACGAGCATTTCTGCGGCGACGATCACCAGCCAAGCGATGCCGATCGAGATGCGCATGCCGGTCAGGATTGTCGGGGCAGCGGCTGGTAGTATGACGCGCCACGCTGTCCGGCCCGGCGACATCTCGAGCGTTTTGGCGACGTTGACCCAATCCTTGCGCACGGACGCGACGCCGAACGCCGTATTGATCAGCATCGGCCACAGAGAGCAGATGAAGATGACGAAAATCGCTGAGATCGAGCTGTCTTTGATCGTGTAGAGCGCCAGTGGCATCCAGGCGAGCGGAGAGATCGGTTTCAGGATCTGGATGAAGGGGTTGAGCGCAGCACTCATCAGCGGCGACATGCCGACGATGAAGCCGAGCGGGATCGCGACCATCGCGGCCAGCATAAATCCGAGCAGCACGCGGCCGATCGAATAGCCGAGCTGAATGCCGATGCCTTTGTCGTTGGTCCCGCGATCATAAAAGGGATCGGACACCAAACCCCACAGTTTTTCGCCGACTTCGATGGGGCCCGGCATCGCAGATTTCCCCTGCGTTGCCGTGGCGCCCATCAACTTGGCGTATTCGGGATCGACCTTTGCGGTCGGCCCCGATCCGCTGACCGCGATGTGCCAGGCGATGAGTAGTGTTGCCAAAATCAGCAACGAGACGAGCCCGGCGCGAACGTTCAGCGGTATGGCGATCATCGGGTCAGCTCCGCTTGATCGGGAAGCTCGCCAAATACTCGGCAGGTTTGGTCGGGTCGAAAGCTTTGCCCATAACCGAGAAGCCTTTGAGCGGGTCGGCTGGCGGAGTCAGCCCGACTTCCTTCATCAGCTTTGTCGTATCGGTCGTCAGGTAGACCTGCTCGGCCACTGCCTTGTAATCGACATCGCCCTTGATCTGGCCCCAGCGCTTCATCTGCGTCAGGATCCAGATCGCGAAGCTCTGATAGGGGAACGGATCGAAGTCGATGCGGCGCGGATCCTTCATAATCTTGCCGAGGCCATCGGCGTAAGTGCCCGTCAGCACCTGCTCGAGCACGGTCTCGGGCTGGTTCAGATAGTTGGCTGGCGCAATCGCCGCTGCGATCTGCTTGCGGTTTTCATCCTTCGTTGCAAACGCCGTCGCCTCGATGATAGCGCGCAGCAGGGCCGCGTAAGTGTTGGGCGAAGCTGTGATGAACTCTTTCGATGCAGCGAAAGCGCAGCACGGATGCCCGTCCCACATTTCTTTCGACAGAATGTGGATGAAGCCCGCACCATCGAACACGGCGCGTTGGTTGAACGGATCGGGGCCAAGGAAGCCGTCGATGTTGTCGGCGCGCAAGTTGGCGACCATTTCGGGCGGCGGAATAGAGCGGATCTGCACATCGGTATCGGGGTCGAGGCCGGCTTCCGCGAGATAATAGCGCAACAGATAATTGTGCATCGAGTAGTCGAATGGAACGCCGAACTTGAAGCCTTTCCACGTTTTCGGATCGCGCTTGTCTTTGTGTTTGATGGACAGCGTGATGGCCTGCCCGTTGATATTCTCGACGGCAGGCATGGCGAACGGAACGGGCGCTGAGCCGACGCCGAGTGAAATCGCCAGCGGCATTGGAGCCAGCATGTGCGCGGCGTCGTATTCCTTGTTCAATGTCTTGTCGCGGATGACAGCCCAGCCGGCCGTCTTGACGACATCGACGTTGAGGCCCTGCTTTTCATAAAAGCCCATGGGCTTTGCCATGATGATCGGCGTGGCGCACGTGATCGGGATGAAGCCGACCTTGATGTCCTTCTTTTCGGGCGTTGCTTGGGCGAAAGCCTCGGTCACCGTGGCGTAAGGGAAGACCGATGCGATCGCGGCAAGCGCGGTCGCCGAACCAACGGTCGAGAGGAATGTGCGCCGCGCGATCGGATCGGGGAACACAGCGCGCAGTACGGTCTCCTCGACGGCGCTGCGGATACGGGCATCTTGCGAACTCCGATCCAGCGCGTGGTCGAGCTCGCTCGCATGGCGGCCGCACGAGCAGCCGTTGCCGCTGCGGCTGTTCCACGTGCGACCGGCCTTCTTGAATGGGTTTTCAAACGACATCAGCAAAGCTCCCCTGGATAAGCCAGGAGTCCATCGCAATGCTTATGCCAGTTGGAAGGCCCGCAATTTCATCAACGATTTCAGAGCTGTCGGCGGCTTACTCAGATCGATCCCGCCAAATCCGCCCAGTTTTTCATCATCGTGAAAACTTGAGACCGCTCGTCGCCTATAAAATAAGCAGACGCATCTGCCGTCGACGCGGCCTGCTCTCTTGACGGGCACCTGCCCGATCTCCCGCCAATTCGCTGTCAGTATCGCGTGCCGGCCCGCAGGCCGAACCGGTCGAACCCCTCGTTGAACGTCTGGGTGTAACCGTTCGAGGTGTGTTCGAAATAAACCGAAACCGAATTGTGGGTGCCGATACGAAGCCCGGCTTCGATCGGGATGTGGAATAGCGCGCGCGACCCCAAGGCTTTTCGTTCCGGGTCACGTCGGTCGGTGTTGCCATCGTGGATGGCGAGCCCGAGACCGGTCGCGAAAAACCAGCGGTGCGGGAGGTCGTAGGTGATGCGTGCGTCGGCGTAGATGTTGCTGGTCGCACCCGCCGTATTGATGTTGGCGCCGATCGCGGGGCGCAACGTACCGCCGAAAAACGTCGGCATAGACGGCGACAGCTGCGCCTCGACGTTGATATCGACCGACGTCGGTTCACGCTGGAAGCCACTCCAGAGGTCCGGCATGTCATGATACAACGCCCCGACCGTCAGCTGATGGATCAAACCTTCGGATTTTACTGGCAATGTGAAGGCTAACATCGCGGCGAGCATCACGGCCGCAGTGGCGCTGCTGCCACCGATGGGCTTGAGCAAGCCGTTTACCTTCAAGCCCGCCCGGTTCGAAAACGCCATCGTGTCAGCCCTCGTCGGCGGTGGTCAAAATGTGGTCTGCGGCTTGCGATCGAGTGCCGATCGGTAGCCGTGAGCCCGTGCGCGAAACGAATGGAGCGCGTCCAAGGGCGGTTCATCCCACGGCGGAGGCCCTCAAAATCTACCGGCGCTGTCAAGCCATAATCGCTGGCTGGCGGCAACGGCACATCGACATGCTAGCGTAGATTGTTGCCGCAGTTCAGCGCGCCGGACACACACGGTCGCCAGCAGCTAATGCCGCAGCCAGCGTGTCGTAGGAGCCGAGAATGCGGCCGTCCGGCGCGTGGAGTTTGATGAACGCGTCCGTCTGAGCATCGGCCTGCGCCCGGGAAACCGTGAGAGCTGTCACGCGACGCTGGGCACCAGTTCGAGATGTGATCAGCCGTGTCAGGTCGCCGCCGTAACTTGCGGTGAACAGCTGGCAGGGGGGCACTGGTGTTGTCTGGAGGGGCGTCGGCGGGCGGGGCGTTGACGCTGCAGGCGTTGCGACGGTCGTCGAGCCAGCAACAAGGCTGCTCGCAGCTTCGGCCTGCGCGCGTCCAGCCGGTGGCGGCGGGAGTGCCGCCTCGACGCCAAGTGGACTGCCGGTGCAGTGATCGCGGCGAAACAGTTCGGCGACGGTCTCGATGCTGCGGGCGTAGGCCGGGTCGACCGCCCACCGCCGCGCGAGATCGCCGAACCCTGGCGGCCGGCCGAGTTTCAGCGACAGAAAGATGATGTCATCCTGCTTGTCACGGGTGCGTTGCGCCACCGGATTTGGCACGCGCTCGCCGGAATAGGCGACGAGGTGCTGGAGCTGTGCAAGGACGCCGGTCCCGACATCGGGGAAGCGGTCGCCGGGGACGCCATTGCCGATTGCGCCGATCCCGGCGAAGTTGTTTTGGCTCACGTTGACATCGCCCGGACTGCCATCGCCGCGGCGGAACTTCAGATAGTTGGTCTCGATCAACATCTGGAAGAATGCGTAGTCCCAGCGGATCCGCAACGCCTCGCCGATCTCGCGGTAGTGCGTCGCGATCTGTTCGAATTTCGGCGCAGGCGCGGGATTGCGCGTGCGGAGAAAGGCCATCAACCCATCAGTCGTGACGCAGGCAGGCACGCGATTGGCGGCCGTGGTGCGGATTGGTGGCGGGCTGGCGTAAGCTGGCCCAGTTGCTGTCAGCACGCACAGTAAGCCGGCGCAGAGCATGCCGACCGCGACGACTGCCACCGGACGGCATACACTCGAACTCTGGCGTGGCATGAGACGATTCCGATGGCCCGAAATTTGGACAGAACACGGTGCGGTTGACGACTGCGGCCGCAGCGGCGAGCGGCGACAAGACGCGGCGGTGTCAGCCTTCGGGGCAGAGCTCGAATGCCTTGTCGAGGGCGAGCGTCTGGCTCTTGAAGTCGCCGACGAGCTTGCCGCCTTTGGCGTAGGCCGAAATGTAAGCGTCGGTCTCACGCGCCTCGGTGCCCTCGTTGACGTCTAGCACGGTGTAGTTGACGGCATCCGGCGCGACGACCTTGATGATCACAGACTTCTGGCCGCCGTAGCTGGCCGTGAAGACGTTGCACTTCGACGGCTCTTTCGACGCAGAACCTTTGGCGGCTCCATCCTTCGTCGTCGGCACTTTGCCCGGCTTGACCGCGACCGCCGTGTCAGCAGCCAATGCTGTCTTGACGGCCTGGGGCGATGGTGTCGCGATCGCTGATGCCGGTGCTGATGCTGGTGCTGATGTCGGTGCGTCTGGCGGGGTCTCCGCTTTGCCAGCGTTCAAAACGGTCACGCCCTTAGATGCGGGCACGTCCGCGGCGGGCGTGGTCTGACCGGCAGATGGCGCAGCGGATGCAACTCCAGTGGCGCCGAGTGCAGAGCGGCCGTCACCCGGCGGCTTGGCGGCAATAGCGGAAGGCTTGGGTGCGACGGGGGGCGGTACGGCAGCAGATGCCACGACGGGTGGCGCTGCGGCCGACGGGGGCACGGGGCGGGTTGCTTCCTCGAGCAAGCCCTTCCGCGCGGCTGCGACCAGTTCGGGACGTGGATCGGCTGCTTTGCACGGCCCGTTCATAAATCCGTCGCCAACGGCCTCGATGTCAGCGGCGTACTTGCGCGTCGAAGGCGCCCATTTTTTTGCAAGCTGGGCAAAGGTGACCGGCCCCTTGATCGTCTTCTGCCACTCGGTGAGGACGCCCCATTCCTGGACCTTGCGGGTGCGCTCCGCGACGGGGTTTGCGACCTTTTCGCCGCTGTACATCTGAAGGTGTTCGAGATGCGCGCGGACGCCGGTCGTCACATCCTTGAAGCTTTCCCCCGGTTCGCCGTTGCCTGTCGCACCGAGGCCCGCGAAGTTGTTTTGCCGTGGTTTGACATCGCCGGTGAACGTCAAGTTTCCGGTTTCGAGCAGCATCTGGAAGAACGCGACATCCCAACGGAGTTGCAAGTCCTCGCCATGGCGCATGTATTCGGTGGCGATACCGTCGAACCGGGGGTCGAGTTTGGCGTTGCGGTCCTTGAGATAGGTTATCAGGCGGCCCGGCGTGGCGCAGGCCGGAACCCGGTTGGCGCCAGCCGCCTTGATGGCTGGCAGATCGGCTGCGGTTGCGGATGTCGCGATGAGGGTCAAAGCGGACGACGCGATCATGCTACTAAAGCGCATCACGCCGGATACGCGACGTGGAAGCCGACCGGAACGCACCGCGCGCGCTGTCATCATCGAACCCTCAATCTAACAATCCTGCTTGCGCTGGCACGTCTGCCAGTGCGGCCAATTCCAGCGAGATAGCTGAGTATGGTTTACTCCGCGTTAACCCATACTGATGGTCTTGGCGATCTAGCTGCCATCAGCAATAGGGCATGAGTGGGAGCGGGCGGGGGAAGAATTGTGGCCGATGGTCGGCCGCTGAGCAAAGCGGGCAGTCATTGCATAACATCGAGGCAGGCCCAGAACGGAAGACGCTGGCATACTCGCGGCACGTTGCAACCGTGCTGCCGGAGGACAACCGATGCTACCGACGACCAAACGCTTCGCGTTCACAGGCCACTCGTCGACGGCCGGTGACATCAATTCAGCCGTGGCGCAGAGACAGGCGTGGCGTGTCGTATCGATGACGAGAGCGCGCGGCGATGGTCTTCCCCCAGCCGCATGGGTCGATGTCAGCCCCGCAGGCGCGGAGCCAGAGGCGGGCGGGACCGCGTGGACACTGGCCGGGCTGATGAGCAACGTGCGCTACGCGACGCGTACCGAGGTCACGGCCTTGCGCGAACGGCAAGAGCCGCTCGGCCGGACTGACGCCCGCTGCGCGGCCCTGATTCCGATCCGCAAGTCGCCGGCGTGGTGGGCCCTCGCACAGGACGAGCGGCGGGCGATCTTCGAAGAAGCGTCCCATCACACGGCGATCGGCATGGATTATTTGCCAGCCATTGCCCGGCAACTGTTCCACAGCCGTGACATCGCCGAGCCGTTCGATTTTTTGACATGGTTCGAGTTTGCTCCCGAACACGCGGCCGCATTTGAAGAGTTGGTCGGCAACCTGCGGGCGACGGCCGAGTGGACCTATGTCGAGCGCGAGATCGATATCCGCTTGGAGCGGGCCTGAACGCCGACAGCCTGCCGGGGCATAATTGCCCGTTTGTGAGTTGCCAAACGCCAGCCTGACGTGTTGCGGCATCCGCTTCATCCGCGCCATCTGGCACTTTCGTCTGGGGCTGCTATGTCTGTGCGCTTCCGCTGCCATGGCGGGTGACATCCAGTGCCAGCAGCGGACCTTTTGACACGATATGAACAACGTACAAATACTGGCCGGCCGACTGCTGCAGCAGCCGCGCATTGATCTGTCGAACGTCGACCGCATCTTCGTTCGCGACATGGTGCTCGACTGTGCCATCGGCGTTTACCCTGAAGAGCAGGGCATCACGCAAAAGGTGTCGTTTACGATCGAAGCATTCGTGTCGCCGTCGGTGCGTGCGCAACACGACAGCCTCGACGAGGTGCCGAGCTACGATAGCGTGGTGATGGCCGCCGTCCGCGGTGTGGTGGCATCGGGCCACATCAATCTCGTCGAGACCATGGCAGAGCAGATCGCCGCGCGCATCCTCGAAGAGCACCGGCTGGTTTCGGTCAAGGTGACCGTCGAAAAGCTCGAGAACGGTCCCCGCCGCGGCGTCGAGATCGTGCGCGCAAGACCGAGCTGAGGGATGGCCGATCGCGTCGGACCGGCCCTGGTTTTAAAGCTCGGCGGAAGTTTAGCCGAGACCCGGCGCCTGCCGGCAATCGTCGAGATGATCACCCGGGCGCGCTATCCAATCGTCGTCGTTCCCGGCGGCGGCATGCTGGCGGATGGCGTGCGCGAGGCCCAGCGCGGTTTGCAAATTACCGATTCGCTTGCCCACCGGCTCGCGCTGCTGTCACTGCATCAGATGGCCCTCGTCGTGGCGGCGAGGCATAGCCGGTTTGGATTGGTCGAGACGGTTGACGACATCGCGGGAGCGCTCGTGACGGGGCAGATCCCGATTTGGATGCCCTATCGTCTGCAACAGTCGGACGACACGATCCCGGCCGATTGGACCACGACCTCGGACGCTCTGGCCGCCCGGCTTGCGGAGCGCATGGGCTGCGGGCAGGTGGCGCTGATCAAGTCATGTGAAATCACACCGGGGCTGACGGCAGACGCTGCCGCCGAGCGCGGGATCACCGACCCGGTATTTGCGACAATCGTTGCGCGGGCGGGTTTGAACTACGCCTTCTATGGGCCAGGAGACGAGGCTAAGCTCGCCGAGCGTTTATGGTGTAGCGTGGGTCTGGAGACCTGAACCGGTGATTTGCCAGCAGGTTTGCAAGACCGGCGGCCCCGATTTCGGGCGGGACTATTGGGCACACAGTTGAGAGCGACGTGGCGATGATCAAGAATCAGACGATGGCCCAGGCTGCGGAAGCCGTTGGGCTTCGGGGCGCGGCTGGACCGCTCGAGGGTGTCACCATCGTCGACCTGACGCGGGTATTGGCCGGGCCATTCTGCACGATGGTGCTGGCCGACCTCGGCGCGCGGGTGATCAAGGTCGAGCAGCCCGGGACGGGCGACGACGCCCGCGCCTTCGGGCCCTTCATCGACGGCAAGAGCGCATACTTCGCCTCGCTCAACCGCGGAAAGCAGAGCATCGCGCTCGATCTAAAGGCGGCGGCAGACAAGGCCATCTTCGAGCAGCTGCTGGAGCGCGCCGACGTCGTCATCGAAAACTTCCGGCCCGGCACGATGGAAAAGCTGGGCTATGGCTTTGAAACATTACACGGCCGCTATCCGCGATTGATTTACGCGGCAGCGTCTGGATTTGGCCACAGCGGACCTTACTCGAAGCGGCCAGCCTACGACATGGTCGTGCAGGCGATGGGCGGCCTGATGAGCATCACCGGTACTGAAGGCGGCGCGCCCGTGCGCGTCGGCAGTTCGATTGGCGACATCACGGCGGGATTGTTCACGGCGATCGGCATCACGTCCGCGCTGCTGCATCGGCAGACGACGGGGGAAGCGATCAAAGTCGATGTCGCGATGCTCGATTGCCAGGTCGCCATCCTCGAAAACGCCATCGCGCGGTATGCTGCAACGGGCGAGGTCGCTGGACCGCTCGGCGCGCGGCACCCCTCGATCACGCCGTTTGCGGCGTTCCACGCCAAGGACGGCTATCTTGTTGTGGCAGCCGGTAACGACGGACTGTTCCAGTCGATGTGCGATTGCCTCGGCGTGTCGAAGCTCGCGCGCGAGCCGCGCTATAAGACGAACGCGCTCCGCACCGACAATTGGCAGCCGTTGTTCGAGGCGATCGAGGCGGCCTTGGCGGGGAAAACCGTCGCCGAATGGCTGATGGCGTTTGAAGCGGCCGGTGTGCCAGCTGGCCCGATCAATACCGTCGACAAGGTCGTGGCCGACCCGCACGTCCAGGCGCGCAATATGATCATCACGGCGACTGAGGAGGAGGCCGGGCAGCCGTTGTCTATGGCCGGCAACCCGATCAAGCTGTCGGGCTTCGCCGATCCCGCGACCCGACCCGCTGCTCCAGCACTCGACGCCGACCGGGCCAGCGTGTTGGCGGACCTGCCGCTCGCAAAAACCGGGCGCGAACTGGTCAAGGCGGAGGCGACAGCCGCGTCCAACATGGATCTGTTGGGTGCGCTCGCCTTGACGCGTCAAAGCCCACAGCGACTGTTCGACTATGTGCGCAGCGCTGTGGCTGGCGTGACAAGCCGAGTGCAGGTCGCCAAGGACGCATCGACCGTCGAACGTGCCGAAGTGCTGGCCGACGCGCTGATGTCGGAACGCGGCGAGGTGCTCGGAACCGTCATCGCCAACGACCTCGTCCGACTTGTCCGGCATGCGTCCGGGGCGGAGCGGTTCGAGCTGTTCTCGATGCTTGCCCGCAAGTACGAACCCGATCCGGCGCGCATTCGGGCGGCGACCGACGTGTGGCGCGTCAAGCCGACGGCGGAGAACCTCGCCACATTGGCTGCGGCCGTTGAAAGCCCGCGCCAGGAACTGTTCCGCCGGATGAACATGGCGCCCGATGGAACGGCGACGCTGGTCAAATTGCGCGAATATCTCGGTCCGCAATTGCAGACCAACCCGGAGCTTGTGACCGTCGACCGGGATCTGAAACACCTGCTGGCCTCTTGGTTCAACCGTGGCTTCCTGGAACTGCAGCGGATCTCGTGGAATACGCCAGCCGCGATCCTGGAGAAGCTGATCGCATACGAGGCCGTGCACGCCATCGACGGGTGGGACGACCTGCGTCGGCGGCTTGCCAGTGACCGCCGTTGCTTCGCGTTCTTCCATCCAAGCTTGCCCGACGAACCGTTGATTTTCGTCGAGGTGGCCCTCGTCAACGAAATCAGCGGGCGGGTTGGGCCGATCATCCGGGCGCCGCTGCCCAAGGGCGATGCGCCCGAACCCGACACCGCGATCTTCTATTCAATCTCGAATTGCCAGCCCGGTTTGCGCGGGATTTCGTTCGGCAATTTCTTGATCAAGCAAGTCGCCGCCGACCTGACCAAGGAACTGCCAGGGCTCAAGACGTTTTCGACGCTGTCGCCGATGCCCGGGTTCCGCAAGTGGGTCGAGAGCACGGAAACCGATCTGGCCGCTCAATTGCCGAAGCCGCTTGTCGAACGCATCCTCAAGGACGCTGCGGCGGGGTCGGGCTTCGGCCAATCCGGCGGTGGCGCTGCTGCGGCCGAAGGTGGGGCATCTGGCTCATCCGTCGCCCCGCCGGTCGCCCAGTCAGCTACGCTTTCAGCCGTATCGGGTGCCGGATCGGCCGACAGCGGTGTCAAAGATGGAGCTGCTGCAGCCTTGCGCTCGGCCATCCGGCGGATGGCGGTTGAACCGCCATTGGCAGTGTCACCGGGCGGGACGGAAACGACGGCCAAAGCCGGCGCTTCGTCTGCGGCCAGTGCAGGCAGTATGCGCCGCGAAGTGCTGCTGCGGCTGGGCGCGCGCTATCTGACAGGACACGCGCAGAAGCGCGGTATCTCCGACCCCGTTGCGCGTTTCCACCTCGGTAATGGCGCGCGGATCGAGCGGATCAACGACGCTGCCGACATGTCCGAAAAGGGCAACCGTGAAAGCTACGGCCTGATGGTCAACTATCTCTATGACCTGAAATCGGTGGAGCGGAACCACGAGGCGTTCGCCAATG
>Ga0163144_10019313_pt1 | contig 13715 bp, 11 predicted proteins | sample OliLak19BULKMAT1_FD_123175 | JGI IMG/M metagenome (GOLD analysis project Ga0163144, IMG submission 123175) | Freshwater microbial mat bacterial communities from Lake Vanda, McMurdo Dry Valleys, Antarctica - Oligotrophic Lake LV.19.BULKMAT1 | ecosystem: Environmental > Aquatic > Freshwater >... | reverse complement strand
TGCGCACCTACATCGGCGCGCAGTTTGGCCTGCACGCGCGCGAGCAGACTTCGGTGGAATTTTTGATGGAGATTTCCGCGGCCCGGCGCTTCTCCGACGCCGACCGCAGCCTCATCGCGCAGTTCCTCGTGCATTGCGACATGATCAAATTCGCGCGCATCCACGCGACGACCGCCGACAGCGCGAACCTGCTCGAAAGCGCGGTCGTTTTCGTCCGGGGAGGCCACGTATGAAGCTGCCGGAGGGTTTCGGTTTTGCGCATCCGTGGCTGCTCCTGCTGCTGCTCGCGCTGCCGCTGCTGGCGCTGCTGCAAGGCGGACGCGGGGCCGCGCCGGCGGTCGTCTTTTCCTCGCTGCGTCCGCTGCACGCGCTCGGCCAGGTGCGCCGCTCGCGCCTCGGCGGCTGGCTGACTTCGCTGCTGCTTTTCGCGCTCGCGCTTTTCATCCTCGCGCTGGCGCGCCCGCAGCTCGGCAAGACGATCAGCAAGGTCGAGGCAAGCGGCATTGACATCATGCTGGCGCTGGACGTTTCGGCCTCGATGTATGCGGAGGATTTCACCATCGGCGGCGAGCGCGCCAGCCGGCTGGAGGTGGTGAAACAGGTCACGCAGAAGTTCATCGAGGCGCGGCCCAACGACCGCATCGGCATCACCTGTTTCGCGGGCCGCCCGTATCTCGTGAGCCCGCTCACGCTGGATCACGACTGGCTTTTGCAAAATCTCGAGCGCGTGAAAATCGGGATGGTCGAGGACGGGACGGCGATCGGCTCGGCGATCGCGTCGTCGGCCCAAAAGCTCACCAAAGTGCCGGACTCGAAAAGCCGCATCGTGCTCCTGCTCACCGATGGCGACAACAATGCCGGCAAGGTTTCGCCCGCGACGGCGGCGGAGGCGGCGAAGGCGCTGGGCATCAAGGTCTATACGGTCGGGGCGGGGACGAAGGGCTACGCGCCGATGCCGATGCAGGACCAGTTCGGGCGGCGGGTGTATCGCAATGTGAAGGTCAGTGTGGACGAGGAGACGCTGAAAAAAGTGGCCGAGATGACGAACGCGAAATTCTACCGCGCGACGGATACGAAAACGCTGGAGCAGATCTTCAAGCAGATCGACAAGCTGGAGAAATCCACCGTCGAGCTGAGCCAATACCAACAATACCGCGACCTGTTTCCGTGGCTGCTGGCGGCGGGCTTCGGCCTGCTCGCCGTGCAACTCGTGCTGGCGGAGACGGTGGGGAGGAAAGTGCCATGAGGAAAATCCGAAACTCGAAATCCGAAATCCGAAACAAATTCGAAATGCGAGAAAGCCGCAAACGAACGAACCGACGCGCCTCATCCGTTTTCCCCATTGCCGTTTCTTCGGATTTGTTTCGGATTTCGGATTTCGGATTTCGAGCTTTCCCCTCCCCATGACCTTCGGCCAGCCACTTTGGTTTTGGGCGTTCGCACTTTTTCCGGTGCTGATCGTTCTCGTTTTCACCAATGAATCCCGCCGCAGGAAACTGCTGCGCTTGCTCGTCGCCGCGCGTTTGCAGGACCGGCTCGCGGGGAGCGTGAGCGTGGGCAAGCGGCGCTTTCGTTTTCTCCTCATCCTGCTCGGACTGGCGGGCGTGATCGGGGCGCTGGCGCAGCCGCGCGTGGGCTACATCTGGGAGACGAGCCAGCGCAGAGGGCGCGATGTGCTGCTGGCGATTGACTGCTCGAAGAGCATGCTCGCCACAGACATCGCGCCGAGCCGACTCGGGCGGGCGAAACTGGCCGCGCAGGATTTGATCGGCCAGCTCCAGGGCGACCGCGCGGGGCTGATCGCGTTTGCGGGCAGCGCGTTTTTGCAGGCGCCGATGACCGTGGACTACGGTGCGGTGCTGGCTTCGCTCGCGGAACTCGACACCGACATCATCCCGCGCGGCGGCTCGAACATCGCGGCGGCGATCAAGACGGCGGTCGAGGCCTTTGGCAAAGGCGAGAGCGACAACCGGGCGCTCATCCTTTTCACCGACGGCGAGGAGCTGGACGACGACGCGGTGAAAGCCGCCGAGGCGCTGAACGGCACGGTGCGCATTTACACCGTCGGCATCGGCTCGGCGGACGGCTCGCTCATCCCGGTGCCGGGCGCGAACGGCGGGACGGAGTTCGTAAAAGACGAAAGCGGGCAGAACGTGAAATCGCGGCTCGACGAAGACCGCTTGAGGAAAATTGCAGAATCGACCGGAGGCTTCTACGTTCACCTCGAATCCGGCCCGGCGGAGACGCTGCAAATCGTCCGCGAGGGTCTCGCTCAAATGAAAGAACTAGACATCGACGCCAAAATTTCGCGCCGCCCGATCGAGCGCTACCAGTGGCCGCTCGCGGCCGGGCTGGTGCTGCTCGCGTCGTCCATGCTCGTGGGCGAAAGGCGGCGGACGGCGCGCCGGACCGCGCCGCTGGCCAAGGCGGCGGCGCTGCTCGCGGCGGGGCTTTTCGCGCCGTCCGCGGGGTGGGCGAAAAACGCGGGCGTCGAGGCGTATGAGCGCGCGGACTACCAGGGCGCGGCGGAAGTTTTCACCAAGCAGCTCAAACGCATGCCGGAGTCGGAGGCGCTGCATTTCAACCACGGCGCGGCGGCCTACAAACAGCGCGACTACGCCAAGGCGCTGGACGCTTTCTCGAAGGCGGTGACTTCGCCCGACCCGCAACTCCGCGCGGCGGCGGAATACAATCTGGGCAACACGCTTTACCAGCGCGGCGCGGCGCAGAAAGAGAAGCCGCCGAAGATCAAGGAATGGAAGAATGCGCTCCAGCATTACGACCAGGCGCTGAACGTGCAGCCGGGCAACAAGGAGGCGAAATACAACCGCGATCTCGTGCAGCGGCTCATTGATGAATTGGAGAAAGAGCCGCCGAAGTCCGACGAGAAAAAGCCGGATCAAAAGAAGGACGAAAACAAGAAAAACGAGGACACCAAGCAGCCCAAGGACGGCGACAAGAAGAACGACCAGAAACAGAATCCGCAGGACCAGCAGAAGCAGGAGCAAAAGTCGCCAGGCGACCAGCCGCAGCAGGACCAACAGGACCAGAGCGGCAAGGAGAAGAGCGAGGAAAAGGGCCAGGACGACAAGGGCGAGCAGCAGGATGGAAAGCAGGGCGACGAGCAGGAAAAGAAGGGCGAGCAGGGCAAGGAGAAGGACAACAACCGCGACGGCGCGAACGAGCCGAAGGAGCAGGGCGAGCCGCAGAACGGGCAGCCGGCGAAGGACGGCAAGAAGGCCGGGCAGCCCAAGCCTGCGCCGGATCAGCCGGAGCGGAAACTCGCGGGCGACATCAAGCCGAAGAACGATCAGCCCGCGCAACCCACGCCGCAGGAGCAGGAAGCCGCCGACGCGCAGGCCGCCGAGGAAGGCAAGATGACCGAGGCGCAGGCGAAAGGTCTGCTCGATTCGCTGAAGGGCGAGGACTCCCGCGTGCAACTGCTCAAGCCCGGCGAGCGCAAGGCCGGCGGACGTGTTTTGCGGGACTGGTAAAAACTGATGAAGCCGCTGCGTTTTAGCTTTTCGATCCGTGCCGTCCTAGTCGCGCTGGGCCTCGTGCTCGGCGAGATCGCGCACGCCGCGGAGGTTTCCGTGAAGGCCAGCTTGAGCCGCAGCGTGACCGTCATCGGCGAGCCCGTGCAGTTTCAAATCAAGATCACCGGCAAACCCGCGACGGACATCCCTGATGTCGTCGTGGACGGCTTGGAAATTAGCTACGTGGGAGCGTCGAAGCAGCAGTCCATCCAGTTCGGGAGCGGGTCCATGCGCAACGAAAGCTCCACGACTTACGGCTACGATGTGCTCGCCGCCAAAAATGGGGCCTACACCTTTCCCGCCGTGACCGTGGAAGTGGACGGCAAGCAGTACCAAACCCAGCCGGTGAAGCTGACCGTGCAGGCGAGCAGCGCGGACGACGCCGTGCGGCCCAAGGCGCAGGGCCTCGTGGAAATCGTCGTGCCGAAAACGACGGTCTATGTCGGCGAGACGATTCCCGTGGAGCTGCACCTCTACGTGGACTCACGCGTCCACTGGCAGCCGGTGGCGATGCCGGAGATTTCCGGCGAGGGCTTCACGAAACAGAAGATGCCTGAGCCGCGCCGTCCCGAGTCGGTGACCAAGAACGGCCTCGAGTGTGATCACATGGTTTTCAAAACGGCGATCACGCCCAGCAAGGCGGGTAAGATCAGCATCGGACCGGGCGAAGTGATCTACAACGCGCAGGTGCCGCGCGCGCGGAAGAGCGGGCGGCGCTCGCCGTTCGACATTTTTGGCGACGACTTTTTTGGCGAGCCGATGTTTGCCCAGACGCAGCAGGTGAAAGTGAAATCGCAACCCGTGGAGCTGACCGTGAAGCCGCTGCCCGCCACGGGCAAACCGCGCGACTTTTCCGGCGCGGTCGGCAAGTTCCAGTTCAGCGCCGACGGCACCCCGGCGGCGGTGCAAGTGGGCGATCCCGTGACCATGAAACTGCGCGTCAGCGGGCGCGGAAACTTCGACCGCGTGGAAGCGCCTGCGCTCCAGAATCCCGACGGCTGGCGCAGCTATCCGCCTTCCAGCGAATTCAAAAAGGACGATCCCGACGAACTCGGCCTGAGCGGCACGAAGACGTTCGCGATGGCCGTCATCCCCGAGGAAAAAAAGACGCAGATGCCCGCGTTCACGTTTTCCTATTTCGATCCCGAGGCGGAGAAATACGTGACGCTCGCGAGCGATCCCGCCCCGCTCCAGGTGGACGGCGCCAAGCCTGCCGCCGCGACCCCGCGCCCGGCCCCGGTGGCCGCGACCGCCACGCCGGAGCCCACGCCTGCCAAGCCCGCGCCCGTCGCCACGGACATCCTCGGCCCGCTTTACGAAACCGGTCCGCGCAAGTCTTTCACCCCGCTCTACGCGCGCCGCGAATTCCTCATCGCGCAGTGCGTGCCCGCCGCCGCGCTCTTTCTGCTGCTGGCCTACCGCCTGCGTCGCCGGCCGGATACGACCGCCGCGCGCAATGCCGCCCTGCGCCGCGAAAAGACCACGCTGCTGGCGAAACTCCGCACCGCCCAAATGCCGCACCCCGAGTTTCTCGAAGGCGCCGCGCGTGTCGTGCAGCTCACCACCGCACTGGCCACCGGTGCGGATGCCGCCGGCGTGGATGCGCCCGCCGCGCGCGCGCTCGCCGACGCCGATACGGCGGACATTATTGACGAAGTCTTCAACGCGCGCGCCGAGCTGCTCTTCGCCGGCGGAGGCCGCGACGCCAGCCGCGGCGCCGACGCCGACGCCGACCGCGCGCGGGTGCTGGCGGCGCTGGAAAAATTTGGGAGGAATCATGCGCAGAGCTGAGCTGGGCGGGATTTTGAAAACCGTGACCGTGACGGCCGCGCTGCTGGCCTTGCTCGGCGGGCGAATGCTCGCGGAGCCCGGAACTTTCGAGACGGCCAACCAAGCCTACGACCAAGGCAAATTTGCCGAGGCCAAGATCGGCTACGAGCAACTCGTGGAGGCCGGCGAATGGAGCGCGAACCTTTTCTACAACCTCGGCAATGCCGACTACCGCGCCGGTGCGCCGGGCCGCGCCATTCTCGACTACGAGCGCGCCCTCGCGCTTGATCCGGCGCACGCCGAAGCGCGGGCCAACGCCGAGGTCTTGCGCCGTCAAACCGGGGCGAAACGCCGTGCGCCGGTCTGGCAGGACAAGGCGTTCGGCTGGTCAGCGGCGGACGCATGGACGCTGACCGCGGCCGCCACGGGCTGGATCGCGCTCTTTGGCCTGGTGCTGCTCGGCACCGCGCGGCGCGGAGAAAAAGGCGGGCTCTGGCTGACGTCCACGCTCGGCACGTTGTTCTGCGGCTACGCCGCCGCGGTGCTGTGGTGGCACAGCCAGGAGAGCGCCGCCGCCATCATCGTCCAGTCCACCGAAGCCCGCCTCCAACCCGCCGACAGCGCCGGCCTCGCCGAGGCCCTCCCCGCCGGCAGCCGCGTGCAAGTGCTCAGCGAACGCGGCGACTGGATCTACTGCGCGCTCCCCGGCGAAAAGCGTGGCTGGATTCCACACCAGGCGCTGGAGCGCGTGCGGCTGGAAAAGACGTAGCGGGCGGGCTCCGAACCCGCACCGCCGCGCGCGATAGCGCGAGCCTCCGGCTTGCGCCAAGTCCGAACGGCGGTGGCTGGGCTCTGCGGAAGGCGGACTTTTTGCCGAGCGCAGGCTCGCGGGGTGGGCGGCGGTGGCTACAGTCGGGCGCGTGTCGCTGCTCCAACTCGGTTCCCTCGCTCTCGCTTTCCTCGGGCCGGTCGTGCTGTGGGCCATGCACCGGCGGCGGCCGCATCCGGTGCTGGAGCGGACTTTCGCGCGCGGCATCGCGGGGCTGCTCGTCGCGGTGTTTGTGGCGATGCTGGTGCAAAAGGCGTTGGACGGGACGCTGACCTGGCGCGAGGCGCTGCCGATGCAGCTTTGCGATTGGGCGCTCGTGGCGGTGGTGGTCGCGCTGCTCGGGCGGTCGCAGACGGGTTTTGAGCTGGGTTATTTTTGGGGGCTGGGTGGGACGCTGCAGGCGCTCTTCACGCCGGCCATCTCGCATGATCTGGAGTGGTGGCGGCAGCTCGCGTTTTTCCTGAATCACGCGCTGATCGTGGCGGGCGTGCTCTTTCTCCTGCTAGTGCCAAAGATGCGCCCACAGGGATTGCGGCGGGTGGTGGTGTGGTCGGAGATTTATCTCGTCGCCGCGCTGGCGGTGAACGCGCTCACGGGCGGCAACTACGGCTTCCTCAGCCACCGCCCGGCGCAGGCTTCGCTGCTCGATCTGTTCTCCGACACGCGCTGGCTCTACGTGGCGGAAATCAACGCCATCGCGCTGGTTTTTTTCGCGGCGTTCTGGCTGCCGTGGCGGTGCGTGCGGAGCAGTTGAGCGGCGGGCTACGGCGCGGTGCCGAACTGCTTTTTGTGCAGCGCGCGGAACGGGTTCTCCGGCGCGAGCGGGACGTTTTCGTTGACCATCATCGGCACGACCGACGCCCACCATTTCTCATACGCCGCGCTCATCCCGGCCACGATCTCCGCGTGCTGCGCGGCGATGTCCTGCTTCTCGCCGTAGTCGGTGCGCACGTCGAAAAGCATCCACCCTGGCTGGTCGCCTTTCGTGGTGGAGACGAGGTGGTAGTCCGGCGTGCGCACGCTGCATTGCTGATACTTGCCGGACTCGGGCGGCTTACCTTTGTCCCAGCGGCCGAGGTGGGTGAAAAGGGTGCGCGTCGGCCACGGAGCGGCGGGATTCTCCAGCAGCGGGACGAGGCTGCGGCCCTCGACTTGTCGCGCCACTTTCTCGTCGGGCTTTGCGCCCGCGATGTCCGCGAGGGTGGGGAGGAAGTCGATGTGCGCCGCCAGCTTCGTCACGTCCGCCGGCTGCAGCGTCCCCGGCCAACGCCAGAACGATGACGCGCGCGTGCCGCCGAGGAAGGCCGTGCCTTTCTGCCCGCGCATTCCGGCATTGAAAACCTTGCAGCCCGCAGTGCCGCCGTTGTCGTTCATGAACACGACCAGCGTGTCCTTTTCCAGCCCCCACTCCGTGAGCTGCGCGAGCAGCTTGCCGATGTTGTCGTCAATGTTCGCGATCATCCCGAAGAACTTCGCCGCGTTGATGTCGGGCACCTTGCCTTGGTAGCGCGCCAGATCCTCGGCGCGCACTTGCAGCGGCCCGTGCGGCGCGTTGGTCGCGATTTGCACATAAAACGGCTTCCCGCCTTTTACCTGCGCGATCCACTTCGCCGCCTGCGCGAAAAAGACATCGGTGCAGTAGCCGTCGGTCTTCTCCAGCTTGCCGTTGTGTTTGATGAGCGGGGAGAAATACGTGTTGCCCGGCGCGTCGCCGCACGAGCCGGGGTAGTGCTGGCCGATGCCGCCGCCGCCGTGGATGAAGACCTCGTCAAAACCGCGCTGCTCCGGCTGGTGGTCGTCCTCGTCGCCGAGGTGCCATTTACCAAAGATGCCGGTGGTGTAGCCGGCGGTCTTCAGCACTTGCGCGAGCGTGACGGCGTCGAGCGTGAGCCGCTCGCGTTCGAGGATGGTGTGGGTAACGCCGTTGCGAAACTCGTGCCGGCCCGTGAGCAGCGCGCTGCGCGTGGGCGAGCACGTGGCGCTCACGTGGAAGTCGGTGAAGCGCACGCCTTCATCGTGCAGCCGGTCCATATTCGGCGTCTTGAGGATGGGGTTGCCGTGCGCCGAGACGTCGCCGAAGCCCTGGTCGTCGGTGAGGATGAAGACGATATTGGGCCGCCGCCCCGCGAGGCCCGCGGCGTGGAGGGTGCCGGTGGCGAGGAGGAGTAAAAGGAGGAGGTGTTTCATGGGTGAAGTTCTGGTGTCCCTCGGGCGCTGTGCCAAAAGCGCAGGACATAAATGGCGTCGGGATCGTGCAGCAGTTCGTAAACCATGCGGTAGGAGCCGTGAACGATCTCGCGGACTGCCGGGTCGCCAACTTCCGGCACCGCGCGCCCCATCTCGGGGAATTGGCCAAGAGCCAGCGCCCGATCAATCAGTTCGCTGCCAAACTGCCGGGCCCGCTCGGAGCTGTCGCGGGCAATAAACGCAACGATTTCCCGAAGGTCGTTTTGCGACTGTCCGGTCAGGATTACCGGCCAGCCCATGCGTCGATGAGCTGGCGAGCTTCCTCGGCCGGAACGCCCTCCCGGCGGCGGGCCTGCTGCCGGGCCGTTTGGATGCCCGCGAGAAATTCGATCTCACGCGCCATCTGCTCCAGCGGGGCGTCTTCCGGGAGTTTGGAAAGCAGGTCGATGACGAGTTCACGGTTGCTCATGGGCGGAATGTGTCAGACGGGGCGTGGAGCGCAAATCCGAAGCGAATCCCCTCATTCCACCTGCACGCCGAGCGAACGATCAAACCCCGGCTGCGCGCGACCGGCTTTCACGGGCGCGGGGTGGACGGTTTTGAGGTGCGCTTTCATCTCGGCGATGGTCGCGGCTTGCGCGGGATCGGCGGCGAGGTTGCGCAGCTCCTGCGGGTCGGTGGTGTGATCGTAAAGCTCGGTGCCTTTCGCCCCGAAATCCCACTCGGTGTAGCGCCAGCGCTCGGTGCGCACGGTGTGGCCGGGGGAGTTGCCGCGATCCACCTGGCTGAACGCCGGGCGCGTCCACGGCGCGGCGGGATTTTCGAGCAGCGGACGCAGGCTCGCGCCTTCCAGGGTCTTCGGCGGCGCGAGGCCGGCGAGATCGGCGAGCGTGGGGTAAAGGTCGAGCAGCTCCACGGTGCGCGCGCAGACCTGGCCGGCGTGCTTCGTGCCGGGCGGCGCGATGATGAGCGGCACGCGCGTGCTTTCCTCGAAGCAGCTCCGCTTGAACCACAGCCCGTGCTCGCCGAGGTGGTAGCCGTGGTCGCTCCAGAAAACGATCACCGTGCTCTCGCGCAGTCCGAGCCGGTCGAGCGCCGCGAGCACGCGACCGATCTGCGCATCGACGAAGGAAATCGTGGCGTAGTAGGCCAGCTTGCACGCGCGCGCCTGGTCGGGTTTGAGGCCCTGGTTCGGCCACGGCTTGGTCGAGGCGAGCGCGGCGGCGGGCACGCTATTTTCGAAGTCCGGCGCGATCTCCGGCAGCTTGATTTTGTCGGGCGAGTAGCGCTCGAAGTAAGCGCCCGGCGCGATCCACGGGCAGTGCGGTTTGTAAAAACCGACCGCGAGAAAGAACGGCGCGCCCTGGTGTTTTTCGAGCAGCTCGATGGCCTGCGTCGCGACCTTGCCATCGGTGTGCTCCTCGTCCTTGCCGGTCTGGTCGTTGAGGAAAGCCATCGCCGATCCGAGACCGCCGCCCTTCTTGCCGGTAAAGCGGATCACGTCGCGTTCGAGCGCGGTCTTGTCGCGTCCGGCGGGGTTGAAAACTTCCTGCCACGAGGCCGGGTCATCGAGCCCGCTGGTGCCGATCTGGCCGGGATTGCCGTAGTGGTAGATCTTCCCGACGCGCGCAGTGGAGTAGCCGCCTTTGGCGAAAAGCTGCGGCAGCGTGACGACCTCGGGCAGCCCTTGGCGGAAGTGATATTGCAGATCAAAAACGCGCGTGGTGTCCGGGCGCAGGCCGGTCATCAGCGACGAGCGGCTCGGCGAGCACAGCGGGAACTGGCAATACGCGCGATCGAAGCGCACGCCTTGCTTCGCGAGCCGGTCAATGTTCGGCGACTGGACGAGCGGATGCCCGTAACAGCCGAGGTCGTTGTTCATGTCGTCCACGGCGATGAAGAGGACGTTGAGCTTTTTCTCCGCCGCCGATGCGGGCGCGAGGGCGAGGGCGAGAAGCGCGAGGGCGAGAGCGAAGCGGAGGTGCATGATGGGCGGGAAATTCGCCGACCGTGCGCGCCGCTGGGCGTGGCGTCAACGCGGGCGGCGGGAGGGAAAAGGAGCGGCGTGCTTCCAGCCGCCGTCCCCCGGCGACGTTGAGAAAGATTCGCGCTGCGCGCAGTGGACGACGGCGGCTGAAAGCGCGCCGCTCCTTTTTTCCACGGACGCAAACGCAGTGCGGTTGCGCTTGTCCGCGGTGACGAGCCGGGAAATAACGCCGTCATGCGTTTCATCCTCCCGCTGCTCGCAGTTATTTCCTTCATCGCTCCGCTGCGGGCGGACCCCGCGGCGGAACCGGCCGGCTCGGCCAAGGCGCTGGCGGAACTGACGGCGTGGCTGCGCACCGCGCGCGCGACGCGGCCGGCGCTGGCCGAGGCGGCGTTTGCCAAAGAGCCGCTGACCAAGGACGCGGCGGCGCAGGCGGGCCGGGCGTTGTGGGAGGATCACGTCACGTTTCTCCGCGCCACGCGCGCCGCGGAACTGGCGGCGAAGGTCATCCGCAGCGGCGGGCGGGAGATGAAATTCGAGGTCGTGTCTTTTGGCGAAAAGGCGGCGGCACCGAAAGGCGGGCGCAGTCTTTTTCTCTCGCTGCATGGCGGCGGCGGCGCACCGGCGGAGGTGAACGAAAGCCAGTGGCGAAATCAGATTCAGCTCGCGCAGGGCTACCGTCCGGCGGAGGGGCTCTACGTGGCGCCGCGCGGGCCCACGAACTCGTGGAAGCTGTGGCACGAGGATCACATCGACGGGCTTTTCGACCGGCTCATCGCCAATCTCGTGGCGCTGGAAAATGTGAACCCGAACCGCGTTTACATCCTCGGCTACTCGGCCGGCGGCGACGGCGTGTATCAGCTCGGACCGCGCATGGCGGACCGCTGGGCCGCGGCGGCGATGATGGCCGGGCATCCGAATTCCGCGTCGCCGCTGAACCTGCGCAACGTGCCGTTCGCCATTCAGGTCGGCGCGAACGACGGAGCCTACCGGCGCAACCAAGTGGCCGCGGAATGGGGCAAAAAACTCGATGTCTTGCAGGCGGAAGACGCGGGCGGTTACCCGCATTTCACCGAGGTCCATGCGGGCAAGGGACACTGGATGGACATGGATGACCGGAAGGCGATTCCGTGGATGGAAAAATTCACGCGCAACCCGCGCCCGGAGCGCGTGGTGTGGCGGCTGGACAGCCCGCTGCACAGCTCCTCCTACTGGCTCGCGCTGCCGCCCGGCGCGGCGCGCGCGGGCCAGGAAATCCGCGCCACGCGCAGCGGCCAAAAGATCACACTCCAGACCACCGACGTGGCCGACGTGCTCGTGCGACTGAGCGACGCGATGCTCGATCTCGACGCGCCCGTGACGGTGCTCGCGGGTGCAAAGACCGTCTTCACCGGCCGCGCCGCGCGCACCATCGGCACGCTCGCGCGCACGCTGGCCGAGCGCGGCGACCCGGAGCTGATGTTCAGCGCGGAACTCGCCGTGCGTCCGTAGCGTGCTCAGGGCCACTGGCGTTGCAGACAACCTCGACTCCATGGGCGTTTTTTTCCGTTCGCCGACCCGACCGACGGACAACTTCCAATAATTTCCCGCTTTTAACCGTGAACATTCCGCGGACTTCATCTGTCATGTGCGCCCGTCCGCGCCATCCCAGTCATTCGTGTTTCGAAAAAACGCGGGGACGGCGCGGTTCAGCGATCCATTTATGCAAACCCAGAACACCAACGCCGCGCAGGAAGCGGATGTCATCGCCATTGATCAGCTCCGTGAACTCAACGGACGCATCCGGGCGGAAATCGGCAAGGTCATCGTCGGCCAGCACGAGGTCATCGAGCAGCTCCTGACGTGCATTTTCGCCCGCGGTCACGCGCTGCTCATGGGCGTGCCGGGGCTGGCAAAAACGCTGCTCGTCCACTCGCTCGCGGACCTGATGTCGCTGAACTTCAACCGCGTGCAGTTCACGCCGGACCTGATGCCGAGCGACATCACGGGCACGGAGATTTTGCAGGAGACCGACCAGCCGGGACGACGCGCCTTCGAGTTCGTGAAAGGGCCGATCTTTGCCAACATCGTGCTCGCCGACGAAATCAACCGCACCCCGCCGAAGACGCAGGCCGCGCTGCTCCAGGCGATGCAGGAGCAGAAGGTCAACGCGGGCAAACACAGCTTCACGCTGGAGAAGCCGTTCTTCGTCCTCGCGACGCAAAACCCCATCGAGCAGGAAGGCACTTATCCGCTGCCCGAGGCGCAGCTCGACCGCTTCATGTTCCTCATCAATGTCGGCTACCCGAGCGCGGCGGAGGAATTGCAAATCGCCAAGACCACGACGGGCGGCGCGATGCCGGTGCTCGACAAAATTTTGCACGCCGAGGACATCCTGCGCTTTCAGGACGTGGTGCGCCGCGTGCCGGTGCCGGACCACGTTTATGAACACATCGTGAAACTCGTCCGCAAGTGCCGCCCGGCCGGTGAGGAGTCGCCGGAGTGGATCAAAAAATGGGTCATGTGGGGCCCCGGCCCGCGCGCCGTGCAGTATCTCGTCCTCGGGGCGAAAGCGCGCGCCGTCCTGCAAGGCAGCTACATCGCCCGGCTGGAGGACGTGCATGCCGTGGCCGAGCCGGTGCTCGCGCACCGCATCCTCGTGAACTTCCACGCCGAGAGCGAGGGGATCAGCAGCGTCGAGATCATCAAGCGGATGATCAAGGAGACGGCGGAGTGATGCGGGCAGTGAATCGTGAATGGTGAATGGTGAATAGTGAGCGACCGGACTTCGAATACGCGATTGCGCTCTCCACCATTCACCGATCACCGATCACCAATCACTTCATCCCAGCATGAGCACCCCTGACTTCCTCGACCACGGCGCCATCGCCCGCCTGTCGCGGCTGATGCTCAATGTGCGCAAGCCCATGCTCGGGAGCATTAACGGGCAGCATCGCTCGGCCACGCGCGGCGCGTCGGTGGAGTTTGCGGAGTATCGGAAATACGCGCCGGGCGACGACATCAAGCACCTCGACTGGCGGGTGTTCGGGCGGACGGACAAGTTCTTCATCCGCGAGTTTGAGGCCGACACGAATCTGCGCTGCTACCTCGTCATGGACACGTCGGCGTCGATGAAATTCACGAGCACGCCGGAGGGCGGCACGCGCTTCGCCTACGCCCGCCGGCTCGCCGGGACCATCGCGCATCTGCTCGTGCATCAGGGCGACGCCGTGGGGCTCACGTGTTTTGCCGACAAGGCGCACGATCTCCCGCCGCGCCGCACGCCCACGCATTTGCGCCAGCTTCAGCGGATGCTCGCCGAGACGGAGCCGGCGGGCGAATCGAACATCGTCCAGACGCTGCACGACTTCGCCGAGCGCATCCGCTCGCGCGCGATGGTCATCATCATCAGCGATCTTTTCACCGA
>Ga0163144_10019312_pt1 | contig 13715 bp, 14 predicted proteins | sample OliLak19BULKMAT1_FD_123175 | JGI IMG/M metagenome (GOLD analysis project Ga0163144, IMG submission 123175) | Freshwater microbial mat bacterial communities from Lake Vanda, McMurdo Dry Valleys, Antarctica - Oligotrophic Lake LV.19.BULKMAT1 | ecosystem: Environmental > Aquatic > Freshwater >... | reverse complement strand
GCCTTTTAAAAAAATATGGAATGAAGGATGAAGAGATTAAAGCTTTTGTAAAGAAAGTAGAAGAAGAAGCCAGAGTTCAGGAGAGACAGCAAGATACACAGTATCGAAGCGAACAAGCTAGAATTCAACGTGATCGTACACAAAATTTCGCTCGTTTTAGAGATGGCGTTGTAGAAGCTTGGAAAAAGAATGGATAAGTCAAAAAAAATTATGTTTTTCTCTCTGCTATCAATTCTGTTTTTAAGTGTAGTGATCATCTTTATCGTCGGAGTAGTGCGAACAAATATGGTCCAAAACGATCCACGTCAAAAGACATTTCTAGCTGGAAAAGTACCTTCCAAAATGCCTGACGGCCTCCATAAAGGCTCAGCTCCTGGATATAATGGTTCTTGGCAAGGGAAGAAGTTCGACGCAAAAGCGAAGACTGGCATCAATTTGTTTAAAAATGGTGACAAAACAAGTGAACAGTATAGCTTCAAAACCTACGTCGCCAAAGGTGTCCAAGACGATATGGAAGTGATCAAAATCGATTACAACATCCCTGAGAATCCATGGAATCTTCGGCTCATCCTCGATGAGATCGTCGAGACCAAGCCAGGGACATATCTTGGCAAACTACACGTCACTCTCATCCCGGGCTTGCCATTCACTGTCATGTATTTTAATCTTGAAAAATAACCTATCCCCTAACTCTGCCTACTGCTGTTCCTAAAATCGAGTATAATACCCCTTATCAATGACCACTCAAATCAAAGTCCATTCAAAAAAACCCTCAATAGTCATTTTAGGCGGTGGTACAGGGACTTTTGTCGTCGCTCAAGCGTTAAAAAATCTTTCTGTACACGTCACAGCCATCTTGACTATGGTCGACGATGGAGGATCCAATGAGGTCCTTCGTGATGAGTTTGGAATGCTTCCAACTTCTGGCATTCGACAGTGCATCGTGGCACTCTCCGAAAATACCAGTCTACTTCGAGAGCTATTCACCTACCGATTTCATCAAGGTCATGGCCTGAACGGCATGACGTTTGGTAATATTTTCATGGCTGCGATGACCGACATCGTCGGCTCACAAAAACAAGCGATAGAGGAGACGTGCAAGCTTCTCAATGTGAAAGGCACTATACTCCCGATCAGCTACGATGATGCGCGACTGGTGGCTCAGTACGAGGATGGGTCAGAGATCTTTGGCGAGCACCATATCGATGAGCCAGTCGGACATGATGGCACACTCCGGATTACTCAAGTGCGTATCGAACCAACTTCAAAAATTTCACCAGAGGCAAAAAAAGCGATTGAGCAAGCAGATTTAGTCATTTTGGGGCCAGGCGATTTCTACACGAATACTGTCGCCAACTTAGTGATCGATGGAGTAGTCGATGCCCTGGAAAAGTGTACTGGCAAAGTCTGTTTCATCTCGAACCTCATGGCGAAGTATGGAGAGACGTATGGATACAGTTTACGAGATTTCATGAACGATCTACGCAAGTATATGTCATTGGAGTTGCTCGACTATATTCTGATCAATGATAACTTAGAATATCCAACCGATTTACTGGCACTCTACGAAAAAGCCCACGATATGCCAGTCACGGACAATATTGTAGAGGCCGATGTCCATACAAACGTGAAGTTGATTCGCTGTGATCTTCTTTCCAATGTCGTGCCTCCACAGGAAAAAAGCGACACGCTCATCCGCAGTATGGTCCGCCACAGTCCCAAGAAAATCGCAAATACTATCTGTGATATTTTGAAGCAAGAGAAGCTACTAGACCATTGTTAAGGTATCTAGTTACAAGTTGGCGGATTTTTGGTAGAATAAGTGTTCTAAAATAAGGATCTATAGCTCAGTTGGTTAGAGCGCTTCATTGACATTGAAGAGGTCAGAGGTTCGAATCCTCTTAGATCCACATTTGCTTCATTGACATTGAAGAGGTCATCCCGATCTGAATCGGGATTAGATCCACATTTGCAGCTTCCGTCTTCATTAAAAACTACGACGGACGAAGCAGTTGGTTTACCCGACTAACTTTTTTACCCATCACTAATGAAAATCTTTTCCCCATCAGTAGTAAAAACCCATAATTCTGGTATAGTATCTCCTTTAGCGAAAGGCCAGTATGTAAAACCCAGTATTTGTTGAATTTTTAGTTCAATTTGAAGGAAGAACAGCAGGCAAAGAGAAAGGTCGTCTGCCTGAACTATCCTTTCTGCAACTTGTCGTGGATCATGGTGGTGAAGGAGTCAGCTTTTTATCCAACCCTCAAGTTACTGAGACCCAAAACTAGAGAATGAGAATTCCAAAAGAGAAAGTTCAAAGTTTTTTGGACACCACACAAACGCCAAAAGTTTCAGCATCCTACTCTGTCCTTCGACAGACTCATTAATCATCGTTACCCACCAAAAAAAGCATGAGTCAACAAGAAAGAATAAAAATCCAAGTCACTTTTTATTTTGAAACCACTGAATATAAAAATGAAAGATTAGAAATGGCTCGTGACGCTATCACGATCGCTGGAGATGGACTGGGAGTTATTCTTAGTGAGCAAAGCATTCAGTTAACAACTTCAGAACAGTACATCATTCTCGCACTAATGTCGTTTAGTACCGTATTTCTGCATCATGCTTTTGATAGTCTCCTGAATAAAAGCTATCCAGATGGAGCTGGTGCGGGTGAATTGATTGAGATACAATAGGTTCAGATTTTCTTATATACTTATAGTTATGCAAAACCACAGCGAAGATCGATCACTATATGAAGTGAGTCACTGGGAAATTTTTTCTAAAAACTTTCTGGTTGGATTTGCCAGAGCGCTTGGTGGTATCTTTGTCCAGTTTATTTTCTTTGTAGTGTTGTACTTCATATTTATCCAATTTTTATCCCCGATCCTCAGCCCAATGTTTGCTCTCATGGAGAGAAGTGTCAACGCAGTAGAGAGTGTCAAAGAACAACAAAATAAGCTACAAAATATTTTCCCGTTTGGAACTACAAAAAAAGAAATTGATCCAAAAGCACCAGTCCAGACGAGATAAATATGTTACTCATTATCACTTTTATCTAATTATGAATGAAGCATTCAATAGAGATCCGAATAAATTAGATGATGTAAATAATTTACCTACTCAAAAATATACAAATGCAGCAAAAAATTTTGAGGGAATTATCAATAATTATGCTGATAATTTGAAAAAAGAGTATGGTGCATATATTCAGGTAAGAACTAATTTTGACATAGAAACATGTTTCATTGATTTTACACCTGATGAAATTAGCTTTCTTGACAGTTTGGATGTCACTAATTCAGAGTCAAAAGTAAACACTAAGCATGGAAAATCTATTCTGCTAAAAATATTACATGCTATTATTGAGCCTTTAAGCAATCCCCAACAGAATACTAATAGTCTTTCTCCAGACGACTACTCACTTGTTCCTGCAATTTTAGAGCCACTCATGAAACGTATCCTCGAACAGTCTATAACTAACCATTTCTCAACACAAAAAGAAAGCCGAAGTTTAGAAAAAAGTCAATATCTTTCACTTCTATTAGAAGTCGCTCCATTCGATCAGTTAACTCAAGAACAAAAAAAAACATTGATTCGGAATGAAATGAAGGTAGCAGTATATGACTCCTTTATAATATCAATATCGACCTCTACAACGATTCCGGTTTATCTGCTATTTTTTCGCTCTACTAATTTCATTAATGATTTTTCTGCAATGTATTTGTATGCGGTTGGTGGTTTTTTTTGTTTTTCACCAACGCTGAGATTTAGGGATGCGATTAAAAGATATAAAGACATAAAATTACTAAATGCTATGATAATTCCAATTAAAAAATCTCCTCTTATGGCCGGGATAAGAAAAATGTTTATTGGTGATACCACTGTGATTTTTGCAAAATCATTTATGGAAAAAATGAAAAGGGAAAGGGAAAAAAGAAAAGAAAAGAAACTTTAATTAGCGATTTCTGACATCATCAGCACTATGATTTGTACACACACTTGAGATATATTACTGATTTGATATACTTCAGCCAATGTTTCTTAAACAACACACTTCCACCACAACTCCCAGCCCGTTGAACGGGGTCGCGTTGTGATGGAATACATTTGAGCAAGAATTCACAACCCCCGATCAATGGGGGTTTTTTGATTTTATCAAAAATTTAAAATAATTATCAAAATCATCTGTCGAAATAGCCAGATTTTCGACATAGCCGCTTTGCCCGCCTTTGGAGGGAATAGTCCCATAAGCGAAACATCTGGTAAGAAGACGGATACAAGCAAATATTATTTATCAGTTACAATACATTCATTACATAAAGGAACATATGGACAAGCAGTCACCAGAATATTTATCTCATCTTCGCCACTCGTGCGCCCACTTACTGGCGGCCGCTGTGATGGAGCTATACCCAAAGACTCATCGCACGATCGGACCTGCCATCGAGAATGGTTTTTACTTTGATTTCGAGTTTGACCAACCTATCAGCGATGATGACTTGCCAAAGATCGAAGCCAAGATGCGAGAGATCATGAAAAGTTGGAAAGGATTTGAAAAACATGAACTCTCAGCAGATGAAGCAAAGGAACAATATCCAGGCAACGTCTACAAACACGAGCTGATCGATGAGTTTAGTGAAGATGGCAAGAAAAAGATCACATTCTACAAGTCCGGTGAGTACTGGGATCTGTGCAAAGGTGGACATGTAGGACACCCAGAGCGAGAGCTCAAGCACTTCAAACTTCTCTCCATCGCTGGTGCATACTGGCGCGGAAGTGAGAAAAATAAGATGCTGACTCGTATCTACGGTACGTGCTGGCCGACGAAGATAGAACTCGATGAGCACCTCCAGCGTTTGGAAGATGCGAAGTTGCGCGATCATAAAAAACTAGGAAAAGAGTTGGATCTTTTTACCTTTTCTGACATGGTGGGCAAAGGCTTGCCACTCTGGTCACCCAAAGGTGCGACTGTGCGCCGAGAGTTAGAAAGATTTATCGTCGACGAAGAGCTCAAGCGTGGCTACTTGCACGTCTACACTCCAGATATCGCTCGGTTAGATCTGTATAAAAAATCCGGCCACTATCCGTACTACAAAGAGTCGATGTACGCTCCGATCAAGATCGAGGAAGAGGAGTACATGCTTCGCCCGATGACTTGCCCGCATCACTTCGAGCTGTACTTAAGTCAGCCGCATAGCTACAAAGAAATGCCGATGCGTTTCGCCGAGCTAGCAAAACTGTACCGGTTCGAGCAATCTGGTGAGTTAAGCGGTTTGCAAAGAGTTCGCAGTTTTTGTCTGGCTGATGCGCACATCGTGTGTCGTAAACCGCAAGCCGAGCAAGAAGTGAACGCAGTATTGGATCTAATCGAGTACATCGCACAAGTATTTGGTTTGGAAGCAGGAAAAGATTATCATTACCGACTTTCTCTCGGTGATCGTCAAGACGAGGTCAAATACTCAAAGGATGATGCATCGTGGGATTTTGCCGAACATGCTCTGAGAAATGTTTTGAAAAATCGCAAAAGTCACTTCGTCGAAGCAGAAAAAGAAGCTGCCTTCTATGGCCCGAAGATCGATGTCCAGATGAAAAATGTGAATGGTAAAGAAGATACTGCATTTACCGTCCAGTACGACTTTGTCATGCTAAAGCGCTTCGAACTTTCATATATTAATGAAGAAGGCCGCGCAGAACAACCAGTCGTCATTCATAGATCGTCAATCGGAGCAATTGAGCGGAGTATGGCATTCTTGATCGAGCACTACGCTGGAGCATTCCCACTCTGGCTCTCGCCAGTCCAAGTGGCACTTGTGCCAATCTCTGAGCATCACCACGAGTATGCGAATAAAGTCAAAAAACAGCTCGAGGAAAAAAACATCCGGATCGAGTTGTACGCAGAAGCGGAGTCAATGCAAAACCGGATTCGTTTGGCCGCCGGAGAGAAAGTGCCATACATCTTAGTCATGGGTGACAAAGAAATCGAGCAAAATGGGGTGGCAGTGAGACAGAGGGGGAATGTGAATCTGGGAGTGATGGGAGTGGAGGAGTTTGCCGTGAAAGCCAGGGAAGAAGTGGAGAAAAAGGTGATTTGGTAGACCAGAATATAAAAATCACCTAAGTTCATCTGATATAATAACTTAAATATAATGAGTAAAGAAATTATTTCAGAAGATTCAATACACGAGATAAGTGGAGTTTCCACAGGGTTAGATCAGTCTGGCGGGATAATTTTCTAGCTATTGACCGAGAACATCACAAGGAATATTGACGGATTAATCAAAATAATTAAAGCACAGTATCCAGAATGCACACTTGATCAAGATCTTTTTAGTGAGAAATTGAATCACTACGTGCAGCTCGGCATTTTTTCAGTCACAGATGGTGTATACCGAGTAACAGACCAAGGCAATACATATAAAGATCATGTTGATGCTACAGTAAGAGCGGAATTTGGAAAATCCGTTGGGAACCGTCGAAGAAAAAGACCAAATCAAGCGTAACTTTATATAGCTAAAAGTATTCGCGGTTCTTGCTCTTCTTGAGTTACTCTGGTAAAATTGAGCATCTGCTTTGTGTATAGTAGCGTATTGTGTATAAAATTAACCGTTGGAGGTCAAAATAGCACGCAAATTTTTTCAGATTAATCAACGCATTATCGCCAATGAACTGCGCATCTTAGATGAATTTGGGAAACAGATCGGTATCATGAGCAGGGATGAAGCGCTCGCCCAGGCCAAAACTGATGAAAAAGACGTGGTGTTAATCACTGAGAATGCCAAGCCACCGGTCGCGAAGATCATTAATTTTTCGAAATTTAAGTATCAATTAGACCAAAAGAAAGCTGAAGGCAAAAAAGCTGCCAAAAAACAAGAAATCAAAGAACTCAGATTCCGTCCATTTATGGGACAAGGCGATTTTGACGCTAGGATGAAAAGAGTCTTTGAATTTTTGGAAGATGGTGATAAAGTCCGACCATACGTTGAGTTCAAAGGTCGAGAGATCACACGCAAAGAGTTTGGAGACAAGCTATTAGCCAAGATCATCGATCAAACCAAAGATTTGGCTACAGTCGAGATGCCTGCCAGATTTATGGGAAAAAAGCTCATGTTGCAGTTGATGCCAGTTAAAAAAGGGAATGTTTAAGAATTATCGAGTATATATAGGACAATATGACCAAATCGAAGGCAAAAAACAAACAGAAAGCACGAAAAGGCGTCGTTGCTCGATTCAAGATCACCGGTACAGGTAAAGTACTTCGCCGAGCGCAAAACCGCCGACATTTGCTGAGAAAAAAATCAAAAAGAGCTATCAGATCAAGCAAAGTGCCTAAACAAGTAGTTGGGAAGTTTGCCAAAAAAATCAAACAAATGATGGGAATTGCGTAAAATTAATTATTATCTGTGCCACAGGCACTAGGTCTCAAACCTCTGAAAGTATCAGAGTACCGATGGAGAGTTATCAAGTAAGTTGAACAGTGTGAGTTTTTATAACTGACAACTGACAACCGACCACTGACAACTTAAAAGTATGCCACGTACCAAAACAGGTGTCGTCCGACGCCGTTCACATAAAAAAGTCTTGCAGAGAACCAAAGGTTTTCGCATGACTCGTAGTCGTTTGATCAAAGTCGCCATCGAGGCAGACTTACACGCAGGCCAATACGCCTTCGTCGGCCGAAAGCTCCGCAAGAGAGATTTCCGCAGATTGTGGATCACCCGTATCAGTGCTGCAGTCAGACAGATCGACGCCACCTACAATTACTCAAAATTCATGAATAGACTCAAAAAAGCAAATATTGGTCTTGATCGAAAGATCTTGGCTGACTTAGCGTTGAGTGATCCAGCCGCTTTTGCTGCGATCGTTCAGCGAGTAATGGCGAATTAACATGAAAGAAACAAGCCGTCAATTAGGACACTATGTTCCAAAAGAAAAAGTTGAATTTTTGCTTCCAGACAGACCTGGTTCTTGGCTACCTGGTGAAATCAAAGACGTAGTCTCGAAAACAGGAAAAATAGAATTGATTGTTAGAATTTCTAGAGAACTTATTAAGTCTGAGCATCTGTACACAATAACACAACCTGAATGTGTTCGCAAACGACATGAAGAATAAGCTTACTCATTACTATTTTTTCTTTTTTACCTCCATCTAATGCGGGGTATTATTTACGTGTAAATAAGCCCCGAGCTAAGCTCGGGGCTTTTTGGTACAATACAACCTATGAAAACAACTTTAGAAGATTTAACAGCAAAAATTGAAGAAATCAAAACACAACTCAGCCAAGAATCAAATATCAATTCCGAAGAGTTGCGAATCAAGTATCTTGGCAAAAAAGGCCAGTTCAATGAACTCTCCAAACTCATCAAAGAAATCGATGACAAAAAAACAGCTGGACAATTGTTAAATGATTTAAAAAAACATATCGAGACTTCAATAGCTGATGAACTGATGAACAGATCTGCCTCATCAGCAGACAGGCAACAATGGATTGATTTGACGGCCCCAGGCATCCGCCCATCCGTTGGCCACATGCACCCGATCTCTCAGGCGATCGAAGAAGTGGCCAGTATTTTTGAAAAAATTGGTTTTACTCGTGTCCGCTATCCAGAAGTCGATTGGGACTGGTATGCATTCGAGTCACTGAACATGCCACCAGATCACCCAGCTCGCGACGAGTGGGAGACATTTTTCGTTGACATGCCTGATACTACACAGCCCATTGAGTATGATGCCAATAATCCAAGAAAACGTCATCCATCTTTAGTCGGCGGCAAGATTGTCCTCACACCACACACTTCAAACGGTCAAGTTCGAGAAATGGAACGACTCAACAGCACACCACCTATCCGAATGGTGAATATTGCGCGCTGCTATCGTCGTCAGCAAGACGTCACCCATACACAGATGTTCCATCAGTTTGAAGGGTTGGTCGTCGATAAAGGAATAAACATCCAACACCTGAAAGGCACGCTCGATTACTTTGCCCAAGAGTTTTATGGACCAGGAACAAAATCACGCATTCGTCCATTCCACTTCCAGTTCACCGAGCCATCATTTGAAGTAGACTTCTCATGCCATGTTTGCGGCGGTACTGGCGAAAAAGATGGTGATAAATGTCGTTTTTGTAAGAGCGGTTGGCACGAAGTCGGCGGCGCCGGCATGGTCCATCCAAACGTATTAAAAGCAGGAGGAATCGATCCAAACGAATACACCGGATTTGCATTCGGATGGGGAGTCGAAAGAACATATACCCTTAAAGAAGGCCTAAATATCGATGATATTCGATTACTCTATTCCGGAGATTTACGCTTTTTGAAACAATTCTAATATGAACGAAAATGAATTAAGTGAACAAAGCATCGAGCATTTAATTGCTGCAATTGAATCAGGAAATGAATCTGTTTTGAACGATTTTTTTATCATCAAAGGTAAACAAGTATTTACGGCAAAGCTCACTAGTAACCCAAGTATTGGTACATTTTACAAACTTACTGCAGAAGCAAAAGTGTCAAACCAGCAAGAAATAGTATCAGAAGTTATTTGTTCAATCGACAGAAAAAATAAAAAAGCTTTTATTGCCGACAAGTCAATTAAACTAGAATTTAGAAATCTAGGCTTGTCCAGCGCATTGTCAGATATAGTTGCACTCTACTGCTTACAGCATGATATATATGTAATTCATGGTTCCATCAGTCCAGAGAACATTGCCTCACAAAAAGCAAGAAAAAAAATGCAAAACCCGATAACCAGAAAAGAGTATCCAACTTTTTACAGACTCAAAGCGAATGGGAAATTTGAGGTTGTCACGTACTTAAAAGAGCTACCATTAAAAGTAAAATTACATAACTATATGTTTAGAGAACGCTTATGAACATCCTCATCCCCTACAAATGGCTCCTTGAACACTTAGAAACTGACGCGTCAGCCAAAGAAATTCAAGAAAAAGTCTCTCTTTGCGGACCATCTATCGAACGTATTTACGATCGAGAAGGGGATAGCATCTTTGATATCGAAGTGACTACTAACCGTGTCGACGCCATGTCCGTGCGTGGGATTGCGAGGGAATGTGCTGTTATTTTAAACAACGCAGGCATTCCAGCGAAGTTAAAAAAACAGGATCTCCCATCTTCCAATAGCTTATCAACCTCTACGGCTGATCCCGCCGATGAGGCGGGACCGCTCCCCCGTATTATCAACAATCCAAAATTCTGCAAACGCATCCTCGCAGTCGTACTTAGCAACGTCCAACGCACCCCCACTCCCGACTGGATGGCAGCTCGTCTTCGCCAAACCGAGATGAATGTCCACGACTCAGTTATCGACATCACCAATTACATCACGCACGAACTCGGTCATCCGTGTCACGCTTTTGATTATGACAAAATCATGGCTCTGGGTGGAGAAATCATTGTCAAAGAAGCTGAAAAAGGTAAAAAGTTCACGACACTAGATGGCATGAATTACGAAACAGTCGGTGGTGAAATAGTCTTTGAAAATCCATCTGGAGAGATCATTGATCTACCCGCGGTCAAGGGAACCGCCAACACTTCTATTGATGAAAGTACGAAAAACGTCCTTTTCTGGGTCGAGTCACTCGATCCTAAAAAAGTGCGCTTTGCTTCGATGACACACGCTATTCGAACTACGGCAGCACAACTAAACGAAAAAGACGTCGATCCAGAACTAGCGATGGACGTACTACTTCGCGGAGTGCAACTCTACCAAGAACTTTGCCAAGCTGAAGTAGCTTCTGAAATCTACGACGAATACCCGGGAAAACGCACACTTTCATCAGTGAAAGTAGAGAAGAGCACGATCGATAAGTATCTGGGAGTTGAGTTGAAAGTTGAAATAATTACAAATATTTTAAAAGATTTAGGTTGCGAAGTGGATTTCCTAAAAAACAGTATCACCGATGAACACCGGGATCCTTCATCCCGCTTAAGCGGGACTCAGGATGACATTACCGTGACTCCACCATCCTACCGTCCTGACCTTGAAATCCCAGCCGACATCGTCGAGGAAGTGGCTCGGATTTATGGGTATCATAATTTGCCAAGTGTACTGATGCCAACTGCTATTCCATTGAGTAAGCCAGAACACAATACCTTCAAGCTCGAAGAAAGAATCAAGCATTTTTTTAGTGATATTGGCTGGCAGGAAGTGTACACATATTCAATGATCGGTGAAGAACTGGCGACTCAATCCGGCACGCCAGTCGAAGATCATCTTAGACTCCAAAATGCACTGACTGATGACAAGGTCTATCTGCGAGTACGGCTGATCCCGTCACTCAATCAAATCATCGACTACAATCCCACGGCTTCAAGATTAAGCGTGTTTGAAATCGCCAATATTTATCTCAAACAAGCCCAAGGTCTTCCTCTGGAAATACTGGGATTAGGGATGATCTCCACGAAGCCATATCGTGAAGTCAAAGGTGATCTAGAAAGCTTGCTGGGTCAGTTTCATATCGAAGACATCCACATCAATCTTGCAGCTCAATCGGGGAAGATTAGCGTTCTGCACGGCGACGAAAATATCGAGCTGGGGGAGATTAGTACCCTAAAAAACGGTCGCACATCGATCAGCATGAGCATTGCCCAACTCGCCAAAGTAGCGACATTTCACCCATCTTACCAGCCCATCCCAAACACGTCCTCGATCATCGAAGATCTCACTTTCACAGTACCAGAAAAAACATTGATCGGTGAGGTGATTCGTGATATAAAACTATCCAGTACTTTGATTGAGACCGTTGAACTGAAAGATATTTACAATCAAAACTACAGCTTTACGATCAGTTATCTCGATCGGGAGAAAAGCTTGAGCACAAGCGATATTGAGCCAGTGAGAAAAGAGGTCGTGTGGAAGTTAGAAGAGAAGTACCAGATGAAATTAGTCGGGAGTTTAAACTAAGCTTTGTAAATTTTTTACTCAAGTATCCATACAAGGATTGAAAGAACATTATGAAAACACTTGAACTCTCGCCTAAACTTGATCTAGCAGTTCGTGAAGCAATTAGTCTAACAGAAAACGGGATTCTTCCTCCACAGATCATTCAAGTTCTAGATAAAGAAAAAGTCTTAACAGGACTTTCTACTCAACCAACCCAAAATGAACGACCAGTTGATTCTATTGTGCCTAAAGATCTTATCTTATTCTTAAGTCAAGAATTAGGACTACCAAAACTACTTCAAATCTTTTTAAACGAACATGATGATAAACGTACTGGAAGTTCACAAGATGTTTTTTATAGAACATACGGCAATCCAAATATGACTACTGATCGGATGCACATGCAAACCAAGAAACAACGCATTGATCAATAATTTAGCCAGTTTTTTATTTAGATTTTTACGGTGTCGCGGTTGGTAACACAGTTGGTAACGGTGCGGCTTGTGTCGCCGTAGGTTGTGGTGCAGCAGTCGGCTGTGGTACTGGCGTAGGTGTTGGCTCTTGCCAATCAGCTCCACCTAGACCTATCTTGATCTTACCTGACTCTGCTTCGCGGCCTTGATTGTCTCTTGCTTTTCCATAAATCTCAAAGCGTCCTGAACCAAGACTTAACCTCGTTTTGTATGGACGAGAGGTGAGCGTTTCGCGGCGGTTTCCATTTACCCAGACTTCCACTTTTTCGATACCTTGGACGCTGACTGCCTCAAACTCTACCTCAATATTATCCTCAGAGTACGAACGATTTCCTTCAGGTTGACTGAGTCTGACAAACACTTCCTCCGTGGAATTATTGCCATCGCAGTAATCACCTGGCGCTTTATATTTTTCTTCTTTGTCGGCTTTCCACCCATCGATTGCTTCTTGCCAACGATTGCGACTATCTTGACTGACAGGATCTTCCTCACGAAGCACGATAAATTCTTTCTCTTCAAAATCGCCACGAGCGACACGAGTCTCAGAGGCCAATTTATTCTCACCACGGCACAGCTTTATTTTTGTATGCAGTGGATCGGGGAGTTTTGGCAGCGTGCCTTTGAGGACATACTCTTTCTTTTTTGGGAAGTCGTCGTGTGCTGGATATCCAGAAATAGCGTCTACTTCCACCTCTTCTACATCGTCAGGGACTTCCCAAGCTGGGGTTGGTCGATCACGATCAATCGTTTCAAAAATGACTCTGCGCCAGATCGGTGAAGCACCAGTCGTCCCTGACGCGACCTTTTTCATCGCAGAGCTGTCATTGTTTCCTACCCAGACACCGACCATCGTGCTCTGACTCCAACCGACAGTCCAGTTATCTTTCTGATCGTTGGTCGTTCCAGTTTTGACCGCGATCGGTTTGCCAGTATTGAGCTGAGAATTCGCTCCGAAAGCGAGTAGACGAGCGTTATTATCACTCAAGATATGATTGATCAAGAACGCTTCACCAGGCTGGATGATCTGTCGACCCTCGACTTGCTTATGCTCGAACAGCACATTGCCATCTCGATCTTCCACTTTCAAAATCGCGATGGGCTCTACTTTTTTACCACCGTTTGCAAATGTACTATATGCGTTGACCATATCGATCAAATGGACTTCACCACCACCTAAAGTGACAGATAAACCAAATCGACGCATGTTCTCCTCAGTTGGTTCAAGAGTCGGGAAGCCCATCTCGTAAGCGAGTTGCAACATGTTCTTGACACCAACATGTGCGAGCACTTTGACTGCCGTGGTGTTCAGCGAGCTACCCAGTGAATCTCGCAAGCTGACTGGT
>Ga0163144_10019311_pt1 | contig 13715 bp, 10 predicted proteins | sample OliLak19BULKMAT1_FD_123175 | JGI IMG/M metagenome (GOLD analysis project Ga0163144, IMG submission 123175) | Freshwater microbial mat bacterial communities from Lake Vanda, McMurdo Dry Valleys, Antarctica - Oligotrophic Lake LV.19.BULKMAT1 | ecosystem: Environmental > Aquatic > Freshwater >... | reverse complement strand
GATCGGCGTATTTGCTCGCGATCACTTCGCCCTGCTCGGTCAGCCGGATCTGGCCGTTCACCGATCCCGGCGGCTGGGCGAGGATCGCGAGATGGCTCGGGCCACCGCCGCGACCGACCGTGCCGCCGCGGCCATGGAACAGGCGCAGGCGCACGCCATGCCGCGCAAGCAGCGCCGTCAATTCGAGTTCCGCCTTGTAGAGCTCCCAGTTCGCCGTCAGGAAGCCGCCGTCCTTGTTGCTGTCGGAGTAGCCGAGCATCACTTCCTGCAGGCCCTTGCGGCTGTCGACCAGTGCGCGGTACAGGGGCAACGACAGCAGTTCGTCCATGATCGGACCGCAGCCACGCAGGTCTTCGATGGTTTCGAACAGCGGAATGATGTTGACCGACAGGCTCGGCGGTGCACCTGGCCGCAACAGGCCCGCTTCCTTCAGCAGCAGCGCGACTTCGAGCAGGTCGCTGACGCTGTCGGTCTTGGAGATGATGTAGTTCTGGATCACCGCCGCGCCGTAGCGTCGCTGCAGTTCGGCGGCGACATCGAAGATCGCGAGTTCCGCCTGCGTGTGTTCGCTGTAGTCGATGAAGCGCGAGCGCAGCGGCCGCGCGGTCGCGAGTTCATCGAGCAGCCAGCGGCGACGTTCGGCTTCAGTCAGTGCGGCATAGCCGGTGCGCGCCGCGCCGCGCGCAAAGAGTTCGTCGACCACCTCCTCGTGCACACCGCTGTGCTGGCGCAGGTCGAGCGGACACAGATGAAAGCCGAACACCTCGACCGCGCGCCGCAGCTCGCGCAGTCGGCCGCGCGCCAGGCGTCGCCCGCCGTTCATCAGCAAGGACTCGATCACGACATCGAGTTCCGCCGCGAACGCCGCACTGTCCGCATACGGCGCGGCTGCACCGGCAGGGGCGAACAGCGCAGGGTGGTCGTCGAGCTGCTGCGACGCCGCAGCGAGCCGCGCGTAAATGCCCGCGAGTGCTCGACGGTAGGGCTCGTGTTCGCGATACGGCGAGGTATCCGGCGAGCGCGCGGCCATCTCGGCCAGCGCCGGGCTGACCTTCACCAGAAACTCCGACAGGCTGAACTGCGCCATCAGCGCCTGCACGGCTTCGAGGTAGTAATCCATCGCAACGGTCGAATGCATCTGCACGGCATGCTGCGTGACTTCCGCGGTAACGAACGGATTGCCGTCGCGGTCGCCCCCGATCCACGATCCGATATTGAAGATCGCGCCGATCTTCAGCTCCCCGTGGCCGCGCGCCGTGAGCACGTCTTCGAGATCGCCATACAGGCGCGGCAGTTCGCGCAGGAAGGTGTAGCGGTAGTAGGCCAGCCCGTTATTGATCTCGTCCTTCACCGTCAGCTTGACGGTGCGCAGGATGCGCGTATGCCACAACAGCAGCACTTGATAGCGGATCTGCTCTTCGTTGGCGGCGAGTTCGGCCGGCGTCAGCGCGATGCAGTCACACTCGGCCAGCAGCCGCGCGATCTCGATCTGGCAGTCGAGAATGCTTTTGCGCTGGACCTGCGTCGGGTGTGCGGTCAGCACGGCCGACAGCAGCGAGTCCGACAGAAAGGCCGCGAGCGCTGCGGGCGCGGTGCCGGCGGCGGCGAGCCGCGTCAGCGCGGCATCGATGCTGGTGTCGTCGGCGGGATTGTCATCGTGGCGGCGCAGCCGCTTGTTGTGCTGATCCTCGGCGATGTTCGCGAGCAGCGAGAAGAAGCTGAACGCGCGCACGACAATCAGGATGGCATTTTCGTCCAGCCCGTCGAGCATGTCGCCGAGTGCCGCGCGGGCCTGCTGATCGTCATCACGGCGGAAGCGGATCGCGAGCTGGCGCACCTGTTCGATCTGGTCGAAGGCCTGGGCGCCCTCCTGCTCACGCAGGGTGTCGCCGAGCACGCGCCCGAGCGTGCGGATGTCATTGCGTAACTGGCCGTCGGCGACGTCGTCGGGGGCTGACAGTGCGAGCAGGTCCATCGTGCCTATCCCCAAATTGTTGCGGTGCGTTGATGATGCCCCGGTCGACCGCCGCTTGGCAATGCGGCCGGGCGCGGGTCGCCGGTTGTATACGCTGCGCCGGCACGGCACGATTCAGCGCATTCCCCCGCATGCCCGCCCGGGCACCAGGAGCTTAGACGATGAACATTCTCGACGGCATCCGCGTTCTCGATTTCACGCAATACCTGGCCGGCCCGACCGTCACCCGGCTGATGGCCGAAATGGGCGCCGAAATCATCAAGATCGAGACCACGCCCGGCGGTGATCCGTCGCGCCTGCTGCCGATGATCAAGGACGGCCGCAGCGGCTATTTCGTGCAGCAGAATCGCGGCAAGCAGAGCCTGTGCCTCGACCTGCGGCGGCCGGCAGCGCTGGACATCGTGCGCGCGCTGGTCAGCAAGGTCGATGTGGTGGTCGAGAATTTCGGCCCCGGCGTGATGGACAAGCGCGGGCTGGCGTACCAGGACCTCGCGCAGATCAATCCGCGGCTCGTGATGGCGTCGATCTCGGCTTATGGGCGCGAGAGCCCGCTGTCGCACAAGACTGGCTACGACTGGGTCGCGCAGGCCTTTGCGGGGATCATGCACATGACCGGGGCGGCCGATGGTCCGCCGATGCCGGTCGGCATGGGCATCGCGGACGTGACCTCCGGCGTGCATGCGTTTTCCGCGATCGGTTATGCGCTGTTCCATCGCGAGCGCACGGGCAAGGGGCAGTGGCTCGACATCTCGATGATCGACAGCATGTTCCACATGAACGAGATCTCCCTGCAGGCGCATTCGATCACCGATGGCGCGTATCAGCCGAAACGCGCCGGCAACAATCACCCGCTCGTGTCGCCGTTCGGCGTGTTCAAGGGCCCCACTGGCTATCTGGTGATCCTCGCGCTGCAGTTGCAGTGGAAAGGCCTGTGCGACGCGATGGAACGGCCCGATCTCGAGCACGATCCGCGCTTTGCCGACAGCAACTCGCGCGCGCGCAACCAGCACGAATTGACGCCGCAGATCGAAGCCTGGCTCGCCGGCTACAGCGACAACGAAGCCGTGCTCGCGCGGCTCGAGCAGTTCCGCGTGCCGTCAGCGCCGGTGCTGAGCCCGGTGGAGGCGCTCGACCATCCGTTCTTCCGCGCGCGCGGCACCGTGCGCACGGTGACCGATCCGGTGCTGGGCGAACTCAACATTCCCGGCTTTCCGCTGCGCTTCTCCGCGCAACCCGAACTGCCGACGCTGCAGGCGCCGCTGCTCGGCGAGCACAACGCGGCCGTGCTGTCGGGCCTGCTCGGCTACAGCACCGGGCAGCTCGAGGCGCTCACCGCCGCCGGCGTCATCGCGAGCGCCGATCGCTGATAGGTCAGGCCGGCCGCGCGCCCGGCTGGCCGTCGTCGACCACCCACGACGACAGCGTGCGGCAAGTCGTGTCGGCACGTGTCACGTCGGCCAGCGCGCGCAGATCGGCGCTGCAGCGCTCTGGCGTCAGCGTCACGCGCACATACCCGCGATACAGGCCGGTCGCGACATGCACGTGCGGGCCTTCGTCGGCGGCGGTGCGCATGATCGTTTCGGGTGGTGGTTGCGACGTGACGGAGGTGGTCACGAATTCCGTGGCGATGACCGGTGCGTCCGCGCGCTCGAAATCGGTTTTCAGATCGTTGACCCAGAACGCATGCACGTCGCCGCCGAGGACCACCGGATTCGACGCGGCCGTGTCGCGCAGGGTGGCGAGCAGCCGCTGGCGGGCCGCTGGATAGCCATCCCACGAATCCGAGTAATAACTCTCGCCGGGGCCGGCCGTGTTGTCGGCCTGCGCCATGCGCGTGGTTTGGCCGAGCAGATGCCAGCGCGTCTCGCGGGCGGCGAGGCCGGCCGCCAGCCACTGCTCCTGCCGGGTGCCGAGCATGGTCGCTGCCGGGTCCTCTCGCGCTGCGCACAGCGCAATGACGTTCGACCCGCCGCGGCCAGGTTTCGGGCAGGGTTGCGGCGACCGATACTGCCGCGTATCGAGCATGTGAAAGCGTGCAAGGCGGCCGTAGTCGACCCGCGTGTGCAGGCGCATGTCGGGACCGAGCGGGATCATCGCGCGGCGCAGCGGCTGGTGCTCGTAACAGGCCTGATAGGCCGCCGCGCGTCGCGCGCGCATCCAGCGCCGGACGTCGAGTTCTTCTGAGCGATCGCCCGCATAGTCGTTGTCGACTTCGTGATCGTCCCAGGTCAGCAGCCATGCGCAGGCCGCGTGCGCGGCCTGCAGATCGGGATCGAGCTTGTAACACGCATAGCGCGCGCGGTATTGCGCCAGCGTGACGGGCTCCGCCGCTTCGTGCCGGCGCACGTGATTGAGCCCCCAGGAGCTTTCGTAGATGTAGTCGCCGAGATGCACCAGCAGGTCCGGGTCGTCAGCCACGATGTGACGATAGGCAGCATAGTAGCCCTGCTCGTACTGCTGGCACGATACGAAGGCGAAGCGGAGCGCGTCCAGGCTGTCAGCGGCCGCCGGCGCGGTGCGAAAACGGCCGACCGTGCTCGTCGCCTCGCCCGCATGAAAGCGGTACCAGTAGATGCGCGACGGCGCGAGGCGTTCACTCTCGACGTGCACCGCGTGCGCCCCGGCCGGCGTCGCGTAGCTGAGGCCTTCATCGACCAGGGTCGCGCAGCGCTCGTCGGCGGCGATTTCCCAGCGCACCGACACGACCACCGGATCCATGCCGCCGTCGGGCGCCAGCGGTGCGGGCGCCAGCCGCGTCCACAATGCGATGCCGGTCGGCGACGGATAACCGGCGGCAACGCCGAGCGTGAACGGAAAGGCGCGGAATGCCGGCCCCGCCAGCACGGACGGCGTGGCCAGCGCTGCGCTGGCGGCCACACAACCCTGCAGAAAATGACGACGACTCTTCACGGCGCGCCTCCCGGGTGCGATCACAGACAGGCCTGACTCTAATCCACCCCCTGCCCGCCAACCAGTCATGGATCGTCCGCGGCAGGCATGACCGTGCGCGATTCCCTTGCGTCGGGTCGGCCCCCGCTGCAGCATGCACGCAGTCTTTCGGAACAGCCCCGCCTCATGGCTCCATCGTCCTGGTCCGGCCTGCGCTTCGTGCTGCTGCTGATGGTCTGCTATCTGGTCTGCGAGTACGCCTATCAGCAGGTACCGGACGCAGTGCTGCGCGACAGCGTCTACCTGCACGGCTTCGTGCGTCCGGCCGCGACCGTCGTCAACCTGATCGCGCCGGCCGAACAGGCGATCGCCGATGGCAACCTGTTGCGCTCGCCACGCGCCCTGCTCGAGATCGTGCGCGGCTGCGACGGCTCAGGCGTCCTGTTCCTGGTCATCGCCGCGGTACTCGCCTTCCCGGCCCGCTGGCCGCTGCGTGCGCTCGGCCTGCTCGGCGGCGCACTGTTGGTCTATGGGCTGAACATGGTGCGACTCGTCGGGCTCTACTTCGTGGCCGCCTATCACGGCGGCTGGTTCCCGCTGCTGCATACCTACCTCGTGCCGAGCTTGGTCATCGTGGTGGTCGTCATCTGCTACATGCAGTGGGTGGCGCTGGCGGTGCCGAACGCCGATGCAGGTCGCTGAACTGCGCGGCGCCTCCTGGCGGCTGCTGCTCGCGTGGGTGGCGCTGTCGCTGCTGGGCTACGTGGCGGGTGAACGCCTGATCGCCCTGCTGCGCCCCGCGCTGGCGGTCACGCTTCAGCAGATTGCCCCGGCGCTGACGGGCCCGCTGGACCTGACCGACCATCGCGGCGAGCGCCATCTGCGCTTCAATGCGCAGGCCGCGCAGGCGCTGACGCTCGGCGCCGATCTCGTCGTGCCGGCTGGCCAGCCGCTCCCGGCGAGCGCCAGTATCGCCCACCTGCTCGTGCCGCTGGTCATGCTGGGCACAGCGCTGACGGGCTGGCCGACTCGTCATCGCGCAGAGCGCTGGCGCCGGGCCCTGTGGGGCCTGCCGGCGATGCTGTTCATTCTGTTGGCGACCGCGCCGGCGCAACTCGTGGGTCTGATCGAGATGTCGCTGCAGACTTACGCCGACGGCCATGGCGCCGACCGCTCGCCACCCCTCGTGCTTGGCTGGATGCTGCTGCTCGAAGGCGGCGGCCGCTGGGTGCTGCCGATCGCAGTCGCGGTGCTCGTGATCCTCGCCGCTCGCGCTGGCCAGGGACGGCGTTGAGGCGCGCCCTGCCGCGCTTGGACGGGCGCTGGAAAAGGCCTTAGAATAGCCTGGATGAAAACCATGCAAGCGCGCAGAAGAGCAGACGGCCTGCACACCCCTTCGCCGATTTCTCATTAGTCGCGGCGCCCATGTTCACGCTTGCGAGCGACGCCGACGAGTTCCTGCTGACACTCGATGCGGACAACGTGATCGTGGCCTGCAGCGTGCTGCGCAGCCGGGGCGTAGAACCGGCCAGCGTTGACTGCCAGGGCGCACTCGGTCTGTCCTTCGTGCAGCAGTTGCCCGAACTGCATCAGACCGCGCTGGGTCGCCTGCTCGCAGAGGTCCGACAGACCCGCCGCCCGTGCACCCAGGACATCCGCTTCGACGGGCTCAATGACCACTTCTCCTGCAGCGTCAGTCTGCTCACGCAGAGCGTCGACGCCCCGGCACTGCTGGCGTGTCTGCTGCGCAATCACGGGGCGACCGCCCACCCGGCCATCGACCGCTTCGAACAGGCCCTGTCGCTCGCCCGCGTGGCCTGGTTCGAACGCGATCTGAAAACCGACATCGGCATCGGTTCGCCGTCGCTGGCGCAGATTTATGGCCTCGATCATCCGCGCGGGCCCTGGCATTTCGACGAAGTGTGTGCGCGCATCGTGCCGGAAGATGCAGCCCAGCACGCCGAAAACATTGCCACTGGCCTGAGCCCGCGGACCGACGACCTGGAAGCGCGGGTGATCAACTACCGGATCAGACGTCCGGACGGTACATTGCGTCATCTCGAAGTGCGCTACCGCAATCTGTTCAGCCTCGAACGGCCGCGCAGCTACGGGCTCATTTTTGATGTCACCGACCGTCACGACGCCGGGATTCGGCTGCGCGAAAGCGAAGCGCGGCTGCGACTTGCGCTGTCGGCGGCCGGTATGTCGTCGTGGGAGTGGAATTTGCGGACTGGCCAGATCAAGACCTCGCGCACGCTCAGTGTGCTGCTCGGTCTGCCCGCCAACACGAATCCTTCGAACGTGGTCTTCGACGCCACGCATCCCACAGACGTCGCGGCGCTGCGCACGCGCTTTGCGGATGTCGTGCGCAACGGCGAGCGCGATCCGTTCACTATTGAATACCGCTTCCGCTGGGCGGACGGCAACTATCGCTGGGTTGAGTTGCGCGCACGCGCGGCGTTCGACGAACAGAACCGCAGCGTCAGCTCCATCTACGGCGTGGCCGCCGACATTACGCAGCGGCGCGAGGCTGAAGCCGAGCGCGATCGCCTGCAGCGGCAGTTATCGCAGGCACAAAAAATGGAGGCGCTGGGCCAGCTGACCGGCGGCGTCGCGCACGACTTCAACAACATTCTGGCCAGCGTGCTCGGCTATTCGAGCCTGGCCCTGCAGCGCTTTGGCGCCGCCAATCCGCCGAAGCTCGCGGATTACCTTGGCGAAGTGATCAGGGCCGGTGAGCGGGCACGCGATCTGGTGGCGCAGATGCTCGCCTTCAGCCGCGGCGAAACCAGTGAAGTGTCGCCGCTGGCTCCGGCGCCGCTGGTCGAACAGATGATGAAGATGCTGCGGCCCATCCTGCCGAGCAGCATCGACATCAGACTCGACCTGGCACACGACCTGCCGGCGGTCGCTGCGAACGCGGTCCAGCTGCAACAGGTGTTACTGAACCTCTGCATCAATGCGCGGGATGCGACGCTCGGCGTAGGCAGCATCACCATCGCCGCGCGCTGTGCGCGTTTCGTGCACGCCGACTGCGCGTCCTGCCACCAGCAGTTCAGCGGCAATTTCATTGCGCTCTCGGTGTCCGACAATGGCCAGGGCATCACCGAGGCACAGCGCACCCGCATCTTCGAGCCGTTCTACACGACCGGGACGGATCAGAAGGGTACCGGCATGGGCCTCGCGACGGTGCATGGCATCGTGCATCGGCATGGCGGCCACATCGGTCTCGAGAGCCAACCGGCCGTCGGCAGTACCTTCACCATTGCGCTGCCGGTGGCCGACGCCGCGCAGCGGCAGTCTAGCGGCACGGCCACCGAAGGCGACGCCTCCGCGCTGCCGAAGGCCGGCTGGCCGGCACGCATTCTGGTCGTCGACGACGAGCCGTCGCTCGCGATATGCACGGCCGAAATCCTCGATTTCGCAGGCTTCGTAACGACCGTCGAAACAGACTCAGAGCTTGCCGCCCGGCGCTTCGAGGCGGCACCGGACGACTTCGATTTGATCATCACCGACCAGACCATGCCACGCCTGACCGGGCACCAGCTCTCGGTGATCGTGCTGAAGCGTCGCCCCAACCTGCCCGTGCTGCTGGTGACCGGCCACAGCACCGTCGTCGATGAGCAGCAGGCGCTGGCGCTGGGGATTCGGTGTTACCTGCGCAAACCGGTGGCGCGCGAAGCACTGCTCAAGGCCGTGCTGTCGGTATTGCCAGCGACAAGTCCGGCGGCCGCGCAGGCGTCCTGAGCGCCGCGTCCAGGTCCGTGACAGGCGGGTGAGAAGAGCGAGCGGCGGCGCCGCCCGCCAGGCGTGAGGCCATCGAGGCGCGCCGTTGTTTGAAGGAATGAACGAGCACCGCAGACGGGCCCGCAACGCCGCAGGCGGTGGCCGCAGCCGTCGTTCAGCAGGCTGCTAGGAACTCGTGCGCAGCGCTGTCGGCGCCAGCGCGATCAGGGCGCGCCGCGTTGCGCTATGCCGGTCTTCATTGACCGGGCTGACCGCCAGCACCGGCAGGTCGACACCGGCGGCCCGAAACGCCGCGAGCTGTGCGCGACAGCGTGCAGCACTGCCGAACACGCAGACTTCCTCGATCAGTTCGTCCGGGATCAGGCGCGCGGCGTCGCGGCGCTGACCGTTAGCGAGCACCTGCCTGATCTGATCCATCACCGCGCCATAACCGGCGCGCCGCCACTGTCGACGGTAGTTCGGCAGTGACGCAAAGAACGCGAGGTTATAGCGCGCCGCCGAGCGCGCGGCCTCTTCGTCGTCGTCGACGAAGGTCGGCATGCTCAGGCAGCACTGGAACGCGGCCGGATCGCGGCCGGCCGCCGTGACTTCCGCGTGCGCCGCCTCGAGCAGCGTCGGCAGATAGGACAGCGGCGACAGGTAAGGCATCAGCCCGTCGCCGACCGCACCGGCCACCGCCGCGCTCTCGACCGTATTGCCGGCCACGTAGACCGGCACCGGATGCGGCGACGGCGGCGGGCTCAGCAATCCCCTCGCGCCTTCGCCCGCGAGCGCGCGCCGCACGGACAGCGCGTAATGGCGCAGCGCCTCCCGCGCGTTGCCCATGTCGATCCCGAGCGAGGCCAGCATCTGCCGGTGGCTCATGCCGAGCCCCAGCAGCAGCCGGCCGCCCGACAACTCGGCGATGGCGCGCGCGGTGGCCGCGCACAAGTACGGATGCCGGTAATAGATGTTCGCGATGTTGGTGCCGACCGTCACGCGTGACGTTACCGCGGCAATAGCCTGGCTGATCGCGAGCGCGTCCCCCCGGCCCTCGTTGACGAGCACGGCCTCATAGCCGAGCAGTTCCGCAAGGCGGCCGAGTGCCGTCAGTTCAACCAGCGTGGCATCGGTGACCGTCGACAAGACGACGCCGAGCCGCAGAGGTGAGTTCATGGGGTTCCTTCAAGCACGTCGCGCGTGGCTCTGATGCTGGCGCTTCGATCAGCAGCGGGTGATGCGGGGTGACGGCGGATTGACCGGGTTCGGCAGCCGTTCACTGAGATCGAACGGCGGATCGTCCCAGCCGTCGGAACCCGCGACCGTCAGGCGCCGGCTCGCAATCCGCCAGCCGACGGGTGTGAGCCGCAGCCGATCGCGATACCGGCCCCAGAGATCGATACGTTTGCCGTCGGCGGCTGCGACGTGCCACGCATAGACATAGGCCGTGGAGTCCGCGCTGTCGTCGCCGCTGAAGCGGATTCGGACATGCGACAGATGGTGACTCGTCATCGCGAACGGGGCGAGCGTTTTGGCGAACATCAGCATCAACTGCTCATGACCGATCACCGCGTGCCTGGCGCCGAGTTCGAAGGCCCCGTCCGTACAGAAGACGTGCTCGACGATGCCGGCGGGATCGTTGCGATCGACAAAGTGGCAGTAGTCCTGCAGGGTTTCGGTGATCAGCTGACGCTGTACCACTTCCCATAGCGCGCGTGCGGGATTGGCCATCACAGTGCTCATCAGTTACTCCTGTGCACAGCGGGGATCAGATCAGTAGCCCGCTTTCACGTAAGGGGTGTCGCCGTCGCGCCGATAGACCAGCAGATTGCGGCGATAGCGGCAGATTTCCTCACCCTGCTGGTTGCGCGCATAGGTGTCGACGGTCAGCACGCCTTCATTCGGCCGCGATTTCGAACTGCGCGCGTCGACGAGCGTCGACTCCGCTTCGATCGTGTCGTGCTCGAATACCGGCCCGAGCTTGAGATCGGTCCAGCCGAGATTGGCGGACACGCGGCCGAAGGTGCGCGTGGTGAGCGCGGTCACCGCGCCGAGCAGAAAGGTTTCCGGCACCCGCATGCGCCCGGCTTCGCGTGCGTCGACCCACGGCAGTTCATGAAACGCCGGCTGGAAATCGAAGGCACGCCGCGCGTTCTGCACGATGTCTGCGCGGAAGAAAGTCCGGCGTGGTGCGTGGATGAAACGCTCGCCGGCGCGCGCGTCCTCGAAGAACAGGCCCCACTGCTCCACGCGTGCGCCTGCGTCATCGCGATAGCAGTCGAAGCGTGCTTCGCGGGCAGGCTCGCCGAGCGGCTGCAGCGCCACCGTGCGAAAGCCTTCGCTGGTGAAGACCTCAACGTCCATCACCAACTGGGCGAAGGTCAGCGGCTCTGCGACCGGCGTGCCATCGTGATGGCGATCTTTGCGGCCGGTGATCCGCGCCGTCACCACGCCGACGCCGGCCACGGCGCCGGGACGGCAGTCAAGGATCTCGCTTTCGGCGTAAATCGTGTCGCCGCCGAACACCGGCGCCGACAGGCTGATCTCGCGAAAGCCCAGAATGTCGCGACGGCTGCCGAAGGTTTTCGCCGTCATGCCGACCAGCCGCTGCACGGTCAGGGTGCTGACCATCAGCGGCCGCTGCCAGCTCGACTGCCCGGCATAGCGGGCATCGAAATGAATCATCGCGCCGTTGTAGGTATCGAGCGTTTCGTCCGCGTTGTCCTGCTGGGTCAGCGTGATGCCCGGCCGGTGCACATAGCGCTGCCCCGGCGCGAAACGCTCGAAGAACAGGCCGAAATGCTCGCGGTAGCGCTGTGGCCCGGCAGCGTAGTAAGGGGTGTCGATCATCGCGGCCTCCGGCTCAGGCGATCGAATGCCGCTTGATGTACTGCCGCGCGATGATCATGCGCTGCATTTCGTTGGTGCCCTCGCCGATGCAGGTCAGCGGCGAATCGCGGTAGAAGCGCTCGATGTCGTATTCCTTTGAATAGCCATAGCCGCCGTGGATGCGCATCGCCTCGGTGCTGTTCTCGAGCGCGGCTTCCGACGAAAAGAACTTCGCCATGCCGGCTTCCATGTCGCAGCGTTCACCGCGGTCGAAAATCTCCGCCGCGTCCAGCGTCAGCAGCCGCGCGGCACGCGCGCGCGTGACCATCTCGCCGAGCTTCAACTGAATCGCCTGGTGCTCGCAGATCGGCTTGCCGAAGGTCTTACGCACCTGGGCGTAATCCGACGCCAGGCGCAGCGCGCCTTCGGCGAGGCCGACGCCGCGCGCCGCGACGTTGATGCGGCCGAGTTCGAGGCCCCCGGTGGCCTGGAAAAAACCCTGACCTTCGACACCGCCGATAAGATGGGCCTTCGACAGCCGATAGTTGTCGAAGAAGAGTTCACCCGAGTCGATGCACTTGTAGCCGAGTTTCTCCATCTTCTTGCCGACGGTGAAGCCAGCCTGCTTCGGCGCAATGAACAGGCTCATGCCCTTGTAGCGCGGCTCGGCGGTCGGATCGGTCTTCACGAGCAACGCAATGCACGAGCCTTCGATGCCGTTGGAGATCCAGGTCTTGGTGCCGTTGATCACGTATTCGCTGCCGTTCCACTTCGCGGAAGTGCGGATGCCCTGCAGATCGGTGCCGGCATCCGGCTCGGTGAGGCCGAGGCCGCCGCGGATTTCTCCGCTCGCGAACTTCGGCAGCCATTCGGCCTTCTGTTCATCGGTGCCGAACTTCTCGACCGCCAGCGACATGATCAGGTGCGAATTGAAGATACCGGTGATCGACATCCACACTGAAGAAATGATCATCACCAGTTTGGCGTAGGTTGTGGCCGGCAGGCCGAGGCCGCCGTACTCCTGCGAGATGGTCGCGCCGAACAGGCCCATCTCTTTCATCTGCTCGACGATGCCGTGCGGATAGCGATCGGCGTGGTCGTATTCCTTGACGATGGGTTTCAGCTCACGGTCGGTCCAGCGCTGAATGGTGTCGAGCAGGATCGCTTCGTCCTGCGGACTAAAGCGTTCGTTGGCAACGGGCATGCAAATTTCCTCGTAGATGAAAAGGCGGCCACATCGGACGGCCGCCAGACAGCGGGTTCAGTCGAGCGTGACGACGATCTTGCCGAGCGCACGGCGTTCCGACAATTCACGGATGGCCTGGCCACCGTCGGCGAGCGGAAGGCGCAGCGACACATGCGGCCGGATCTTGCCCTGCTGGTAGAGGTCGAGGAGTTCGGCGTTGTTACGCGTGTTCGCGGCCTGATCGCGTTCAGTGAAAGAGCCCCAGAACACGCCGACGATCTGACAGCCTTTCAGCAGCGCCAGGTTCAGCGGGATGCGCGGAATGCCGGCCGGGAAGCCCACCACGAGGAAGCGGCCTTCCCACGCAATCGCGCGCAGCGAGGCTTCGGCGTAGTCGCCGCCAACGGCGTCATACACGACATCGGCACCGTGTTTGCCGCAGACGGCCTTGAACTGCTCGGCCAGCGCTTTCGCGCCGTCCTTGTCGAACGGGCCGCGCGGGTAGATCACGCCGTCGCTGGCGCCGTGAGCCCTGGCCAGATCGAGCTTGTCCTGGCTGGACACGGCGGCGATCACCTTCGCGCCCATCGCGACACCGAGTTCAACCGCCGCGAGCCCGACACCGCCGGCGGCGCCGAGCACGAGCAGCGTGTCGCCGGCCTTCAGCGCCGCGCGCTGCTTCAAGGCGTGGTAGGACGTGCCGTAGGTGAAGATGAAGGCGGCGCCTTCGTCGTAAGGCATGCCGTCGGGCATCGCGATGCACTTCGCGGCGTTCGCCGCCACCGATTCCGCCATGCCGCCGTGGCCGACGAGCGCAATCACGCGGTCGCCGACCTTGAAACCGCCGACCTCACTGCCGACGGCCGTGATGTCGCCCGCGACTTCGCCGCCGGGTGCGTAGGGACGCGTGGGCCGGAACTGGTATTTGTCTTCGATTATCAGCGTATCGGGATAGTTGACGCCGCAGGCGCGCACGCGGATGACCACCTCGTTCGCGCCGGGCAGCGGGGCCGGCAAATCGTTGCGCAGAACCAGCGTGTCCGGCCCGCCGACGACTTCGCTCACCAATGCTCGCATACAGGAATCCTCGTCTTCTGCCCGCCCACGGCG
>Ga0163144_10019310_pt1 | contig 13715 bp, 12 predicted proteins | sample OliLak19BULKMAT1_FD_123175 | JGI IMG/M metagenome (GOLD analysis project Ga0163144, IMG submission 123175) | Freshwater microbial mat bacterial communities from Lake Vanda, McMurdo Dry Valleys, Antarctica - Oligotrophic Lake LV.19.BULKMAT1 | ecosystem: Environmental > Aquatic > Freshwater >... | reverse complement strand
TCGATATTGATGCAAATGGTATATTGGCTGTGAGTGCAAAAGATAAAGGGACTAACAAAGAGCAAAATATTAGAATTGAATCTTCTACTGGATTGAGTAAAGAAGATATCGAAAAAATGAAAAATGATGCACTTAAAAATGCTGACGAAGATAAAAAACGTAAAGAAGAAGTTGAATTGAAAAACCAAGCTGATGGCTTGTTACATACTACTGAAACTCAATTAAAAGAGTTGGGTGGCAAACTTCCTCAAGAACATATTATTAAAATTGAAGAAGCTAAAAATAGACTTACAAAGGCTGTCAAAGAAAATCCATCTGACCTAAAAGCGGCAATTGACGCACTTAATGAAGTATGGTCTGAGGCATCTAAAAGTATCTATCAAGGTGCTGAGGGTGGAGCGGCTCCGACAAATGAAAATCCAAATCCTGCAGAATCTACCGAACCAAATGTAGAAGAAGCGGAATACACTGTAGTTGACGAAGAAAAAAAATAAACGAAACTAACATATATTAAAACATACCAAAAAGGCAAGGATTTATTTCCTTGCTTTTTTTTTGTAATTATCACTCAAAAATATAAAAACATTCAAAACGTTTGTTAAATATATTGGAGAAAAAAATGGAAATTGAAACAACAGATATTATTCAAGAATCTAATTATCAGGTAATAAAAATACCAAATAATCTAAAAATTGAAGATGATAAGGTATATATAAAAAAAATGGGTAATTCTTTACAAATAATACCTTTTCATAACTTATGGGAAAATTTTTTTGAAAACCTTAATAATTTTTCACTCGACTTTATGGAAAAAAGAGAAGATTTTGTCGAGAGCAAAAGGGAAAATATTGAATGACAAAGTATTTATTAGACACTAATATTTGTATATATATTCTCAAAAGAAAGCCAATTGAAGTATATTATAAATTCACTAAATTTGATTTAGGTGATATTGCAATAAGCGTGATAACTCTTGCAGAATTATATCACGGTGTAAAAAAAAGTATTAAAGTAAAAGAGAACCAATCTGCACTCGAAGAATTTTTAAAACCTTTTCAAATAGTTGAATTTGATTACAAGTCAGCTTTAACTTATGGTGAAATTAAAAATCAACTTGAGAGAAAAGGAAATATTATAGGTACTATGGATTTATTAATTAGTGCCATAGCAATATCTAACAACTTAACTTTAATTTCTAATAATATTAAAGAATTTGAACGAATTGAGAGCCTAAAATTAGATAATTGGGTATAATAATTTTTTAAACTGTAATTGTTGAAGAACTGTAGTTGACGAAGAAAAAAAATAAAAGTAAATAAACGAAACTAACATATATTAAACATACCAAAAAGGCAAGGATTTATTACCCTCGCCTTTTTTTTGTCGAGAAAGTCAGAATATAGTATTTGGTAATTATTTTTTATTAAATTATTATAATTTTGCCAAACTATCTTTATAGTTTTTTCCACTAAAATATTTAAAAAACTCCCCTGAGTTTCTATCATTATTTTTAATAAATGTATTGAAATAGTTGTAATTGCTTTCTAATCTCACAATATTTTTATTAATATTATCAGTTAATTTATCACAAGCTTTGATAGTTGAATCCAAACCTTTTTTGATACCATCAACATCACTTTTTAAACTAATTATATTTTTAAAGTCATTCATCATATTATCTAAAAATACGTTTACCCACTCTGTATTTATTTGCACCAGATTATTATTATACGCCATATCTCGTGATAATAAATAAGCTAAAAACAAATTGCGATAATCATTCGAAAGTATATCTACAATAACCACAAAACCAATACCTGAAAAATACTGAATTCCATTTGTAAGTTCTTTAGAAACAGCTATATTTACGCTTGAAGAATCATAAACAAAAATCCCAAAATCACCATCTCTATTAAATTTTGATTCTAAAATTTGGCTAATTGCAGTGTCTTTTATATTATTTGCAAATTTATCTGCCTTTGTTTTAAAATCACCCAAAGTTACGCTACTATCGAGCTTAACTTCAATAGCAATTTTTTTGTTGATCTCATTTAAGGTAATTACCAAGTCACCAGTTTTATTTTTGTCCTTTGCTACTTTAGAACCAGTTAATTCCAAACCATCGTTAAACTCATTAGCAGTTATATATTCTAACAAAGCATTAAAAACCATACTTTCTGCAACCACACCTTTTTGAGTTGTTTGCGTATATTCCTTGATTTTCATATCATAAATTAATTTTAAACTTTCTAACTGAACACCTAATTCATTCTTTGTATTTGCCAAAAATGCAGAGAACCTATCTTCCATCAAAGCTAATGCTCCAATGTGTATCGCTTTTTGTACAGTTTCTAAATACTTCTCAGCAGGGATTGATTTAAAATATTCGTAAACCAATGTATTATCAATAATTAGATTGTTTATCCCAATTGTTTTACCTTCGTGTGATAAATTTACTTTTGGTAAGTTATCTACTTTTGCCATTTTTAGCTCCTGTATTTTAGGTTGATTTATTTATAAAAATTTGTAAAAATTGTTTTCATAATGTTTAATTACAAATATAAGCAAAATTCATTTACAAAATCACCCTAATTTGTGGGGTGTTTTTATATTATTTTATTTGTTATGTTTGTAAAAACAAGAAATAATTTTGTTGTAATTCTATGTATGCTATGTTAGTGAAGATAAAAATTATAAAAATAAAATAGATTAATTAAATTTTAATTTCTAAAAGGTGTAATATGAATATGTTATATGAAGTTTATGAATCAAAATATAAAGAAGATAGAGATTATTGGGTAAAGTATGTCGAGGATTCTTATCAAGAATATTTTGATTATAAAAATAACTTTATTGAAGAAAATAAGGATATTAAAGATAAACTATTAAAATTAGAAGAGGTGATTGACCTAATGAATACGATGGCTACTATTAGAGAATATTATAAATTTCTGGACGAAGAAAACGGAATAAAATCTGAATAATTTGGAAATGCTGTAGTAATTAAAGAATATCATAATAAATTTCAAAATTACCCTACTTTGTGGGGTGTTTTTATATTGTTTTATTTGTTATATTTGTAAAAAGAAGAAATAACTAACTATAATTTTAAAAAATAAGGAAGTAGAAAATGGAAGATGATGAAAATGCACTATTTAGAAGAGCAATAATTGCGAGTTATATGATTTTGGATAAAGACGGTAGGAAAGAACTTTACAATTCTTATTCTGATACAATTGAAGAGATAAAAGAAGAAAAAGAAGAATTTATTGAAGATAATAAGGAACACGCAGAAATATTACAATCTATGGACAATTATTTGTCAAATCAATTTATGTTTGAAAAGTTATTAGAAACTTTTGATGACATAGAAGATGGTGTTTTTACAGATTAGAAAATTAATTTTAAAAAAATATAAATAAATAAAAGGAAGTAAGATGAGTAAAATAATTACAGAACAGACTGATAATATGACTTCTAAAGAGTTTATTATAGAATTATATAATTATATTTTAAAATTAGAAATAGGAACTAGTATAGATAAATATAAATACAATGGCATTACAGAAAAAATAGCCGCTAGTTCACCTGGAGGTGGTAGTTTTAAATTTGATGGATTTGAATTTATTGATGAAGACGTGACCTTTATAATTAAACCAATTGATTCTTATAATGAAAATAAATCTGAAGTTTCAAAAATTGTCATAGAAAAACATTGGGAAGAAAATAATAAAGCTAAAGAAAATATGATTTTAAATTATACAATTAAAGGTAATTTTTCTTTTAAAGATTCAAAATGTTTACTTTTCGAAAATTATGATATGACTGTAAAATCCAAACAGACAAAAAAAATAGTTAAAGAAAAAATGGAACTTAATGGATTTAATACTGAGGGTATAATCTTTGAAGAAAAAATAGGAGATTTACAAAATATTTTAAAAAAAATTCTTGATTGGGCAAAAATTAGAGATAAAGTAAAAGAAGATATAAGAACTAATGCAACAAAAAATATAACAATTCCTAATCAAAATATGGATACTGATTTAGAAACAACAGAATCGATAACGCTAAATATTAAAGATGAAGAAATATCTACAACAAATAATAACAAAACCCACCCGCTAAACCAAATACTATACGGACCACCCGGAACTGGGAAGACGTATAATACAATAAATAAAGCTTTGAAGATAATAGACCCAAATTTTGATTCTGAAGCACCTAGAAAAGATATCAAAAAAGAATTTAAAAGATATGAAGATGAAGGTAGAATAGTATTTACATCGTTCCACCAAAGTTTGAGTTACGAAGATTTTATCGAAGGTATAAAGCCATTAACTAATCCAGATGGAAGCATTAAATATGAAGTAAAAGATGGAATATTTAAAGAAATTGTAAAGGAAGCCAAAGATAAAACCGAATATAACTTCGTCCTAATCATTGATGAAATAAACCGTGGGAATGTGTCGCAGATATTTGGTGAGTTGATTACCTTGATTGAAGAAGATAAAAGACTTGGGAAAGATGAAGAATTAACAGTAAAACTTCCTTGTAGTCAAGATGATTTTGGGGTGCCACCAAATTTATATATAATTGGCACTATGAATACTGCTGATAGAAGTGTGGAGGCATTAGATACTGCATTACGCCGCCGCTTCTCATTTGTAGAAATGATGCCAAAACCAGGCTTGATAACTGGACAAGTTGGAGGTATTAATTTAATTGATTTAATGACAACCATCAATAAACGAATAGAAATGTTACTTGACAGAGACCATTTGATTGGGCATAGTTATTTTATGTATATCAAAGATGCTGCGGGTCTTGCTAATACTTTCAAAAATAAGATTATTCCATTATTACAAGAGTATTTCTATGGCGATTACGGAAAAATAGGCTTAGTATTGGGTAGTGGTTTTGTGGAATTAGTTAAGAAGGATGATTTTATTGGTTTCTCAGGATTTGAATACGATGGAAAAGAAGATTTAACTGATAAGCCTGTTTATAGATTAAAAATCAATGATGAAGGTTTTAAAATAATTGTAGCTTTAACATTATTAGGAATAAAAGATGCCTAATAATTTTATTCAGGTTTATGAGCATAAGAGTTTAAAAGTAGGGGAAGATGGCAAAAACTCAAAGGGTAAGGATTGGAAATTTGAAGAAAAAACTTTTGAATCATTAATAAAATATCGTGGTGGTAAAGAAAAGTTTAAATTCTTTGAATTGATTAATAACGGTGTAAAATTCAAACAATATGTTGGTGTTTTGCAAGTTGGTAATGTAACAATAGAAGTATTACCCAAAATTGATAAAGCTTCAGAAAATAATGAAACTGATGATCCAGAAAAAAGTAAGTGGCAAAATGTCTTAATTGGAATGATTAAGACAGTCAATGCTTTTGATGTAAAACACAGTGAAAATGCGAATTTGAATGTAAAGCATAATACGATATTGGAGTTATATTTTGAGATGTTTATAGTCGAGGTGGAGCGTTTGCTCCATCTTGGGCTAATCAAAAAATATCGCAAAACAGAAGGAAATCTTGGTGCATTAAAAGGTAAACTAAAATTTTCTAAGCACATAAGCAAAAATATAGTGCATAAAGAGAAGTTTTATGTAGAATATACAACTTACGATGTTGACCATATTTTGCATAGAATTATCTACAAAACTATAAAATTGCTAAGAAAGATTAATAATAACGCCAAACTTGATAGTAAAATTGGCAGTCTTTTGCTAAATTTTCCTGAACTGAAGGACATCAAAGCCGATGAAACAACTTTTGAGAAAATCACATATACTCGCAAAACCGAATCTTATCGTTTGGCAATCAGCATCAGCAAAATGTTGCTACTGAATTACCACCCAGATATTAGCAACGGCAGACGTGATGTATTGGCGTTGATGTTTGATATGAATGTACTTTGGGAGAAGTTTGTTTTGAAAACTTTGAGAAAGACTTTACCTGATGAATTGAAGATAGAAGGGCAATCTCGTAAAGATTTTTGGAAATATATAGAAGGTGAATCAAGGAATACATTACTTAAGCCAGACTTGGTTATAACTAACAAAAATGATAATGCGGTAATTATCGACACAAAATGGAAACAAGCGAATAATTCAAAAGATTTGCCGAATAATAGCGATTTGCACCAGTTATTTGCTTACGCAATTTATTGGAAAAGTACAAAAGTAGCGTTGCTTTACCCAGGGGAAAGTAGCAAGGATGTTGAGGGAGTGTATTTAATGAATAATATAAAATGTAATTTACTTTTTGCGGGTGGTCTGGAAAAATCAGTGACAGAAAAAGAAGCAGAAAAGAGAGATGATGATATAAATTTGATGAAAAAGGATATAAAATGTGTAGTCATGGATTTCTTGAAATAAGCTAAAAAGAGGGCAATTGAGTGCAGTGTTGTGGGTGAAAAAAGCGAAAAAGGGTGTAATTGAGTGCAGAATTTGGAGAGAACCCCACGCTTAATCCCGCAAATTTTAAGATTTGGCAGGAAATTTAAGAGTAGGAAGACGACCCGCCGGTGGTCTCTACAAAATAGAAAAAATGAAAAAAGAGTGTAATTGAGTGCATTATAAAACAAAAAATCCTTAAGTTATGATTTATCATATACTTAAGGCTTTTTATTTGTACTCGGAGGGGGACTTGAACCCCCACGAGGTTGCCCTCACAGGATTTTAAGTCCTGTGCGTCTACCGGTTCCGCCATCCGAGCACAACAACTTTAAAAATTATTTGTTTAATTGCTTCGTCAAAAAACAGAATACAAATCTAAGAATATTTTTATATTCTACCAAATTATTTTTTATTTAATTTAAAAATATTTATTTTTAAAAATAATTTACATAATTTTAAGTCGTTTGCAACATAATATTTATTTTTACGTAGTTGCTACAAGTAGAATAAATATATGAATATAGAAGTATATTTAATTTTACAATACTATTATACAACCAAATACAAGTTCTATAATGTTTTCAATTTCTACAAGATAATAAATTTTAAATTTATCAATAAGGGAAGTAGTTATGAATAAGAAATCACAAAAAGTCTCTGAATCATATTATTTAGAACATAGTATAATTTCAGGGAGAATGACAAAAACAATGTTAAAAACAATTAATGTATTATTGGGTGCTTTTATAGTCTTATTTGCAATTTCTTGCTCATCGTCGCCTAACGTAGTTAATAATTATTACATAAACGGCAAAAAAGTAAATTCTAAAAATTTACCAAGCGAACACATCGCTCAAAATGATTCTACAAAACAAGTTAGTAATTCTACAGAGTCTTGGGTCAATCCTTTGAACAATAACAATAATAATGCTACAAGTTCAAATATTCAAAATAAAGCTAATGATACCATAGATAACAGCGTTTATAGTAGTGAAAATGAAGATTCCGAAAGTTTAAACATATATGGTGGCAATGTAGTTATTAATAATTCATCACGCTATGTAAATAGAAACTACGTACCAGTAATTAATCCTTGGTGGAATAATTGGTCAGCGATTTCTTATAGTCCTTTTTATGGTAGTGGTTTTAGTTTTGGCTCGCCTTGTGTTGTATATGATTGGTATTCGCCTTGGTATAATTATCACCCTTATTATGGAAATTCTTGGGCTGGAATACCTTCTTGGGGTTATTGGTCTTGGTGTTCGCAGCCATTGTATTCTTACTTTCCGAGACGATTGAACGGTAATGTATACAGAAACTATTATCCAGATTATGATAACTATCGTTATGGTAATATGTCAAATAGAAATAATTATGGTTCAAGAAATGAATCTTATGGCTATTCTAATAATACTATAGGAAATTCTCGAAATAATACTACAAGCATTTATAAAAATTGGAATTCTAATTCAATTAATAATAATAATCAGAACAATTCTTCAAGTAGAAATGGTGTTATAAAAACTGGCTATGTTTCTGAAGTGCCAAGTTCACGAAATGGCAATGTCTATAATTCTAATAGAAATGACAACAATTCAGTCAATACTGGGAATAATAGTTCACGAAACATTTATGGTGGTAATAGTGGATTGGGTAATACTAACGGAAATGCAGGAAATAGTAAAAACGGTTCTAATAGTACTAATGACAATAATTCTAGTAGAAACAATAATAAAAGAGATACAGAAAATAACGAAATATTTAAAAGTAGAGAGAACAAACCTTCTCCTAGAAATAATACACCCGTAAGACCACCGTCGAACAATGATGTAAATAAAGGTTCTAGAAATAATGGAGGAAATTCTGTTAATCCTATGCCAAATAAAAATACAAGTCCACCTGTTGCTGCACCATCAAATAATGGTGGTAGTTCAAGAAATGGAAGAAGGTAAATATATAAAGAATTGAAATACTAAATTAAATTTAAAAGAAGTAAAATATTTTTTATTTTACTTTTTTTGTTTTAAAAATATCTATAGTCATATCAAATAAACTTTATAAATAAGATACTATATGGCACTTTATTTGCTAAAATTCCCTTTATGAGTAATTAAATTAATTTAGATTAAAAACTAACTTTAAAAAAATTATAAGACTATTTTCATTAAAATAATGTTATAATTTTAAGATTATTTGTTTAGATTAAAATCATTACTTAAATTGTAAATTAATTTTGCACAACTTTATGAACAGTTATCAACATTTTAAACAAATTATTGAATATTCTATTATATTTGTTTAATTTTTTGATAAATTTATTATTTAAACAAAAAAAGCATTTTATGAGAATTACATCAATATCAATTACAAATAAATATATTTTATTATTATTAAGTTTTATTATTTTAAATACCTCTATTTCATTTTCTATTGAAAAAAGTAATGAAATACTAAAAACTAAAATTAAATTAAATAATAATTTATTTCCAGATAGTTATTCTGAGTTAGACGATGAAATAACATTACAAAATTTAGAAACCGAAGGTGTAGATAAAATTATATCTGAAGCCAGAAAAAAATTCTACCAGGGTGTTGATTTCAAAAAAAAGAGAGATACAATTTCTGCAATTTTATATTTTGATAAGTCCTTAAGCCAATTAAACACATTGATTTCTGTGCCTGATATAGATCAAAATGATAAGTTTTATGATTTAACTCAACAAATCTTCGAAGAATACGAGTCGTTAGTGAATAATTTAGATGATTTTGATGAAAACACTCCATTATTTGTAATCAGAGATAAATTCTTTAAAGATTTAGAAAAAACGAATATTCCACTCACTACAGGTTTGGAAATTAAAGACAAAAAGTTAACTTCTTCTTCAAAAACCATTGATGTTTTAACTCAACCAAATAAGTTACGAATCCCAATGGATCAAAATGAATTCGTTTTAAAAAATATTCAATATTTGACTCAAACAAAAGCAAGAAAATTCTTTACAAAATGGTTAGAAAGAAGTACACGTTATTTACCAATACTTAAGCAAATTGCAAAAGAAGAAGGAATGCCAGAAGAAATTATTTATCTTTCTATGATAGAAAGTGGTTTGGACCCCAATGCAGTTTCTAAAGCTGGGGCTGTAGGTTTGTGGCAGTTTATGAGACCAACCGGATTAGATTATAGTTTGAATACTTCTGGCTCTAAATGGATTGACGAAAGAAGAGACCCAATTAAAGCCACTAAAGCTTCAATGAAATATCTTAATGATTTGTATAATATGTTTGGTGATTGGCATTTAGCTTTAGCATCTTACAATTGTGGACAAGGAAGAGTTGCAAAAGCAATCAAAAGATCAAATAAAAAGAATCCAAATTATTGGGATATCAGAGATATTTTGCCTTTAGAAACAAGATTTTACGTTTCACACTATATTGCTACAGCAACAATCGCTATGGATCCTCAATTTTATGGTTTTTCGTTTGATTCTTTGAATTTTCAATCATTGTATGAATACGACACATTTGAATTAAAAGAACCTATAAATTTAGATGCAATTGCAAAATGTTTAAATACTGATATTAATTTAGTTAAAGCATACAATCCAGAATTAATAAAACAATCAACACCATTAGATATACCCTCATATAAATTAAAAATTCCTAAAGGTGCATTTAACGATTTCGCTGGTAAATTTTCAATTTTGACTGATGAAGAAAAAAGACCTTGGATTACTTATGAAGTAGGAAAAAGAGAGACTATAAGTTCAATTGCATCAAAATTTAAAATTTCAGAAGAAGATATTATTTCTGTTAATGAATTTTCAAATTCAAGAGCTAAACTAAAACGTGGTGCTGAATTAAGATTACCAGTAACTGTTGAACAGTATAACTTAGCTATGAATACACAATCTATAAATAGTGAATACCCACTTGATGGTAGCAGTGATGTATTTCATATTGTCAAAAAAGGTGAATCATTATTTTCTATATCTCGTAAGTATGGTATTAGTTTAATTGAATTAAAAACTTTAAACAATTATGAAGAGAAAAAAGAAACTGTAACTTTGGGTCAACAATTAATAATTGCTCATAAATCTGACATTAGTAATTCAATCTTTAAAAATGTAAAATCAGTACCAAATCCTAATAATATTAGTGAAGATAAAAAATTAACCCATAAAGTTAAAAAAGGGGAAACATTAGCTAGAATTGCTGATTTATATGGTGTTACAATTAATGAATTGAAAATTACAAATAAATTGAAGTCAAATAAGGTAAATGCAGGTGTTGAATTAATAGTTAATTCCGAAAATTTAGCTGATGATAATAAAAGTAGCAAAAAGCTTAATATCAATAAATTATCTACAAAAAGTTCAAATGTTGTACATAAAGTTCAAAGTGGTGAAACTATTGGTATAATTGCTGCAAAATATGGTGTAACAGAAAATGAAATCAAATCAATGAACAGAGATGTAATTGAAGGAAATACAATATTTAGTGGAACAAAATTAAAAATTGCTTCAGATGATAATAAAGGTTCGGCTGAGTCTGTTAGTTCTAAAGTCAATAAATTGCCAAACTATTATACGATAAGAAATGGTGAAACGTTAACTTCTATCTCAAGAAAATTTGGTATTTCTATCAATAATATACTAAATAAAAATAAAAGTTTAGAAGAAAACAAAATTATTATAGGTCAAAAAATTAGATTACAATAAAATTGAATTTCACTTAATATAATTAGAATATGTAAAAAAAGGTCAAGTAATGACCTTTTTTTGTTTTTGATATTTAATTTGAAGCTTAAATTAATCTTCAAATTGGTTTGGTGGCAAAGTTTTTATAATATCCAATATAAAGTTCGCACCATTAATTAATTCTTCTTTACTACCTTTATTAGATACTACAAAATCTGCTAAACTTACTTTTTTTGAATTTGTAAATTGATTTTTTAATCTGTTTTTAAAATTATCTTCATTAAATTTTTGATTAAGTTTATTCCTTTCAATAACTTTTTCTTCTGGACAATCTACAGCAATAATATAATCATAACCTTCAAAACTTCCTGTCTCAAACATTAAGGCGCTTTCTACAAATACTATTCTATTTATGTCCTCTACATTTTCTTCTATTTTAAATATTCCTTCACAAATATTAATTATATTTTCAATGACAAAAGGATGTACAATTTGATTTAATTTGCCCAATTTAGCTTTATCATTAAATACAAAAGAAGAAATATGTTTAGAATTATATAAGTTATTTATATAAGATAATTCCCCAAATTCTTTAATTATTTTATTTCTTATTTCTAAATTACTTTCAATTAATTCTTTCGCTAAATTATCTGTATAAATTACATTATACCCAAGATTTTCAAAATGTTTGCAAATTGTAGACTTACCACTTCCTATAATACCAGTTATACCAATTACTAATTGTACTAAATCCAAATAAACCTCCTACTTTCTTCATAAATTTCTAAATAACTATTTATTAGCATTCAAAATATATCTAAATTCTTAATAAACACCAAATGATTTTTTATTTTACCATTTATTTCAGCATAATTTTCTAATTTTGTAAAATATTCAAATTTATTATTTAAACAAAATTGTTTTGATTTTCCATTGTCAATTGGTACAAAAGAAACTAATTGTTTTAAAAAAATATCTTCGGAGTTTTCAGAATGTAAGTAATCTAAAAGACGATTAAATACTTTACTCATTATTCCTTTTGAAGCATAATCTTTATCAATCTCATAAGAAATTGCAGCATAATAATTACTCATACTTATATTATACAATGAGATATCACCTATTATTTTTATTTCTTCTAATTTTGACGAATATTCATTTATTAATATATTTTCTTTATTCTTAAAACCATTATCAATTATATAAAGTCTTAAGCCAATTTGTTTCTCCCTCTGAAAAATCTCATTTTCCAAAATATTATAAATATTATCTATAGCATAAAAATCTTTTGACCTTTTAGGCAAAGAATTTTTAAAATGAGAAAAATTTGATAAATAATACTTACTTATACTATAAACATCAGCTAAAGTTAAGTATTTGATAGTAAAATTATCAATATTTAACTCAAAATCAGGAAAAAATATCTTTTTCATTAAAAAAAATATAAATATTTGAAAATTATTCTTGTTTTTAATTACAAATATACTTATATTTGTATTCACTATTAACGTGGTATTTAAAAATATTATTTTAATTAAGAAAAAAACAAAAAAAGGCCACATCGTCTAACGGTTAGGACACCGCCCTTTCACGGCGGCGATACGGGTTCGAATCCCGTTGAGGCTACAAATAGAAATCCTTAGGTATATGAGAAATCAGCACCTAAGGATTTTTTGTTTAATGTTGCACTGATTTGGACGCTTTATCCCTTTTTTACACTTAAATTTCCTACTTTATTATTAAGTAAATTGGGATTATGGTTGGGTTTCAATTCATTCTTCTAAAAAACACAGAATATAATATGTAATATTTACATAATCAAAGACTTCATTACCCTTATATTATTGTAATTATTTCATCAACCGTTGGGTAAATTTGACGGTTGATTTTTGTTTTAAATCCTCTCAAACTTCTTATCTCCTCATTCCAAAATCGTATTAATCCTATTTAAATCAAGGTTCAATACAAATACTATCAAATCCAAATATTTTTTATTATATTGTAGAATTGAATTCATAAAAAATGAAAAAAGTATGAAAAAAACTCAGTTTTTAATATTTTTGTTGTTTGCAGCGATGACTCAAATGACTTTTGGGCAGGGGATTAATATCTTTGATTTAGATACCACCAATTTCCCAACTATCAAAGCAAAATTCTATGCTTTTGATAAAGATGGCAAAATCCAACGCCCAATTGCTTCGGAGCTATCAATAACCGAAGATGGAGTGCCGAGGACAATAAAAAGTGTGAGTTGCCCTCAACAACAACCAATAGCTATTTCTTCAGTATTGACATTTGATGTGTCTAGCTCTATGTCTTCGGGTCAAAATGGTGTTATAAACCTTGACCTTGCCAAAACAGCGGCAAAATCATGGATAAATGCACTCCCAACAAAAGAAAGTCAAGCGGCAATTACAAGTTTTAATAATAATAATTATATTATTCAAGATTTCACTCGTGATAATAATAAACTATTAGCTGCAATAGAAAAACTACAGCCACAAGGCGGAACCGATTATAATAAGGGTTTTATAGAGCCTATGGGTGGCGGTATATTAATGGCTAAAACTGGTAAATTTAAGCGTGTTTTGATATTTTTGACAGATG
>Ga0163144_10019309_pt1 | contig 13715 bp, 13 predicted proteins | sample OliLak19BULKMAT1_FD_123175 | JGI IMG/M metagenome (GOLD analysis project Ga0163144, IMG submission 123175) | Freshwater microbial mat bacterial communities from Lake Vanda, McMurdo Dry Valleys, Antarctica - Oligotrophic Lake LV.19.BULKMAT1 | ecosystem: Environmental > Aquatic > Freshwater >... | reverse complement strand
TAACAGAAAATAAAATGCCTGTTCTAGAATATTTATCCATTTCAGGAGCCACAATTGATTCTGATAGTTTAAGTTATCTTTCGCTTGGCATAAGAACTAGATTGCTAAACATCTCATCTAAATATCAACTCAAAAAGCAAGATTCAATTCGACAACTTATTATACTTGAACTATCAACGGATTTAGACAGTGTCAATATGGTTAGAGTTAAGGAATTGCAAGTGGCTTATGGCTCATTAGTCACTAAACCAGTATTTTCCATAGACTTAGCTGGTGCTTTTGCTGGTAGTTCAACAAACAGTTCATTTGACAGCCTCAGTTCATCTAGATGGGGAGCATGGATGAACCTAAACTATCGACCCAAAGGAAATAACTTTTATGTTACAACCCTTGTTCGTTACTATCAAAATGAGTCATTTCAAGAGTATAATCGAAACTCCTCCTCAATAGATGTAGGAACAAGGCTCAATTATGATATTGGGCAATTTAGCATATCAGGAGAGTATTTGCAACGAATTAACTCATCTCCAAGTGGTAATGACAATAGAGTTGCTTTAATAGGCAATTATCAAATCTCACCAAGCTTTTATTTGACCTCCACCTTTGGCAAAAACTTTTCAAGTACCGATAACATTATTGCTGTTCTTGGGATGAACTTTGGATTCTCAACCAACAAAATGAAAGCCTACTAATCTGAATAATACCAAAACAACAATGAAAAGAACACGAAAAATCACTTTAATACTTGTAATGATACTTGCTGTCTTTACAATAGGCACAGCATTTATCTTTCAACCAAGTGCTACTTGCACTGGAAGTAAGAATTGCTCAGCTTGCAAAAATTGTAAATACTGTAAGCATTGCAGTCAAAATGGAAAAAGTTGTGGAGTTTGTAAATAAGTATGCTATGAACATAAAACTCCACACACTTTTTCTTTTATTTATTTCTTCTTTAGGCGCCTGTGGTTCCTCGAATTCAGGTTATGGGACAGATTATTATGCACCATCCTATGAGGAAAACTTAATGACAGTAAAGCAACAAGAATTGCAGTCACCAACTCAATTCCTGTCTTTAGAAGCGACCTACTACAAAAATCTAGTTGGAAAATGGATTATAAAGGAAATATAACAAACACAGCTACCGAAGCAATATATAAGGATATTGAAATTGAATTTTACAGTAATACAGAAACCATGATAGGATCAGAAAAGATAACTACTTATGAATTTATCAAAGCTGGAGGAAGACGATATTTCAAAGAGAAAACTAAAGGCTACAAACAGGCATCAAGTGCAAGGCGCACTGTGGTTGTGGCTAACTAATTAGAAAGTAAAATTAAAAAATAAAATAAAAATGGAAAGACAATCAGTAGAATCCTCAAACTTAGCATCAATTGGATATGATGCAGAAAATGAAATTCTTGAAGTAGAATTTAACCACGGTGGAATTTATCAATATTTTGATGTTCCCGAAAATGTATATGACGAATTAATGAATGCAGATTCACACGGACAATATTTTGGCAGAAATATTAAAAAGGCAGGTTATCAGTTTCAAAAAATATAAACATTATGAATGATATAATTGTTGAAGCGATTGAGAATAGAAAACTATTGGAGTTTTTCTATAATGACCATTACCGAGTTGTTGAGCCACATACATTTGGTGTTTCAAAAAAAGGCAATGAAAATTTATCTGTATTTCAGATAGATGGCACAAGTTAAAGAAATAATGTGCCAGATTGGGGGTTGTTTACCATTGATAAAATAGTTGACTTAAAATTTTAAATGAAAGTTTTTTGGGAACAAGGCCGAAGTATACAAAAGGAGATAGTCGAATGGGTGAGATTTTTGCAGAGTTGTGATTATGGAAAGATATAGAAATTCAGGAGGTGGATCAGGAGTTTCAGCCTATGAAATAGGTTCTGATTATATCCTTGTGAAATTTTCTGGTACAGCTAGAACGTATAGATATAGTTATCGAAAGGCTGGACAAAATCACGTGGAAAATTTGAAACGACTTGCACAAAGTGGGAGCGGTTTAAATTCCTATATCAATATAAACGTAAAAAATCTATATGATAAATAGAATTGAAAATATAAAGGATTTTGGTGTATACAAGAACTTTTCTTGGAGTTCTGTTACTGGATTAAAAAACTTCAATCATAAAAACTTATTCTATGGTTGGAATTATTCTGGTAAAACAACTGTATCTCGAATATTCAGTTCTTTACGTGATAAAAAAATACACGGCAGTTATAACACGAGTTTTTTTAAAGTAAATACATCTGCTGGCGATTTTGATTCAACCAACTTACAAAACTTTCCCTTTGAAATTCTTGTTTTTAACTCTGATTATATAAAAGACAATCTCAACTTCAGTATTCATAAAGATGAAATTTCCGAATCCAAAACAATTTTATTTGAAGTTGGGGACAATGCAAAATACACAGAGATAATTACAGAGTTTAAAAACAAAATTGATTTAATAAATGGTACAGAAGTAACCGTAGGTAAAAAAAGCCCATACCTAAAAACTGTTGATGATTTCGAAATTTATGATAGATCAACATCAGGCAAGTTTACTCATTTCGCAAAAGAGATTAAAATTGATCATTTTGGAAGCGAAATTGATTTTACCAAGGCTAACTTAAAACCTATTGTGTCTAAGGTAAAACAAAATTTATCTGAATTTATCATAACAGATAAGAAGAAACTGGCTCAACTTAAAGCTATAGTTTTATCAAAAGAGCCTAAAGAGGTTCTCGATGAAGTTTCTTTCAATTCTACCTGTGAAATAATTATAAAAACAGTAAATGATTTATTGATAAAAATCCCCGACAAAAAGCAATTAAATAAAATATTAGATAGTAATTCAGAAATATATACTTGGGTAAAAAAGGGTAAAGAGCTACATTCAAAAAATGATAAATGTCTGTTTTGTGATAATGAAATTAAACCCGATAGGTTTCAATATTTAAGTGAATTTTTCAACAGTGAAGCTTCGAGTATAAAAGAGGGTATAAACAATTTAAAAAGACAACTCATTGATGAAGAAAATAATTTAAAATTAATCAATTTTCCTTCAAGTAGTAATGACCTAAATTTAGGATACATTGACGAATATTTAAATTTAAAAAAGGAAGTTGATAAAATTTTTACATCCTACAAAAAGCACTTAAAAACTCTTGCGACAAAACTGGATTTAAAGTTAAACAAGTCTTTGCACGTTAGAGTAGATGAAATAAAGGAATTTAATTTTTCGCTAATTACGAATAAAATTGAACAGCTAAACAATTTAATTATAAATAATAATGATTTTTCCAAGGGTTTCAAACACCGTATTGAAAATGAACGAAATATCTACAAAAATCATTTAATTGCCACATTTTTAAAGAGAGAAAAATACCTTGATAAGGAAAAGAAATACAATTCTGCAATTGAACAAACTGAGAAACTAAATACCCAAGTAAGTGATTATGAAAAGCAAATTCATTTTTATGAATCAAAAAAGGTTAGTGACGCTGAAGGTGCTTTAAAATATACCTACTTTATTCAAAGCTTTTTAAATCGAAATGATATTGAAATAATTTTAGAACCAATATCTAAAAAGTTTTTACTCCTTAGAGGCGGTGAGAATGCATCAAATTTGAGTGAGGGCGAAAAAACTGCAATAGCATTTTCTCATTTTTTAGTCACCATAAAATCGTTAGAGTCTAAAGGAATTTTTAAAGATTATATCGTTTTTATTGACGACCCAATCTCAAGTTTAGATGGGAATCACATTTTTCAAATTAACTCGATTTTAAAGGAAATGCTCTTTTCCAATGATAATTCTGGGGGTGAGTGGAAACTTAAATGTCTTCAATTATTTTTTTCAACTCACAACTTTGAATTTTTCAATTTATTGAGAGAATTACCTATGGAGAAGCCTAGCAAAGAGTCAAAATATTATATTGAAAGGAGTTTTGCTGATAATACGTCCATTATCAAGGAGTTACCTACAATTTTAGACAAGTATAAATCTGAGTACCATTATTTATTTAAAGAAATATTCGAATTTAACAAACTAAGAAAACCTTTAAAATCAGACAAGCTACTTTTAATACCAAATACATTAAGAAGGTTTTTGGAAATGTACACATTAACTAAATATCCAAGCGACCAAAATGTTGACAGAAGAGCAGATAAGATTTTTACTCGTGAAATTTCCAAAAGAATTTGTAAGCCATTTCATTATTTTAGTCATTTAGACAATCTTGATAGAATCGGCAAACAAAGTGAATATCTGGCAGATATTCCAGTCGCTTGTATGGAATTGATAAAACATATTAAGAAAAAAGATAAACTTCATTTTGAAGCACTTGAAATTGCAATTAATCTTTAATAATGGCAACAATAAAAATAAACCAACAGCTCAAAAGAATTGAAATCAAAGAATTTGAAATTGAAAATCAAATCGTTTTCAATTACTTTGACAATCTTCCTGCAAACGAAAGAGATGATAAATTGCTAAGAGCAATTTACATTGGAGTGTTGGCTTTAATGGAAGATAGAATATCATCTTTTCTCTCAAAAACATCGAACGAATTAGGAACTGAACTCGAAAGTTTGAAGATGATTTTTGAAATGAAGAAAGAACTTTTCTATAAATCAACCATCAAAGGCGTTTTGGCAGAAGATGAAATTGCAGAGTTTTTAAACCAATACTTTGCAGACAAAAAATTAAAAGACAGGGCATTTTTAACAGGCAATACCGCAGGTAATTTACCCAGAAATAAAACTGGTGATATTATTTGCGAAGTCAACGGAACACCTGATTTAAAAATAGCGATTGAATGTAAGTTTGACAAAAGCCTTCGTTTAGGAGATATTGAAAGTAAGGATATTTTTACTCGTAAATCTGACACAGCTTGGAGCCAGTTAATAGAAGCACAAGCCAACAGAGACAGCAAAGTGAGTTTGATTGTTTTTGATATTTCTTTAGTAGAAAACTCCATTCTAAAGAATTTTGAAAATGTAGGATACATTGCAGGTGTTGGTTTTGTTGCCATTATCAATTCACAAAAAGGAGATTACAGCAATTTAGCTATTGCGTATATGTTGGCTCGTGACATTGCTTTGAATGCAAGAGAAATCGAACTAGACAAAGATATGTTGTCAATGATGGTAAACCGAATAATCAAAGACATAAACGAAGTATTGACAATAAAATCACTAGTTCAAAACAACATTGACAACAACAAAGCAATCTTAAAGCAATTGGAAAAATCAATCCTTTTAATGGAATTCAATCAAGAATATTTGAAACGCTTTTTAAGTCAAGGAGCATTAACCAAAAAAGACCTGCTCGACTTCTATTCTGGAGAAGATGTAAAAGACAAATACAAATTAATTGAGAAAGATATTAATGAATTATGAATAAGGAAGACTATTTTACTAAAAGTAAAGATTTAAAGTTAAAGTCGTTATCCTGTCCATGCTTAGAAAACTGTTCCCGCTACAAAATAACTGCATATTTGATTGGCTCAATGTACTCGGAATATTATAAAAGGAGAACGGAGCTTGAAATTGTTGATATGGGAATTGTAAGTCATCCAGATGAAATTAAAAATGGTTTGTTAATAGGACCAGGTGTGGAACTATCAGGAAATAAAAACTGTTTTTATTTCAGTAATTGCTGTCCAGAATTTAACTTGTTTGGCAATGAGCATAAGCCCACATGTATTCCAGATGGCGCAATTTCTTCAGGGTCTTTTGATAAAGAAAGAAAAACACAATCAAAATTTAAAGTTAATGAATTTAAACATTATTCTGAATGTAGTGAGTATGCGCAATATATTGTAAAACTAAACCGCTCTAAAGGAAAATTGCGAAAAGCGATTCCTCCAAAGACAAAATCAAAACTACAACAAGAAATTAACTCCGAATGCCCTTTTTGTGCAAGTCTTGAGGTTTCATATTTTGAAGTTCATCATATTGACAATAATCCTGCAAATAATGGCATGGAAAACTTATTAATGCTATGCTCCACTTGTCACTCCAAAATAACTAAGGGTGAAACAAAACTGGATGAGGTAAGGAAAATGAAAGATACTTTAGCCTTAATTCAATCTCATTCATTAGAGTTTATAGGTTTAAAAGTATTGGAAAAGGAATGTATGTGGTATGCCAAAGACAAAAAATGCTTTTTTATAAATCCAGATTTGGACAGGCAAACTATAAATCCAATTTTTAGACTTGAATTTTTAAATAATAGCCTAAACGCTATTGTAATAAAATCAATATCAAATGTTACCCATTACCTAAACAGTGGCTTAAGTGGGTTACCGCAAGCTTACGAGTTAAAACCAACGGTTAAGTATACTATAGAATTGGGAAAACATAATCAACGAACGGAAATAGAATTAAATTACCCTTTGGTAGTGCCACCCAAACAAGCTGCTAGCATAGATATTGAGCTCTGTTTAATTGATTTAGATGGAAAGTTCAAACTAATTACAAATAGATGTATTGTTAATATAACATTGATTTCAAATATAGGTAAGCTTCGTGTTCCTGAAATTCTATTAAATACGACAAATAAAAACGAAAGACTTGAGATAAGTATGTTATCATAACAAAACTAAATAAGCTCTTTAATAATACCCATGATCCTCTCCAATTTATCTTCATCATTCTCCCCCTTATTTCCTAAAATTGCTTTCTTCCCTTTTTTCCAAACTAAATCTCCTAGTTGAGTACCAAACAGACCCGCTAAAATTGTTATCCATTGTTGTGTATTTTGGTTCTTATTTAACAATTGCATTTTAATTGCTTGCTGCTTTAATCCAAGATCTATTTGATTGAAACTTGTGCGCATATTCTTTAATAGGCTATCTTGAGAAGTCATAATATGATCCTTTACGCTTCTATTATCTGCCTCCGATTGCCTCGTAAAACTGTTGAAATTTAATTTTAACTCAAATAAGTCATTGTTTAGCCTCAGCAATTGCTCTAGCGATTGATTTTGATAGCTGACTAGCGCATTATTTAGATCTGTTATACTAGTACTGCGCCTTTTAGTTTCGCGGGTACCTCCTATCCCATTATTTCGTTGGCGGCATGCCATAGTTCTGCAACTCTCACAACAGAATTTTTGAATCCACCTTCTTTTAGGCTGAAACAAAGCATCACAATAATGGCAGTTTTGCGGTTCAAGTTCTTGTTTATATGTACCTTTCATGCCCGTAAAAGTACATTGATATTCATGCTTGTTAATGAATGTTTATCAACGATTAACTTCATACATACAAAAATACAGCAGTTTTTAAATTGTAAACAATCTCATTAAATCTTATCCAATCTGAAACCTAATGTTCATAACTTAATATCTCAATACTTTTTACAGATTTGAAGAAAAAGAAAAGTAAATTCCTCTTAAAACTTAATCTTTTCATTAAACTATGAAGGTCACGTTGCATTCCATTTCATACGATAGGATATTGTTACGCTCGCAAAATGGCTTACCAAAAGGGACAAATATGGGACAATTTACACAAAAAAAATGCGTAAATAACTTATTAATAGCTATTTACGCATCTTTATAGTGGAGCTGCAGGGAGTTGATTATTTTAGAAATGGAGGGCAGGCCAGCGCTATCATTGAATATGGTGGTTCTGCATTCTTTATTCAAACAGGATTAAAGTACCATTGGAGAAATCTTTGTCCAGTAAAGAAAAGTTAACAAATTAAATTCCTATTCCAGAAATGATAAAGCAGTTGGCTATACCTGTTTTTTTGTGCAATGCGGATTTGTTGTTTGTGAATCAGTCTCCTTCCATTTACTTTTGTTTTATAAAGTGGATTCGGCTTCGCAGTCCTCTCTGCAAAAGCCATTAAATATTCAATTTTTAGCACAAAATCGTTTTAGTTTCATTTAAAAATATCCTTTAAAAACTTCTCAAAATTGAATTTGGAAGCCTCATAAAAAAATTACAACTCTCATTTTTTATTTTACTACTTTTGTCATCCCGAAAATTTATGGTAGAAAAAATATTAATTCTCGATTTTGGTTCACAATTCACTCAATTAATTGCACGCAGAATCAGGGAGTTAAATGTTTATTCTGAAATTTATCCCTTCAATAAAATTCCTGAAATTGATAGTTCATTTAAAGGAATAATCCTTTCTGGCAGTCCTTGTTCGGTAAATGATAAGGGTGCTCCAGCACTTGAACTAGAGCTTAAAAAACTCAATATTCCTGTTTTAGGCTTGTGTTATGGTGCTCAACTTATGGCGAAAATGTTCGGTGGTGAAGTTTCCGCATCTGCTCATAGAGAATACGGAAGATCTGCACTGGCAAACCACAGCAATTCGGTTATTTTTGATTCTATCTCTCAAAATTCTGTTGTGTGGATGAGTCATGGTGATACCATCACAAAATTACCCTCAGATTTTGAGCCACAAGCAACTACTGAAAATGGTTTGTTGGCAGCCTTTAAAATTAAGGATAAAAGCATTTTTGGCTTACAATTTCACCCTGAGGTAACCCATTCAGAAGAAGGTAAAACCTTTATTAAAAATTTTGTAGTTAATATTTGTGGCTGCTCTCAGTCGTGGACACCTGATAATTTTATACATACCACGGTTGATTCAATAAAAGAAAAAGTTGGATTTGGCAAGGTGATAATGGGCTTATCAGGAGGGGTTGATAGCACGGTTGCTGCAAAACTAATTCAAGAAGCCATTGGTGATCAATTGGTCTGCATATTTATAGATAATGGTTTGCTTCGAAAAAATGAATACCATGATGTGCTTGAAGCCTACAAAACCGTTGGATTTAATATTATTGCCATTGATGCTGGTGAGAAATTTTTATCGCAATTGCTCGGTATTTCTGATCCAGAGAGCAAGCGAAAAGCAATAGGTCGCGTATTTGTAGAGGTTTTTGAAGAAGAAGCCAAAAAAGTTGATGGAGCAAATTGGTTAGGTCAAGGTACCATATATCCCGATGTGATTGAATCTGTAAGTATTAATGGTCCATCTGCTACCATTAAATCGCATCATAATGTAGGTGGCCTGCCTGAAAAAATGCACCTTAAAATTTTAGAGCCTATTAATTCGTTGTTTAAAGACGAAGTAAGAAGAGTGGGTAAAGCATTAAATCTTCCTGATGGTATTTTAAAACGACATCCATTTCCTGGGCCAGGATTGGCCATAAGAATAATAGACGATATCACCAAAGAAAAAGTAGCCATCCTTCAAGAAGCTGATCATATTTTTATTAATAACTTAAAGGATTTTGGATTGTATGATGAGGTTTGGCAAGCTGGTGCCATATTTTTGCCAGTTAAAACAGTTGGGGTCATGGGAGATGAAAGAACCTATCAGCATGTTATTTGCCTGAGGGCTGTTACCTCAGTGGACGGAATGACAGCAGATTGGGCAGATTTACCAAGGGATTTTTTAGTAAAAACTTCTGGAGATATAATTAATAAAGTTAAGGGAATTAATCGCGTTGTTTATGATATCAGTTCAAAACCACCTGCAACTATTGAGTGGGAATAAGCGACTTTTTATTAAAATATTTATTGTTTTGGTATTGCTCATCAATGCGATACCAAAGATTTATGGCACCCCTAAAGTTGAGAAGGTTTTTAAAGTGGCATTGATTATGCCATTTCATCTCAATGACTACAGTGGTTCCAATGTAAATAGAGCCAATATTATGCTTGATTATTATCAAGGATTTTATCTCGCACTCAAAGAATACGAAACAAAAGGCCTTAAAATAAAATTATTTGTTTACGACAACGAGCATGATACCACTAAGACAAACGAGATTCTGGCGCTAGAAGAAATGAAGAAGATGGATTTAATTGTATGCCCAATTCAGGATAAATTTTTACATATAATGAATCACTTCTCAAGTAAATACCAGGTTCCTGTATTTTCACCATTCACGGCAATTGATAGTCTTTTTCCAAACAACCCTTTGTTTTTTAATGCAGCTCCTGCAGAAAAAACAAAAGCAGAAATTTTTTATGAATATTACCGTAAAACAAATCCTGATAAGTTATTAATTGTTTTTGAAAATGATGCCGACTGGGCAAAAGGATTTGGTTCGGAATTATTGAACTTACTTGAGACAAAAGACAAAATTACCTACCGACTTGTTAATACCTTAGATTTAGCCAAGGCTGATAGTAATTTTTTACCTAAATGGAAAAATTATATTGTTTATCACACTGCTGAGAATGGTAAAACTGTAAAGGCCTTAACTACATTTCTCGATAAGCAAAAATCAACTTTCGAAATAGTAAGCGACTACAAGCCATACTTGCTAAAGAATGTTCCAAAAGCAAAAAGGAACAAATATTCCATGAAAATAATTTCTTCAGATTACACAAACCCCATCGATAGTGCCATTGTGATGCATGACTTTAAAATAACCTACAAGTCCCTTTATAATTTAAACCCAAGCAGATTCTCGGTGATTGGACATGATCAGGCAAGTTTTATTACAGAAATTCTTATGAAATACAATCATTTTAATGCCAACGATTTTGTAGGAGATATTCATCAATATTACGCTACAAAGTTTCTTTTCAAGAAAGACCGACACTGCAATCAAAATAAGGGAATGTTTATTCTCGAAATTTCAGAAGACGATTTACTTGAGGAGGTTAAATATTAAGTATGAACTCTAGACAATCCTTTATTTTTAATCACTTTAAAACCCTTTTTACTACCTATGATGGAAGTTTGCCCTTTCATCATTTTTTTAAGAAGTACTGTAAAACCAATTCCGCTCTCGGTTCTAAAGATAGGCGCATCTTGAGAGAAATTATTTACAGTATTTATCGCTTAGGTCCTGTTTGGAGCAATGTTGAACTCGAAATAATTTTTCTTTGGCCGCATGTATTAAATAATGCCTCAACTGAATTGTTGAAGCTCTTCTATGGAGAACTTGACAATGATGTAAAAATTCCAGAACCTGTCTATCCATTTGAGAATGAACTGGATTCGGATCTTAATACCGCAAGCTTCACAGCAAGTTTATTGATTCAACCAAGGGTTTGGGTTCGTACAAATCTTCAAAATGCGGCAAAATTCAAGTCTAAATATGAAGAATTGATTGAATTGGAAGTTCCTATCAACGAAAAAATGATAGCTTATGGACTAGCCAATAGCACAGCACTGCAGCCAGAAGAACCTGTTTTATTTGAAATTCAGGATTTGGCATCTCAATTGGTTTGCGCTAAAATTAAATTGAAAGAGGGAGTGCGCGTTTGGGATTGTTGCAGTGGGGCTGGAGGGAAGTCCTTGTTTTTAGTGGAATTGAATAAAAAAACAAAGCTATATTGTTCGGATGTGAGACCATCTATACTTGAAAATTTAAAAGAACGATTTAAATCAAATAGATTACCGATACCTAAAATATCGGTGGTTGATGTAGCTAAAAAACCTGAAAAAATTAATTTTAACGGAGAGATTGTTGGGAGAGATTTTTTTGATGTTATCATAGCCGATGTTCCTTGCAGTGGCTCAGGAACTTGGGCCAGAGAACCTGAAAATATTAGTTTTTTTAAAGCCAATAAAATTGAAGAAATGGCTAAGCGGCAAGCTGAAATTATTAAGAATGGGCTTCGTTTTTTAAAACCAGGTGGTAAAATATTCTATATTACCTGTAGTGTGTTTGAAAAAGAAAATTCAGGAGTTATCAATGAACTTCAAGAAGCTGGATTGGTAAAAATAATTAATTCCGAATTGGTACAAGGTTATTCAAGGATGGCCGATAATCTTTTTATTGCAGAGTTGGAGAAAGAATAAGTAGTAAGTAGTAAGTGAATTTACAACGAAAAAGTCAAATTTATTTCTTAAAGTTACCTTGGAGGCTTGCTAATATTCATAAACCAAAACATCCTTCCCATTATAAACTAGCTTAAGTTTTTCTAATAAATCAGGACGGTCTCTGTCGAAATCTTTTTTCCATAGCTTTGGAAGCATAACGTATTTAGGCTTTAGTGAGCTAAACCAATTATCAACCAGATTTTTATCCTTCATTTTATCATGGTCTAAAACCATTCCTTTTCTATCAAGATAGACCAAAGGAGTATTGAGAGGGTAATCGTATAGAACAAATATTTTGTCAGAATTTGGGATGTTGTTTTTTTGAATCCAATCCGCACCTTCAACCATATAGGCTCTGAAATCCCAAATTTCTCTGCAAGAAATATTGTAAACTTCAGACTGACGTTTAAAAGATTGAGCTAAACTAAGGGGTGCAAGGTTTTGAACGAAATAAAGCAAGATTAAACTTCCGAAACAGTTCTTTGTGAGGAGCATCAAACCATCTATGCATAAAATTAGAACCACTGGAATAATGGTGCAAATGGCATAATAATCGTGATGCATTAATTGTTTACCCATTAGGATAACAAAAGAACAGAAGCCCATAATAAGGATTATTTTGAACAATAGGAGATCTTTTTGAACAAACCTTGAATTTAACGAAACAATAAAAGATACCAAAATTATCCAGTACTGGGTTTCTCTGAAATATTCACGGTGCCAACAAACTACATTTTCCCATATATCATTAAAATCTGTTAGGCCATTGATATGCCTTGAAGTACTAAGAAAAACAGTGGATTGATACTTGGCGTTGGCTAAAACAGTAAAGTAATAATTAATACCGACTATGATTCCAAAAAACAGCGAGAATCCCAGAATAACGCGAATAATTTGTTTTTTAGTGATTTGTTTCTCAATAAATAAGGCATTGACTAAAAACCAGCTAAAATAAGCAAAGGGAAATATGGCAGAAGTGAGTTTAAGAAGAGCTGCGGCAAATCCCCATGCCAAGGCATAATAGATGCTGTTATATCCAAGTTTTAACCTGAACTTTTCAAAATAGTAATAGCTAATAAGTATGAATGAAAACGAAGGAATATCAGGAAGTAGATTAAATCCATAAAATAGCAATACTGGCGACAAAAGAAAAAACAGAGGGATAAGTAATTGCTGAAATCCATTTCCTCCATGGATTTTAACTGTCAATAATAAAAATTGCAAACCAAGCGCTAAGAAGGCAAAACACAAGGTGCGATAGATTAAAAAAAGTTGATCTCTTGCACCAAAAGTTTTAGCAATTACAGCCGTTAAATATTGAATACCCGGAAATTCAACACCAGTTAAACCATCACTAAATTCAAGATAATTTGTTTGAGGTTTAAAGAAATCAAGTCCATTATCATAATAATTACGGGCTATACTAAACCGATCTGCTTGCGCCCAGAAATGAATTCCTTGAGGGCGAAAGTCTCCAGAATATCCGTTGTAAAGCTTTGTAAAAATAAGTATGCAAAAGAGCAGCAGAAGCAGTTGTGTTAAATATCCTGGCGTTTTCCTAATTTGTGTATTAAAGGTATTATTTATAGTTCTAATTTGAATCATATTCCTTGGTTAATTTTTAAGCACTCAACACTTACATAATCTCTTTTTTTTTAAAGTCAAAACCACAAATTTTAAGAAACACATATAATAATTCATAATTCATCATTAACCGTACATCATTAACCATTCATCATTAACCATTCATCATTATCCATTAACCATTCTCCTCCATCTCCTTCCTCACTCTTGCAGATAATGACTTCCAAACCGAATTGTAAGATTCATCGGTCCATTCCAAAATTAATTTATCTGGAATGGAGCCATCGCAAAGAAC
>Ga0163144_10019308_pt1 | contig 13716 bp, 13 predicted proteins | sample OliLak19BULKMAT1_FD_123175 | JGI IMG/M metagenome (GOLD analysis project Ga0163144, IMG submission 123175) | Freshwater microbial mat bacterial communities from Lake Vanda, McMurdo Dry Valleys, Antarctica - Oligotrophic Lake LV.19.BULKMAT1 | ecosystem: Environmental > Aquatic > Freshwater >... | reverse complement strand
AGGAGCGAGTCACCATCCCATCTTAGCTTGCAAGAAGCAATCCGGCTGACGCGGGCGAACAGCCGAGGTCCTGACGCTCAGGGGCTTGCGGAGGTTACTGCGTTAGGGCCAAAATCGTCGCCATGCGCGTCGCCATCGTCGGGGGCCCAGGCGTGGGCAAGAGCACGCTGGTTCGGCAGCTCGCGGACCTGTACCACAACGGGTCGTACGGCGAGGGCGAGAAGGGCGTCTGGGATCCGCGCGTGCTCGAGGACATCGCTGCGGGCCGCAACGCGGTCGGCGTCACCGAGTACTTCGCGCGCATCTACGACGCGAACTACCGCGATGCGGAAGATCACGATCGCCACGGGCGTGTGCTGTTCTTCGAAGGCGCGGCCATCACGCTCGAAGCGCACATGGCCGAGTATCCGCAGGAAGACCACGCGGAGCTCCGGAAGGTGCTGGCCATCGGTGAGCGCTGGAATCCCGACAAGGTTATCGTGCTCACATCGAGCATCGATACCGTCGAGAAGCACATCAAGCTGCGCAACCGGCCCCACGAGCACGCCGAGAACATGGTGCGCCGCTTCCGCCTGATCGACAACGAGTTCAGGCGCCTCGCGCCCAGCTATCCCAATACGGTCGTGATCAACCGCGACGGCATGGAGTTCCACGCGCGCCGCGGCCTCCTCGACATCATCACGCTCGCCGGGCTCCCGATGTTCCGCGAAATCCCGTACAGGATTTGAAACAGGCAGCGAAGAACGCGTGGGTGGCGTTACGCTCGAAATCCAGCGCGTTGCCCGATAAATCCGTTCCAGGGCGGAATCACGATCGACACGTTGCCCGACGCGAGCGCCGCGCACGACAGCCTGATGAGGGGCTTCGGCTCGGTCGTGTTGATGTAGCCGAACTCCTTCATCTGCTTCGCCTCCATCCTCTCGACATCCGACAAACGCTCGCTGCCGCCGAGGACGCCAACCCAGCAGGTCCCGCACGAGGCCGTGCGGCATTCGACGGGAATCGGTCCTTCCATGCGGTTGCGCGGTCCTGGTGCGTGCTCGCGCGTATCGAGCGCCGATGCGGTGGTCAGGTGCTGCTGGTTGACGACGGTGAATCGCGCGTCGGGGCGACGCTCGTCGAAGGTGACGGTGTACTGCGCCCTGATTCCACGCCACAGGGCCGCGATGCCCTGGCTGTCGTTTCTGCGGCGCGCGGCGAGGATCTGCGCCGGCGTTGTCTGTACGTCGTGTCCGGCTTTAGCCGGACCGTGATCCGCACGGAACGCCGCAAGCCCGATCTGCTGCAGGGTCATCAATCCCACGGCGGCGATACCGAGCGTCAGCGACAGGTCGCCTCCGGCGTCCTTCGCAATGTCCCGAATGACCGCGGGAAGATCGAGGCTGGCCGGAGCAGCGCCCGACTGGGCGCGTGCGACGATCGCGGGCTTTACCTGCGGCCAGGAGCGATGGCCGTACAGAAACCAGTGGCTCGTGTCGCTTTGCTCGGCCAGGCGGTAGTTGCCGTCGAGGCGCAGCGTGCGCTCGAGCTCGGCACGGTCGGGGAGCTCGGCGATGGCTTGCGCCAGCGCGAGCGGAAAGAAGTGAAACCAGATTTGTGTGGCGTTGCGGTCTACTTCGTGGATATCGGGCAGCAGCGCGCCGACCGCCCGAGCCCATGCGGCCTGGTCATGCTGCTTGAGAAATGATTCGAACATCTGCAGATGATACCGCAGCGGTCCGGAATCGCTACAGTGGTCTGATTCCTGCAAGGCGATCGATGTGCTGACTCGCGTACTTTCGACCTCTCAGGATGCCCTCCTTCGCGAAGAACGTAGTCTTCTGATGCGATTGCGCTCGTCGCTGGCCCGTCTGGACGCCAGCGCCGACCAGCAGCAAGCCCTCGACCAGTCCATCACACAGCTCGACGAGCTCTTTCTGCTCGTCGTTGTCGGGGAGTTCAACGCCGGCAAAAGCGCGTTCATCAATGCGTTGATCGGCCAGGTGCTGATGCAGGAGGGGGTCACGCCGACCACCGCCGTCATTACCGTGCTCGAGTACGGGGAGACCCCCGAGCAGACCGTGCGTCAGGCCAATCTGCTCGTCGTGAAGGCCCCCATAGAGATCCTTCGCGAGATCCGCATTGTCGATACGCCGGGCACCAACGCCATCATCCGCGAGCACGAAGCGATGACGGCCGAGTTCATTCCCCGGTCCGACCTGGTGTTCTTCGTGACCTCGGCCGATCGGCCGTTTACCGAAACCGAGCGCGGTTTCATGGAGCACATCCGCGGCTGGGGAAAGAAGATCGTCGTCGTCGTCAACAAGAGCGACATTCTGGAAGGGCCGGCGCAGGTCGCCGAGATCCGATCATTTGTGGCCGAGAACGCCAAGTCTCTGCTCGGCTTTCAGCCGGAGATTTTCTTCGTCAGCGCGAAGCTGGCGATCCGCGCCAAGCGCGGCGAGCCCGCGGTGTGGGCCGCGAGCGGCTTCGAGGCGCTGGAGCAGTACGTGGCGACCACGCTGAACACGTCGGGACGGGCGCAGTTGAAGCTGCTCAATCCGCTGGGAGTGGGCGTGGCGGTCGCCGAGCGGCAGCTGACGTCGGTGCGCGACCGGCGCGCGCTTCTCAAGGACGACTTCGCGACGCTCGAGCAGGTCGAAGGGCAACTCGAACTGTATCAGCGCGACATGGCGCGCGACTTCGAGCTGCGGATGGCCGATGTCGAGAACGTGCTCCTCGAGATGGAGCGCCGCGGGCATCAGTTCTTCGACGACACGATGCGCATCGGGCGCGTGATGGATCTGCTCAATCGCAGCCGGGTGCAGGAGTCGTTCGAGCGCCAGGTCGTCGGCGATGCGCCGCAGCAGATCGAGCGCAAGGTCAGCGAGCTGATCGACTGGATCATCGACGCGGACCTGCGGCACTGGCAGGGCGTGACCGCCCACCTCGCGAAGCGGCGGCAGCAGTACGCCGGGCAGATGATCGAGAACCCCGACACGGAGCGCTTTCATTTCGACCGGCGGCGAATGATCGACTCGGTCGGCCGCGAGGCCCAGCAGGTGGTTGACGGGTACGACCGCCAGAAAGAGGCAAGCGAGCTGGCCGACGGCGCGCGTAATGCCGTGGCGACTGCGGCCGCAGTCGGCGCCGGCGCGGTCGGGCTTGGCGCCATCGTGACGATCGCCGCATCGACAGCCGCAGCCGACGTGACCGGGCTCGTGATGGCGTCGGTGCTGGCGGCCGTTGGCTTTTTCGTGATTCCCGCGAAGCGAAAAAAGGGGAAAGACGAGATGCGCAAGAAGATTGCCGAAGTGCGGCAGAGGCTCGGCGAATCGCTGCGGGCGCAGTTCTCGAAGGAGATCGGCCGGAGCAACGAGCGTATTCGCGGCAGCATCGCGCCCTACAGCCGATATGTGCGCGCGGAGGGCGAAAAACTGGAAGGCGCCGAGAACGATCTCGTGACCGTCGCGTCGGAGCTGACCTCGCTGCGCGGAAAAATCGAGGCGAGCTAGCTCAGTCGGGGCGCTTCGGGCCTGGGTCTGTCGCGGATGAAGTCGCGGCCGCGGCCCACTTCGGCCAGGTTCTTCAAGGTGCCGACGACCGGCGTGAAGTCGAGCGCCGTGTCGAACGTGCCTCCGAACAGCCCCTTGCGGCGAATGGCCCCTGCGAGCGTCGCGAGGGCGATGACGGCGCCGACCCAGGGAATCGCCCGCGTGAGCTTGCGGGTCGCCCTGCGGGTCGCGAACTCTCTTACCTGTTTAGCCATAGCCATGGCGAGTTACCCAGCAAAAGATATGCCCCGCCTGCGCCACGGCTCCGGCGGGCAGGCCCTATCGAAGGGCCTGAATACTGACCGGAACGACGACACTCTCGGACCCCCGGCGCTCGATGCGGTATCGGACGCTGACTCGGCTGGAGGGGCAGCACAGCGCGTCCTTGTCGAGAAAACGCGCAAATTCCGCGGAAATGGTCCCATCGGCGGCGAGGCGCACGGCGCCGATCGAGCCGTCGGTGCGCGACGACATCAGCAGCGGCGACAGCGTGCCCGCCAGCCGTCCGCCGACGAACACGAAGACGTTGAATTCGGTCGGACGGCACATGCCGTCGGCTTCCGCCATGCCCCCGACGATCTCGACGTCACCCTGCACGATCTGCCGATCGACGTGCAGATAGGGAAGCCATCCGTTGTCTGCGAGCGCGCCCTCTGCCGGCGTCCCGCGGCGGATCCGCAGATCGCAGCGGATGGCCATCTCGGTGACCGTTTCGCCGGCGGGCATGCCGCGCGGCAGAGGCCTGGGCGGCTCGTTCCAGCTGGTGAGCGGACGGTCGAGCCAGCCTTCGGCCGACTGCGCGACGAGCGCTGCACCGAGCCACAACGTACACACGGTCGCCATCGCTCCTCTGATCATGGAAGGCCCAGTAGACGCGTCGTGTCGTCGCGTTCCTCCGTGTCTCCGCGCCCGTCGTGCCTTTGTGGTTCCGGCAGCCAGAATCCCAGCACGCCGATCGCCGGAAGGAACGAGCACAGCTGAAACACCAGCGCGATGCCCGTGCGGTCGGCCATCCCGCCCAGCACCGCGGCGCCGATGCCGGCGACACCGAATGCGAAGCCGAAGAACAATCCCGAGATGGTACCGACCCGCCCGGGGACGAGCTCCTGCGCATAGACGATGATGGCGGAGAAGGCCGAGGCGAGGATGATGCCGATGACGATGGAGAGCGCGCGCGTCCAGAACAGGTCCGCATAGGGGAGCCCGAGCGAGAACGGCAGCACTCCGAGAATCGACCACAAAATCACCCGCCGCCTGCCGATGCGATCTCCGATCGGCCCCCCGATCATCGTCCCTGCGGCAACCGCGCCAAGAAACAGAAAGAGGTGCAGCTGCGCGCTTTGCACGGACAGCTGAAAGCGGTCGATCAGATAGAAGGTGTAGTAGCTGCTGAAGCTCGCGAGATAGACGTACTTGGAGAACAGCAGTCCGAGCAGTAACGCGAGAGCGACCCCCGTTCGCCGCGTCGATCGTGCGCCGGCCGTCGCGGGTGTCACGTGGCGCAGCATCATCGCGGCGCCGTGATGCTTGTACCAGTTGCCGACGGTCCACAGCAGCACGATGCCCAGGAGGGCCGTCAGCGAAAACCAGGCGAGGCTGCGCTGGCCGAACGGCAGTACGAAGAACGCCGCGAGCAGTGGACCGAACGCCGAGCCGGCGTTGCCGCCGACCTGGAAGAATGCCTGGGCGAAGCCATGCCGGCCGCCCGATGCGAGCCGCGCGATTCGCGATGACTCCGGGTGAAAAACGGCGGAGCCAAGCCCGATGAAGGCCGACGCCAGCACGATCAGCCCGAAGGTGACCCCGAACGCGAGCAGCACCATGCCGCCCAGGGTGAACGCCATCCCGATCGCCAGGGAATACGGTTGCGGGCGCCGGTCCGTATAAAACCCGATCACCGGCTGCAGCAGCGACGCGATGATCTGGTTCACCAGCGTGATCACGCCAATCTGACTGAAGCTGAGCCCGAAGTTCTGTTTGAGGATTGGATAGATCGACGGCAGCAGCGACTGCATCATGTCGTTCAGAAGATGGCAGAAGCTGAGGCTGGCGAGGATACGTGTAGCCATTTTGTGCGGGAGCCTGGCGGCGGCGTCCTGATGTGTATTGTGCCGCGTACGCGCCAGCCCCGCAAACGAATGGCACGGTGGTTGCTATGAATGGGGCAGCATCGCTCGTCCCCAACTCTTGGCGGACGGCACCACCCAATCCCAACGACGGGAGGCGTACTGTGCCTCCCCGCTCGCCATGTACGGAGAAGAACGCTAGGGCGTCAGCAGCGTGATCATCGCGGCGCGGTAGTCGACGTAGTCGTCGCCGCGGGGCATGTTCGACTTCAGGTAGCGTTCGAGGAGGCGCGGATGCGTGACGTCTGCCGGTCCGCCTTCGAGCACGTTGGTCAGCAGCACTCCGGTGACGCCGCGAAGGTGCGCCGGCATCTTCGCGTCGAGATGCCCGCGCAGCGGCGGCAGCCCGAGGAAGTAGTTCGTCATCACGGCCACATCGGGGCCCTCGGCGTAAGGAATACGGGCGCCCCGTTTGACGCCAGGACCGTAGAACGCCATGAAGGTCTGCCACGAAGACAGCGCCGACTGCGGATGGCCGCTCGCGCTCGTCTGGCCCATGCCGTGATCGGAACCGAGGATGATGTAGGTCCGCTCCCACACACCCGCGCTTTTCAATCCCGCGATCAGTTTCCCCAGCAGCGGATCGACGGTCTTGACGAAGTACTGAATGTAGTCCGACTTCGGGTTCGTCGTGTCGGTCGGGCCCTTCCATGCGTTGCGGATGTGCTGCAGGTGCAGGCGCAACAGGCGGGCGTTGTCTTTCCTCAGGTGCTGTAGCCCGCGATCGACCACGATTTCGTCGGTGAGCTCGTCGGCGCCGTAATACAGATGATCGGCGTTCTTGAAGATCGCGTAGTTCCTCGAACCCCCGGCGAACATCGAGACGATGCCGGCGCGCCGTGCGCTGAGAAAAATATCGTCGATGTTGTAGGACTCATAGAGATGGGTGCCGGTGTGCATGGCCACGTTCGAGCTGGTGCTGCCGCCCCACGGCAGCGAGCCGTCCGGTAGCTGCAGCCGTGGCGCGGGGCTCGTGCAGTAGAAGGTGTCCGACGTCACGCCCTGCTTGAGCAGTGCGCCAAGGTTGGCGGCGCCGGCCGCGACGGCCGTGCGGACCGAGTTCGTGTCGATGCCGTCGATCATGAACTGCACGACGACCGGATGTTCAACACGCGGTGTCGCCGCTGCGACCTGTTGGTACGTCGTGTCCGGCTTGAGCCGGACCGTCACGTGAGCGGACGCTGGCAACGCGAGAGCAAGGATGACGGCGGTCAGCAGCTTCATGCGCTGCATTCTACACGTCCGGCGGGCTGGAACGTCTAGAACGTCACCCGGATACCGCCGTTGACCACGCGGCCGTCCAGCGGCGCCCACGCGTCAACCGTCCAGCGTCCATCGGGCCGTGGAGCGGGGAGCGTGAGTGGATCGTGCCGCGTCTGCCGCACGTCGAGCAGGTTCTCGGCGTTCAGGAACAGGCGTATCTGTCCGAGCCGTCGCTCGCCGAGCGCGCCGACCAGGACATGAGGCAGGCCCACCGAGCGATAGGGATTCTCCTCGAGCAGCTGTGTGCCGGTGAAGTAGACCTCGATGCCGAAGCGTCCCCAATCCTCGCCCTCCCAAATCGCATTCAGTGAGCCGGCGTGCGACGGCGTGAGGGGCACAGCACGACGAATCGATGCATCTGGATCGAGCTCCGTCGATCGGGTCCAGGCGTGGGTGGCCAGTGCGACGAAGCCGTCGCGGCGATAGCGGAGCAGCAGCTCGGTGCCGCCGGTGTTGGTGGCTTCGGCGGCGTTGATCAACTCCACGTCTCCGTTTTCCAGGACGCGGCGCTGAACGGGGCGAAGAACGATGGACCCGAAGAGCGTGCCCGTGATTTCGATCGGGCCGACGAAGCGTGTGACGTCGAACGACGCGCCGCGCGCGCGCTCGGCGCGGAGCCCACGCAGTGGACGGACGCGCGAGAGGCCGGTCTCTTCGGTTTCCTCCGTAAAGGGCGTCGGCGCGAATGTGCCGGTGCCGGCCGACAGGCGAACGACCCAGCCTGGCGCCGGACGCGAGAGCACCGACACGCGCGGTGTCGCAAGGAAGCCGTACTCCGAATGCTGATCGGCGCGTGCGCTGAGCGCGACGACCCATGTGTCGCCGAGTCTGATCTCATCCTGCATGAAGACGGACGGGGTGGAGAAGCGGTAGTCGAACTGCGGCAGCTCTCGGAGATCGAAACGCTCCTGCTGCAGGGCGGCGCCGCCGACCCATGTGTGACGGCCTGTCGCCCCCTGGAGCGACGCCTCGCCGAACCAGGTCTGCCGCACGCCGAACTCGCGAACCGCGCCGAACAGCCGATCCTGTGAGCGGCGCATGAAGGAGCCGCGAACCGCAAGCACGCGGGTGCCGTGGACCAGCCAGCGCCCGACGAACCCTCCGTCCACGTGGCGGCTGTTGAGCTCTTCGGGAAACGGCCGCCCGTTGGCGAGCGAGGCGCCGCGCGCGGTTCCACCGCGCCGGTCTTCCGCCATCACGCCGATGGTGCCGAAGAGCGACGTCCCTTTGCCGTTGTCGACGAACACCCGGGGCCGCAGCACGACGCGATCGAACGCCGGAAGATCGAGCCAGCCGTCTTCGTCGAGGTCAGTCCGCGATTGTCTGTGATAGCCGCCCAGCAGTGTCCAGGACGCGGTGTCGGTCATCGGGTGGGCGAGCCACGACGTGAGGTCGAGCCCCGACTGCGACGTGGAATTGATGAGCAGCTCGCGCTCGGCCTCCACCGGGCGCCGCGAGACCAGGTTGATGACGCCGCCGAGCGCCGAGGCTCCATAGAGCGCGGATGCGGCCCCTTTGATGACTTCGACCTGGCCGAGGTCGAGCGGCGGCACCTGCAGGAGCGAAAAGGAGTCCCCCTGCGCACCGTACAGCGGCAGGCCGTCAGCGACGAGCTGCGAGTAGCGCCCCCGCAGCCCTTGAATGCGCACGTTCGCCGCCCCGAGCGCCGGCGACGTCGTCTGTACCCGCAGCCCCGTCGTTTCGGCGAGCAGCATCGCGACGCTGCCCGGCGTCATCAGCGCCTTCTCTTCGATCTCTTCGCGGTCGATGACTTCGACGCGTACCGGCTGATCCTGAAGGCGCGTGTTCGTGCGCGTCGCCGTGACAATGACCGTTTCCTCCAGTCCGGGAATCTCTTCGAGCGTGAGGCGAATCCGTGTGGTCGGATCGGCGGTCACCATGACGCGCTCGATGACCGGTGCGAACCCCGTCATCTGCGCGGCGACGTCGTGCCCGCCCGCGGGCACCTGGAAGGTGGCCCGCCCGTCGTCGGCCGTCTTCGCGGTGCGATCGCCGACGGTAACCGTCGCGCCCTGGAGCGGCGCGCCTTCGCCGACGACCTCGACAATCAGGGTGCGCAACGGATCGGTGGGCTGCGCGTGCAGCGGAGAAGCGAGAAGCAGGACCAGATAGAGAGTGCGCTGAACGATTCCGCCGCTGCCGGGCATTACCGTATCCTACGTCAAGCGGGAATGCACACGTTGCGGCCTTACCTCACAGCACTCGGATGGCTTTGCGTCGTCGCGGCAGGGCACACGCAGTCACCGTACGCCGCGGCCGGCATCCACGACGCGCGGCAGGTCGACGCGTTCCTGTCCGAGCTTCAGCGGGCGTCGCGTGAGGACGATCGCGAAGCGCTTGCCGCGCTGCCCGGCGTGCCGGACGCCTTTATCGTGTGGGTGAACAAGGGGCAGCGGCTCGAGGTGAGATTGGAGCGGGCACCCGTCGGAGCGGCCGGCGTGAGAGTCGTGCATGCGGGAAAGGGGACGCCGCTCAACCCGGCCGCGTCGGACAGCGCCCGCGTCGTGACCGGGCGCGCGCTCGACGCCGCTGAGTACCGGATCGAGGTACGGCGTCTTGAAGCCGGCGACGCCACGCCGTTGCCCTACATGCTGGCCGTCAGCGTGCGATGACGCTACCCTCTCACGGCAGCGTTCTCGGCGGACCGGCGCCCCTCGGCGACCTCGGCGCTCAGGCGCTCGATGAGTTCGAGGGCTCTGGTGAGGTTCCGATCGAGCACCTTCCCCGTGCTGCCTGCGACACCGACACTGCCGCCCTTGATGATGTCCAGCGTGACGTTCGCCGTGTGGATCGACTTCCGCAAATCACGGGTCAACTCCTCGAGGCGCGCGCTCGCGTCGGCCGCGTCTCCGTCCATCGACCCATCGCGCTCAGCACCGTATTGTGTGACGGCAGCCGCGATGGCGTCGTCGAGGCATCGGTTGAGCCTGCGAAAATCATCTGTCTCGATAGGTGCGTCCAGCTCGACCGCGAGCTCGGTAATCGACTGGCAGACGTCGCCGTACGTGTGCACGACCTGCGACACGGACAGTCCCTGGCGCAGAAGGTCGTGCCCGTAGAGTGCCGCGGTCTTGCTGATGGCCGGATTGGTCGCGTTTTCGAGGTGCAGTTCCTCCACGAGCTCGTCCAGGAACTTGGGCACCCCGTGTTCGAGGGCTTCTTCCGGGGGTGGTGCGGGGGCCCGTTTGGCCGCCTTCGCTTTGCACCGACCGATCAGCTCCTTACGGTGTACGGTGATAAATTCTGCCAGCATATTACCCATCCTAAATCGGAGGGGTAGGCCAGCGCTGTTCAAGATTGCACAGGGGGGGGAAAGAAGATGAGGCCGTTGTACCGGATATTGCTTGCGTGGCTCCTGGTCGTTGCCGCGGCCGACGCGCGGGCGCAGACTGCGCCGCCTCTCGTGCAGGAGCCGCAGACGCTGCCGCTGTGGGAGGGACGGGCGCCGGGCGCCACGGGTGAGGCCGCCGAGGATATCCCCACGCTCACGATCTACATGCCGCCGAACACGACAGGGCCGATGACGGCGGTGATCGTGGCCCCCGGTGGCGGCTACCGCACGTTGTCGTCGAACAAAGAGGGCCGCATACCCGCGAACTTTCTGAACTCGGTGGGCGTGGCCGCGTTCGTGTTGAAGTACCGGCTCGGGCCGAAGTATCACCACCCCATTGAGATCGGCGACATGCAGCGCGCGATTCGCATGCTCCGATCGCGCGCTGCTGAATGGCATCTGGCTCCGGACCGCATCGGTGTCATGGGTTTCTCGGCGGGGGGGCACCTGGCGGCGACGGCCTCAACGCAGTTCGATCGCGGCCATGCGGGCGCGGCCGATCCCATCGATCGCGAGAGCAGCCGGCCGGACTTTGCGATTCTCGGGTATCCCGTCATCACGCTCTCCGAAGCCTGGACGCATCAGGGATCGAAGACGATGCTGCTCGGCGAGCGCGTTGATCTGGCGCGCAGCCTGTCCAGCGAGACGCAGGTCACGGCCGAGACGCCGCCGACGTTCGTGTTTCACACCTACGCCGACACGACCGTGCCGGTGGAGAACAGCGTCTACTATTTTCTGGCGCTGCGGAAAGCCGGCGTGCCGGCAGAGATGCATATTTTCAAGGACGGCGCTCATGGAGCCGGCATGCCGATGCAGGACGCGGCGCTGTCGGAGTGGCCGAAGGTACTGACCAACTGGCTGCGCGCCAGCGGATTGCTCAAATAGCCGCTGCGCGCACGCATGTTAAGATGTTGGGCTACATCGCCCTCCGAACGTCCCCATCGTCCAGAGGCCTAGGACGCCGGCCTTTCACGCCGGCAACGCGGGTTCGAATCCCGCTGGGGACGCCACTTCTGATCTCGGCTCTCCGCTTTCGTCCAACTGCTTGAAAGCCAAGCAGGTTACGGCGGTTCCAAATTTCTCGCCGTCGAACTGCAATCCCTCAGGGAACAAGACTTGTTGAAGCTGCTGCTTCTGATCGAGTCCCAGCTCCATCCAGAGTCGCGACGCATTCGTCAGCAGGTGCTCGGCGAAAGCCAGAAGACCCTCGACGTCGAGCTGATTCTCAGTAGCCGTGCTCAACTCCATCTCGGCGAGTGCGAGGTGCTCACGCAACTGGTCGCGCTGTCGCTCGTAGGATTGAGAGACCGCTGCCGCTTTCGATCCACCAGCTCCGCCAGCACGTAGAGTTCTTCTGGGTCGTGTAACCCAAGCACTTGTAGCTTTTTGAGTAGATCCTGCAGAACAGGCACAAGCCCCTGCATCCTCGGGGATCAGCCTAGCCGCCGGAGAGGAATGGTACCAATCGTGTGACCCGGATGTCTACAACATGGTCAGAATCAAACCGTTACCAGCTTAGTGATACCGGAAGCCCTACGAGGCAGCGGATAAACAACGTTTCATAGACCAAAACAAGCTCTTCATGGAGGCTGCTATGGCTTACTAGACGCCAGGCTGAACAACGCCGAAGAGAGTTTACCGTTGGCGTCGCCGCAAAGTTTTCGTTGAGATGCGGCTGAGATAGCCCATTCGAGTCACGTTGAAAATAAAGGGTCCCGGATGCACGCAAATACGGCCGATCTTGGGCATGGCCTTGAGAAAAACCTCGGCCTGCTCTTCCTTCCGAAGTGCCGTCGCCGTCAGCACGAACGCTCGAACGCCGGAGTTGAGAATGGCGTGAATCTCCAACGTATTGCGCCGGATGTTTTTGTCCTTGGTGAGAAGGATCCAGCCGTGCACACCCACAGGCGGCAGCCAGTCAACGTCCTCTTGTCCGGGGAAATGCTCATACCACGGCTTGACGTTGTATCCCGCCGCGATCAACACACGGGGAATGTGCCGACCGAGACATTCGTCGACGTAGAAAACTAGATCAGGCGGCTTGCGCTTCGCAGCGGATGGCTTCGAGGATTTCGTCTTTTGTGCGGCCGAAGTCTTCCGCGAGTTCATCGGGCTGCTCGCCGGCGCTGAAGCGTTCGAATACCTCGACAGTTGGAACGCGCGATCCAGCGATGACAGGCCTGCCAAACGCAACAGATGGATCGATCGCGATTAGGCGAGGTAGTTCGTCCACCGTCGTTTGTTGTGCCGGATTCGAGCGCGTGAACGGGAAGAGTCGTATAGGCAATCCTCGCGCGTCTCGTTCGATGCGCTTCAAGTGTGCTTGTAGCAGCACTTTCATCGCTAATTGGCCAGCTTGTGATGCGTTGATCAGATTGCCGAGTTCCGTCACAAAAACGTCGGTTCCGTCCGTTTCCATTTCTTTCTCGAGTAGCGGACGTGGCGAACCGAGCTTCTGTTGTAGATACTCGATTGCCCGGCGAATTTTTCTCATTTCCAGCTTGTGCTCGCGGCGAAGAGCACCCAGGACGTGCAACTCGATGAGGTTCTCGAAGGAGAACAAGGAGCCTCCGCGATCCGCAACGTCGATTAGCGGCTTCGTGAACATCCGACGGCCTGTGCGGGTGAGATATGCGTAACCGAAGGCCCAATTGCGGATGGTGTTCTGTGGGATCCGCAGATAGTGAGACGCGCTCATCGCATCGTACGCAGCGATTTGGCGAGGATTCCGCCCCCGATATGGATCCTTGGCTTGCTGGCTCGCTTGCACCATAGTCAGATCGTTCGTAACCCCCCTCACCTGCATCGTAACAGGTATCGGCCGATGTCATGTTCCGCTGGGCTGAATGCGAGTGAACTATACCTCAGCGGCGATTTATCTGGGAGTTCTGACCACAGAAGCGTTTCGAGCCTGCGAGCCGCCGTTCACGCGGCTCGAAACAACCGTCTCAAGGCGATTCCCTTCGGGTTCGAATCCCGCTGGGGACGCCACTTATTTGGGTGGACGCGAGGCCGTCCAGTAAACCGGCCTTCGGCTCCGCCTTCCACTTATTAGAATCCGGTCGTTCCGCTTCATCCCATAACGTCAACGGGCCAACCAATCGGCGCAACACGAGCCGCGCGATTTTCGGCTCCCGTCGCAGCAGATCGGCCCTCCACTGTTGTGCCCGCTGTTGCAGCGCGTCGCGCAGTCGTTCGATGTTCGGCGGTTCCCGACGCGGCCGACGCAGCGCCACGTCCAGTCGTGCGATTTCCATTTCCCGTTCCTTGATCGCGGGCGCCACGGTGCCCGGAGGGACACCCGCCGCAATCGACTGCACGACGTTGGCGATCTCCGCCTGTAGGCGCTCGCGTTCGGCGGTCAAGTGGGCACTCGACCACGCGTCGATGTGCGAGTCACGTAGTTTCGCCATGAGGGGCGCGGCGGGCGTCTTAGCGGGGT
>Ga0163144_10019307_pt1 | contig 13717 bp, 13 predicted proteins | sample OliLak19BULKMAT1_FD_123175 | JGI IMG/M metagenome (GOLD analysis project Ga0163144, IMG submission 123175) | Freshwater microbial mat bacterial communities from Lake Vanda, McMurdo Dry Valleys, Antarctica - Oligotrophic Lake LV.19.BULKMAT1 | ecosystem: Environmental > Aquatic > Freshwater >... | reverse complement strand
CAGCACCCGCAGCCGCCGCCCGAGAAGAGCCACGTCTCCGCCGTCGTGTTGGGCGCCGTGCTCGCCTTCATGCTCTGCATCTTCGGCGTGATGCTGGTGCTCGTCATCCGCATGGCGACCGACACCGACGGCCCCCTGGCCGCCGCCACCGGCACGCTCCCTTCGCTCGGCGCCCCCAACCGCCCGCGCAGCTCCGACGAGGTCCTCGGCTCCCTCGACCCGAGCAAGCCCGCCGACGCCCCCGGCTCCCTCTCGGTGTACTGCGTCCCCGCCTGCGACGTCGTCGCCGTCGACGGCAAGCCCGTCGGCGCCTCCCCCACGGTGAACGCCCCCCTCAAGCCCGGCCGCCACGTCGTCGCCGTCACCCGCCTGGGCGCCGCCCCGCAACAGGTCGACGTCTTCATCCCCGCCGGCCGCAACGTCTCCCAGCGCTTCTACATGGATCCGTGAGCTTCGGGCCGGCGCGCGCGACGGGTCCCCACGCGCGGCACAATGGGGTTACAGTGCTTGAATGAGGCCTGGCTTCGCTTCTTTGGTGGCGCTCGCTTGCTCGCTGTCGCTCACCGCGTGTGGCAGCGTCATCGAGATAGACACCCTCACCGGTGGCAACAACGGCTCTGGTGCGGGCACGCCCGGCGGCGCAGGGAATCCCGGTGGCACGGGCAACCCCGGTGGCGCGGGCGGGGCCGGCAACGGCGGCGCGGGCGCGGCAGGTGGCGGCTCCGCGAGCGGAGGGGCAGGCGGCGGCTCGTTCCCCAATGGTGGCAGCGCCGGAACAGGCAGCAACACCGGAACAGGCACGAACACCGGAACAGGCACCGGAACCAGCTCCGGCTCCGGGGCCGGTGGCAATGGATACCTCGTGTTCGCCAGCACCGACACCACCCTGTTCGCCCTCGACCCCACCTCCCCCGATCTCCCCCTCACCAACCTGGGCGACTTCGACTGCATCGACGAGGTCAATGGCCCCCACTTCTCCATGGTCGACATCGCCGTCGACAAGTTCCAGCACATCTGGGGCATCACCAGCGACAACACCGTCATGCCCCTCATCGTGGCCGGCGGCACCGTCCATTGTGGCCCCGAGACCACCATTACAGGCGCCAATCCCGATCAATGGATCCCCACGTTCTATGCCCTCACCTTCGCCCCCATCGGCGTCCTCGACCCATTGAAAGAGGTCCTGGTCGCTGGCAATACAAAGGGCGAGCTATGGAGCATCGACGCCGGCGGCAACTCCGCCAAACACGGCTTCTTCGGCGCCGTGCCCGAGACCGACGGCCAGGGCAATGCTTACGACCCCGCCCACGTCGGCAAACAATGGGAGCTCTCCGGCGACATCGTCTTCCTCGCCAACGGCGACAAGCCCGTGGGCTTCGCCACCGTCCGCGACTGCCCCAACCCCCCCAGCGTCTCGGGTTGCAGCAAGGTCGACACCCTCATCGAAATCGACATGGCCAAATTCTCCCAGCCCAACCCCGGCGCCGTCACCAAGGCCGTGCGCGGCAAGATCATCAAAGAGATCGGCTGCGACGGCGCCCTCGGCGTGGTCTCCGGCGGCATGTTCGGCATCGCCGCCTGGAACGACTCCGTCTTCGGCTTCTCCCGCAGCGGCAGCTTCGTCCGCATCGACTCCGCCGACGCCAGCGCCTGCCTCCTCAAAAACTACTTCGACTACCAGTTCTCCGGCGCCGGCGTCACCACCCTGGCCCCCGTGACCGTGCCGCCGCTCCAGTGACTTCGCCGCTGCGACGCGCGACCACCGGCGGTGAATCGCTCGAGCCTCCTCACAACGCACCTTGCGACCCCACGCAATCCAATCAAACATCTCCTCCCTGCTCACCCCCCGAGCACCCGCAAGATCTCGGGCGCAGCCGGTCGTTCCACAGGATCCGCGGCGACCAGCGCGAGACAGAGCCGGCCCAGATCCTCGGGAACGTCCTGCGGGATGGCCGAGGGCTCGAACGTCGGCCGCACTCCCATGGCCACTTTCAAAAACTGCTCGCGGTCCCTCTCAAATGGTCGCCACCCCGTGAGCGCCTCGAAGAGGATCACCCCGACACTGTAGAAATCGCACGCTTCCCCTCTGTCGGCCGCCTCATAAGAGCTGAATTGCTCGTGAAACACCGAGTCAATGGACTGCGGTTGTTCCTCGGGCGCGAAGCCGGCCAGGACCATCCTCCGCTCCGACGTCACGAGCACAGTCTCCGGCCGCACGTCGCGATGAACGAAGCCGCTCCGGTGCACGGCATCGAGCGCTCGCACGAGCCGGGCGAGCAAGCCGCGAAGCCGAGCAAAGTCGCGCTCGGGCCGTGCGAAACAGGCGCGCAACGTCGTGCCGTCCAGCCGCTCCGCGGAGAACGCCACGTAGGAAGGCCCAACGAACAGCTCGTGGACGCGCAGGACATGTGGCCCCGAGTCCCGGAGCCGCAGCAGAGTCTCGTACTCGTACTCCACCACTCCCAGGCTGTTCGGATAAGACTTGATCCAGACGTGCTCCCCCCGCGCCCGATCGAACGCCTCGTACGTCGCCGCAGGCCCCGGATTCAATCGCCAGCGTGTGCTCATGACCTCGCGCCACCCGGCAAAGCGCACCCCACCATCGAACATCGCCTCATCCCACGCGCAGTCGTGTCGCCAATCAGCCATGTGCCCCTTGCTTTCGGAACGTACCCTGCTCACCACGGGCTAGCTCACCACACCTCACCCGGGCGCCCATCGACCGTCAATGACCCGTTCAGGTCGAGCCTCTCCGGAGTCGCGGGCAAACGAAGCACCATCACCGCCTCATCCGGGGTCGCCTCCACTCCATCCGCCGTCCGCACGAGAAGCGGACCGCGCCACATCTCCCATCCGAGAGAGCCATAGAACATCGGATCGCTCGGCGATAGCGCGCCAAGGTCGTAGTCTTGAATCTCTTGCTCCAGGCGCTTCAGCAACTGCGAGGCGAATCCGCGCCGCTGCAACTTCACGGGCGTCGCCACCAGCTCGACGTAGGCAGCGCGCAGCGGAATCCCGCCATCGAGGTAAAGGGTGCGCGTCACCCACATCGCGTGCGAGACGAGCTGGTCTCCCAGCCATCCGAGCAGGTGCACCCCCGGTCCGATATCGGAGAAGTATTGCGAAACGTCCTCATCATACGCCTCCGCGCACAGCGCGCGGAGCTCGTCGCCTGTCCGTTCGGAGAGGGCGTCGGTGTGTGCTCGGTCGATTCTCGGCGTCATCGGTTCCGTGTCCCTGACGCATCCATTATTGGACGACAAAAGTGACCGGGATGACAATGGTCGCCCCGCCCCCGGCGGGCGCGGCGAACTGGGATTGAAGGAACACGACGTCGACCACGCACTCACCCACTTCGACCATCGGCCCAACCGGTGCGAACGTGTCCGCGTTCACCACCTCGCCGGATGCCCCGAGACGCGCGGTGATCCGCAAACTGCCGCTCACAGCAGGGTCCTTCTTGAGAGCCAGATTGTAACAGCGACGAAATCCGCCCGCCAGGCCGCTCACGACCGCACCTGCATTGGAAACAGAGCCGCCCGTCGACGGTGTGCTCGGAGGCGGACGGCACCTGTTCGGAGCCGGCGTGGGCGCGGCCGCACCCGGGCGAGCTCGCTCGATGTGCGCCACCGCGAGGCGTGCCACGAGCTTGTCTGCGGCCGCCGGGCTCCCGGCGGTACGAGCGAGCGGCCAGATCTGCGCGGCGCTCGACACCCTGGCAGCGACCGAGAGCCCCGGCGACCGTTCGCTGATCTCGACCACCCGCTCGCACGCCGCGAGCGCCTCCTTGGATAGATTGCGATCCCCGTACATTCTCGCCAGTCGAGAGTGCGCGTGCATCAGGCCCTCTGCCCGCCCGCTCTCGTGTGGCGAGAGCAGCCCGATGGCCTTTTGCAAAGTCGACTCTGCACCGGTGTCGTCGTTGGCAATCCATTGGGCGTCGGCCAGATGCTCCAACGTCCGCGCCAGCTCCGGCGACGTCGGACCGGCGGCGCGCCCCTGAATCTCCAGCGCGCGCTGGAGCAACGCCTGGGCCTCGCTGCCACGGCACAGCTCGACGAGCAGCACAGCCAGATGGACGTTGCCCGTGGCGACATCCGGGTGCCACGGTCCAAGCCCCCTCTCCAGCAGCGAGAGCGCGCGCCGGCGAAGCTGCTCGGCAACCGGATAGTTGCGCCGTTTCACAGCGATCTCTGCGAGCTGCCCGAGCGGCCTCGCAAGCTCCACGCTCGTGGCACCGAGTGTCCGTTCTCGCGCCGCCACATCGAACTGGAGAGCGACCTCCGCTTGCTCGAGCAGGTTCGCCTGAAGGTGGATATCAGCGATCAACTCCGCCGTTCTCCAGGTGTCCGCGTGCCCGTCGCCGAGCACTTTCCTCCGAATCTCCAGCGCCCGATACGCCAATCGAAGCGCCTCTTCGCCCCTGCGCCGAGCGAACAGCAGCCGACCTTCCGCTTCGAGCCTGCTCGCCTCCGCCACCATGGCCGCCGGTGAGCCGCCCACCGCGGCCGGCGGCCCGGCCGCGACCTTCGGAGGCTCGGTACACGCGCTCAACATCACGCAAAGCGTGACCCCTTGCGCCAACAAGATGAAAGCCGCCCTCGCAGTGAACGTGTGCAACCGATCGTTGATCATCGACGAATAACCCCGGGGTGTCGCGGAACGCCGCCGCAAAGGAATAGCAAGGAGCGCGGCAGCATGTCTCGTGTCATGACAGTACGCCGGATGAGTGGTCGCTCCAGTTACCCGGCACTTCCAACGGACAGCGCCGCCTCGTAGTCATCAACTGTCTTCGACACCGCTTCATTGGGATGTACCCTCAGCAATCGATGCCAGTCTGCCACTGGCATGTCGTCGATGAGGATGTTCGGCTTCGGAAGGAAGCCCGAAAAGCAACCTGCAAGCCCGAGCTCGCTGGCGGATTCCTCGGCGTACTTCGCCCCGCCGGAGCTCCAGCAGTAGAGCATGAGCCCGGCGCGATGGAGCGCGCGGACGTGCTCGACCATAGCCGAGATCGGAATGCGCTTCGCACCGAACGAACGGACAAGCGTGTCGTCGACATCAACGTATACGACCAGTTTGGGGGATGCCATGTCAACTCGTCACATCCGGGAGAGGGAGGGCTGGAAAGGCGTCAACCCAGATCCGTCGCACCGCAGCGAGCACGTCGTCTTTCGGCGCCGCGAGATCGAGGGTGGAGGAATCGAGCTGTTGCCAGAACGGAAGGTGCAGGAACACGACATCGCGGTTCATCGTCACCTCTCCATGGAAGTCCATCGAGCTGTGACTGTATTGACGGGCGAGGATGCGCAGTTGTTCGCGCGCGTCCTTCCCGCGGAGAGCCCCGACCGTCGGCAGCATCCCTCGAAACTCCTCGCCAAAGAATGCGTCGACGACCCGGATCGGACCGTGAAGATGGCGGTTGAGCTCATCGAGTTGATGGGCTGGAACCCAGATCTCCTCATGCTGCCGTCCACCCACCACACGGCGCTCGAACCGAGAAGCGTACGCATCATCGATCTCGAATCGCGTCACGTAACCGACCCGCGCCTCCGACTTGGTGTTCCAATCGCGAGCGATCTGCACCGCGTAACCAAGGTTCAAAACCGGATAGAAGATCGGCTGCTCGGGCAGCCTGGGCGGCCACGCCGCCAGCTCGCTCTGAAGAACGAGAAGAAGCTCGTGCAAGCCAGTCGGCCGAAAGAGCTCCATCAACTGCCTTCCGAAGTTGTAAGTCGGTGTGCAAGCGGGATTTGGCGGCATTCTCGACGATGGCGCGTCCCGATCCCCAACTTGAATGGTGCGCTCTTGTCGACTCACGGGTCCTCGACGAAGTACAGCTCAGTCAAGACTTGGGGGATTGCGACCCGGTGACGAGAGGGCCTGGCTTCGACGTCAATGAAAGCGGGGCGCGCCCGCCGGAAGGGCGCGCGGCGGGAGCATTGCTCCAGGCATTGGCGGCTAGTTCCCGCCGCTGTTGCCCGCTCCGCCGCTGCCGCCCGCTCCGCCGCTGCCGCCGCCTCCGACGCTGGGGCCGCCGCCGTAGGCGCCGCCGATGCCACCTTCGCCGCCGAAGCCGCCGCCGCCGACGCTGGGGCCGGCGCCGTACGCGGCGATCACGCCACCCTCGCCGCCGAAGCCGCCGGTGCTGGCGGTGGAGGCACCTTCGCCGCCCTGGCCGCCGCCGCCGACGCTGGGGCCGCCGCCGTAGGCGCCGGCGACGCCACCCTCGCCGCCGCCGCCCTGGGTCGAAGACTGGGCCGTGGTGACCTCGCCATCACAGCCGGTCGGGGCGATGAGCGCTGCCGTGAGGCCCATGATCATGGCGATCGCGGTGCGCGGGACCGAGCCGTCGGGGCGGCGCAGCGCGGAGCCGCACTCGGGGCACGCCGAATCATTCGAACGGGCGTGGCATCCGCACGCAGAACAGGCGATCATCGTCTCGAATAAGGGAGCCATGCGCGAATGATCGACGAAGACGGCGGTGCAACGCAAGCTCGGAGAGAGGCCGCCACGCCGGTCATTCCGCCCGTCGGCGACGCGCCGCGGCCCATCCCGCCCCTTCCGGGTCCGGTGCGCGGGCAAAAAATCGGCGACTACATGCAGTCGCGGCCGGTCTACGTGGTGTGGGAAATCACCATGAAGTGCGATCAGCCGTGCCAGCACTGCGGCTCGCGCGCCGGGCACTCGCGGCCGACGGAGCTCTCGACCGAAGAGGCGCGGAGGGTCGCGGCGAGCCTCGCGCCGCTCGGTACTCGGGAGGTCGTGCTCATCGGTGGGGAAGCTTATCTGCGGACGGATGTCCACGAGATAATCGAGGTGCTCGCGAAGAGTGGGATTCGCGTCATCATGCAGACAGGCGGGCGCAATCTGTCGCTCGAGCGCGCCACCAGCCTGCGCGACGCGGGGCTCTCGGCGGTGGGCGTGAGCATTGACGGGCCGGCGATGGTCCACGACCGGCTGCGGGGCAACCTGGGCAGCCATCGGGCGGCCATCCAGGCGCTCGACAACGCCGCGAGCGTCGGGCTGGCCGTGACGTCGAACACGCAGATCAATCGGCTCAACCACGACAAGCTGCGCGAGACGGCGGCCGAGCTGCGCCGGCACAAGGTGCAGTCGTGGCAGGTGCAGCTCACGACGCCGATGGGGCGCGCGGCCGATCGCCCGGAGTGGATCCTGGAGCCGTGGCGCGTGGTCGACGTCATCGACACCCTCGCCGACATCCAGAAGCAGGCGGCGGCAGAGTACCGCGGCGGCATCCCTTTCAATGTGTTCGCCAATAACAACGTCGGCTATTTCGGGCCGCACGAGCAGATCTTGCGGTCGCGGCCGGGCGGGCCCGAGGCGCACTGGCGCGGCTGCCAGGCCGGTATGCAGTCGATGGGCATCGAGTCCGACGGGACGGTGAAGGCCTGTCCGTCGTTGCCCACGTCGCCTTATGCCGGGGGCAACGTGCTCGATTTGCCGCTGGAGCAGATCTGGCAAGAGTCGCCCGAGGTGCGGTTCACCCGCGACCGCGACACGAGCGAGCTATGGGGGTTCTGCAAGACTTGCTATTACGCGGACGTCTGCCGCGCCGGCTGCTCGTGGACCGCCCACGTCACGCTGGGCAAACGCGGCAATAACCCGTTCTGTTATCACCGCGTCATCCAGCTCCGAAAAAAGGGCGTCCGCGAGACGCTCGTGCAAAAGGAGCGGGCGCCCAACGAGCCTTACGACTACGGCCGCTTCGAGATCGTCGAAGAGCCGCTGCCGGCTCCTGTCGCGGACGTGCCCGCCGCGGAGTGAGCCGCGCCGGCAATGCGCGCGACCGGTCGCGCGGCCTGGAGGATGATTCGGGACGATGACGTGGGGGGCGGCCTGTTTTGCCTCGCGGCCCCGCTTTGACCTCAACCCGCGGAGAGCATGGCCCGGGCGATCTGGGAGATCTGGATCTCGTCGGTGCCGCCGTAGATCTGGAGCACCTTGGCGTCGCGACAGAGCTGCTCGACCTGGTATTCGGCCATGTAGCCGTTGCCGCCGAAGAGCTGCACGGCCTCGAGACAGACGTCCATTGTGGCCTGGGCACAATACAGCTTGCAGGCGGAGGCCTCGGCCAGGTCCATGCTGCGGCCCCAGCCGGCGAGCTCGATCTGGCGGAACACCAGGTTCTGGATGTTCATGCGGGCCACGGCCATCTTGGCGAGCTTGAGCTGGATGAGCTGGAACTCGCCGATGGGGCGGCCGAACTGGACGCGGGTCTTGGCGTAGTCGGTGCAGAGCTCGAGACAGCGCTCGACGATGCCGAGGGCCATGGCGGCGACGGCGGTGCGCTCGTTCGTGAAGGTGTCCTTGGCGCCCTCGCGCGACGGGGCGTCCTCGGTCTCGCCGAGCAGGCGGTTCTTCGGGACGCGCACGTCCGAGAGGAAGAGCTCGCCGGTGGGGGAGGCGTGCAGGCCCATCTTTCGTAGGGGTTTGGAGCGCACGAGGCCGGGAGTGTCGCCGTCGAGCACGAAGGTCAGCACCTTGCGCTGCTCGGGCGGGTTGCCCTCGTCGAGCTTGCAGATGAAGACGATGGTGTCGGCGTAGGGGCCGTTGGTGATGAAGGTCTTGTTGCCGTTCAAGATGTAATGGTCGCCGTCGCGGCGGGCGGAGGCGCGCATGGCGCCGAAGGCGTCGGAGCCCGAGCCGGGCTCGGTGATGGCCCACGCGCCGACCTTTTCGAGCGTGAGCAAGGGGAGCACGAAGGTCTCTTTTTGCTCCAGCGTGCCCTTCTTCATGATCGCTCCGGCGGTGAGGCCGACGCTCACGCCGAGCGCGGTGATCATTCCGGGGCTGTGGCGGCTGATCTCGATGATGGGCAAGAGGCGCATCGCGGCGGCGTCGGCCGCGCCGGACGAGAGCTCGGTGCGGGCCTTCTTCTCTTTCGGCGGCGCCCCGCTGCGCTCGCGCTCCATGTCGGCGTGGAACTGGGCTCGCGCCATGTCGTCGGCGCCGAACGTCTGCAGCATCTTCCGCAGGATGTCGTAGGGCGGCATGTCGCCGAACTCGAGGGCTTCGCGGTGCGGCACGATCTCGGCCTGGACGAAGCGCCGGAACATATCGCGGATTTGCCGGTGCTGCTCGCTCCACTCGAACATGACTGCCTCTCTTCTCTGGACTCGCGCGGCCTGCCAGGCCGCTCCACACAACATCTGACGATGGGTCGTTGGCCCGGCGCGCGCGAGGCTACTTGTCGCCGAGCACGCGCTCCAGGAGGACGGCGGGCTTCTTCTTGCCGCTCTGGGTGTCCCAGGTGGCAAGATAGAGCTTGTCGCCGATGAAGGTGAGCTCGGCGCGGCGGCCGCCGATCTTGATGCGCGCGACGGTCGCCTCGCCGCCCAGCTCGGGCATGATGCTCGTGCGCACGAAGACGAAGCCGAGGTCGCCGCGCATCTCGTCGTAGCCGCCGGTCAGCTCGGCCTTGGGGCCCTCGACCACGAGCGACGAGCCACGCGCCCGGTCGGCCATTTTCTGGCGGTCCCAGGCGTCGCCGCCGACCATGGTGCCGGCCCGCCATTTGCCCTGGATGCGCGTTCGGAAGGTGGCCGTGTCGGGGGAGATCGGGACAGGGCACTTGCTCATGTCCGCGATGGTCTTCGCCGCGAGCAGGCAGCTCTTGGCGCCTTCCGGGAGGCGGCGCTGCGTACACGACTTCTCCTCGATCTTCAGCTCGTCCTTCTCGTTCTCGGGCACGGCGCCGCCCCAGCTCTCGATGAGCTCGGTCATGGGGAGGAACTGGTCCATGGCGAAGTCGGACGCATTGGACATGTTGTTGGCGTGCTTGGAGATCTGCCGGCAATCGTCCACGGTCGCGTCCGGCGCGAGCAGCCACGCCGAGAGGTCGGCTCCGAGGAAGTGCGCGACGGCCTCGGGAGGCGCGGCCCTGGCCTCGATCAGAGCGTCGATGATGGTGCCGGCCTTTTGCACGTCCTCGCTGGTCGCCAATAGCAGCGCCTTGACCTGAGCCTTGTCGTCGTCGGCCAGCGGCTTGCGGACGATGAGCCGCACGATGTCGCCGCTGACCTTGACCTCGGGCTTCTTCAATGCGCCGATCCAGGTGCGGGCCACCGCGCGGAACACCGTGTCGCGCGGGTCCTTGCCGGAGGCCACGATCTTCATGAGGGCCTGTTCGTTCTGCGCAATGGTCTTTCCCCACGAGTCGACGTAGGCATTGAGCCTTGTCTCGGCATTGCGCGCCGCCTCGCCGTCGCGGGCCCATAACACGTACTCGAAGCCCACCGTCTTGCCCGACTCGGGCCTGTCGCGCAGCACCGCCGCGGCCTTCACCTCGCCCGCGAGCGCGACGCCGTCGGCCTCGCGGCCCGGCGGCAAGCACAGCTGCAACATCTCGCCGATGGCGTCGGCCGGCGCCGCGACCGTACACGGCAGTGCCAGATCAATGGATTCGGGCCGGAAGCGCAGCTCCCACGAGTCGGCCGGATCGAGCTTCTTGGCCAGCTCGGCCAGGGTCTGGGCCGGCTCGCCGGTCTCGCGCGAGCCGCCGCCCGTGGCGCGGTAGCCGTTGGCGAAGAACGTCACGTCGTCGGCGCGGCCGCCGTAATAGGTGCCGTTGTCGTCGAACCCGGCGGCCCCGGTCTCGGCGCACGGGCTGCCGGCGGCGGCCTTCTGGCCTTCTTTGGGCGGGGTGCAGCGGCCGAGCATGGCGCCGAAGCTCTTCTCGACGAAGCCGACGAACGGCCCGAGCGGCGCCTTGTGCTTGATCGCCGCGACGCGCCGCGGGGTCTGCCCGTCGACGAAGCCGAGCTGCACGACGGCGCGGCCCTCCATGGCCTCTGCCAGGGCTTTGCCGCACTTGAGTGAGTCGGTGACGCTCACCGGGTTGCGCAGCACCGAGAGCGCGGTGACGGCCGCCGCCGCGTCGCGGTAGCGCGCCGCGAAGAGCTCGCCGACGACGTCGGTGCCGCCGCAGAAGCGCACGGCGAGGGCCGAGGTGGTCGCCTCTTTGGTGGCGGCGTCGGCCGGCGCGAGATCGCCGTGCGCGGGGCCGCCGATCGCGGCCACGGTGACCGGCGGGGCCTTGTCGAGCGGGACGCGGGCGTCGAACTTTTTGCCGCCCGTGCAGAGCAGGATGCCGGTGGCGCCGCCGCCGACGACGAGCAGCGTGACGACGCCGCCGAGCGCGATGCCGGCCGCGCGGGACTTCTGCTTTCGGGCGGGGGGCGCGGGGATCGGCGCCATGGCCGGGGCGTGCTGCGGGCCGACGGCGGTGGCGCCGGAGGCGGTGGCGGGAGAGGGACCGGGGGCGTGGCCCGGCCACCCACCCGGGGGAGAAGGCATCGTCATGCGGGGGGCGAAGCTATCACGGAGGCCCAGCCGCATTGAGCGCTTTGCGCTCCGGGTTGCGACGGCGGCCGCCTGCTCCCCGGCGGGTTCGCCCGCGCGATCGCGAATCGCTACAAGCGGCTCCAAGACGAGGCGTTTCCGGGGTAGTTCTGGTGGTCCGATGACGACGCAGTTTCGATTGGGCGATGGGGTGCCGCGCGACGCGGTCTGGGACGTCTGCGGCGAGATTGGCTTTCGCCTGTCGAACGTGGTGCCGCGCTCGGCCGAGCATCCGGCGCAGGCGATCCTGGTGTCGCCGGATCGGCAGACGATGCTGCACCTGATCGACGACGAGGCGGCGGGGCGCGCCGTGATCTTCAACGGGCCGCGCGCCGCGGAGCTGAGCGCGGCGTTTCAACGAGCCCTCGCGGGCAGCGAGGGGAGCGAGTGACCATGGCAAAACCGAGCCTTCCGGCGCGGCCGCGGCTGGCGGACCACGCGATGCCGCGGCGGCACTTCGTCGACGGCGAGGAGGTCGTCGTCGTGCACGACGCGCGGACCGGCGATCTCGTGCGGATGCCGCCGCGCGCCTGGGCGCTGATCGAGGCCGCCGACGGCACGCGCGATCTCGACGGCCTGCTGCTCGCCGCGTCGCAGAAGGGGGAGCTGCGCCGGCCGTCCGAGATCGTCGCGGTGCTGAGCGATCTCCAGGCCGCGGGTCTGCTCACCGACGGGATCGATCCGTTCGCCTTCGAGCCGCCGCCGGACGTCGCGGGCAGCGCCGCGCCGCTCGACGTGCTGCCGTTCTCGCTGGTGTGCGACGGCTCGGGCTCGTGCTGCGCGACATACTCCACCGTACGGTTCACCCGGGACGAGGCCGCGCTCGCCGCCGCGCTGATGCCGGGCGCGCAGGACGGGCGGGTGCGCCGCTTCCTTCCGATCTCGGGCAGCGGCGCCCAGCCATCGGTGGCGGCGACGTCGATCGACGGGCGCTGCGGCTATCTGGCCGGCGACGGCGCGTGCGAGCTGCACCGCACGCACGGTCCTGGCGCGAAGCCATCGGGCTGCGCGATCTATCCCGCGACGTTCGTGTTCGACGGCGAGGCGGTGCGCGTGTCGCTCGGGGTCGAGTGCGCGTGTGTGGCGAAGAGCCTTGGAAACAAGGGGGGTGCGGCGCGCGCAGGGGGTGTGCCGATCCTGAGCGGCATGCCGCTTCAGGAGGGCGTGGCGCGCGAGGGTGGGGTGCTGATCCAGAGGGGGGTGCCGCTCGTGGCAGAGGGACTGAAGACGCGCGGCGAGCTGCCAGTGGGGGCGCAGGTGGCGGTGTTGCCCGAGGACATCGAGACGCGCACGGGCGTGAAGGTGGCGCGCGAGGTGGTCGTGCGGTGGTCGCGGGCGGTGCTCGCGGCGCCGCGCCCCGAGGACGCGGTGGCGATGGTGTGGGCGCTCGCCGCGAAGGTGGCGGAGGGGGATCTTTCGGAGGCGGGCGTGCGGGCTGCGCTGGGGTCGGCGACGGCACCCCAGGCGGAGGAGCTTCGACCTTGGATCGCAGCCTTATGTGAACGAACGGCCAACAAACTGGAGAGCGCCGAGCGGTGGCGCAGCGCGCGCGATCGGGTGCGCGTCGCGAGCCGGTTGCTGGCCGACACGGCGGCATCGCTGAAAGACCCGACGGCCCTCGGTCTCGTCCTCGGTGGCCACGGTGCAGCGCGCGAGATCGAGGCGTTCTACGTCACTGCGAGCTTGCACGGTCACGCGCTGATCGGCGAGATCCCGCTGGCCCACGCGCTCCGCGATCGCGCAGTGCGCATGCTGCTCGCGCGGGCGCTCCCCGAGACGGCGGAACGGATGCGCTGCGACGATCCCGGCCGAGAGCACCCTCTGCCGCTGGTCGAGGCCATGATGCGCGCGCAGGGAGTGAAGGCGTACGCGCACGAGGTGCCCGAGTCGGCAGCGTGAGCGTGCGGGAGGGAGATGGCGCTGTGCAGGCGGCGTGGGCCCCTGCAAGCAAACGCGCGCCACTACCCTCCCCACGAGGAACCCGAGCATGGGCTGGCGCGCTGCGCGCCATTACCCATGCGAGCCTCGCCCGCGCGTTTGCGCCGCGAGGGATACGCCGCCTGCACAGCGCCATCTCCCTCACGCACGCGGCCACCGTGCCACTGACGCCCCGCGCTACGCCGCGCGCAGCATCTCCGCCGCGTCGAGGATCTGCAAACAACCGTCGAGCGTGTCGCAGAACAGGAGCTGCCTGCGCAACGCGGCCGCGCCGCGCAGGCCGTGCAGGTAGCCGGTGAGGTGCCGGCGGGTCACGCGGACGCCGTGCGGCTCGCCGCGCACCTCGACGTTGGCGCGCAGGTGGCGGCGGCACAGCTCCAGGCGCTCCTCGGGGGTCGGCGGTAAAAGCTCGGTG
>Ga0163144_10019304_pt1 | contig 13719 bp, 10 predicted proteins | sample OliLak19BULKMAT1_FD_123175 | JGI IMG/M metagenome (GOLD analysis project Ga0163144, IMG submission 123175) | Freshwater microbial mat bacterial communities from Lake Vanda, McMurdo Dry Valleys, Antarctica - Oligotrophic Lake LV.19.BULKMAT1 | ecosystem: Environmental > Aquatic > Freshwater >... | reverse complement strand
TTATTACCGGTCTTGTTTTTGGAATTTACCCTGCCCGCCAAGCTGCTAAGAAGAATCCAATCGAGGCATTACGATATGAATAGGAAGACGAATCAAAGAGTAAAAGTCAAGGTTTCTTCTTGGCTTGGTCAAAGTGAGTCATTTTAATATTTAAATTTTGAGTTATACTAGGGGTATGAATGTTCATAAACTTCAAATAGGATTTTTTATAGTTCTTATAAGTATCATTTCAATTTTAACATTCTTTGTTTTTAAGCCATTTTTGGTAATTTTGTTTATAGCACTTGTTATCGCAATCATTTTCAATCCTTTCTATAGAAAGATAGTATCTTTTCTTGGTGGACGTAAAAGTATAGCTTCGTTTATTACAGTACTTCTTGTATGTATACTTATTTTATTGCCTTTAGTTTTTATTAGTTTCCTTCTTTTTGAAGAGTCAGTTAGTTTATATGAACAAGTGAGTCAATCGAGTGGAGAATCGGTTATGAGTACAGTTACGTTAAAGATGGATGCATTTATAGACAGGTTCGTACCAGGGATTTCTCTTGAGGTGAGTGAACTTATCGATACAAAACAGTATGCTGATCAAATACTTGGATGGGCAGTTGATAATTTTGGCTCAATATTTTCGAGTATTTTTAAAGCATTTCTACTTACGTTTCTTCTTATTTTGGGACTGTTCTATTTTTTCAGGGATGGAGATCGTTTTATAGATACTGCAAAAAAATTAAGTCCTCTTGTCGATACTTATGATGAACAGATTTTTCACAAAATAAGTACCGCAGTGAATTCTGTTATACGTGGACATTTAGTTATTGCAATTATTCAAGGTATCCTAACAGGTATAGGGCTTTCTCTTTTTGGTGTGCCAAGCCCTGTTATTTGGGGTTTTATTGCTGCGATAGCATCTTTTATTCCAAGTATAGGGACAGCATTTGTGACTGTACCAGCTATTCTGTATCTATTTTTGATTGGGCAGACCCCACAAGCAATAGGTATGTTTATCTGGGCAATTGTTTTGGTAGGCATGATTGATAATTTACTTGGCCCGATTCTTATGGAAAGAGGTATAAAAATACATCCATTTATTATTCTTATTTCAGTTCTAGGGGGTATTCAATTTTTTGGTATTATCGGTTTCATTGCAGGTCCTGTGCTGTTAGCCTTTCTTTTTGCGCTTCTAGATATATATCCAGCACTTCTTCATAAGGCTATTCACACTTCTGAGGAACATTCTCATGTTTAAATGTATAATAGAATTACATGAAAGTTTTGATGTTTGGATGGGAGTTTCCTCCGTTCAATAGTGGAGGGCTTGGAGTCGCATGTTTCGGCCTTACCCGTGCTTTAGCAAATCAGGGTGTCGATGTGTCTTTTGTGTTACCTCGTAGAGTTAATATTGGAGATTCTCATTGCAAAGTGCTCTTTGCTGAAGAACCAGGGGATGTTACTCTTTCTACATTTGATTCTCTCATTACTCCTTATATAACCTCACAAGAGTATGAAGAGGCTCGAAAGATGTTGGGCAGTACTTCACTATACGGCCATTCTTTGTTACAAGAAGTTTTACGATATGCAAAGAAAGCTCGAGCTCTAGCTCGTAAAGAAAAATTTGATGTCATTCATGCTCACGACTGGCTTTCTTTTTTGGCTGGTATTGAAGCTAAAAAAGTTTCTGGAAAACCAATGGTCGCTCATGTGCACGCAACTGAGTTTGATAGAACTGGTGGAAATGGGATTAATAAATTTGTCTATGATATAGAAAAGAAAGGAATGGAATCTGCTGATACTGTTGTTACTGTTTCAAATTTTACGAAAGATATTGTTGCTGATAAGTACGGTATTGATGTAGGTAAAATTGAAGTTGTTCATAATGGTATAGATGAGTCTGATTATATTCGCGGAGATGTTTCCCTTAAATCTATTATAAAATTAAAAGAACAAGGTAAAAAAATAGTTTTATTTGTTGGACGTATTACCCTACAGAAGGGTCCTGATTATTTTGTGCGAGTTGCTCGAAAGGTTGTTGACCATGATCCAGACGCACTTTTTATTGTTGTTGGTTCGGGAGACATGGAATGGAAGATGATACAGGAGGTTGCATACCAAGGTATTGCCGACAAGTTTATGTTCGCTGGTTTTTTACGCGGTAAGGATTTAGACGCAGTATATCAAGTTGCAGATTTGTACATTATGCCTTCAGTTTCTGAGCCGTTTGGTATTACACCACTCGAATCTCTTATGCATGGAACTCCTGCGCTTATTTCAAAACAATCTGGAGTAAGTGAGGTTGTGTCTCATGTATTGCGTGCTGATTTTTGGGATGTAGACGATATGGCTGATAAAGTTCTCTCAGTCCTTCAAAATGATGTTCTTAAATTTACTCTGCGAAGACAGGGAAAAGAAGAGGTAAAAAACGTTAATTGGAAGAAGGCAGCTAGTAAGTGTATACTACTCTATAGCAAGCTTTAATTTTAAAATGTCACTAAAGTCTGAAAGTTGTTTCATCGCACTTTTAAAAACCCAGACCTAAACCCAGCCGTTTTTAAAAGTGCGACGAGAACTAATCTTTGTATCCTTTTCTGAAACCTCGCGCAGTCTACCACTTCTTTGCAAGCAAAGAAGTGGAGACGAGCGGAAGAAATTTTTGTAAAAAATTATCGGTATTTTAGAAAGGGACGCAGGTACAACCATGTCATCAGTTTGCTTTTATTTTCAAGTTCACCAACCGTGGCGCGTTAAACGCTATCAGGTTTTTGATATTGGAGATCCTAATTATTTTAATGACCAGACTGAGACATCTCGCAATAATCGAAAGGTGTTTGAGAAAGTTGCACGTAAGTGTTATCTTCCGGCAAATAAAACCTTACTTTCAATGCTTAAAAAACATCCTGAATTCAAGGTAAGTTTTTCTATTACAGGGACTGTTCTAGAGCAGATGGAACTTTTTATGCCAGAAGTTCTTGACTCATTTAAAGAACTTGTTGCAACTGGTCGAGTTGAATTGTTGTCTGAGACCTATTACCACTCGTTAGCATTTTTATATTCAAAGAAAGAATGGAAATTTCAAGTTGAACTTCACAAGGCAAAAATAAAAAAATTGTTTGGTGTTGTTCCTGAAATTTTTAGAAATACTGAGCTTATTTATAATAATGAATTAGGACAAGAAGTAGAGAAACTTGGTTTTAAGGGAATTTTAGCTGAAGGAGCTGATCATGTGTTGGGCTGGAGAAGTCCAAATTTTTTGTATAAACCACAGGGCACAAAAGGTATACGACTGCTACTTAAAAATTATAAACTTTCTGATGACATTGCGTTTCGCTTTGGTTCGCGAGCTTGGGAAGAGTTTCCACTCACTGCAGAAAAATTTAGTTCATGGGTATCGAGCCATAACGGATCGGGCGATGTCATAAATCTCTTTATGGATTATGAGACATTTGGTGAACATCAATGGGAAGATACGGGTATTTTTAAATTCCTCGAAGCTCTCCCTAAAGAGATTTTAAAACATCCAGATAATAATTTTGCTACACCAAGTGAGGTTGCTGAAATGTATTCTGCTCGTGAAGAACTCGATATACCTCATTTTGTATCATGGGCTGATGTTGAACGTGATTTATCAGCATGGAGATCAAATGAGATACAACATGAAGCTCTTCGAGTAATTTATTCACTTGAAGATGAGATTTTGGCATCAGGGGATCATGATTTGATTGAAGATTGGCGAAAACTGCAAACGTCAGATCATTTTTATTACATGTGTACAAAATGGTTTGCTGATGGCGATGTTCATAAATATTTCAATCCGTATGAATCTCCATATGATGCTTTTATTGCATATATGAATGTTATTCAAGATGTTAAAAGAAGGATTGGTGATATGCAAAAGAGAAGGAAAATGAGGCGTATTAAGGTTGCGTCACTCCAAGAAGAATAAAAGAAATAAAGTTTTGCCTCGTCCTATCCTCACTGCAATAGACGAAGTATGAGGCGAAGCAACAGGGAAAACTTTGTTGCAGGAGTATTCTCATTAATCGCAATAAACGTATGTTATTTTTCTCAATTCAGAAATAAGGTACTATATACTCTATATATGGTTTTAAAAAAGAAGACAACAAAAAGAAGTTTTATAAAAAAATTATTAGCTCTTGATGATGATTCAAAAGAAGAAGCACAAGAGGGAAAATATTTTGTATTACAAGACGGAAAACTTTTCAAAAGTCCAAAAGATTTAATGGATGCGCTTGGAGCAATGCCCGAAGAACAATTTGACTATCATACTAAACAGGGGAGAAATGATTTTGCGAACTGGCTTTGGTTTGTATTTGATGAAAAAGAATTAGCTGACACAATTTTCAAAGCAAAAACTCAAAAAGATACATTAAAGATTTTGAAGAAACACTACGGCTAAAATTTGTGTTATAAATATATATAGAAAAGATGGCGCGAGAATGTCTCGCACAAGTCCTTGTTGTTTTAACATTTTCCGTCTTAGACGGGAAAGGATGGTGTGTTATCAGATTTCGCGAAAGATTTGGGTGTTGTGCATGCGTCCGCGCGTGCCGGTACGATGGGCAGTGGGACGTCGGCCTGCTCCGCCTCGGCTTCGTCAATCGCTGGTCTGCTGGGCGCCGTTTCTTCTCTCGCCTACCTGCCATCAAGGCAGGTAACTGATACTTTAATACTTTGGTCCCTCTAAACCCCTCGCGTAAGCGAGGGGTTTTTCTATAGTAGTGCCCAAGCAGGCAAAGCATACTCATTTCCTAAAAGCTAACAGGTATAAGCTAAAAGCTTTTTCTCTTTCCTGTTACAATAAACTTATGCGTTCACTCGTTTTAGGAAACGGGAATATGTTGGTGTGTTTAGACAAAGACGGACTTGTCCGTGATTTTTATTTTCCCTATGTTGGATTAGAAAATCATGTCGGTAAAGATAAGGTTCATAAAATCGGCATTTGGGTAGACGGAAGTTTTTCATGGCTTTCGGAGTCTTCATGGCATAAGTCTATTACCTATACTGAAGAAACTCTTTCCTCAAAAATTATTGCAAAGAATCAAGATCTTGGAATTGAGATTGTATTTACCGACATTGTTTATAATGAAAAAAATATTTTTATACGAAAAGCGTTGGTCTCTAATCTTTTTAATAGTAAACGCGAAGTAAGATTGTTTTTTAATCAAGAGTTTCAAATTGGAGAAACTACTCACGCTGAAACAGGTTATTACAATCCAAATTTACAAGGTATTGTTCATTACAAAGGTAGGCGTGTTTTCTTAGTTGGAGGGAGAATTCTCGACAAAGCACCTCAAGAATGGAGTGTTGGACTTTTTGGTATTGAAGGGAAAGAGGGAACATGGAAAGATGCTGAAGATGGAGTATTGTCTAAAAATCCTATAGAACACGGTTCTGTCGATTCGGTTATTGGTTTTTCTTTTTTATTAGAATCTCAAACATCTCAAGAAGTATATTACTGGATTGTGCTGGGTGAGACTTTGCGGGAAGTGCAAGCTTTACAAAATTATGTATTACTTAAAACTCCTGAACATCTTATAAAAAGTACTCAAGATTTTTGGCGTGCATGGGTTAATAAAAGAAATTTTAGCTTCCATGGTCTTGATGAACGCTTGGTTTCTTTTTTCAAAAGATCATTACTTATTATTCGAACTCACTGTGATAGTCGAGGAGGTATTTTAGCTTCAGGAGATTCAGACAATTTTCAGTATGGAAGAGATACGTATAGTTATATTTGGCCACGAGATGGTGCTTTTATTGCAAATTCATTAGACAAGGCAGGGTACCATGAAATTTCTGAAAGATTCTATTCATTTTGTAATGACATCATAACTCCAGATGGATATGTGCTTCACAAATATCAGCCGGACAAATCACTAGGGAGCTCGTGGCATCCATGGATAAAAGATGGAAAACGTCAGCTCGCCATACAAGAAGATGAAACAGCCCTGATCCTTTCAGGATTATGGGAGCATTACAAAGCATCTCTGGATTTAGAGTTTATAGAGAGCATATACAACTCTCTTATAAAAAATGCTGCTGATTTTCTGGTACGGTTTCGTGATGAAAAAACAAAACTTCCTCAAGCAAGTTACGATTTATGGGAAGAGCGTTTTGGAGTTTCAACTTTTACAGCCTCTTCGGTTGTAAGTGGTCTTGTTGCAGCTTCAAATTTTGCGGACCTTTTGGGTAAGGAACAAGAGGGTGCTCTATATAGAGCAACAGCAGAGGACATGAAAACTTCAATTATGGAGTATTTGTTTAATAAGGAGGCACATATGTTTTATAAGGGTGTGTATATTGATAAGGGAAAAACTATTTTTGATGAGACACCTGATGCTTCAAGTTTTTTTGGTCCATTTAAATTTAAGATTATATCTTCTGAAGACCCTTTATTTGATCATGTATATGAAGCTTATAAAAAAGCACTTTCGGTACCTGAGTTTGGTATAGCTCGCTATGTTGGTGATATGTATTTTAGAAAAGATCCAGAATACCCAGGAAATCCTTGGTTTATAACAACCCTTTGGTTTATTCAGTCTCAGATCGCAAGGGCTTCAGACAGCTCAGCTCTTGCTCGGGTTACGGGCGAGCTCGGTTTACTTATTAGATTCGCTTCATCTGCAGGTATGTTACCTGAACAAATTAATCCAAAAACAGGAGAAGCACTTTCGGTGTCTCCTTTGATTTGGAGTCATGCTGAATTTGTTTCAACTATCATGGCGTATATGGAAAAAGCTGAGCAATTACAAATTGCTCCTGTGTGTTTTCCTCTAGAATAAAAATATGAAACCAAACCCCTTACAAATTGCATATTATTCATTATCTCCAGCCCAAGTTTTGGAGAAGGTTTCTTCACGAGAAGAAGGTCTGCTCTCTCCCGAGATAGTGGAGCGTTTAGAAAAATATGGTTTAAATGATATAAAAAAAGAAAAGAAGACATCAATCCTTTCTTTGTTTAGACATCAGTTTGAGAGTCCTCTTGTATATCTTCTTCTTATTGCGAGTCTTGTAGTTTTCTTTCTTGGTGAGTACGTGGACTCTATTGTTATCCTGGCCGTACTTTTGGTAAATGCAATTATTGGAGTAGTTCAGGAAGGTAAGGCAGAAGGGGCACTTTCTGCTTTACGCAAGTTTGTTGAAACTTCCGCTTATGTTATTCGAGACGGTATAGAAATAAGTATTTCGGGTAAGGAAGTTGTTCCCGGAGATATTCTTGTACTTAAAGAGGGTGACAAGGTTTCCGCAGATGCTCGAATACTTTTTTCTAATTCATGCAAGGTTGATGAGTCAGTTCTTACTGGAGAATCAGAATCAGTTCTTAAGATGGTAGATGTTATTGAGGGTTCTGGAATCCAAACATCTGATCAGAAAAACATGTTCTTTAGAGGAACATTTATTGTGTCTGGTCATGCAAAAGCTGTTGTGGTTGGTACAGGCGAAAATACTGTTATCGGACAAATTTCAAAAAAGATTTCTTCTTTTGACACTGAAATGCCATTAAAGGCTGATATTAAAATACTTTCTCGTTTTATTTCAATTATTGTAGGTGTTGCGAGTATTCTTCTGTTTATTATCGGACTTTTATATGGAAATTCTGTTAAGGAAATGTTTTTCACTGCTGTTGCAGTGGCGGTTTCTGTAGTACCAGAAGGACTTCCTATTGTTATAACTCTAGTTCTTGCTGCTGGAGTTTCTCGTATGGCAAAACGTAATGCATTAGTAAAACGACTTCAGGCAGTTGAGGCACTTGGTCAAGCTGATGTTATTGCTGTCGATAAAACAGGGACGATTACCAAAAATGAGCTCATGGTTCAGAAAATATATACGAAAGGTCATGAGTACGATATAACAGGAAATGGGTATGATAATTCAGGAAATATATCGACAGGAGGAAGTGTTATTGATGTATCGAACCATCCTGAGATTTTATTAATAGGCAAGATTAGTTCTTTTTGCGCAGGTGCCAGAGCTTTTTTTGATACAGAGGAAAAAAGATGGAAAGCTTCTGGAGAGCCAACAGAGGCAGCTTTGTATGTTCTTGGAAAAAAAATTGGTTTTGATAAAGATGAGCTCGAGAAAGAAGAGCCACAAATTTTAGACATTCCTTTTGATACTAAAACAAAATTTCATGGAACTCTTCACAAAACATCACAAGGAAAATTTCTAACAGTTGTCGGTGCTCCTGAAGAGGTTGTTCGTTTATGTTCTTCTATATACATGGGCCGTGCAAAGAAGATGAGTGTTCATGATCTTTCTGACATAGAAAAAGCTGTGCAAAAATTTTCTTCACAAGGTCTGCGAGTTTTAGCTTGTGCTATAAACAAAAAAGCTCCCAAGACAGTTTCGGCAGAGACTCTTCCTCAACTTACTTTTGTTGGTTTAGTTGCAATGAGAGACGTTCTTCGACAGGAGGTTCGTGAATCTGTTGAATTAGCTGAGTCGAGTGGAGTTAAGGTGGTGATGATTACGGGTGATCATCAAATTACAGCAGAGGCAATCGCAAGGCAGGCTGGTATTTTTAAAGATGGCGATCGTGTTCTTACAGGTAAAGAGATCGAAGGAACGAATGATGCTGATCTTGTAAAAAAAATCTCACATGTTTCTGTTTTTGCACGGGTTGCTCCTGAACATAAACTTCGAATTGTGGAGGCTTTTCAAAGAGCAGGGAATATCGTAGCAATGACGGGAGATGGTGTTAACGACGCCCTCTCTCTTGTTGCTGCTGATCTAGGAATTGCTATGGGTAAAACAGGAACTGAGGTTACTAAAGAGGCCTCCGACATTATTCTTCTCGATGATAATTTTAAAAGTATCGTTTCAGCAATTGAAGAAGGAAGGTCTATTTATGCAACCATACGAAAGGTTTTAGTGTATCTTTTTTCTACTGGTCTTGGTGAGTTTTTAACTATTGCTTTTGCAGTATTACTTGCTCTTCCACTACCTCTTTTGCCGACTCAAATCCTCTGGCTTAACTTAGTGACGGGGGGTTTTCTGGTTGTTTCTTTTGCAGCTGAGCCAAAAGAAAAACTAGGACGGAGGCGCCATAGACACGGAGCGCTTATTGATAGAACAATGATCATTCGAACTTTGATTATGGCAACCGCAATGACTATCGGTAGTTTGATTTTGTTTGCTGAAGTGTACCAAACAGATTTGGTGAAAGCAGGAACAATTGCTCTCACAGTACTTGCAGTATTCCAGTGGTTTAATGTATGGAATTGTCGTTCAGAACAGGGTTCAATTTTTACTTCAAATCCATTTAAAAATAAGTTTCTTGTTGTGTCGACATTTATTGCAATTGCACTTCATATGTTAATTATTTACACTTCGTTTGGTCAAGCTGTTTTTCACACAGTTGCACTTTCTTTAGCTGAGTGGATGGGTATAGTGGTCGTTTCATTTTCTATTATTATAGTTGAAGAAATGAGAAAATTGTTCTATCGTAAGTTTCACCCTTTAGCTTAATATATGAATAAAAACCCTGTAATTGCAACCCATAATGGTAGGTTCCATGCTGATGAGTGTTTTGCTGTCGCTTTATTGAAACAAATTTATCCAGAAGCGACATACATACGAACTCGTGACCCTGAACTTATTGAAAAAGCTGATATTGTTGTCGATATTGGTGGGGTACATGATGAAACAAAAAATCGTTTTGACCACCATCAGTCTGGTGGGGCAGGAATGCGAGAAAATGAGATTCCGTATGCTTCTTTTGGTTTAGTGTGGAATACCTACTCAGGTCAGCTGTCTCAAAATTTAGAGGTACTAAGGATCGTTGAGAAAAATCTTGTCATGCCTATAGATGCTATGGATAATGGTATTGATTTAATCAAGTTACTACATCCGATAATCTCACCGGTGCTTTTGCAAAGTATTTTATTTTTATTTACTCCTACATGGCAAGAAAAAGAGAGGACGTTTGAGCAGGGTTTTGAAGAGTCTCTTGTTTTGGCAGGGAAAATTCTTACAAGATCTCTCTCTCATGCAGAGGCAGAGGTTACCGCACAAAACATGGTTCTCGAGGCATATCAAAAGTCAGAAGATAAACGAGTGATTGTATTAGAAACAAAATATCCGTATAGTGTACTCTCTACAAAAGATGAGCCATTATTTGTTGTTGTGCCAGATATTGAGCTTGGTAGGTGGAAAGTTCAAGCTGTAGGAAAAGGTCCTTCAACATATGAAGTGAGGAAACCATTTCCTTCAAACTGGGCTGGTAAGCGAGATCTGGAACTTGCAGAAGAAACAGGTGTTCCAGATGCGATTTTTTGTCACAATGCACGATTTATGGCTGTCGCAGGTTCAAAAGAAGGTGCAATGCATCTTGCAGACCTAGCTCTCAACAGTAGTTAATATATTGTTTTACATTTTTAATCTTTTATTTTTTAATTTCTCACTATGGCTTTTATTGACGAAATGCGTATTCATATGAAGGCAGGAAAGGGTGGTGACGGAGTTGTTCGTTGGCTACATGAAAAAAGTAAGGAGTTTTCTGGTCCTTCAGGTGGTAATGGTGGAGCAGGAGGTGATGTGTATGTACAGGCTGTTTTAGATTTGGGAATTCTCCAACGTTATAGAAACGTAAAAGAATTAATGTCGGAAGATGGGGAAGATGGAGCAAAAAACAGTCGTCAAGGTAAAGGAGGTGATTCACTCACTGTAGATCTTCCTATTGGTTCTATAATTACAAATACCGAAACTGAAGAGCGTTACGAACTTACGAAACATGGTGAAAAGATTCTTATTTTAAAAGGTGGTCGTGGAGGACTTGGAAATGAGCATTTTAAAGCTTCTACTAATATTCGCCCAACAGAATCAACTCCAGGAAAAGTTGGCGAAGAATCTGAATTTTTAATTGAACTCGAACTTATTGCTCAGGTTGGTCTTATTGGTCTTCCAAATGCAGGTAAATCTAGTTTACTTAATGTACTTACTCGTGCAAAAGCAAAGGTTGGTAATTTTGCCTTTACTACTCTTGAGCCAAACTTGGGCGATTTGTATGGTTACATACTTGCTGATATTCCAGGTTTGATTGAAGGAGCATCGGAAGGGAAAGGGTTAGGTCATAAATTTTTGCGTCACATAAAAAAGACACGTCTTCTTGCGCATTGTGTTTCTTTAGATGAAGTACAGCCGCGTGAAGTCTATGACACTATTCGTAAAGAACTTAAGGAATATGGTGCTGAGCTATTACAAAAAAAAGAAATTATCATATTCACTAAGAAAGATTTAGTTGAACCTGAGAGAGTACAAGAAATTAAAGATATGTTTAAGGATGTTGAGTCTCCGCAATATATTACGTCTATTATTGATGATGAAAGCATAAAAGATTTTACTGATGAGCTTGTTAAAATTCTTCGTTCAATGGATTAGATAGGGTTCTTTTGCTAAAATTTTTATATGTCTTTATATAAACCAACAATAGGATTAGAGATTCACGCAGAACTTAAAACGCAGACAAAAATGTTCTGCTGTTCTAAAAATGATACTGAGGAAAAAAGACCAAATGTGAATATTTGTCCTGTGTGTATGGGTCACCCTGGAACTCTTCCTGTGATCAATAAAGAAGCCGTTAAGCACGTCCTTAAGGTAGGTATTGCGGTTGGAGGAGAACTTGCAGATTTTACAGAGTTCGACAGAAAAAACTATTTTTATCCAGATATTCCAAAAGGGTATCAAATAAGTCAGTATAAATACCCGCTTGTAAAAGGGGGGCGACTTGCTGGTGTAGATCTTACACGTATTCATCTTGAAGAAGATACTGCGAAGTCTTCTCATGGCAATGAATCAAGTCTGGTTGATTTCAATAGAGCGGGTGTTCCTCTTATGGAATTAGTAACTGAGCCTGTTATACATTCAGCACTTGATGCTGGAAATTTCGCTCGCGAATTTCAGCTTCTTCTTCAGTATTTAGGGGTAAGTGGTGCGAACATGGAAAAAGGGGAGATGCGTGTTGAAGCAAATATATCAATTAGCAAAGACCATACTCTTGGCACAAAATGTGAAGTAAAAAACCTCAACTCTTTTCGTGCAGTTGAAAAAGCTATTGCATATGAAATAGAAAGACATACAGAGCTTTTAGAAAAAGGAGAGAAGATAGCACAAGAAACAAGAGGGTGGGATGAAATTAATGGAAAGACATTTTCTCAAAGAAGTAAAGAAGACTCTCATGATTATAGATATTTTCCTGATCCTGATTTACCTAAACTTCGCCTTAAAGAAATTCCAGAGTTTGAAATTGAAGTTCTTAAGAAAGAAATGGTTGAATTGCCAGAGGAGAAGCGAAAACGATATCAGAAAGATTTTGGTATTAAAGAGGGTGATATCGAGGTCTTTATAAGAGATATACACCTTGGAGATTTTTTTGAGAAGACAATAGGTATTCTTAAACAGGATAAAGTTAAAATTCAATTAAGTGCGAACTATCTTGTCTCGGATACTGCAGGGATTTTAAAAAAGAAAAATCTAGAAATAAAAAATACACAACTTACCCCTGAAGCATTAGCTGAGCTTGTTGAACTTATTGTAGGTGATGAACTCTCTTCAAGATCTGCGAAAGACATACTTTTGTTACTTATTGAATTAGGAGGAAGTCCACGATCTATTGCAAAAGAAAAAGGTTTATTTCAAAAAAACGATCCAGCGCTTCTTGAGAAAACTATTGGTCAGGTTATTAAAGAAAATTCAGGAGTTGCACATGAATATAAAACAGGTAAGGAAACAGCACTCCAGTTTCTTATTGGTCAGGGAATGAAGGTTCTCAAGGGAGCAGGTAATCCAGCTCGTATTCGTGAAGAACTTATAAAACAAATAGCTGTTTTGTAAAAGTACTAGTCTGTAAGGCTTTTTGATATAGTTAGTACTATCTACTATTAATAAAGACTATTACCATGTCCTCAAAAAAGAAAGAAAAAGAACTTGCAGAATCAAATCGTTCTCAGAATGAAGATAAAACATACTTCTTTATTGCAGGACTACCAAGAAGTGGTTCAACTCTTTTAGCAAACATTCTCGCACAAAATCCAAGATTTCATACGACAAGTACAAGTGGAATTATGGATGTGATGTTTAACGTGAGAAATAGCTGGGATAAACTTATTGAGTTTCAGGCAAGTCCAAATGAAGAGGCTAAAATGAGGGTTCTTCGAGGCATTCTTGAATCTTACTATACTGATGTAGACAAACCTGTGGTTTTTGATAAATGCAGAGGATGGCTATCACTTCTTGAAATGGCTGAAGCTGTCTTGGGGTATAAAGCAAAGGTTCTTGTGCCTGTTCGTGATATTCGAGATGTGTTAGCAAGTTTTGAAAAGTTATGGAGAGATAATTCAAAAGGAAGTCAGATCGGACAGGAAAGTGCTAACTATTTTAAATTTCAAACAGCCCAAGGACGATGCGATGTCTGGCTCTCTCCTGATCAACCAGTTGGTCTTGCATATAATCGAATAACTGATGCATTGGTTCGAGGATTCACAGATAGAATGTTTTTTGTAGATTTTGATGATTTAACCGCACGACCAGAACAAGCAATGAAGGGAATTTATGAATTTCTTGAAGAAGAACAATTTAAACATAATTTTGATCATGTTGAGCAAGTAACTTGGGAAGATGATACCGTCCATGGTTTTAAAGGTCTTCATAACATTAGAAGTAAGGTCGTTCCAATCGCTCCGCAGTGGTCAACTGTCCTAGGTCCTTTTG
>Ga0163144_10019302_pt1 | contig 13720 bp, 14 predicted proteins | sample OliLak19BULKMAT1_FD_123175 | JGI IMG/M metagenome (GOLD analysis project Ga0163144, IMG submission 123175) | Freshwater microbial mat bacterial communities from Lake Vanda, McMurdo Dry Valleys, Antarctica - Oligotrophic Lake LV.19.BULKMAT1 | ecosystem: Environmental > Aquatic > Freshwater >... | reverse complement strand
TCATTAAAGCTCACAACCAAGATTCCACACCCATGCTGTGGACTGCCAAAGCAGCCAAGATAATAGAGAAAGTCGAACGTGCTCGGGCCGTGCTTCAAAACGTCAAACAGAGTGCATCACCACGCTAGGTGCGGTGTCTTTACCACTGGATTGCCCGCGCAGCTCAGCGTGTCGAACCGCCAGTCGTCGGCGTAAAGCAGGAGGATGTTCAGCGGCTTTGCGTCGGCGGCGGGTGCGCGCGGGCAGTGAAAGGCAAGGACTATGAAGAGAGCCATAATGAGCTTTAGGGACATCTTGATTCCTCTGCGCGCATTCTCAACAAACGCCTCGTTAATCACTGGCCTTTGTAATCCTCACCCTTATTGCTTCGCAGCACGGATTGCTGCCAGTTCTCCAACGCGGTCTTCATCCGGTTTGTGATCTCCGGGTTTTCGCCGGCCAGGTCTTTCTTTTCAAACGTGTCCGACGCAATGTCGTACAGCTCGTATTTGTCCGGAGCGAGTTTGACGAGTTTATAACGATTGTCGTTCCAGGCCGCTTGTGTGGGGTGTTGCCAGAAACCCATCGGTCGGGGACGCTCCGTCATTTTCCCATCGATCAGCGGCAGCAGGCTGATGCCATCCATAGGCTGTACTTGATTGGGAATTTTGAGTTGCAGGAGATCGACCAGCGTCGGGTAGATGTCGACGATGCCGGCAAGAATGTCGGTGGTGACGGGGCGCTTGATTCGCGCGGGCCACTCAATGACGCAGGGTACGCGAATACTGCCCTCCCACATGTCGCCTTTTCGTCCGCGCAAACCCGCATTGGTGCCGTTTGCATCTGGATGCGCAGGGTCGATCCAGCCGCCGTTGTCACTGCAGTACCAGACAATCGTGTTGTCGGCGATTCCGAGTTTGCGTAATTCCTCACGAAGCGTGCCGATGCTTCGATCCACGGCCACAAGTTCACCATAGTAGCCGGACCCGCCTTCGGTCTTGAGATCATCAGGCAACGGTTTGTGCGGGGCATGCGGGCTGCCAAACCAGATGACCGAAAAAAAGGGTTGCTTCTTCTGCGTGGCCTGGCCGATGAACTTCAGGGATTCCGCGACAATGACCTCCGAGCCATCTCCCGTTGTCTTTACCGGCACGCCGTTGTGTCCGAACGTCCAATCCACTTCAAAATAATTCGAGACCGAAAACGACTCGTCAAAGCCGACATTTCGCGGCGAGAGCGGATCGGAATCCGGCATCACCTTGCCCGGCCCCGCAACTCCATTCAGATGCCATTTTCCAAAGTGCCCGGTGGCATAGCCGGCGGCCTTCAGGGCATGCGCGATCGTAAGTTCCTGCTTTCGAATGGGCATGCCTGGCCAGAAGCATCCCATACGGTTCGGATGGCGCCCGGTCATCACGCTGGCGCGCGACGGAGAGCAACTCTGCTGGGCATAAAAGCGATTGAAGCGCAGCCCTTCGGCGGCCATGGCGTCCAAATTGGGCGTTTGAATTTGCTTCAAACCATTGTAGCTGACGTCGCCCCAACCCTGATCGTCCGTCATGCAAAGGATGACGTTCGGCCTGATCGCGCCCTTGTCCGCGGTCTCTTCGGCGATCACCCGCGCAGAAGCAGTGAGGAACAGAACGAGGAGTATCGCGCTTGCGGCATGTGCCAAGGTTTGGGTTCTAATTTTCATCCGCTCTCTCGTTACTCGAACAGTCGACCCGGAAGTGCAGGCCTCAACCATACCCCGCGAGCCAGCCTGAATAGCGCCATTGTATTATCGTTTTGCGACAGGTGACTCAGTGGCTATAGCGCACCATTCTTGCAGCGTGCTGGATCTCATGTGTTCCAGCTTTCGCCAGCGCGCCGAAACAACCTATTCCGCGCCTTTTAGTGCGCATTCGTTTTCAATGGAAACGGCGTTTCGCGACGGCACGCAAATACGTGAGTTCCCGCGGCTGATCCATGCCGCAGCAGGCTTGAAGAACCCGGACTCTGAGGCCGGAGCGGACATACGATCGCGGGCATTGTGCGGGCTGGCATGGGGACTGGGAACACGTGCCTGCCTGTTCCTGTGCGCAGCACTTTTCAGACGTGCCCGCCGCAAGCGCAATGCAGAGCCCGGTACTGGCGGCTATTGGATTGCCGGTTTTCTGACCGTGGTTTCAATACTCGCGGCAGAGGCCGTGGCTCTGAACAGGAACGAAGGCTATCACATTTTCGGCACGGACAAGACTGGCCAGGACGTCTTTTTCAGCGCACTGAAAAGTATTCGCACGGGATTGATCGTCGGCACGCTGACGACACTGATCGTCACGCCATTTGCAATTCTGTTTGGTGTGCTGGCCGGTTATCTGGGGGGCTGGGTTGACGACCTGGTGCAGTATCTCTACACGACACTCTCGTCGATTCCCGACATACTGCTCATTGCTGCCGCGATGCTGATCCTGCAGGTCGGGATGACGCGCGAGGAGACCAGCGTCTCCGCCGACAAGCGCCTGGTGTACCTGTGTTTGATTATGGGCATTACTTCATGGACGGGACTGTGCAGGTTGAGGTCTTAAAACTTCGCGAGGTCGAATTTATCCAGGCTGCGGACGCCTTTGGCGTGAGCCGTGTGAAAATCATAGTGTCCCACTTAATTCCCAACGTGATGCATCTTGTCTTAATCAGCGTCGTTTTGCGATTCAGCGGGCTGGTCCTGTCCGAAGCGGTACTGGCGTACATTGGCATTGGCGTTGATCCATCCACACCGTCGTGGGGCAACATGATCAACCAGTCGCGCCTGGAGCTGGCGCGCGATCCGGTGGTGTGGTGGAACCTGGCCGCGGCTTTTGTGTTCATGCTGGGGCTGGTGCTGCCGGCAAATCTTTTTGGAGACGCCGTTCGTGACGCGCTGGATCCGCGGTTGAGGACACGTTGAGATAATTAAAGCTCCGATTCTTTGAATTGGGCGATGAGGGCTGTAGATACATGCTGTTGCGCGTGCGCGATTTGAAAACGTACTTCGGCGACCCCTTGCGGCCGGCTTGCGCCGTCGACGGGATATCCTTTGAAATCGACAAAGGCGAAACCTTTAGTCTGGTCGGAGAATCTGGGAGCGGCAAGTCGATCACGGCCCTTTCAATCCTGCAACTGGTGCCGCGCCCAGCCGGTTTCCACGCCGGCGGCAGCATTGAATACAAGGGCCAGGAGATTACTGGATTACCGGAATCCGAGAAACGCCGGCTACGCGGTCGTGAGATCTCGATGATTTTCCAGGAGCCGATGACGTCGTTGAATCCAGTTCTGACCGTGGGCTACCAGCTTATGGAACCACTGCGCCTGCATCAGAATCTGACGCGAAAGGAAGCACGCCGAAAGGCCATCACGTTGCTCGGCGAGGTCAATATTCCAGATCCTGAACAGCGCGTAAACGAATACCCACACCAGCTCTCCGGCGGCATGAAGCAACGCGTCATGATCGCGATGGCGATGGCCTGCGAGCCTGGCCTGTTGATCGCAGACGAGCCCACGACGGCTCTGGATGTGACCATTCAAAATCAGATTCTTGAGCTGATGAAAGCTTTACAAAAAAAGAAGGGGACGGCCATCCTGCTGATAACCCACGACCTTGGCGTGGTGGCTGAGAACGCTCACCGCGTGGGCATCATGTACGCCGGGCGCATTGTTGAGATCGGCGGCCGCGCTGATATTCTTGGCAATCCGACTCATCCCTACACCATCAAGCTGCTTCAATCGGTGCCCTCTCGCACGAAAAGCGACCGGATGCTTCAGACCATCGAGGGCCGGGTTCATCCTTCCAACAGCTATCCCAAAGGATGCCGTTTCGCGGAGCGATGCCAGTGGGCTCAAGAGACGTGTCGGGAACGCGATCCTGTATTATTGCCGATTGAGCCGGAGCATTTTTCCGCGTGTGTCCTTTACGACGAGCAGTTACAGGGGCGCCGGATCAGCTCCAAAGAACTACGCACGCTTCCGGCGCCGCGCTTGAGACAGGCGTCCAGAGACTTCGGCCTAGCGCTGGTTGAAATCGAAGGCCTGAAAGTGCACTTCCCGATCCGGCAGGGGCTGCTCAGACGCGTCGTCGGACACGTCAAGGCCGTGGATGGAGTGGACCTGAGCATCAAGAAGGGGCAGACCCTGGCGTTGGTGGGCGAATCCGGCTGCGGCAAGAGCACACTCGGCAAGGCACTCTTGAGGCTGATCCGTCCCACGGGCGGCCGGGTACTGATGGATGGCCAGGATCGCGCGTTGCTGAATCGAAAAGCGCTGCATCCGTACCGGCGCCGGATGCAGGTCATCTTTCAAGACCCGTTCTCGGCGCTGGACCCACGCATGATGATCGGGGAGAGCGTGACCGAAGGCATGGCCGCCCACGGAATCGGCAAAGACGAGAACGAGAGATCGCTCTGATGTGCGTTTTTCTTTACTTCGAAAGGGCCCGGGCATACAGCGCAATGTTGCGCTTGAGTTCCTCCTGCACGGTTGGTGGATTGACCAGATTTTCGAAGAAGCTGTCCTCAATCACCGCGTCCACGCGCTTCGGTTTGTGCCAGCTATCCAGTTCGCTCTTGGTCATGCGTTCCGGCGGCTTGCGGCAACCGGCTTGCGCCAGCAGCGTGCCGACTTCAAACGGTGACGAGGGATTGCGTTCGTACACATTGAGAATACGATTCCAGATTCGCGTGTCCGGCGCCGCGAGCGCGATCTCGATCGTCTTGGCGATCGTGTCCGCGCTGGTCATCGTGTTCGCCGTGTCGAGCAACTTCGGATAACCGTTCAGTTTCGTCAGCGTATTGCGCGGCGACGCCAACGGCGAATACACCTGCCGCGGCCGCAGCAACAGCAGCGGTGCAAAGGCCTCGTCCATCAGCAGCGCATCGCAGGATGCTTTCGTCCATGCATAAAAACACGCCGGCGTCGCGGGATCGTTCGGCTGAAACGGCTTGCCGTCCGGCCGGTACGGGCCGTCCCAGACGCACCCGCTGCTCAGATGGATATACGGAATTTTATTGTTGAAGGCTTCTTTCACCGCGCGGTATACGCTGATCGGCGCGCTGACGTTGCAGCGAAAACATTCGCTCGCGTTGTCTTCGCACCAGCGCAGCTCGGTCTTGCCGGCCGTATTGATCACCGCATCCGGCTGAAGTTTCTTCAGCGTGTCCGCGTTCAGATCGGCCATCTCGCGCGTCCAATGCAGTTCGGCGGGAATCTTCCAGAGATCCTTCAGGTAGCTGCCCAAATGACCCTTGCCGATCAACAAAATCTTCGTGTTCATGCTGCTCCTTTAACGGTACTTGAATTCCGAGCGCCGATTCGTGGCGGAAAAAGTCGTCGCGTCACCGGTTCCCGTACTGGTGGGCGTAATAGTCACGGTAGGCGCCGGATTTCACGGCCTCCCACCAGCCGCGGTTTTCGCGGTACCACGCCACCGTGTCGGCCAGACCCTGCTGAAAATTGACGAGCGGTTTCCACCCGAGCTCGCGCGTCGCCTTCTCATGATTGATCAGATACACACGGTCGTGCCCGAGGCGGTCCTGCACATACTGAATGTGATCTTCGCCGCGCCCCGTTGCCTTCAACAGCATGCGTGTGATTTCAATATTCGGAATGCCGTTGCCGCCCCCGAGATTATACACCTGCCCGCTCTGGCCTTTTTCAAGCGCCGCGAGCACGCCGCGGCTGTGATCATCGCAGTGAATCCAGTCGCGCACCTGCATGCCGTCGCCGTAAACCGGAACTTTTTTGCCTTCGAAAAGATTGGTCGTAAAGAGAGGAATCAGTTTTTCCGGAAATTGGTACGGGCCGTAGTTGTTGGAACAGCGCGTGATCAGTGCGTCCATTCCGAAGGTGTGCTGATAAGACAACACAAAAAGATCCGCCGCCGTTTTGCTGGCCGCGTAAGGACTCGATGGCTTCAGATAATGCTGCTCGGTAAAGGGCTTCTTGTCGTCGGCGGAACCGTAAACTTCATCCGTCGAAACCTGCAAGAAGCGCGTTTTTGTTCCCGCGCGGCGCACCGCGTCGAGCATCGTTTGAGTGCCGCCGATGTTGGTGCTGACGAACGGCGACGCATCCATAATGGAGCGGTCCACGTGGCTCTCAGCCGCGAAATTGATGACGGCGTCGGGCTTCTCCAGCGCAATCAATTCTTCAGCCAGTTTGCCGTCGCAGATATCGCCTTTAACGAATCGAAACTGCTTCGACGTCCGCGCCGATTCCAGATTCGCGAGGTTTCCCGCATAGGTCAGCGCATCAAGAACCGTGACGTCGTGCCCCGCCTGAATGCCGAGGCGGACAAAGCTGGAACCAATGAAACCCGCCCCGCCTGTGACAAGCAGCTTCATTTCTCAACTCCCGGCTGAATGTCTTCGGCGCATGCCATGATCTGGTTGGCGCGCAGCAGGGAAGGGAAGGTGCCCGCGTCGGTCCATTCGCCCGGCAATTCATCCGAGAGCAATTGATTGCGCCGAATGTATTCGTTATTGACGTCGGTGATTTCCAATTCGCCGCGGCCGCTGGGCTTCAGTGTTTTGACGATCGTGAAAACGGACGCGTCGTAAAAATACATGCCCGTCACCGCGTAATCGGTCTTCGGCTCTTTCGGTTTCTCAACAATGGAAATGACGCGCGTTTTGTCGCTGGAGAGTTCGGCCACGCCGTAGCGGCCGGGGTCGGGCACGCGCTTCAACAGAATCATCGCGCCCTGATTGACTTCCCGAAAGCGCGTCACGTAGGGCGTCAGCGGCGCGGTGAAAATGTTATCCCCCAAAATGACGCAGCAGTGATCCTGCTGCACAAAGGACGCGCATAGTCCCAGCGCCTGAGCAATTCCGCCGGCCTCGTCCTGCACCTTATAAGTAAACTGGCATCTGTGATCTTTGCCCGATCCCAGCAGAGTCACGATCGCGCCCATATGTTCGGGGCCCGTAATGATCATGATCTCGTCGATGCCGGCTTCAGTCAGCTTTTCCACGCAGTGCAGAATCATGGGCTTGCGGCCCACGGGTAGCAGATGTTTGTTCGTCACACGCGTTAGCGGAAAAAGCCGCGACCCGGTTCCTCCCGCCAGAATGACTCCTTTGATTTTTTGACTCATGCCCATAGCCCCAGCGAGAACCGATGAAAAAAACAGCCACACTCCACTTAGTGCAGTTGACGCGCTGGAAGTTTATAACCTTTGCGTGTGAAAACAAGGCAGGGTGTTCAGTCGGAAAGCCCGAAAGCGCTGTGTAGCAGCTCCTCGGTCTCGTGCTTCAGCGCGGCAAGATCAGCAGCGCTCGAGGGATGGCCCGTCGCCTGCAGAATCTGCTGACCCAACTGGGCTAGCGCGCCACCGTTCTTCAATAATCCGGGTAGAATTGGCAACCGCCGCAAGTCGGAAATATGCACCTGCGGAAATACGTCTCCGTCTTCACCCGTCAGCGCCAGAAAATAATCCGTATAGAATCGCGTATTCAATACCGCGCACAAGGCATCGAGTGAAAGCTCCAGTCCCAGCGGCGGGGTCTCTTTCTGAAACGTCACATGCACTGAGTTGCGCACCAGAAAGCGGCTACGGTCGACAGTCGCAATAATTCCCTTCGCCGTCTGCCGCGTCACCAGTTTCTCCGCGCGGTCGTAAAGCGTGATGTCGCGCAGTTGGCAATTGAATGGCTTGCCCGGATGCGGCGGGAAATGCTCGTGCTTTTTATCGTATTCAATAAATCGTCCCGCCCATTGAATCGGCGTAAACGAGTGAAACTCGCAGCCGTCGATGATCGGCCGGTGAACCGCGGGATCGAACGCTTTGCGTGTGCCATCGGCTGCCACGAAATCGCTCCCGTCGCGAATTCCAAGCAGCATCAAAGGAAAGGGCTGGAAACCTGTCGAAATACCATCCCTGCTCTCGAAATGCTGGCCGAGCGGCACGCCATGCCGCTCCATGAGTTCAATCTGCCGGCGCAGCGCGCGCGGGAGATGATCACAGAATCGCCGCACCGGCCCGAGCGGCAATTGGCTTTGCAGTGTGTGCCCGTCCGACAACTGCACGCGTGAGCTTTTTTCCGGCGGCTTCTTGCGCACGCGCAGTACCACCGTCTCCACCACGCGATCGCCAAAGCAGGTCGTATCCAATGGCCGGATCGCTTCCAGAGTGTGCATCAGCAGCAATTCGCGAAGCGGCTGATAGCGGGCATTTCGCTGAAACGTGGCCGGAAGCACCAGCGCCATCACGCCCCCCTCCTTTAAGAGCGAGAGAGCGCGTTCGACAAAGACCGCAAACAGATTCACTTTGCCACTGGCCGCGCAGACGAACTTTTTGCGCAGACCGTTCAATTCTATGGGATTTAATCCGCGTCCTTCGACAAATGGAGGGTTGCCCACGATGCACTCGCACGCCCCATCTAGACCCGGCAGTGGTTCCAACGCATTGGCCAGCCGCAGATCGATCGAGACATCCTCAGTCAATCCGGAACAGTTCAGCGCCGCCATGCGCAGCGAAAACTCCGCGACGGCCAGCGCCTGCGCATCGATGTCCACACCGGCGATTTCATGCGTGAGCGCGCCGCTCGCCGCCTGCTCAGGAGTAGCGCCCGCTTCCAGTCGCCGCTGAAAGGCGCGCGAAAATGCTTCCAGTAAGAAAACCCCCGCGCCGCATGCCGGATCGACGACGCGCCGGGCGCCGACATGAACTTCAGACACAATGGTGCGCGCGATTGCTGCCGGCGTGTAGACCGATCCTGCACTGACTCTGCCCGCGCGGCCGATGCGTTTGGGTAATGGCGCGCGCGCGCGCGCGGCCGCCAGCACTTCGCCCAGCAATGCCGGTTCGGCCCAGACGCTCTCGGGAATGGTGGCGAACGAGGATATCTCCGCGGAATCGGACGTGTCCGCAAAAGCCGAATGCAGACGCGTCAGCCAGCGTTCTGGAACCGACGTCGTCGAACGTGCTGCAATAGACCGTGCCACGCCGAGCACCGCCGTACCTGTTGATGCGTTTGTCAATTCCCCCAGGAGTGGGCGCATCCAATCCCGAACATTCAAGCTGCCGCGCCGCAACCCAAATGCTGCCGAACGTAGAATCTTCGGGCGGTTGAGCGGCGCACGCGCAGCAGAAACGGCGCAGGGAACGTCTTTAAAGGAGGCTGCTATGTTTGATGATTGCATTCTTTGATGAAGATTCGGCGCTTCTCATGCCTTGACTTGAGCGAAAAGGGGTTTTCTTCGTGTAATTTTCAGGAGTTCCCATGGTTAAAGCCGATAGTATCTTATACACTTGGCTGTCAAACCTTCAGTGTGGAGATGGCGGATGCCCGTTGAACAAGAGGATAAGGATTTACTCGTGGGGCTTATTTATGGCGTGCTGCACGAGCAAGATCCTCTAGGTGGTGCTGAGTTCGCCGCGAAAATTGCGGTCTGTGCGAGGCTCACAAACGGGGATCAGGAGCTGTATTCCAAGGCTGTCAAGAAAGCCCTTGTCAACGAAACTAATCTCGTCGAGCTTTTTCCGCAGGCAGAAACAGAAACGGTGATTCGCAGTTTCATGCGCGCCATCCGCAGAGCTCGTAGCGACGAGCCCACTCTGGTCTGGCTTGGGGAACAGTTCGAAGAAAAGCAGCCCGTTCAAGTCATTAAAGATTACCTGGTCGGCGTGGAACGCGCTCTGGCCAAGAATTTTATGGCTCGGTAACTCCCCTCTGATATGGCCGCGCCGATCTCCATCGAACACGCCTTTGCGCTCATTCTTCGCGAATGTAAGCGGTCCGCCATCTCACACGTTGCGCTCGCCGATTCGTTCGGCTGCGTGCTAGCCGCCGACGTCGCCGCCGACCGTGATTGGCCACCCTTCAATCGCAGCATGGTGGACGGCTACGCTGTGTTTTCCGGCGACACGCGCAGCGCGCCCGACGTCCTGGAAGTCATCGAAGACGTTCCCGCTGGAAAATCCGCCACGAAAGCATTGTCGCCAGGACAAGCTATTCGCATCATGACCGGCGCACCCGTTCCGGCCGGCGCCGATTGCGTCATCATGCAGGAACGCACTGACATTCCCAAGCCGGGCTATGTGCGATTTTTGATGACGATGAAAAGCGGACAGAACGTCGCCAAACGCGCCGAAGATGCGGCCGCCGGCGCCGTCGTTATCGCCGCCGGAACGCGTATCGGCGCCGCCGAAACCGGCGTTCTGGCCGCTGTGGGGATCACTCAAGTTGCCGTGCGCGCCGTCCCGCGAGTTGCCGTTTTGGGTACCGGCGACGAAGTGGTGGAGCCTCACGAAACTCCGGGACCGGCTCAGATTCGCAATTCGAATAGCTATCAACTATTGGCTCAGTGCGCCACACAGCGATTTCCCGCGCATTATCTCGGTATTGCCCCCGACGACCGCGCGAAAACCCGGGAACTGATCGAATCCGGCTTCCAATCCGATGTGCTCGTTTCCACCGGAGGCGTCAGCGTCGGAGAACACGATCATGTCGGCGCCTCGTTTAAGGAATTGGGCGTTCAGATCTTCTTCGACAAGGTGGCGATCAAACCGGGAAAACCCACTACATTCGGCACACGAAACGGAACGATCGTCTTCGGGCTGCCCGGCAATCCCGTCGCCGCATACGTCTGTTTTCACCTGTTCGTGATGACCGCCATTCGTCAACGCATGGGCGCCGCCGATCCACTCCCGCGCTGGCTGTCGTTGCCGCTAACGAGCGCGGTGAAAGAGGCGGGGGATCGCACCACATTCCGCCCCTGCAAACTGGTCATTCGCAATCATGCCACCTGCGTCGAATCGCAAGAGTGGCACGGTTCCGGCCATCTGGCCTCTCTGGTTGGGATCGACGGCTTTTTCGTTCAGCGTCCTGAGCAGGAACTGAGCGCCGGAGACGCCGTGACCTTTTATCCGCTGTAGCGATGGGTTGTTTTTTAAGACCGATTAGCGCTAAACTGAGCTGCGGAGATCGTATTCATGGCGACCAAAACTTTAATATCCTGCGACGAGTTCGAAGCATTGGCTTTGGCTGAGACAGTCAGCCCATTTGCTGAACTAATCGATGGGGAGATAGTGGAAATGGCGCCAGGCGGGTGGGAACATAGCCACGTGAGCATGACGATTGGTGCGATCTTGCATGCGTTCGTGCGCGAGCAGAAATTAGGCCGGGTAGCCGGCAATGAAATGGGCCTGCATATCCGCTCAGAATTACCGCGATCTCGAAGCGCTGACGTCGCGTTTATTTCATATAAACGCATGCCGAAAGGAACTCGGCACAAAGGCTTTTTACCCGTGCCGCCCGAATTAATCATTGAAGTGCTCGGAAAAAAAACGTCATGGGAAAGCATCGAAGACAAGGTCGCAGACTATCACAAGACCGGAGTTGACGAAGTGTGGGTTGCCGATCCCGAGACGCGCACCGTCAAGATGTTTCCGCGTCAAGGCGATCCCGTTATTGTGCATGACGGCAACACTCTCGATGGCGGCATCATACTTCCCGGTTTCGCCTGTCCCATCGCGCGGTTCTTTGATGAAGACTAAACTCACTCACGTGGACAAAGACGGCCGAGCGCAGATGGTGGACGTTGGCGCCAAACCCATCACGCTCCGGCGCGCCATGGCCGAAGCTACCGTTAAGATGCAGCCGGCGACGTTGGCGCTAATCACAAAAAACAAAGCGCCTAAAGGCGATGTCCTTGCCGTCGCGCGTATCGCGGGAATCCAGGCCGCCAAGCGCACGCATGAGCTGATCCCGCTTTGTCATCAGCTGCCGCTCAACGCCATCTCGATCACGTTTCAGATTCTGTCGAAGGGGCGCGTGCGTATTCAAGCCGCCGTCGAATGCGAGGCGCGTACCGGCGTGGAAATGGAAGCGCTCGTCGCCGCCAACGTCGCCGGGCTTACCGTCTACGACATGCTGAAGGCCGCGGACCGCGGCATGCAGATGACCGACATCCGTTTACTTGAGAAATCAGGCGGGCGTAGCGGCCCCTGGAAACGAAAAGCCAAAAGCTGATCGCGGTTCCCTCTCCGGTGGGGGGCCGGTGGGGGGCCGGTGGGGGGCCGGTGGGAGACGGAAGGGCGAAGTCTGCTCTTTTCAGCCACCCCTTTTTCTTTTAGTGTTGACGCTTATGAAATCCAAACCGACCGTACTGCTCGTCGAAAAAATTCATCCGACGTATATGGCCAAGCTGGAAAAGCACGCCCGCGTCGTGCGGCCACTCGGTCATGAAGAATCCACGCTCGCGTCTGTTGCCGCCGGCGAACACATCGATGCCATCGTGATTCGCACCAGCGGGTGCGTCAGCCGCAAAGTCATCGAAGCCTCCCCGACGTTGAAAATCATCGCGCGCCACGGCATCGGCGTCGATCACATCGACATTCCCGCCGCGACCGAACACGGGGTGTGGGTCGTCAACACGCCGGGTGCCAGCCGCGTGGCGGCGTCGGAACACACGTGGGCGATGATCCTGGCGCTCGCCAAGAAAACGACGTGGGCGGACCGCGCGGTCCGCAGCGGCAATTTTATTTTTCGCAATCACAACAAGGCCATGCAGCTGGAAGGAAAAACGCTCGGCGTCATCGGTCTGGGCCGGATTGGCGGCACCGTCGGCGAAATTGCGGTGCGCGCCTTCGGTATGAAACTTCTTTATACGGACATCGTGAAGTATCCGGCCAAGGAGAAGCGCCTGAATGCGAGAAAGGTACCGCTGAAGACGCTGCTTTCGAAAAGCGACATCGTGACTATTCACACTCCGCTGGACCATTCCACACGCGGACTGATTGGCGCGGGCGAACTCAGCTGCATGCAGCCACACTCCTTTCTAGTGAATTGCGCGCGCGGGGCCATCGTGGATGCGGCTGCTGTTGCGCAGGCCCTCACGAGCGACAAACTGGGCGGCGCCGCCTTTGACGTCTTCGAGCCTGAAGTGCCCGGCAAAGATCATGCTCTCATTGAATGCGACCGCGTCGTCCTATCCCCGCATTTTGCCGCGCAGACGCTTGAAGCGAACCTGGGCTATGCCGGTGTCGTCGACGACGTGTTGCGCGTCCTTACCGGCAAGCGCCCGCAGTGGCCGCTGAACGACATCAAATAGAAGCAGGACACCCATGGCGCCGCTGAAGCCCGGACGCGATCATGTTTCGTGGTGACTTTTCTGCGAAAGAACGGTACTATCTGGCAGGTCAACAGGTTGGAAGAATGACAAAACGTCGTCCATTATTCAACGCGCGGCCGGCCGGATTCTCGGTGACCGAAATCATCGTGGTCATGGGAATTGTCGGCGTGCTCATGTCGATTCTGCTTCCCACCGTCTTCGCCGCGCGTTCTCGCGCCCGCATGGTGCAATGCACCAGCCAACTCCGGCAAATGGGGCAGGCGCTGGTGATGTACGACATCGACCACAACCGCCAGTTGGAAAATTATCCCGACCGTCTGACGCATCTTCACGCCCTGGGCTACGCTCCCGATGCGCGCATTTTCGTCTGCCCCATGGACTCCACAAAAGCACAGGACGTCGTGCTGAAGCCGGGTAAACCAAAGGACGACAAGAGCGACTGGCGCGAGCGCGTCGGCTTCGCAGCCAATGGAATTCCGGAACAGAATTCGTCGTATCTCTATGAATTCAGCACGCGGAGTTGCCAGTCGTATAAGAAGAATGCGTCCAATCAGTTTGAATGGATTGGCAGCGGTTTCGGCACCGACGCATTGATCGGCTGGTACACGTGGGAACAGGTCGCGGGTGACGAACAGCCCGCGCTCGACGAATATTA
>Ga0163144_10019300_pt1 | contig 13721 bp, 17 predicted proteins | sample OliLak19BULKMAT1_FD_123175 | JGI IMG/M metagenome (GOLD analysis project Ga0163144, IMG submission 123175) | Freshwater microbial mat bacterial communities from Lake Vanda, McMurdo Dry Valleys, Antarctica - Oligotrophic Lake LV.19.BULKMAT1 | ecosystem: Environmental > Aquatic > Freshwater >... | reverse complement strand
TTCCGCCTCCCAAGCCGCGTCGCCGTCGGGCCAAAACGCCCGCTCCGCTGCCCGAGGTACCTGATAAAGAGGCAGTCGTGCCTGCGGCTCCGGTGAACTACCGCGAAGACCCGGCCGCGTACTGCCGCAACGTCCTCGGCATTCACCTCACCCCGATGCAGGAGGAGTTGTTCCGGCTCGTGCGGACTCCGCCCTACCGTCTGCTCGTGTCCTGCGGGCACGGTGTCGGCAAGAGCTACTTCGGCGCGGCCTTCATTTCGTGGTTCTTCGACAACTTTGCTCCTTCTGCAACACTAGCTACAGCGCCGACTCACAAGCACGTCAAGAACATCCTCTGGCGGCACGTCCGGACCCAGCGTCTCGCGGCCGGGCTGGGCGGATTCGTCGGGAACGTCGTTCCGGAGCTTCGGGGCGAGCTTCCCGACCACTACGCCGAGGGCCTGGCCACGGAGTCGGGAGAAGGCTTCTCGGGGCGTCACCAGCAGTACATGGCCTTTCTCTTCGACGAGGCGACGGACATCAACCCGGTTTTCTGGGACGCCACGCACTCGATGTTTCACTCGCGTCCGGGCCATCACTGGATCTGCTTCTTCAACCCGCTCAACACGTCCTGCCAGGCGTACAAGGAGTGGAAAGACGGCGACTGGCACAAGATCGGCATGGGCTGCCTGGACCACCCGAACGTTCTGGCGGGCCTGGAGGAAAAGGACGAACCGTTCCCTGGCGCGGTCAGCGTCCACCAGATCAACTCGTGGACGAAGTCGCATTGCGAGCCCATCACCTCTGTCGAGGCCGAGGCGGACGCCGCGTCGATCCTCTGGCCCCCGCAGGGGTACGGCACGCTTTCAACCCCTTCTGTGTGGTATCGTCCCGATGCGTACATGGAGTCGCGGTGCCTGGGCCGCTGGCCCTCGGGCGACGTGTTCGGCGTGTGGTCGCTGCACGCCTGGAAGTGCGCGCTGCGCGGCATCGAGTGGAAGCCCGGCCTCTCGGTCTACCCGGAGATCGGCTGCGATCCCGCGGGCAAGGGCGACGACTACGCGGCCATCCACGCCCGCTGGGGGCCGTGCAGCATCCACCACGAACGCCACAACGGCTGGACGCACAAGCAGCTTGCGTCACGGCTGAAGATGCTCTGCCTCGACATGGCGACGCGGTCAAACGCCATCCGGCCTCACGACGCACGGCAGATCGAGCCCGAGGAGATCGTCGTCAAGATCGACGCGGACGGACTCGGCGGCTACCTGATCGACGAGCGGGGCGACTTCAACTTCGTTCCGGTCTGCGGATCCGGGCAGCCGCTGCGGTCGGAAATCTACCACAACAAGCGGGCCGAACTGTGGTTCCTGGCGGCGCAGCTCGCCAAGGACGGCCGCATGAGCCTCGCGGCGCTGCCGAAGGATCTGCTGAACAAGATCGAGCACCAGATGCTTGCCCCTCGGTGGATGACGCAGGCACAGAGCGGCAAGGTAATTCTGGAGGACAAGGAGGACATCCGCGACCGCATCGGGTGCAGCCCCGACGACGCCGACGCCATCATCCTGGCCTACACCGGGCACGGCTCCATCGCCAGCATCGCGTGGGAGGTGGCGTCGCAGGCCGAGGCTGTGGTGGACACGAAGAAGAAGTGGGAGCCGCCGACCAGCACCAACCCCTTCAAGGACGTTCCGTCGCCGTTCGCCGAGGAGGCGGACGACTTCGGCGAGGAGGTGAAGACACGGTTGTGGCAGTTCGGGTCGCAATGAAAAGAGGGCGGCCCCCAACGAAAAAGCCGGCCGGGACTGATGGTCCCGACCGGCTCGGTAGCGAGGCTCCCTGCGGCCTCGTCGCTCGTGTGTGTCACGCACCCCGCCGGACGGGCATCACCCCACCAGTGAGGTCGTTGGGCTCTGGTGCGCGGCGGTGTCCCCTGCGATCATCTTCGCCTCCATCGCCACGCCCTCGACGCGCGCGACTTTGGCCTGCACGTCCTTCACCCCTTCGACGGCCCGCCCAGCCTCGCGGCGGGTCAGGGTGATGCCCAGCGACGCGAGGAAGCCGACCAGCATGGTCATGGTCTCGGCATCGACCCAGCGGAACGCGCCGTTGAGGGCGACGAACGCCGTGGCGATGGCGACCAAATACGTTTTCCAGCCCTTCAAGGCCGCGAGCAAGTCAAGCGGGTTCATGGTGTCTCCTTGCCGCGACCGCGGCGTCTGTAGGTCAGCGTCAGCAGCCTCCACCGCCACCGGATTGCATCGGGGCGCCCATGATCGGAGCAGGTCGCGCCGGCCATGCCGCGCGTCGAGACCGGGGCCGCCTCTTGACCCGCTTCGCAGGTATTGCCACCTTGCGGATCGCCTTTGCCGATGGCGACCCCTTCAAGGTCTTCATCTTCACCATCTCGCCGCCCTTCATCCGCCGGATGATGACCCGTCGCGTCGGGTTGTGCAGGTAGTGCGGCAGCGACACGACGACGCAGCCAGCGACCGGCCGCGACTCCTGCCCCACGAAGACGATGAGCGGCTTGCCGGCGCTTACCGCTTCGGCGCGAGCGTCCGCGTAGGGGTCGGCCTTCGGCGCGGGCGGTGCTGGCTGCCGTTGGCGCAGCGCGAGCGCCAGGGCCAGCGCGGCCCTGGCGTCCTCGATGGGGCCAGCCTGCACGCACGCACTCGCGAGCAGCAGACTCAGGATCGCATTGCGCATCTCACGCACTCCGGGGCCAGAGACGACGCAGAACCTCGAACAGCACGGACAGCAGCAGCAGCCAGGGAAACCCCACGACGGCCCCATGCGACGCCTTCAGCTCCGTCGTGCGGACGTCCAGCATGTCGGCGAGTTCCGCGTCGGTTTTCATCGCGAGTTCGCTATCAAGCGGGGCGTTGCCGAACGTCCACGCAATCGGCTCGGCTGCCGGCTGCGCCCAGGCGAGCGCGTAGCCCGCCAGGTGCCAGGCCGCGTGTCGCACCGTGGCCGGGTCCGACGGCTTGCCGCGCAGCTTGTCGACGACGACGACGGCCGCTTCGGCGAACGACGTCGGGTACGGGTGGAGCATGACCGGCCCTCAGAAAATCCAGGGGATCGTGCGGGAGACGAAACCGTTGAAACCGCTGAAGGCGTAGACCTCGCCCGACTCGCAGATTTTGTCGGCGGTCTTTTCGAGGATGTAGAAGCCGCCCGGAGGCTCGCCCTGCGTTGGCGCGGGATGGGCTTCCGGTCCCCAGTTGTTTTGAATCAGCAAGATCAATCCCAGGTCGGGATGATCCCACGCTTCCGAACTGCTCATTTGATGTGCCCAGCTCGCATTCCAGTCACCGATGTTGACGGCCGGGTTGCCGCGCTTGCGAATGCCAGTCGTGCCGAAATTGGATGCGAGCGTGACGGGGTAGCCGTTCTGCAGCGCGGCCTTCCACTCCTGCGCGTTGCGGAGGCGAGCGGCCGCGCCGATCAGGTGTTTGCGGGCCACGTCCATGCAGTCGAGCGACTGGCGGGCGTCGCCGTCCGACCACGACAGCTCCACGGACTTCGACAGCTTCAGCCAGCCGTCCTCTTCGCTGAACGCTGGAAGGCCGTCCTTCTCGTCCACCGCGAGGTATCCGTCCTTGATGGCGGCCTCCGCGTACGCGCTGCCGAGGCTACCTTCGCCGGGGGACGTCATGCCAGACCGGAAACGAGAGCGGCCGTAGGTGAATGGCCACCACAATTCCTTGTACTCTTCCGGCTCGTTCCCGATGGCGATTTCCACCGCCATCAGGTTCTTCGCCATGTTGCCACCGCCCGCACCTACGCAGGAGCCAGTGGTCTGGAAATTGTATTTGAGGAATTTGCCGAACAACTGCACGCCAGCCTGCCAGAGACAGACGCGCCCGTCGTCGCCCCGATACAGTTCGTTCGCCGGGAACGCGGCCATGCCGGCCACGATCCGCTCGTGGTTCGCGTTCATCACCGCCGTTCGGTCCTCGAACGGAATCCAGCCGCACGGATGGTTCATCGCACGCCCTCCAATGCCGTCGCCACCTTGGTGAAGTTCCGTGCCGCCAGACGCCGACCGGCCACGTCCAGGGGTGCCGTGCGGCTCGTCGGCAACTCCTTCCGCAGCTCGGCTTGCACCGCCGCTTGCACCGTCGGGAGCTTGCCGCTCACCCCGAGAGACTTCGCGGCGTCGGACATCACGTCGAACAACGCGCCCCAGGTCGCCACCGACGGGTTGCCAGCGGTGTCCGCCGACTGCCGGTAGAGCGCGGCCAGCGACGCCTTGCTCGCCGCTTTCCCAGCGTCAGTTTCCGCCGTGTAGGCCGCTTGCAGGGCCTGGCCGAACGGATCGTTGGGATTCGGAGGAACCGGAGGCGCCGGAGGAACAGGCGGCGCACCTCCCACCACAACCCAGCACGTCGCCACCGGCGTCGGCACTCCCCCGCTCGCCGACTGCGCCTGCACGCGATACCGCCCGACCCGGCTCGCCGCGACGATGACGTGATTCCCGGACCGCAGCGCGTGCGGCGGGAACTGGTGCAACCCCGCGTCCGGCAACGTCCAGAGGATCGTCTTGCAGTTCGTGTCTGCGTCCACGTCGACATACTGGCCCGGCTCGGCCCGGACCTCGGCCGGCAGCGTGACGAACGGTGCATCGGGAGCCTGTCGCTGGCCCCACTTGTACGCGCCGTAGCCGATGCCTCCGACGACGGCCGCCACGGCGAGCCAGCCGACTGCGATCGGTGCGATCTTCTTCGGGTCCACGGTGATCCCCTTCATGGTGTCGTCTGTGTCCGGTGCAACATCGACGGGCTCCGGTCCATGTGGTCGAGCCGCTGATAGATTGACGCAATGCTCGCCTTCGTCTCGGCCGTCGCCGCCTGCAGCGCCGCCCGGGTTTCTCCGATGGCCTCGACAGTCTCCTTGCTCACTAAGAAAAGCTTGTCGTTCATGGCTCGATTTTCGACTCGCTGCTCCTTCAACTCCCCGACGAATTTGTCCGCGATTCGGTTGATGGCCGCCTCGAACGCAATCTCTCGTTCCCGACCCTTCCGGTCGGCGTCCGCGGCCATCAAAATGATCTGCGCGTCCTTCGCGTCGAGTCGCGCCATCAAGCTCTTGACCAGCCAGACGATGCCGGCCACGACGGCCCCGGTGATCGCGGTCAGCGACAGCCCGCCGGCGATGCCTTCGCCCATCGTCAGATTTTGGGCTGCGGCGTCAGCAAATAGGTCATGCATTATGCACTCCGGATGTCATGCAGACCCTGGCGGAGCTCACTGCCAGCGCGGCGGCCAGAGCGAGTCATCGAGCAGCCATTGCAGCCAGTCGGTCACGGGCTCGCCTCCTCAGTCGTCGCCGGGAGCCGCCTCACGGCCGCGGCAGTCCGCGATCCTCGGCGGTCGGCAGGCCCGCCACCCGCCGCCGAATCTTCGCGAGCTCCCGTTGCCGCGCCGCGAGGGCGCGGGCTTCGGGCGGCGTCGGGTCGCTGCGGTTGCCGCCGGCGAGGGTGTCGACCCCCTGCGTGCCACTGCCGACGGGACAGGTATGCACGCCGCAGACCGTGCATTGGTGGCCGCCCTTCGTGTACTCCCACTGGTGGACCATGTCTCGCTCGCTGCAACTGACGGTCGCGAGCTCGAAGCACACCGCGCAGCTCTTGCGGCCCGCGTGGTCGTAGGTCCAGACGTGGCGGCCCTGGTCGTCGCCGGGGCAGAGCGTGTCGGGGGGCAGAGCGGCGGATGCCGGTGCATCGGCTAGCTCCCGTTCCGCGGTCGCACGCAGCCGCAGCAGCGCGGCAGGCGTCCATCGCTGCCCCTGGCTCGCGGGCGTTGCTGGCGTTGCGGCCGCCAGCACTTCGAGAATCTCGTCCTGCCGTGCCAGCCGCGCCCGCTCGCGGCGGGCGGCGCGCTTGGCGGCGCACCAGCGACAGCCGGCGCGGCCCGCGAGGAATGCGTCACTCAGCCCGCGGCCAACGCCGTACAGGCTCGACGCGCAGGCGATCGCGGCGAGCGTGACCTTCGCCCAGCCGGGCGTCGATGCCAGGCCGATGAGAGAACCGAGGATGTCGAGCGGATCGGTGGCCATCGGGAATCCTCCCTGCACAGTGCGGACATTCTACACAGTGCGGACATTCTACCCTGCGGCCCAGCCAGGCGGGTAGAGCAGAACCCCCGGCCGGCACGGTGCGACCGGCCGAGGGCCACCCCGTGCGGGGTGTTTGCAGTTCTCAAGACAATCGGACGGCATCGAACCGGCGGGACACGCCGATCTTCGCCGTGGTCCACGTTGAACCTGAAACACGCTCGCCGAAGGCACTGACGATGTCGTTCACGCCCGCTGTCGTGTAGATCGCCTGCATGGAGCAGTTCGCGTAGTGGTCCACGTTGACCACGTCCGCCGTCGCCGCCTGGTGATTGGTGTTTGTCACGTCGGCGGCGGTGTTGTTGGTCCGCCGCAGCTTCATTTTCATGATGCCGCCCGCCGTCGCGGACACTCTGACCTGGAGCGGGGCGAAGTAGCTCAGCAGATAGACCTGACCCGCTGCGCCAGTCAGCGTCAGCGTGGTCGTCGTGTCCTCGGTCGGCGTGTCGTCCGCACTCACGGTGATCTGTGTCGCCGACGCGGTCCCGCTGACCGTGGTCGCGGCGGAGTTGGCCCCGGTCGGCCCGGTCGGACCTGTCGCGCCCGTCGGCCCGGCCGGACCTGTCGCGCCGGTGACGCCCGTCGGCCCGGTCGGACCTGTCGCGCCCGTCGGCCCGGCCGGACCTGTCGCGCCGGTGACGCCCGTCGGCCCGGTCGGACCTGTCGCGCCGGTGACGCCCGTCGGCCCGGTCGGACCTGTCGCGCCCGTCGCCCCGGCACTGCCGCCGCTCCCAGCTTGCACGTCGAGTGCCGCGCGGGCCGCTGCTGCTGTTGGGATCATGGCCGCTCCCTATGCTCGGTCCCAGAACGTGATCGGCAGCGACGGGTCGTTCCACGGCGTCTTGTGGCACTGTGCCAGAACCCCGGCCGGATCGCCAGGAGGCTCCGCCGGACCCCACTTCGCCTGATACCTCGCCCGGTTCAGCGCGAAGTGGTGCCGGACGTGATGCGCCGCGTCTGGTTCCATCTTTGTCGTCAGCGAACCGTGGTGCAGGAACCTCGCCTCGGGGATCATCTTCGGCGTGTGCCCGGCGAGGACGACGCGCGTGTAGTAGTCGTTGTCCTCAAAGTAGGCGGGGCGGTAGCGTTCGTCGAACGTCCCGAACCTCTCTGTCGCCCCCCGCCTCAGCATGAAGAAGGCGAAGTCGCAGGAGTCGACGGGCCGCTCGGGCGACGTGTGGTTCCTGTCCAGGCCGCTCCAGATCATCGTCTCGGGGTTCGCCTCTCCCCATGCCGCCATCGCGTCTACGGACTCGGCTTCGGCTTCCACGTCGTTCGCCGTGAGCAGGTACAGGTCGTGTTGGCCCTGGCCGCACCCCCAATTCCAGGCTCCCGCCACGCTCCGCTCCACTCCGGGCTCGTGCAGGACGCAGACCCGATGCTTCGTCTCCCGCTGGCAGTATCCCTGAAGATCGATGGGGCCAATCTGGTGAAGCCGTGTGCAGGCGAGGTAGATCGTCAGTTCGTGGACGTCGCTGCGCAGCCTCGCTACGGCCCGCTGCGTCGCTTCGATGAGCGCCGGGTTCTGGTAGATCCAGACGGGGATGGTCACTGCGATCTTCACCGCTTACTCCTCCACAGCTTCTGGCTGGTAGGCGTCGCCTGCTCGTATGGCTCGAATTCGCGAATACCCGTTCGCTGCGGCGATCCGGAAGCCGTGTGCGACCGCTTCGTCCGTGGATCGCCAGACGCCGGGTTCATACGCCACGTCTACGACCACGGCGTTTGCCCGCTCGCACGCCTCCCGCAGCGGGCCGGGTTTTATCACATGAAGCCGCTCGCACACCAAGTAGACCGTGCTTTCGGCTGGCAACGAAGCGACGGTATGAAGAACCTGGCGGATGTTGTCCATCACCAGCATTTCCACCGGGATGACGAACGCGTCACTTGCCGCCATGATGCTCCTCGCAGTTGTAAATCACGTCGCAGCACCATCGGATGCCGTGGCTGTTCACCGTCGCGACGATGCAGTCGAAGTCGCTCCCGTTGCCGATGCCCCACGGCTTCAATTGGTCCCGCGGGCACGCCAACTGCGCGCCGCCGACGTTGCCGAATTGCATGACTGGCTCTCTCCACAGGACTTTCCCGTAGTGCAGCATCCTGAACACCAGCGGCTTGTGGAACCGCATGTTCCGGCGCACGGCCGCCACCGCCCCGTCAAGCAGCTTGTCGTCGTCGTCCAAGTGCATGATCCAGTCGGCCCCTGATCGTGCGATGCCGTGGTTGCGCTGCGCGTTGCCGAACATGCTGACCGGGTCGCTGTGGTGGCTGTAGCGAACTCGCGGGTCACGAACCTCGTCGACCGCAGCCTCCGCGTCTGGCCGATGCCCGTCGCCAACCACTTCGATCGTGGTGTCGGCGTCGAGCTGGTGCATGGCGCTGGCGATGGCTCGCGGTAGCGTGGCGCGTCCGAGGGTCGGCAGGATGATCGCCAGCTTCACGGCGCCACCTCCTCGGCCTTCTCTGCGGCCGCCGCCACATCGGCTGCGAACGCCGCGTCGGTCAGTGGCATCGTGCCGTCACGCACGCTCCGGGCGAACGTGTCGAGCATCGACTGCAACGGTTCGGGCGCGTCTTGCTGCTGATCGCTTTCCGCTAACGCCCCGTGCTTCGCTCTTGCACGCCACCGCCGTTCGCGCGGCCCGTAGGTGGCTTTGATGCGGAAGGTTCCCGTCGCCAGCCAGTCCCCCCTGATGTCCGCCTGATCGTGCGACAGGGTGGCGGCCGTGACTCGCGGCACCTCTCCGGACGCCATCCGCAAGATGGCCAGGTCGTGTACGGCCAGATCCCAGAGCGCGCCTGCGCCGCCGTGGCGCGGCATATTAGCCGACCTGACGGCGCTGATGCCGTTTGCATGCCTGGCGGCCGCGCAGAAGAACGGCGCGTCGCCCAAGTAGCACGAGACGTAGTCCACCATGACCGTGCATCCCGCCTCGCGTGCCGCACGGTGGATCGCCATGCACGCCGCCGACGCTGCCGCCAGAGGCTTCGCGGCGATAACATGCTTGCCTCGTCGCAAGGCTTCCAGCACCAACGGAGCGACACTCTGAAGCGGCACGGAAACAACAACGGCGTCGCTCTGCCTCCATAGGCTGTCGAGGCTTGCCGTAGCGCAGGCGACGCCCTGAGTCGCGACGGGGTCAATGTCCCACGCCGCCACGAGCTCGCAGCATCGAGAACGGCCGATTGCGGAAGCGACCCGCGAGCCCCACACGCCATATCCTATTTGCCCGATGCGAAGCATCACGATCCCCTTCCAAGTCGCGCACGCACCACCGCCGCCGCCGCTTCGGCTATGGGGCAGTCGCCGGTGATGCCACGGTTCCTGTATGCCGGCGTGTCGTAGACGACGTTCGGATAATAGCCGTCCGCGACTCCGTATCGCCCCAGCCCGGAAAGAACTGCTCCCCAATGGCTGGTCAGGACGTGCAGACCGATCACCGCCAAGGGCTCCGCCATTCGGAAGTTGAAGCCGACGTGATGAAAGCTCCTCCCGCCCGAATCGCCCTGGTTGACGATGGCGCGGATCGCGGCCTCGTCCAGTCGCGATCCCGTCGGGAAAGCGATCATGCCGCCCTCGAACGTGGACAGATTCTTGGTCCGGTAGAAGCTGAAGCACCCTGCGTCGCCAACCGTTCCAGCCATACGTCCGTCGCGTTCTGCGCCGAGGGCCTGGCACGCATCCTCTATGATGACGGCCCCGGCGGCGGCACTGCGGACGCCTTCCATGTCGCACACCTTGCCGAAGAGATGCACAGGGACGACTGCTCGCGTGGTGGCACGCATCCGTTGCCGTAGCGAACCCGGATCCAGAAGCAAATCGCTAGGCGTCACGTCGGCGAACACTGGCGTGGCCCCGGCGAACAAGATTGCATTCGCGGTCGCGATGAAGGTGAAGGGGCTCGTCACCACCGTGTCCCGCTGCGTCATCTTCATCGACATCATGCAGGCGGCGAGCGCGGCCGTTCCGCTGTTGACCGCGATGGCGGCCCGGACGCCCAGCTTTTCGGCGAACGCCGACTCGAACTCGCGAACAGCGCCCATGCTCCAGTCCTTTACCGTATGGGGGACATCGTGGCCTGCGCCCGTGCGCCGACCCACAAAGTCCACGCCGGCACGTCCCGATCAACTATCGAGCCCGCGGCGATCATGGCCCCTTCGCCTATGCTGATGCCAGGCAGAAGGATCGCCCCCGCGCCGATGGAAGCGCCGCGTTGCACCGTGACGCCTCGCCGAGTCCATTCCCCAGACGCCCGCGGCCAGTTGTCGTTCGTGAAGCAGCAGTGCGGCCCCACGAACACCTCGTCGCCCAGGACCGTTCCGGGGCAGATGAACGCGAAGGCTTGTATCTTGCACTTCGCCCCGACGACAGCCCCGCCTATTTCGGCGAACGCCGCGACGCGTGTGCCAACACCAATCGCCGAGCCGTACACGTTGGCGGTTGGGTGAATCATCGGCTAAGGGCACGCCTCGGCCCTACCTCTTTATCAGCAGATTCCAGACCCGGTTGGGGTCACTGGCGGCTACCTCACGCGGTTCCACCGGCTTCCACCAGCCGTCGTAGCCGATGTTGTGCAGCACCCCGACGTTGCAGCGATCCATCGCCTCGGCAAGAAGCTGCTTCTGGACATCCTCCGGGCCAAGAAGGAAGCCCGCGTGCTCGAACAGGATGCTGCACTTCGGATTGGCGTCCATCAGGGCCTGCGCGCCACGGATGACTTCGTAGTCCATGCCCTCCGCGTCGATCTTGATGAAGTGGACATCGCCTCGGACGAGAGCGTCCAGCCGCGACACGCCGACCGGCTCCGAGCACTCGTCCTGCCGATGCGGATGGTCCTTCGGCGAGGGCAGCAGGGACGCGGAAGTCGGGTTCCCTCGCTTCCACCGCAGAACGCCTTCAGAGACGCTATCCCCGATGGCCAGCGGGCTTGCGTCCGCGTTGGAGCATCCGTTGATTCGAGTGTTCTCTTGCAGGAACTCGAAGCTGCGGCTGTTCGGCTCGAAGGCGAAGACGTGGCCCTCGGTCGCGAGCTTGGACAGCAGGACGGTGAAGACGCCGTGGTTCGCCCCCACGTCGATGCACCGCCAGTTCGGCTTCACGAAGCGGACCACGGCCATCGCCGTCCACGACTCCCAGAAGCCGTCGAGGATCAGGTGCGGCCCCATGTGCTCGTCGGCCAAGTCGACGTAGAAGGGATACTGCCCGAAGAGGCGGCACATCGCCCGCATCGGGTTGATCGGGTGGGAGGCAGACCGCAGCCTGCACCAGTCCTCGAACTCGTCTCGCGACCGCTCGCACAGATTCCGAATGTCCATGTCACCCCGCTTGGTTGCTGACCGCCTGCGGAACCATCTCGACCTTGCACCGCTCGTGGTCCAGCCACTCGCCGCGCCAGACCCCGTCGCCCCCTTCACGGAGCAACATCGTCGGAACGTAGTCGACGTTCAGGATGGCGAGAATGCCGTCGAGAACCGACCAGAAAATCTCGCACCGGGCCGAGCCCTTGCCGATCCGGTTGTCCTCCAGAAGCCGCATGGCCCGGTCGTCGATGCCCAGCCTGCGATAGCGGAACGTCGACCCGATGAGGCGTCTCTGCGTCACGCGGTCCTTTCCCGAAGGAGACTCATTGTACCACAATCGGCCGCTCCAGACACGCCTTAAATCCTCCAAATGACGGTGGCAATGGGCGGCATTCGTCAGGCAGTCCTGGCCGTGGGGATAGCCGTGGAGCGTCGGCTTGTTCTGGCAGCCGTGCTCGAAAAGCAGGTTGCCGTCGAGGCCGTATTGGTGGATGGCCCCGCCGTTCCAGCCGCACGACTTCTCGGGCATGGCGTAGTCGCGCCCCAACTTCGCCCAGGCCAGATGGTAGATCGACTTGTCCCCGAAGACGAACTTGTAGGTCCAGTCGCTGTGGTCGTTGAGGAACTTCGCGACGGCGATCTCGTGGTGGCACTTCCGCTTGTCGATGACGAACTGGCCGGACTCGAAGTCCACGTTGGCGCGATGCTTCATGCCCAGGTTCTCCCACACGACGGGAGGGAGCCATTCGGTGCGGCCGTCCACCTGCCCTTGGGGCGGAAGGTCGGGCCAGAAGATCGCGCCCGTGTCGCGGTAGCGGCGCTCGCCAAAGAGCGGCGTCGGGTCCGCGATGGGGATGTTGTCGGCATCGAGGAACAGGACTTCTTCGTGGCTGCACGCCATGACGGCCGCCAGCTTCGACTCCCAACCGGCCAGGATGCGGAACTTCTCCTGCTTCTCGAACTCGCGCAGGTCGATGACGGAAACGTCGTGCGCGGCGAAGAGGGCGGTCAGGGTCGGATCCCATTCGAGCGGGCCGAGGTGCGCGAACGTGATCGGGAGCTTGCAGCCGAGCCGGCGCAGTTCCTTCACCATGACCCACGCGCCCGGCAGGTAGCCGTGGTCGAGGCATTTGCCGCTGGACCAGCCCGACTTCGCGGAGACGCATGAGACGATGCCGCGGCCCTTGTAGCGGCCTTCCGGGAAGATCGGGGCGGCGACGGCCACCTCGTCCAGAAGCTGGATGTGCGCGTCGCGGACGTTGTCCCATCCCGTCCACCCTGCCGGGAAATTGCCGGGCGGGCCACGCAGGACTTCGGCGACCGTGGCGACCGGGGTGTTCGGTCGAATCTCTTCGGGAGTCGGCATCGTCTCCTCGTACTCTTCGCAGGACAGGCAGCAGGCGGCAGACCCGTTGTTCGGACCCTTGGTGCAGCGATCGTGGACTTCGCAGTCGTAGACGTGCTTGGAGTCGCAGTCACACGGCGCGCGTTCAAGGATCGGCCCCAGAAACCTACACGACTTCGTGCGGCCTGGCAAGACCGGCGACGACACGTTCTGGCCGTCTCCGTCCCAGAGGGATCGGTAGTCGAATCGCGTCGTGTAGAGCATGCAGATGTGGCACGTCTCTGGCTGCGGCGGTTCGGCGGCGTGTTGGCACGGACGCGGCATTGCACACCCTGTTCGTGGTATACGGGGGGTCCGGAACCCCTTCAGGAGCATGTCCCATGAGCATCACGGCGAAGACTCTGGCAACCAATGTACTCGCGTGCGCGTTCGCCTTTCAAGGGGGCGTCGCATGGCCGCATGGTCTCGCCATCGCTCACTCCGTCACCACGATCTTGATGGCGCCGGTCGTTCCGGTGCATCCGCATAGCCCGGTCATCCCGGCGATGAACTCCGCAGCCAGCGGCAGGCACGGTCCTGTATTGCCGTAGGAAATTTCAATTTGACAGCTATCGAGGAACGACACGTCAAGCCTGAAATCATTGCTGTTGAGACCGGTGCAGTAAAACTTCAAACGGATGTTCGTCGTTCCGCAAAACACCCGTTCCCCGACCCATTTTTGCGTTGGGGCATCGTAGACCAGCGTCACGACGATGCCGCCGCCCAGGCAGGTGCATGTCGACGTGCCCTGCGTGATGGTCGCGTAGAGCGTCGTCGGCAGCAGATTGGCGCAGCAGTTGGTCCTGATGCCCGTGCCCGTGCCACCGCTCGTCGACCCCGACGTCGACCCGCTAGACCCCGACAGCGACCCGCTAGACCCCGACCGCGACCCGCTGGACCCCGACAGCGACCCGCTAGACCCCGACCGCGACCCGCTGGA
>Ga0163144_10019299_pt1 | contig 13721 bp, 17 predicted proteins | sample OliLak19BULKMAT1_FD_123175 | JGI IMG/M metagenome (GOLD analysis project Ga0163144, IMG submission 123175) | Freshwater microbial mat bacterial communities from Lake Vanda, McMurdo Dry Valleys, Antarctica - Oligotrophic Lake LV.19.BULKMAT1 | ecosystem: Environmental > Aquatic > Freshwater >... | reverse complement strand
CCCCCTTTTCCAAAAAGGCTTCTATTGTTTGACGATTGGCTTTATTGATAAGGTTGGAATGAGAGATCTTTTGACTCTTTGCATAATCAGAAAGAGTGACGATTTTCTTGCCCTCTAGATACGTCAGACGTTTATAATAACTATTGGTAAGTGCCTTACCGACTATTTCTTCCATAATTGAACTAGTTCCTTTTAGATCAAATTCTCTAAAAGCAGAGTAGTACATCTGTCTATCAATAAATTCAATTCCTTCTGGAGCAAGTACCTTGACTGGCAACACATGATATGTTATCTCCATGATTGACTTGGGTATGCTTTATTCCTTATTTTCCATTTTTGAGTGAGTTTTTACTGTGTAGCTTCCTGGATCAGTAAGTACTCTTTTCCCTTTGGTTTCTATGAGGAGGCAACAGTGGCCAAGTTTGGTTATTTTCATATAATTATTTTTATATTTCCTCATTATCCCCCACCTCCAACATCCTATCTACCCGAAAGACTCTGACACATTTTCTCAATTGGCAATAGGCCTCTACACCTAGATATTTCTTGCCTTTATATTCCATCTCTCCTATCTTCAAAGGCTCTATCACCCTCTTTGACCTCTCGTCATTATTTTTCAGATAGACTACGGACAACTCCTTATCTTCTTTGATTGCTTTTTCTATTATCTCTATTCTATCTCTTATGGAGCATTTTTCTTCTGACTTGGCATAATGAAAAGCGGTTACAAACTTTACTACTCTCCAATCCATGATCACATGTCTCTTTAGTAATGGCTGACATAGGGTGATACCCTCTAGAGTTCTGCATCTGGACAGAGCTACATAGAGCTGACCGTGAGCAAAAGTTCCTTTGCCTATATCTATTATAACTTTATCAAAAGTTTTTCCTTGGCTTTTGTGTATAGTCAAAGCCCAGGCCAGTTTCAGAGGATATTGAGTAAAAGAACCGATAGTATCTGTTTTTAATGACCCTCCTTTGTCTATATAATATTCAAAAACATCCCATTCATTTTGACTCACTTCATAAGTCTCCCCTGTTTCCAATTTCACAGATATACTCTCATAATCTATTTTTGTTATGATACCCATAGTGCCATTGACCCATCTTCTTTCAGGATCATTGTTGAGCAACATCACTTGAGCGCCTATTTTCAAATGCAATATTTCATCGGTCGGCATATGAGAACGGTCAAATCTGCCAGTAATAGATGCTTGAAAAACATACTCTTTTCCCTTTAATTTATTTAAGCTTATTAAATTGATTTCTGTAGCTTTGGCATTTGTAGAAGTAAGACAAACTGTAAAATCTTTACTCATTGACTCACTTTGTGCACTTATCTTTTTGTATTGAACATTGAGTTCTTCTAGTTCATCTTCACTTACACTATTATTTCTAATAGTATTTAGAAGTCTGATAAAATTATCGTCAGATTGACGATAGACTTGTTCTAGTTCAATAAAATGAAAGAGTCTAGGGTTAAAAGATTTTGCACTGAAGAAATATGGGCTCTCATACATTGTTTCAAAAACACTCTTTTCAAAAGAAGTCACTACTGGAGGAAGTTGATACAGGTCTCCTATGAAAATTATCTGCAATCCTCCAAATGGTATATTGCTAGAGTGATTGTTTTTATCTTGACGATTTAATCTCAAGAATTTATCGAAACAGTCCAGAATATCAGCTCGTGTCATAGATATTTCATCTATCACTATAACGTCTAGCTTTTCTAAAACCTTGACCTTCTTATTGCTAGGAGGAAGCTTTTTGACTTTACTCAGGGTAATATCTGGTTTAAAACCACAAAAAGAATGGATAGTCTGTCCAGAAACATTGACAGCTGCCACACCTGTAGGTGCTAGAACTGCTACACGCTTATTTGTATTTTTCTTAAATTCATTTAAAAGAGTAGACTTACCTGTTCCTGCTCTTCCAGTCAGAAAAAGATTTTCATGGGTATTGTTCATTATTTCAAAAGCATTGAGAGCCTGAGTACTCCATGACAGTTTGGATTCTGTAGTTTTCATATTAAATTTAAATAACCTCTCATCTATGTTAAATAGACGTATCATAATCATACCATGCACTTCAACCCTCCTTTCAAACTCATCAATGTAATCGAGAGTTATACAAAACATTCACTATCTTGTTTTTCTAAAAGGAGTATAATTAAATCATTATAATAATAACCATTTTTTCATGGAAACAACTAAAGGAATAAAAGCGAGTGTGGGTATGTCGTATGGAGAAGATCCATACATAGTAGGGGTAAAGGCGTGCCAGGATGCAATAGATCAGTTAGGTGAAAAAAATCCAGATTTATTGATTGTGTTTTCTTCTGTGAAATATGATCAAGAGAAGATGCTTAAAGGTGTCCGGTCTGTCGCCCCACAAGCTGTACTTATTGGATCTTCTACATCAGGAGAGATCACGACAGGGGGTCCTGTCAAAGAAAAGTCTGTGGCTATTATGGCAATAAAATCGCCAGAGATAAAATATTTTACAGGTGTCGGTGAAAATATTGCCGAGAATCCTCGAGCAGCTGGAAAGATGGCTGCCGATAAAGTAAAAGCGCAAGCAAAAGAAGGGCTCAAAGCGTTCATGATGTTGCCTGATGTGTTGGTTGGTAATGGTGCGGATATTGTACGTGGAGTATTAGATTCTCTCGGAGCTCATTTTCCTGTTGTCGGCGGTGCTTCAGGCGATGATTTTGCCTTCAAAAAAACTTACCAATATATAAACGACCAAATATATTCAGGCGCAGTGGTGGGACTTGGACTTAGTGGCAATTTTAAGATAGGTATCGGGGTGAAACACGGTTGGATTCCGATAGGCGAGCCAATGACCGTCACCAAATCTGAGGGGGCGGTTATACATGAAATCAATGACGCTCCAGCTGTCAAGATTTACGAAGATTACTTCGGACAAGAAGAATCAAAAGTATTACATACCGAAGCGTTGGCTAAGTTGGCTATTACATATCCCTTGGGCATGAGAGTCGTCGGTAGCGACGAACTCTTGATTCGTGACCCTATTACTGTAGATGATAAAGGGTCGATTACTTGTGCGGCGGAAATTCCAGAAGGGTCAGAAATTCGCCTAATGATTGGTAGTCGCGAAGCGGCTGTTAAAGTGGCAAAAATCGCAGCTGAGGATGCAGTTGCCCAACTCGATGGTAGCACACCAAAGGCTGTTATTATATTTAACTGCATAGCCCGCAATAAGCTTTTCGGTGACAAATCTGGTGATGAAATAGACGCTATACAAGAAGCTGTCGGTAAACAGGTACCGCTCATTGGTTTTTATACGTATGGCGAGCAAGCTCCACTCGGAGGAGAAGTAAGAAATATAGAGAAATGTAATTCGGCTTTTCACAATGAAACTGTGGTTATTTGTGTTTTGGCTGATTAAAATATGATGACCGAGGTAGAAATTGAAAAAATGAAAAACAGACTTGCTAAGCTTGAGCAGAGCGCAAGTGATTATATTGTTACTACCAGGCTCTTGGTGCGACGGGACTTGGAACTTACTCGAGTCAATGAAAAACTGCGCGGACTTGATAAAGATAAGTCAGATTTTATATCGGTTGTTGCACACCAGCTTCGTACGCCTTTATCCGGTGTAAAATGGACACTTAGCATGCTCCTCGGGGGCGACATGGGAGATCTCAATAACGACCAGAAGGCATTTTTAATGAAAAGTTATGAGAGTAATAGCCGGATGATTACGTTGGTAAATGACATGTTAGTGGCTGAGGGAATCCAGTCCGGCAAAGTGCATTATGGATATATGCATATCAACATCATTGATCTTATTGATAATGTTCTTTTTGAAATGAATCCATTAGCGACCAAAAAAGATATTTCAATTCAATATAAAAATAAACCTAACAATTTACCACAGGCATATATTGATCCAGAAACAATACGCTCAGTCCTGCAAAACTTGCTAGAAAATGCCATTAAATATACAATGAAGGGAGGCAAGATTGAGATAAACATAGAAGAGACAAATGAACAGCTAGTTATCTCTATTGCAGACAATGGTGTTGGTATCCCTATAGACCAACAGAAAAATATTTTTACCAGATTTTTTAGGGCAAGCAATGCAATTAAAGTAGAAACTGACGGTTCGGGATTGGGTTTGTACATTGCTAAGACCATTGTCGAAAAAAATAACGGGACAATCTGGTTTAAAAGCAGCGAGGGAAAAGGAACCACTTTTTATTTTACAGTTCCGCTTTTTAATCAGTAATTTAAATTTGAAGTAAAAAATCATGAAAAAAATTTTAATAATTGAAGACGATGTCTTTTTGGGAGATGTTTTAAATGTTAAGATGGAAAATTCAGGTTTTGAAGTTATGCTTGCCAGAGATGGGACAGAAGGATATGAGGCAATTAAATCATTTAATCCAGATCTTGTTCTGCTCGATATTATTTTGCCTAATATGAATGGCTATGAAATATTGGAGGCTAAACAAAAAGATAAAACGATTTCTAAAATTCCGGTTATAATCGTGTCAAATTCTGGACAACCTGTTGAGATTAGTCGCGCTCTAGCGCTAGGTGTCAAAGATTACATCGTTAAAGCGCAGTTTGATCCAGATGAAGTTTTGGTTAAAGTACAGGCTCAACTAAGGATCAATGAGACCGACCATCCTACTTCAGATACTTCTGTACCAAAAGGTGTAATAGACGGGAAATCGAATAAGGCAGACCTTGGAGGTAAGAAAGTTTTATGGGTTGAAGATGATCAATTCTTAAATGACATAATTGCGCTCAAGCTTTCTATGGCAAAATGTATTTTTTTTCACGCGAGCGATGGCGAAGAAGCTCTTAAAATTATCGACGAGGAAATGCCTGATATCGTAATGCTCGACATTATTCTTACTGGTATGAATGGTTTCGAGATTCTTAGTAGAATAAAAGCTAACTCAAAAACTAAACATATACCAGTTATTATTCTTTCAAATCTTGGACAACCTGAAGATGTTAAGAAGAGCAAGGATCTTGGCGCTGCTCGTTTTCTAATCAAAGCCACTATTACCCCAAATGAAATTATTGACCAAATAAAACAAGTTATTATAGAGAATGGAAATAAGTAATTTAGTATTTTTAATAAAAATAACTAACTCTGAAATTCTACTTCAAACAAATACATACCCATTCCACATGTTCCCTGAAGAGTTGCTACTTGCTGTGTACCCACTAGAAATAGTTTCCACACCTATCTCAACTTCTATACTCATAATACGTTTATCCTGCACGGTCGGTAATGATCGAAATAGAGCCTGACCACTATCAAGGGTTGTAAGAATTTCTTTTGAGTTCATAAGATTTTGGTCTTGGTTTTGTTGTTTTTTCGGTGAACTAGCTAGTTAGAGATTACTCTCTATGAGATATAAGTCAAGGAATTATTTCCAGAAAACTTGCAAACATTTTCATGTACATCTTCATTGACACAATCTTCTGCCCATGGTACCATATTTTTGGATATGTTGTCTAAAATGAATAACCCTTAATATAAAGGAGGTACCGTGAATCATCTCAGTAGTGACGAAACCACACTGTTCGAAAAATACAAGTACTTTGATAGAGTATCTGTAATACAAAGCATCAGCATCTTCCTACTTATCCTAGGACTTTTATATCTTGCTGATCGATTCACACAGGTGGTGAGTCCTCAATCCCAACAGCACAGTATAAAAAACCATTATTCTATTATTGAAATGGAATTTGTATGGGCAAACAGCTTTAGTAACATTTTGGATGAAGGATTGTTCAAAAACAAATACCCTGTTCCTAAAATTCAAAATAGGTACAATTTATTAATGAAACAGGTGTGGGATGAGTATCACACAAACCTATATGTTCATCTATCCTCTGCTTATTTCCCAGAGGATAGTAGTGATGTCACTGGTCATGGTACAAGAGGAAACCAGCCAGTAATTATTGTTGCTCTTCCAAAACTTATGGACATCTACTATGATGCAGAGAAGAGGAACAAGCCTGAATGGAAAGAAGGGCTTCAAGAAAATTTGATAATCAATCTCTTAAACGAGATTGAATCTCTGGTCGCTCTGAAGTCAGAGTAGAGACCATTATTGGATTTTCTATTCTAGAGTATTTGCAAAAAACCTTGTCGACATGCGACGAGGTTTTCTTTTTTATTACTATTATGTATGTTATGATTAAAAAGTTAGTGATTTATTTATAATAATTTTAAAAAATACAATGGATACAATGAAATGCTCAAAGTGTGAGGGTGAAGTGAAGTTAGACACAGAAAATGAAGGTACGATGAAGTGTGGAATGTGTGGCGACACAACGAAAGCTGAAGGTGACAAATGTGAGGGAAAGAAGTGTGAGGGTGATAAGTGTGAAGGAAAAAAGTGCGAAGGTGAAAGTGGAGAAAAAAAAGAATAAATAAAGCAAAAATATGATAAAATAATTGCGAAGCTAAATGCTTCGTTTTTATTTTAATCAAAAATAAACCAATGACCACACCAGCCATAACAGATGTAGATGCTTATAAAGTTCCCTCTTTTTTAGCAGAACGTATAGCAAAAATTCACAGAGTTCCTATAGACTTTTCAGAAGGACTAGTTCGAGAGGCAAAGAGAATGCTCTACCTTTCTATAGTCTCAGACGACTCTGTAGCCCCGTCAGACCGAGTAGACTGGGCGTGGCATGAGATGATCATGTTCACTATGTTTTATCGTGATTTCTCCAAGTTTATAGGAGGTTTTATCCACCACATACCCAATCCCCCACCAAAAGATGTTGAAGTAAATGAGACTTGGGATGAGATACAAAAAACCATCGGGATCGCTAGATATGGATCAGATACATATAGAAAAACCAAGGCTAATTACAAAAAATATTTTGATATCAACCCTGATCCTCTATTTTGGCCCTAAATTTTCTAGAATACAAAACTAACTATAATGGTGTTGGCACACTGCTAGCACATGATCCAGTTTCTGGATTTGGATAAAGAAAATCTCCATGATTTAAATGGGCATTCACTGCGCTAGCCGAAACAGATAATAATTTGACTGAATTATTATTTGATCCAGTAGCATGGCAAATAAGAACTTTCTCCTCTGTTCCAGCAAATACTACAGCAGAGATCATTGATAAACCTATCACAGCACCGGAAATAACTTTTTTTATCATTTTTTTTGTAAATTATTTTTATTAATAAATTCAATATCACCGACCATAGTAAAATTTTACTATGTTTTACGTTAAAATGTAAGTATTCAAATTAATTAGTACATTTTTACTATCTACTGGTAATTATATCCTTATAATCGTATACTATCCTCATGCTTATTTTCATCGGTATATTTGCCTTTACAGCCACATTTCTCGGTGGACTGTTTGCTTTGAAATTTAAAGATAAATTGCACCTAATACTCGGTTTTAGTGCTGGAGCTGTTATAGGAGTAGCTTTTTTTGAGCTTATTCCAGAAGCTATAGAATTGGGTCAGGGCAATTTTGATACCTCAGTTATTATGTCGATATCCGCTCTGGGTTTTGTTATATATATGATCCTTGATCGTTTTGTCATGTTCCATAGTCATCATAACGATCATGATGAACATCATAAAATGGTGACCAACAGTAGAGGAAAGGTTGGAGCTGGAAGTTTGTCTATACATAGTTTTATGGATGGTATAGCCATCGGTCTAGCTTTCCAAGTCTCAACTACTTTGGGAATAATCATAGCTATTGCTGTACTAGTCCACGATTTTTCTGATGGGATAAATACTGTGAGCTTAATATTGAAAAATAATGGATCAAAAAAACAAGCATTGAAGTGGTTATTTATGGATTCTATAGCTCCAGTTTTAGGTATAATATCCACTCTTTTCTTTTCCCTTCCTTCTAGTTTTTTGGCTATTTTTCTGGCAGTTTTTTCTGGTTTCTTTTTATACATAGGGGCTAGTGATCTCCTTCCTGAAAGTCATCACAATCATCCAACAGTATGGACGACAATTGCCACAGTTTTGGGTGTGGCAATTATCTTTTTTGCTATAAAACTCGCAGGTATATAGTTAAGAGTGGCAATTTTATACCAAACTACTTTGAATTACGAAACTCTTTATCAACACAACTTTTCTTCGGTACGGATTTTTCAAATAGACTCTTAAGACTTAAAAAATCTTGAATTCGGTGCTCGACAGCCTCGAAACCCCTGAGAAAAGTTATGTTTCAACGAGTTTCGTAATTCATGGAAAACTATATTGTTCCCGCTGGCATGTCTTCAGACTTCTTTTCACAACATGAACAGTTTTTCTTGTGAGTAAAGAGTTCAATAAGAGCTGCAATACCTACTAGAATATAGATGATCCTAGAGATAGGGTTTCCATCTGCACCAAACAACATACCGATATCCCATTTAAAAATACCTAGCACGAGCCAGTTGAGACCTCCTACGATAAGAAGAATCCAAGAAATCATGTGCAATCCTTTCATAAAATTTTATAAAAATATTAATTAATAAATCTACTACTACAATCATACTAACTAGTCTATTTCTTGTCGAGCTTGGTCACAGCCTTCTCAAAAAGGATACTGGTGTCTACCTCTCTAGTACTCCAGTTGGATCTAAGGACAATAATAGCAATAGGATACTCTTCTTCACCAGAAATATAGTCAAATATCGACACCATACTCTCCTTTGCCTCTGTTGTTCTGCCAGTTTTACCTCCTATAAAGTTTGGGTCATACGAAAAAGGGTTAATGGTATCCCAAATATGACCACCATGGTCTGTAGTGGTTGCCAAAGTTTTTTGTATTGTACGTGAAATATCTAGTATTGTTTTTTCATTTTTATAAATATAACTAGCAAGAGTAAGGAGATCCCGAGCATTGGAGATATTTGACGAACTTAAACCAGAAGGATCTTTGAAAGAAGTGGATTTCATATTTATAGAAGAAACAAATTCATTCATTTTTTGGATAAATGCATCATACCCATAATCCTGAGCCAGTGCTTCGGCGGCATCGTTGCTTGATTCCAAAAGAAGTGGGTAAAGCAGTTCTGAAGTAGTCAAAGTCTCATCCAAGACAAGATGTCCTGCATCTCCATATGAATCCAGCATGCTTTGGGTAATAACAATTTTTTTGTCTGGATCTGTATTGTGTATAGTTACTATAGTTGAAATTAGTTTACTAAGTGAGGCAATAGGAAAAACTGACGTAGGATTGTGATACGCATATATTTCCCCAGTCTCTAGATTACCTACGAGATAAGCTTCGGCACTTATGAGAGGTTTCGGAATGATTTTTACTTCTTTTTTTGGTGTTGTAGTTGAGATGTCATTGACTATAGCGTCTGGATCAATATCCAAGACATGATTTACCATAGGATTTGGTACGATTTTCGTATCAATAATCTTTTGATCATTATAATTTTTGAAAATAATTCCTACAATGATTATAGCCATAGCCAAATAGGCCATCAACCTTGTCCTCGTATTTAACATATAGTTTAGTATAACATGTATACTATCTCGTCACAGATATTGATGTGGTTATCTCTCCTGTTGAACTAGCAGTTACCCTGCCTTCGCTATCTTGGTAAATGACGTATCTGGTGTTGTAATCACCAATGTCTTTATAATACGCTCCGGAGTCACTAGGGTCATAAGGCAATACGGAAACGTATGTCGGGACAACGCATGGCGCTAGATCAAATCCTCCACCACCACTTTTTACGATGGTTGTTGTCGATGGTAGAGTCATAACATTTGTTCCACAAACAAAAACTCCTTTGTGTTCGGCTATGTTTTGGCTTATAGAATTTAGTAAAGCGTTTATATTGCTTACCCTTTGGCTATCTCTGGCTAGTTTGAACTGCCGAGACGGGTTTATGGCTACTAGAACCACCGCCGCTAGAACCGCTATAATACCTATAACCACCAGGATTTCTATAAGGGTAAATCCTCGGCTTACACGCACAAAAACAGCACTTTTTTCTTGTATTTTTTTCATTATTTTTTATTATTAAATTAATAATGAAGAGACTATAGCAGATCGAGATAAAGTTTTGATTAAGAAAGAATAAAGTTTTGATAAAGTTTTACGTTATAAAACAAAAAGTGGAGTGTTGTCTAGGGTTAACATTTTCTTTAAAGCTACTTATTTTATAAATTCTCTAGTAATCGGTCCAAAGAATCCAGCTGGTGGACTGATATTGTTTGCAGACTGAAAACGAGAAAGGGCGGATCTAGTTGCCGGACCAAAGTATGATGTCTCATTTCCAGGAGAACCAGCACCAGTAGTAGAGACTGTGAATCCTTTGGAGTTGAGATAGACCTGTAGAGCTTTGACATCATTACCTCTAGCACCAACTGTTAGAGAGCGGGTAAAGTTGGAATTAGTGATCGATGGTTGGCTATTATTTGCTACTGATGTAGGGATAAATGTCGGTGCAGATGATGATATAAGGAGTGATAAAGCTCTTCTGGTAAGTGGCCCTGTGGCACCATAACCTGTACTATAGGGGGCTCCTGAACAGACAGAGAGTTTTGCACACTGGAAACGTCGCAAAGCAACTTGAGTTCCTGGACCAAAATAGTCTGTTTCATTTCCAAGAGATCCAGCTCCTGATGTAGATACGGTATATCCATTTTCATTTAAAACTTTTTGTAGATTTTTTACCTGAGAACTTCTAACACCCAAAATCAACCATGAAGTAAAATTGTAAGTAGTCGAAGTATCGGAAACAGCAGTAGGTGTACAGGTCAGATTTGCAGGACAGTTAGACGGTATTATATATGTTGTTGATGTTGCTGTACGAGTAGTTGTAGCTACTGGTGGAATATATGTAGTGCCACCACCGCCAGATGAACCTCCACCTCCTCCTCCGCCACCGCCACCAGCAGGAGGTATCACTACATTATTTATCGTAAACGTACCGTTTATCACAGAACTTAGAACATCTACTCCGCCAGAAGCCACATTTGAATCTACAGTACTACCTTGAGTATAGTTGAAAGTAACATTTGCAGTACCAGCTGTTAATGCCTTAAATCTTACAACAGCAAGTGTTCCAGATCCTTGATAACGGCTATCTGAAGCCGTAACCTGTGAAAAAGTTATTTTACCAAGGGTACTATCCACACTATTTGCAAGTGTTGTTGGCATGAGAATTCCTTGAGAGATCTGGATACCAGCAATAGAAGTACTCGCATCTTGTACTTGGAGTAACGCAGGATTATAATTTAGATAAAATACATCTACACCATCTATAAAAGCATTTTGAGTGTCAATTCCTATATTTACATTAAAAAAATCATTTACAGTAACAGTTTGAGTTGCTGGAGAAACAGACAAAGTAGCCCCAAAAACTATTGAGGGTGCAGACAGTATAATTGAAGCAAGAATATATTTTATTTTCATATATTAAAAACTTTTGTTACACCTCTTCTGATACGATTGTATACATAGTCAATTATATCACGAAATGACTGTCTGTACGAAATAAAACTTGAATGAGAATCATCTCCTATTGTATAAGTATCTTGTACAGGTACAAAATAACCTTGAAGTATATTTCTTTTAGCGGGAGGAACTGGATTTGTATTTTTTTGTGGTGAAGATATTCTACGTGTAGGTGAAGTATATGATGATGAAGGAGGAGGAACAATTCTTGATGGAATAATAGTAGGTGATGGAGTGATTCTTGGTGCAGTTCCTTGTATGATATACGATCCATTTGTAACAGAAGTTAGAGTGTCAGCACCCTCCAAAGCCACATTGGAATCTGTTGTACTGTTTGGAGTAAAGCTAAATGTGACTCTAGCATTCCCACCTGCTATGGCTTTGAAGGTAACAGTTGCAAGGATACCTGAACCTATATAACTATTTCCCCCAGATGCAATCTGGGAAAATGAGATACGACCTAGGGTATTGTTTGTACTATTTAAAACTGTTGAAGGCATGAGAATTCCTGGAGAAATCTGTATACCAGCAGATGCAGTTTTTGCATCTTCTACCTGTAGTAAAGTAGGATCAAAGTTTAAATATCTCAGATCCACACCTTGAGTAAATGTTCCCTGAGTATCCAAACGGACATTTATAGTAAATGTCTCTCCAACTTTTACCGTTTGTGTTGTCGGTGAAACAGAAAATGTAGATGCTGAAACTATTGATGGAAGGATCAATATGCTAGTTATTATGAGAAATTTTTTCATTGCTATTTATGATTATATTTCACTACTATTCCCCTCTCAATAACCAGTTTCTGGATACAAATACAAAGTCATTTGCATTTACAGATCCATTTTTATCAAAATCTGCCAAAGCATCGGCTGTTCCCCATTTACTATTCATATAAGAAAAGTCTAGAGTATTAATAATCTGATCACCATTTAGATCTCCTGCAAATAGTGTTGGGAAAGTGGCGTTGAGTGTAGCGGTATTTGTCAGATCTACTGAAGTCAACAACTTTGATAGATATCCTCTCACAACTGGACGAAGTGTAACTATAGATGGAAGTCCTGCTGGTACAGTCATGGTATATTGTCCAGAAGTATTTGTAGAAATAGCTGGTGGCGTAGACAATACTGCTTTATCTGTAGAATTTAAAAACTGTATAGTAGCTGAAACATCTCTTTTTGAGCTAGGTGCACCTTCAAGAATAAAAATAATATTTCTTTGGATAGGAACTGCGGGAGTACCTGTATAAGATCCTGTACCGACAGATGCAAGTAGATCTCCTGATAGTCCAACCACATTTGTATCAGTACTTCTGCCATAAGTAAAGTCAAAAGTAATAGCAGATGTTCCTACACTTTTTACGCGAAATTTGATTCTTGCAAGTTCACCAGAAGTACCCTTGTAAGTTATAAAGGGATCATAAAATGCTGATTGAGAAAACTGCACAGTACCAAGTGTGTTGTTTACAGTGTTAAATTGATTGATCCCAAGTAGTATCCCTGGACGGATCTGAACTCCATTAATATCTAGATTGTCATCGACAACTTCCAACATATTTGCATTAAAATTTAATCGATTGATATCTACAGCATAGATATCTTGATTTCCAGAATTGACAATAATACTAACTTCAAATATAGAACCAACCGCTCCTGAATAGTTTGATGGATCGAGAGTCAGTGTCGCCGATGGTGAGACTTGAGCGAGCTGGCTACTAGGATCTATAGATCGAGCTGTGGGGTTTGAAAGCTTTTTTGAATATTTAAAATATACAATAGAAGATATAACCGAGATTGCAATAATTACTATGACAATGTTTGATATTTTGATTATTCGGTTCATAGCATTTATTGTACTATTATATCATTCTTAGAAAGAATATCATAACTTTAGTTCTTTATATATCGTATCCCTCGACCACGACCTACTCGCTTTACTTTTCCAATCAAAAGAAGCCGTTCGAGGGCTTGTCGAACAGTTCCTAGTGCAATACCTGTTGTTTTTACAATCTCACTTGGACCAGCTTCAAACTGCCCTTTAATCTCATCGATAGAAGCAATAATAGCCACAATATGAGGATCGAGTGTCTTTATTCTATGATCAAATTTTCGTTTATTATCCTTCCATAATCATTGTATTACTTTTAATTACGAAACTCGTCGCAGGCATAACTTTTCAGGGGGTTTTACGAGCGTCGGCGATTCAGCAGACGATTTAGCAAAATCGCCACTGGGCTCGTCCTGGGGGCGAGTAAACTTCAGGATTTTT
>Ga0163144_10019298_pt1 | contig 13722 bp, 13 predicted proteins | sample OliLak19BULKMAT1_FD_123175 | JGI IMG/M metagenome (GOLD analysis project Ga0163144, IMG submission 123175) | Freshwater microbial mat bacterial communities from Lake Vanda, McMurdo Dry Valleys, Antarctica - Oligotrophic Lake LV.19.BULKMAT1 | ecosystem: Environmental > Aquatic > Freshwater >... | reverse complement strand
TTTTGGCTGTAAGATTTGAGTGCATAACAATCACGCGTTTGCCAAACTGCTCAGAAAAATCTTTAGCAAGCTGTGGCGTTAGGCCAATTTCTGGCGTTAGTACCAGCACGGATTTGCCAGCTTTAATCATTGTCATGGTGCGTTCAATATAGATCCTAGTCTTGCCGCTACCGGTTTCGCCGTGCAATAGAAAATGATGGGTTTTGCTGGCTTCAATTAGCTTTAAAGCCCCCACCTGACTCGCCCTAAGCTCAGGCAAATTTAAAGCGTCAGCTTCTTTCCAAGGCTTAGCCTTGGAAAGCGGTTTACTATCTGTTATTTCGGAAGATTTTTGTGACGGCTGATTTAGTGTTTCGGCTTTTTTGGTTAATAAACTGCTTGGCAAAAATAGCTGGGTTAAGGCACCACTGCCGCTTGGATAATAGCCCTGTAACCAATCAAAGAGTTTAGGTAAAACTGGCGGTAAAATTACGCTTTCAAGCCGGCGCGTAATCGGCTTGGTAGCAAAGCTCGGCTTTTTAACCTCAGCGTGAACAAAGCCTAAAGTTTGTTTATTGCCAAACGGCACAATCACTACATCACCAAGGCTTAAACTAAGCTCGGAAGCGTAAGTTAATGGTTCCTTTTTCTGGTAGCGCGCACTGGCTACGTAAATCTCGTAAAATCCCATAGTACTGACATTATATGCGTATATTGTATTTCGTATCACTTATTACGTATGAAACAGAGGAAAAAGAGCTCCTAAATAAAGATATGATATACGAACTACGTAATACGCCATACGATTGTTTTACGCCTATGCTTGCATGCGTGAATGTTGTGGTTTATATTGCATACCTAAGGCAGGCAAGCTATACTAAGTGTTGTTTGAATAACAATGAGAGGTGAGAGATATGTTGGACGTCTTTATTACTAGCCGAGTACGCCGCAAGATCATTGTTATCTATGCTAAGTATCCAGACTTTAAAACTCATGTTCGTGGTCTTGCCAAACTTATCAAAGAAGATGCAGGCAATATCCAACGCGAGTTAAAGCGCCTAGAGAAAGTTGGATTTTTACTATCTGAAAAGCAAGCGAACACTAAGATTTATCACACCAACAAGCACTTCCCTATTTTTAAAGAACTTCAAAGCATTGTCTTAAAGGCGCAGCGCACCGCCCAAAAGAAAAACCAACTCTAAAACTAACGCAAAATGCGCATTCTGAGCGAAAACCTGCGTCAGAAAATCTCACCGTACCTTTGTACGGCTCAATTTTAGTGCTCGGCTTTCATCTCAGACTGCACTATTTTGCGTTAGTTAAAGGTGTGGGGTTGTGTAATTATCTCTGTTAGGGTAGAATAACAGGTATGATTTCAGTAACAAGAAAAGACAGCAAAGAGCCAATCGAGAACTTGCTTCGTCGCTTTGGCCGCAAAGTTCAATCGGCTGGCGTTATTATGACCGTTAAAAATGGCCAATACTTTGAAAAGCCACTTAGCAAGCGCGAACGCCGAATTAAGGCTATTATCCGCCGGGAACGAAAAGCGATTAAGGTTAAAAACCTTAAAATGGGCAAAAAGTAGTTCCGAGTCTTCAGCTTGCCAAGCGAGATAGCCTGCGTTCCTCATTTCTATCATCAAACTGCACTCAAACTTGAAACCTTTGGTCCAGCAATAGTAGAAAAAAGGCTCCGAAAGGGGCCTTTTTTGTTATCATCCTAGTATGACTTTTAAGAAATTAACTCCAGAACAGTTACGTGGACATAAGGGCAAAAGTTTTGTTGGCATTACTACAGCTTTCATTTGCTACGACGGCCAAGGTAATATCTTTTTGGCGCAACGAAGTGAGAATACCAGAGACGAACACGGCAACTGGGACGCCGGTGGCGGTGGCTTAAAATTTGGCCAAACACTCGAACAAAACCTCATCCGTGAAGTAAAAGAAGAATATAATTTTACGACCATTAGTATTCAGTTTTTGGGATATATGGATGTATTCCGCAACGCTCCTGACGGGGAACCTACGCACTGGCTGGCTATGTTTTTTACTGTTTTAGTCAACCCAGCAGAGCTTAACCTTAATGAGCCAGAGATGGTAGACGATAGTGGTTGGTTTACTTTAGATAATTTACCAACTCCGATGCACTCACAATTTGGCCCCCTTTTAAAGCTACACGGTAAAAAATTTCGTGAAATCATCTCGAAAAAGTGAAAAAATACTACTTCTCTGGTACACTTCTAGAGAATGACAATCAAATTACAGATTGAGGTAGACTTAAAAACTGCCATGTTAGGTGGTGATAAAGTGCTGACTACGACTTTGCGTGGCCTAAAAAGCGCGATTTTAAACGTGGAAATAGCCGAGAATAAGCGAGGGGAGGGGCTTAGCGAGGACGCTGTTATAGGATTACTCGGTAAAGAAGCCAAGAAACGTCAGGAAAGCGCTGATTTATTTACGCAGGGCGGCAACGTACAAAAAGCCGCTGCTGAAACTCTAGAAAAGCAAGTAATAGAAAAGTATTTGCCAGCACAAATGGATGATTTGGCGCTTAAAAACTTAGTTGAGGCCTCTATTACTGAAAGTGGAGCAACCACCATGCAGGATATGGGCAAGGTGATTGGTATTGTGAAATCTAAGGCCGGTGCGTTGGCCGACGGCGGACGGATAGCCCAAATGGTCAAAGAGAGGTTATCCGCTTGAAGCGCAAAGAGCAAAGAGTAAAGAGCAAAAAAAGACAAAGCAGTGAACTCTGCTCTCAGCCCTCTACACTAAGCTCTGGAACACCTTCAAGGATGTTCCGATGATTTTACTGATGGGCATATCTGGTTCTGGCAAAGGAACCCAAGGTGCATTATTGGCCGCGAAAAAGAACCTAAAAATCATTTCAACCGGTGAGTTACTTAGGACTTACGGCTCAGACGAGCATCACGCACGTATGTCTACGGGCATATTCTTAGCTGATGAGGAAGTTACTGACCTGTTAAACCAAGCTCTTCATGACTTGTCTAATCAGAACGGGGTAATTCTGGATGGCTATCCCCGCCGGATATCACAAGCCGACTGGTTGCTTGAACAAGCGGCTACGGGGCGTTTCAAACTCGAAAAGGTTCTTTATTTGCTAGTGTCTCGGGGTGCAGTCAAGGCTCGTTTGCTTGATAGAGGACGTAAAGACGACCATGATGTTGCAATTGAAAAACGCTTTAGTGAATATGAAAAAGGTGTGTTGCCTGTTATAGAACACCTTAAAGAAGCCGGAGTCCCCGTGATAGAAGTAAACGGTGAGCAACCAGTGGAAGACGTGCATAAAGCCATCATGGAGGCGCTTTAATAGCCGATGTATACAAAAGTTAAAACAGCCGAAGAAATCGAAAGCATGAGAATCGCCGGCAAAATGCTGGCTACAGTGTTGCGAAGCGTTAAAAAACATGCAGTTGCTGGAATGACTACTAAAGATCTTGCTGATAGGGCAGGCAGAGAAGTAAAGGCTCTGGGTGGTGTTCCATCCTTTTTGAATTATCAAGGCTTTCCGGATGTCCTTTGTGTATCAGTTAACGACGAAGTTGTGCATGGTATTCCGAATACGACCAATGTATTAGAAGACGGCGATATAGTTAGTATCGATTTTGGGGTGACATATAAAGCCATGGTGACGGATGCGGCCATAACATTTGTGATTGGCAAGCCCAAACCACGCGATCAGAAGCTTATTCAAACCACTGAGCGGGCGTTGATGGCTGGTATTGATGTGCTTAAAGCTGGCGTGCGCGTTGGCGATATCTCCAGCGCTGTTCAAAAAGTTTTGGATGCCGAAGGCTACGGTATTGTGCGCGATTTGGTGGGCCACGGCGTTGGACATGTGCTACACGAGGAGCCTAACATCCCAAATTACGGACACGCTGGCAGCGGGCCAGTGTTACAGGCAGGCATGACAATAGCTATTGAGCCTATGGCAACACTTGGTGGCTACCTTGTCAGTATGGATGATGACGGCTGGACAATCAGGACAAAAGACCATACTTTGGCCGCACATTTCGAACATACTATTCTTATTACCGACCGTGGATACGAAATTTTAACCACTTTGTAGAAATATTAAACGCTTGCTAATTTGCTTGGTCGGTCTACAATACGAAAAATATAAGGAGACATAGCATGTCAGCACTAGTAGAACAACATCGCTCAGGTCAAGCACTCATGTTGGCTGAGATAATAACTGATATGACAAATCAAGAGGGGGTTCGCGTTAATCGGGAGAACCTATTTCTTCGCCCTAATAGAGAAGGAGCTCGAAGAATCGGAACTAGGGTATTATACTTAGATCGACAAGATGCACCGACAACTCTTGAAGTTGGTCATGGGGCTGGGATAAACCCCTTCATCGGTACTATGCAAAAAACAGGGTTTCAGGCCTACTGGATTGCAGAAGCGCATCAGCCCAACAACAATGCCCCGGGACCATTTGGTACTAACTGGTTATTGTCACTTGAAGACATTGGTGACTTTGTTGGCCAAACACACTCAGCTGGTCCTATGATACCAACGCTTGTTCCAGTTAGCTCCTACGGGGGCGAGGATGTAATGGATGCAATGATGGCTCAACTCAAGCAATTCGCAACAGAAACTGCCGTAACAAGGTCTACCTCGCCTATTGGCGCATTCGCAGTGACTTTGCCACGTCTAACCGGTGGCACGGAAACAAGCTGAGCATATCTTATCAGCATCACAAAGAGCAACTCTAAAGTCTAAGAGGTTAATTTTCAAAATCACATTTTCCTCATCCGTTAGAGAACAGTTCTCTAGTAGGTCTGATAATAAAAACACCAAAAGGAGCCTCCTTATAAGGAGGCTCCTTTTGGGATTGGGGGAGGAGCCGTCGCTCGGGCGCTACTGAGCCATAGAACTAGGTTTTGCCCAGACCCGGTAGAACCATGGAGATCTGACGGCTCGTTTTTGATAGTGCTCATGCTTGTTATTGGGCAGAGATTAGCCTACAATTTTATTATCATAAATAAGGGGTAATATGAGCGTCTCACATGAAGTACTTCAAAGAAAAATAGAGAGACTCACAGGAGTAGAATCAACTAACCAAGATCCTAGGGAGGACCTAATTAGCTTTACTCTTAGCGGTGCAGCCCAGAGGTTAGTTCTAAACGGTTCGGTCTATCTGTCAGCAATTCAGGTGGGAGTAGGTGGGCATACTAGTGCGGGTAATCGACTCAACAAGGATAATCGCACATATTGGGTAACAGACAGGTCAGTAGTCCCACCCATTACTCGTTTTTTAATGTCATCATTGCTCGGGGATTTTGCGGGGACATCTGAGGGCGAGCCTGTGAATAACTATGGGAATGACACCACCGATGTACAGCAACTGCATGGTGTTCTTAGTGAAGAGGGCTTAAGGATTGTAGATGAAATGCATGGTTTAGTTGATAGATTCGATGCAGAAGTAGCCAATCTAACGGCCGCTAATTGAGCTGTAGTTTCGGCAGATACATATGCCAGTTTGCTCAGAGGTGGAGCTCAAGGATAAAGTTTATCTGGGGTTCCCGTCGAACCTGTTAGGTGGGGTACGCTTGCATCATCTCAAGAATAAGCGGTATACTTTGACCATATGCGTTCTCAAGAATTTCCGCACTTCGTCGGTATTGACATCGGTACTAGCACTGTACGCTGTGTAATTGGTATGTTTGACAGCCCCGAGGCGTCGTCACCATCTGTGATTGGCTACGGTTCGGCTCCAAACGTTGGTATGCGCAAAGGTGTAGTGTCTCATATCGATGATGTCGCTGGAGCCATTGCCCAAGCTGTTACTGAAGCCGAGCGTTTAAGTGGGACACGTATCCAGAGCGCCACCGTGAACATCGGCGGAGCGCATGTAGCTGGAGTAAATTCACGCGGAGTTATAGCTATTTCGGCAGTAGACAGAGAGATTAGCAACGATGATCGCCTAAGAGTGGAAGAAGCAGCAACAATAATTCAGCTACCGCCAAATCGTGACATCATCCAGGTGTTTGCTAAAAACTATCGGCTCGATGGGCAAGATAATATTAAAGATCCAGTCGGAATGAACGGTGTGAGGCTAGAAGTTGATACGCACATCGTAACCGCCTCTACGCCAAGTCTAAAAAGCTTAACAAGCGCGTTACAAAAGGCTGGTATTCACGTTAACCACTACACAGTTTCTAGCTTAGCGGCTGCCGAGGCTGTATTAACGCGCCAGCAAAAGGAATCCGGCACAGCTTTAATTGATATTGGCGCCGGTACTACCAGCTTGGTAGTGTTTGAAGACGGTGAAGTCCAGCATGTGGCAGTTATTCCGGTTGGCGGGATTCATTTTACTAATGACTTAGCAATTGGCTTGCGTACAGACCTTGATGTTGCCGAAGCAGCCAAACTGCAGTTTGGGAGCGTCAAGCAATCGGCCAAGGTTAATAGGCAGGTTAAGGTTAAGCACGACGGGCAGGAACATTTGTTTAACCAAGGCGACATACATATGATTTTGGAAGCTCGGATTGAAGAGCTTTTGGAATTTGTAGATAAGGAACTTAAAAAGATTCAAAAATCTCGCAAATTGCCGGGCGGAGTAGTTATTACGGGTGGCTCCAGCAAGCTGCCGGGGCTGGCCGAATTCACTCGTGATACGCTTCAACTGCCGGCTCGCATCGGGCAATTATTACAATTAGGTGGTTTGGCAGACGCGATTGAGGACGAACCGTATATCACAGCGATAGGCTTAATGTGGCTGGACATGTTGCTTGGACAAAGTTCTGGTTCGCACGTAACAGGGGTGGATATGGCAGGTAGCTTCGGAACAGCCGCTACAAATGTATTCAAGCGCTTTAGAAAAAAGCGTTAAAATAAACTGAAGTAATTTTTGTGTTGCTCCTAGGTTGGTGTTGGCAGTATACTAAACACATTGAGTAACAGGAGTGTCTAATGCCACAGGTAACCCCAGATATTGAAACGTTCGCGAGAATTTTAGTAGTTGGTGTCGGTGGAGCCGGCGGAGCCGCAATAAATCGTATGATTGAAGCTGGGGTTAGCGGCGTTGGGTTTATCGCTATAAACACTGACGCGCAGGCCTTGCATCACTCACTCGCTCCTTCAAAGATTCATATTGGCGATGACACAACTCGTGGCCTTGGCGCCGGGGCTGAACCGTTAGTTGGCAAAAAGGCAGCCGAAGAGAGCAAAGAAGAAATTTCAAACGCTATGCAGGGCGCTGACATGATTTTTATTACACTTGGCGCTGGTGGCGGTACAGGCTCTGGCGCAGGTCCAATTGTTGCTGAGCTCGCTAAAGCCACTGGTGCTTTAGTAGTTGGCTTTGCAACCAAACCTTTTGCCTTTGAAGGCATCAAACGTCGCCGCAATGCTGACATCGCTATTGAGTCACTGCGGGGCTCTGTAGACACTTTAATTACGATTCCTAATGACCGCCTACTGCAAACCATAGATCGCCACACACCACTTCTAGAAGCTTTCAAGGTGGCTGATGATGTCTTACGTCAAGGCGTGCAGGGCATTTCTGATCTTATAACTGTTAATGGCCTGATTAACCTCGACTTTGCCGACGTTAAGACTGTTATGAGCAATGCCGGCAGCGCTCTAATGGGCATTGGCCGAGCCAGCGGTGAAAACCGAGCGGTCGAAGCCGCGCAACAATCAATTGAGTCACCTCTGCTAGAAGTTTCTATCGATGGTGCCCGAGGCATCTTGTTCAACATCATCGGTGGCAACGATATGACTATGCACGAGATTAATACGGCTGCCGAAGCAATTACTGCCGCCGCTGATCCCGATGCTAACATCATCTTTGGTGCCACAATTAACCCAGATTTACAGGGTGAAATGATTATAACAGTGGTTGCTACTGGTTTTGAAGCCGCTTACTTCCAAGATCGCACCGCGATTGACGCCAGCGCTCAATCAACCGCCAGCGATGAAGTTAATCAAACCACCGAAGAACATATAAATGAGATGGATATGGATATCCAAAATTCTATTAATGAAGATATGGCCGAGGAGTTCCAAAAAGAGGCAACAGGGCCAAGTATTTGGCACATGCCTGAAGAAGAGCACGAATCAGCCGACAAAGACGAAGCAACTGATAAAAAAGATAAGAAATCTAAAGCTAAAGATAAAAAAGATGACGATTCAAAAGAACCAATTGAGCCTAGAGAAGACGCCGCCAGTAATTTCTTTACAAGCATGAATCATGAAGAAGACGATCTTGAAAAGCCTTCTTTCTTACGACGATTGAAGCGCAACAAACATAGCGATAAAGACGAAAAAGACAAATAGACTAGTCCTGAAAGAGGCTCCTTTGCGTTTTCTTTGTAGGCACGAAAAAACTCATATTAATATCGCGGCTGAGATTCCAGCAATATGTTGTCGCTTTGGTGGAGCTGAGCTGTGGAGTCAAGCCATACCCATGGACCGAGACCCCCAAGGGATTTAGTGGGGCACCAGGGCAGATTGACTCTATATAATGTTTATGCTAATATAATACATATTAAGCATTAAGCAAAACAAACATGCACGACACGTATAAAGATAACATCCTACCATTCGACGAGCCACTTCCGGATCTTGGATTCATAACCCAGCTGACAGCGGATCTTCAGGAACCTAACTCTCGTATCAAATTAGTGGGTGATCATATTAATGGAAGCTCAATCCAGATAGACGGCGCTAATTGGCCGTTGCTGCCTGGCTATTATATTTATCCCCATAGGGCTAGATATCACGATGATAACACCAGCATGAGCTGGGTAAATTCAAACACAGCAATGCGTGTTTTTATTGATCGCGGCTTTATTGTTCCAGATAGTGATTATGCAAACGCTGACATGCCAATTACTAATAAACCCGAATTCGCACATAAAAAACTGGTTCCTAGCATTGTTCACACTTATTCCAATCCAAAGATGGATTTACGAAGTCTCTCAGCCTTAAAATCAGAACTAGACAAAGTACTTAGAAGGCTTACTCCTGGCGAGACAGTAATTATTGGTTTACCACCCGAAGGTAGGGTAGTTGATATAAGAGAGGCCAATCAAGTGGTTGATGGGCTTCTGATGCAGCCTGAGTTTGAAGATCTGCGCAAGATTGCCGACGAACACCGAGCTAGAATTATGGAAAAAGCCCGCGCAAACGCTCCTAGTCCAGACGAAAAAGACAAATACAAATAGCCCAAGATTCGGGCAAAATAATGAATTAACGTTGTAGAAATGTTAATGATAATGCTTAACCACCCCTGTTAAGACGCTTACGGTTTGTGTAAATTCTACACTACATTTTGCTTGAAATGCGCTACCCATGGGGCTATTATCATATTTAGGTACACTATATATAGCCATAAGTGCTATAAAGCGTTGCACATTATAAATTAAAATAGCATGCGTTTCAGACTTGAGGCGAGTTGCTGGGCGGCGCTGGGGGACTAAGCGAAAATGTATAAAGAAGTACATTGAGTGTGTACCGTAAAGCGACAACCTGCAAATCGACCAAGAAGCTGGCTAAAGCCTAGCTTTGCTAGGTTGAGGACAGCTGGTTTGGAAAGCATGAGGAAGGAAAAGAGATGAAGTGTAGCCAATGTGCTTCCAGCGACAGCAAAGTCGTTGAATCGCGTGACGTTGCAGACGGCAAAGCCATTAGGCGTCGCCGTGAATGTATCGCCTGCGGACACCGCTTCACCACTTATGAACGTATTGAACGGCCACAGCTTATTGTTGTAAAAAACGACGGTACACGTGAGCTGTTTGATCGTGAGAAACTCCTAGCCGGCCTGTATAGGGCTTGCCAAAAAACACCAGTTACTAGCGTTGAGTTAGAGCAATTGGTGACGCGTATTGAAGACAAGCTGTATGGTTGTGGCGAGACAGATATCCCCACACTAGAGGTTGGCCAATATGCTATGGATGAACTCGCTGCGTTGAATGAGGTGGCGTATGTCCGGTTTGCAAGCGTCTACAGACGGTTTAAGGATATCGTTGGGTTTGAGCGTGAGCTCTCGGTCGTTAAGGAGTATCGCAACACGGAACTTCGCAAGGATCTGGGTACCAAACTGGCACCCGAGTAAGCTCAGGGGGCTTGCCAACATTGCGCGAGACGAGTACGATATAAAAGCCAAAGGAGAGCAAGGTTTAAATTGTTAACTAGAGACTAACAGTTTAAAGTCGCCTCCAAGACAAACAACATTAAAAATAAAAAGTTCATGAAGTTAGTAAAGTTCATGAAGTAAGAATTCCAACTACTTTGTACTTTATGAACTTTATAAACTTGTAACTAATAAAGTGAGGGTAACTATTATGGCACAAGCAACAGGGCTTGGTGTTCGTCGGTTTTTCACTAAACCAAAGACTAAGGCGTACGATGCCTTCAAATGGGTCAAGCGTGACTCAGTTATTGTAAATCCTTCTACCAAGAAGCCAGTTTTTGAACAGCTTGGGGTAGATTTTCCAGAATCTTGGTCAATGAACGCTATTAATATTGTGGCTCAGAAGTATTTTAGTGGTACTCCAGGCACTGAAAGCAGAGAATCATCGTTGCAACACCTCGTTAATCGTGTGGCTGATACCGTTACGCGCCAAGGTACTCAAGAGGGCTACTTTGAATCTGACAGCGAAGCTGAAGATTTCCGTGAAGAACTTAAATATATCTTGACCTCTCAACGTGCTGCTTTTAACAGCCCAGTTTGGTTCAACATCGGAGTTATGGAACGAGCTCAGCAGGCTAGTGCTTGCTTTATATTAGCTGTCGACGACACTATGCCATCAATTTTGAACTGGTACCGTGAAGAAGGCATGATTTTTAAGGGTGGTTCAGGCTCAGGTGTTAATGTCAGCAGCATACGCTCCAGCCAGGAACGGCTTGGCAAAAGTGCCGGCACAGCCAGCGGACCTTTGAGCTTTATGCGTGGAGCCGATGCCTCTGCAGGTGCAATTAAGAGTGGCGGCAAAACTCGCCGGGCCGCTAAAATGGTCATCTTAAACTCAAGCCATCCTGATATCGAAGAGTTTATCTGGTGCAAAGCAAAAGAGGAGCGCAAAGCTTGGGTTCTCAAGAACAATGGCTTTGATATGGACTTGGATGGCAAGGACTCTTTCTCTGTCCAATATCAAAACGCCAACAACTCTGTGCGTGTAGATGACGAATTTATGCGTGCTGTAGAAAACGACGAAGACTACAACCTGCTTGCCGTTACCGACGGGCGAGTCATACAGACTATTAAAGCTCGTGTTCTATGGCGCCAAATCGCCGAAGCCGCATGGGAATGTGCCGACCCAGGGATGCAGTTCGATACTACGGTTAACAAATGGCACACCACGCCAAATGCTGGTCGTATCAATGGTTCAAATCCATGCAGCGAGTATATGCACCTCGATAACTCGGCCTGCAACTTAGCCAGTATTAACTTGCTGCATTTCTTAAACGACGACTTTAGTTTCGATATCGAAGCCTTCAAACACAGCGTTGAGGTTATATTTACGGCTCAGGAAATCCTAGTTGGTTATTCTGAATATCCAACCGAAAAAATCACCAAGAACGCCAAGGCTTTCCGTCAACTTGGTCTTGGTTACGCTAATTTGGGTGCGCTTCTGATGGCTATGGGACTACCATACGACAGTGACGAGGGCAGGGCAATCGCCGCTTCAATTACTGCGCTCATGACCGGCCAAGCATATGCTACCAGCGCTCGATTAGCTCGCCAAGTTGGGCCGTTTGCTGGCTTTCATAAAGACCGCGAAGCAATGCTAAACGTGCTAAAAATGCACCGCAAAGAAGTTTCTAAAATTGACGCCAGCCTTGTAGCTGAAGAGCTACTAAGCGCTGCCGCTAGCTCATGGGACAATGCTGTCGAGCTGGGCGAACTTTACGGTATCCGTAATGCTCAGGCCTCGGTGCTTGCCCCAACCGGTACCATCGGCTTCATGATGGACTGTGACACTACAGGTATCGAGCCAGATCTTGGCCTTGTTAAATTCAAGAAGCTTGTCGGCGGTGGCACCATGACTATTGTTAACCAGACGGTTCCTCGTGCTTTGACGGCACTTGGTTACAATAAGAAGCAAGTCACCGAAATTGTTAAATATATAGACGAAGAAAAGACTATTTTAGGCGCACCCCATCTTAAGAAGGAGCACGAACCAGTCTTTGCCTGTTCAATGGGCGATAACGCCATTCATTATTCCGGTCACGTTAAGATGATGTCCGCTGTTCAGCCGTTCTTATCTGGCGCAATCAGCAAGACTGTCAACATGCCAGAGGAAGTCACGGTTGAAGAAATCGAGCAACTTCACATGGATTCATGGAAGATGGGTCTCAAAGCTGTTGCCATCTACCGTGATAACTGCAAAGTAGGCCAGCCATTAGCGATGCTCAAAAAAGGCGGCAACGCAAATAACGAAGCACCAACTACTACGGCCGTAGAGACAATAAACGACAAGATTATGGTCAAAGGTGTTGTAAGGCGTGAACTGCCACAAATCCGCACCGCCAAAACCTTCTCGTTCAGAGTTGCCGGCACCAAAGTTTATCTGACAGTTGGCGAATTCGAAGATGGCACCGCCGGTGAACTGTTCATCAAGATTGCTAAGCAGGGCTCAACCCTAGCTGGCGTGATGGACTCGCTTGGTATTGCTGTTAGCTACGGGTTGCAATACGGCGTACCTCTAAAGAGTTATGTGCATGGTTTGACCAATATGAGCTTTGCTCCTGCCGGCATAACTAACGATCCAGAAATCCGCACTGCCAGCTCAATTGTCGACTACGTATTTAAGCGTTTAGCGCTGACTTACCTAAGTTTTGACGATCGTTTGGAGCTAGGACTGGCTGACATCAATGATATGCCTGACGAGCAAACCAGCCTGCTGACTGATCCGGTTGAAGCAATGGTGATAGATGCTAAGGTGGAGCCAGCTCCACAAGTTAGCATGCCCGTGGCCGAAGAAGTAACAGAGGTTAAGCTTAGCAAAAAGGCCGATCATAAAGATGACGCAGCACCAATGTGTTACAGCTGTGGCAATCAGACGCAAAAAGCAGGCAGCTGCTATGTCTGCACCAGTTGCGGCTCGACCACCGGGTGTAGCTAAAAAACATTAAAAGAAAAAGGGCCGAAAGGCTCCTTTTTATGTACTTTGTATAGGTAAAGTACCAAACCTGCAAACTTTTGGCGTCAAAAGTTTGACCAAACCGCTGGGCGCACTTGGCTCGTGGTCAGCTTCTAGTCAAGAGATACAACAGCCAAGCACGACTCCCTCTGGTCGGCCCATGAAGTTTAATATCTGAGTTCATGGGCTAAGTGCTTGGCAAGATATTGTATCCTTGACAAAACTGAGCCATAGAGCCAAGTGGGGCCCAGGCCCGTTAGACCATGGGGGCCTTACGGCTCGTTTTTGATTAGGCTCATGCTTGTTTTATTATAATCTATGAAGTTAAATGCGAGCCATGGCAGATACAACGACACCAGACGGCATATGGGGAGACCTTTTACGTGAACGGCATGAGATAGAGACTCATACTACGCCACGAGAGCTAGCATTAAAAGTAGATAGGTTGGAGAACCTAGATAGTTTGATTGAAAAAGGTTCCTTTATCGGTTCGCTTTGGGCCTATGGTTTAGATGAAGGACAGAGACTTACTGATGCTAGGGTCCTATGGATCCCTACTGCTTGGCATGTAGATAGTGGCCGAGGGTCTTTACTGATCCAGGAATGGTCTGCTGTTAATCCTG
>Ga0163144_10019297_pt1 | contig 13723 bp, 2 predicted proteins | sample OliLak19BULKMAT1_FD_123175 | JGI IMG/M metagenome (GOLD analysis project Ga0163144, IMG submission 123175) | Freshwater microbial mat bacterial communities from Lake Vanda, McMurdo Dry Valleys, Antarctica - Oligotrophic Lake LV.19.BULKMAT1 | ecosystem: Environmental > Aquatic > Freshwater > Lake... | reverse complement strand
GGACCTTCGAGTGCAATGATTGCATCAAGAATATTGATCTGTGCTGGCTGGCGGGCCAGCCGATGGCCGCCCTGTGGACCACGGATGCTCTCGATCAGGCCTGCCCGACGCAAGAGGATCAGGATCTGATTGAGGTAGTTTTCATCGATCCCCTGACGAACATGGATTTCGTGGCTCTGAATCGGGCCTTCACCATAGCGCTGCGCCAGATCAAACAACGCTCGTAGCCCGTACTCGCCCTTACTTGAGATCCGCATCGGCCATTCCAATTGCTAAGTAATCTAGTCAACTAAGCGAACATCATACCATTGTGCTGCGAACCCGTCAACTATGATAACCACTAATACTCAGCTTATGCAAAGTCTTTGGGGGATGAGCCTCAAGCCCATATGCATCTGGTTTACCACGCTCAACCACCCGCATCCCCCAGCCCCTTCTCCCATGGCCAGGGAGAAGGGGAGCAACGCACCTATTGAGCGCCGTTCGCGCCCCTCTCCACTTGTGGGAGAGGGGTTGGGGTGAGGGGGATCTGCGGCACGAGTCTGAAGAAATCCGTAACCTGATGCAGATAAGCCTCAAGCCCACTGCAAAGGGACTTTGCGGTAAGTAATGGATTCATCAGACTCTTGCTTGCCAAAGCAGCGCCACAACGCTACAATCCATATGTAGGCTAAAATCACCCATTTGCCAAAATTGTACTTATCATCTCCATCTGGAGTGAGCGCATGAGCCGAGCCACAGAAACTCTACCAGCAATCATCAAAATCCGGGCTACACGTCCCTGGCCCGAGCGCATACAGATCCTTACCCGCAGCCTTGCACCGGTGCTTCTGGTGGCGATCCTGGTTCTGGCCGCAACCTTCCGCCTGACGGGCGTGAACTGGGATTCGAATAAGCATCTGCATCCCGATGAGCGATTTCTGACTTCGGTTGCCAACGATATTAAATGGCCAACCAACCTCGATACCTATTTCGATCCGAAAGCCTCATCGCTGAGCCCCTACTCGCTCCCCAACATGGGGTTGTATGTCTATGGAACCCTGCCGCTGTGGCTCGTCAAGGGCGTTGCCATTCTTCTGAATGCCAATACCTATGACGAAATCGCCATCGTTGGGCGGATCATATCGGCCTTGTTCGATATTGCCTCAATTGGCGTGCTATACCTGATTGGGCGGCGGCTGTATGGCCGGGTCGTGGCACTGCTCGGTGCAACACTGCTGAGCCTGAGTGTGCTGAACATTCAGCAATCGCACTTTTTCACTGTCGATACCTATGCCAATCTGTTTGTTGTGCTGGTGATGCTGCTCGCGCTACGGATCTGTGAGCGCGGGCGCTGGACCGATTATGCGCTGATTGGGCTGACGCTTGGCGCTGGCATGGCGACAAAACTCAGTGTTGCCACCCTGATTGTGCCGATCCTGCTGGCGGCTGGCTGGGATTTCGTTCGACAGTTGCGTACACGCGAACGCCCGGTTGCGAGCCTGCTTGAGCGCAGCCTGGTGCGTATGCTGCTGTTTGCAGTGCTGACACTACTCACCTTTCGGATTCTGCAACCAATTGCATTCCAAGGCCCTGAATTCTGGAATTTTAGCCTGAATAAATCCTGGCTGGATAATATTGATGAGCAGAGCAAGATCCTCAGTGGCGATGCGGATGCTCCACCCTGGGTTCAATGGACCAATCGCCCGGCGCTGATCTTTCCACTCGAAAATATGCTGCTGTGGGGTATGGGCCTGCCATTGGGCCTGGTTGCCTGGGCGGGATGGGCACTGGCTGCCTATGAACTTGTGCGCAAACAGCGCTGGTTGCACCTGCTGCCATTGGCCTATGTTGGTGTCACATTCCTGTATCATGGGACGCTGTTTGTTAAGTTCATGCGCTACTTCCTACCGATCTACCCGTTCCTGGCGCTGTTCGCAGCCTACCTGCTGATCCGCTGGTATCGCTGGATCACTGCCCGATTACGCTCCCAGAATGAGGATCGTTCAGCCGCTCAACGTTCCCGCGCTCGGCTGGTGGCACTTGCACCTGCGGCAATTGTGGTATTGGGGACATTTCTGTGGGCGGTTGCATTCACATCGATCTACACACGGCCCCATTCGCGTGTCGCCGCATCCTTCTGGATGTACGATCACCTGAAACCTGGATCGGTGGTGGCAAACGAACACTGGGACGATTGGCTACCACTGGCGATTGGTGGCACCGATATGTATGCACAGAAGACGATTACTGGTGTCGAGATTCCCAATTTTGATGATGATAACCCAGAAAAGCTTGATCGGATCGTCGGTATCCTCACCAAAGCCGATTATCTGGTGTTATCGAGCAATCGGCTGTATGATTCGATCCCGCGCCTGCCAATGCGCTACCCGATGACGGTTCGGTATTACGAATTGTTGTTTGAGGGCCAACTGGGCTTCAAAAAAGTTGCCGAATTTAGCTCATACCCACAGATCCTTGGATTGAACTTCCCCGATCAGAGTTCGGAGGAGGCCTTCACGGTCTATGATCATCCACGCGTCCAGATCTTCCAAAAACAATCCGAGTTCAACCCGCAGCAGGTACGTACATTGCTGAGTAATGGCGTAGATTGGGATTCGGTGGCGCGGCTGTTGCCAAAGCAGGCCACCAAAGCACCAGATCTATTCCAGTTTACGAATGTCGAACGATTGCGCTATAGCGATACCGCTGCACACCTTGGCCCGGCACCATGGGCTGGCTTCGCAAATGCCTTTCCACTAGTGTTCTGGGCGCTCTCACTTCTGCTGATCTGGATGGCGGCCCTGCCATTGAGCCTGGTAGCGTTTGGGCAACTACGTGATCGCGGGTATCCCTTTGCCCGCACAATCGGGTTGCTGCTCACAGCCTGGTTGAGTTGGTTGGTGAGTAGTGCCAAAATCGCCCCATTCACATGGTGGTTGGCGCTGCTTGTGTTGATCGGTGTTGCTATCGTCTCCTGGGCGATTGGTTATGCTCGGCGTGCGGAACTTCTGCTATTCTGGCGCGAGCAGCGCAGAACGATTATGACCCAGGAAATGCTGTTCTGGGGTTGCTTTTTCGCCTTTGTGCTTGTTCGTGCGCTCAACCCGGATCTCTGGCATCCCGGATTGGGTGGTGAGAAGCCAATGGACACGGCCTACCTGAATGCGGTGGCAAATACGCCATTCTTCCCATCCTATGATCCCTGGTATGCTGGCGGCTATATCAACTATTACTATTTCGGGTTTGTTCTGGTGGCAACCAGCATTCACCTGAGTGGTGTCGATGTCACAACCGCCTATAATTTGGCAGTGCCAACCTTATTCGCGCTGACGGCCACTGGCGCGTGTAGTGTTGCAGCCAACCTTGCCCATATGTCAACCAGCATTGCACCGCGTAACTGGCTGACGCGGGCGCTCAGTGGCCCACGGGGCTGGTTGGCGGCGGGCTTGCTTGGCGCACTATTTGTTGTTGGAATGGGCAATCTTGGCCAGGTGCAACTGCTGTGGGATGGCCTGCAGGAGATGAGCACGATCAAGGGCGATGTTCCATCTGATCCAGCACAGGTTCCACCCCAAACGCAGGATGTTGGCAATCGGGCGCGTGAGGTATTTATGCCACTGCCACGCGCCGCCGATGGGCTCATCCAGCTATTGTTCTATGATAAGAAATTCAACTTCCGGCAGGAATGGTGGTACTGGAACGCAACGCGCGTCTACCCAGCTGCCAAGGACGAGGCCGGAGCCATTACCGAGTTCCCGCTGTTCACCTTCCTGTTCGCCGACCTGCACGCCCATATGATGTCCTTGCCGCTGAGTCTGTTGGCACTCGGGTTGTGTGTGCAACTGCTGCTCAGTACGAGTGCGCGGCGGCCTACCCTCACCCCCTTACCCCTTCTCCCAGAACGGGCGAGGGGGGATGATCCTATTGAGCATGATGCACGCCCCTCCGCACCTGTGGGGGAGGGGTTGGAGAGGGGGGGTATCATTGCTCCGTCAAGTGAGCAACCGGAGTCAGGAGTCAGGAGTCAGGAGTCAGAACAGCTGCTGCTTTCTACAGAAATCATCGCGCCATCAAGCGCGGCAACGCTTGACTTTACCCCCGGCTCCTCTCCGGTGCGGAACGTGGTGCCCGCAGGATGGGGGGTTACACTTCTTGCATCTCTCAAAGACTGGCTGCAGCGCTGGCCCGAATTTCTGACGCTTGGCCTGACGGCATTGACAATCGGGGCGTTGTGGCCAACCAATACCTGGGATTTCCCGACCTATGTGCTGCTGGTTGGCCTGGCGCTGGCATTAGCGGCCTATACCCGTAACAATGGCCGGATCGATGCGGACACACTGCTGGCTGCTAGTTGGCGTTGGGGCTTGATCCTGGTTCTGGGCTTCCTATTCTTCAAACCATTCCATGATCATAGTGCGAGCGCCTATTTCGGAGCGGAACAGTGGAAAGGCTCGCGAACGCCACTATGGGCCTATCTGATTGTGCATGGGTTCTTCCTGTTTGTGCTGAGTAGCTACCTGATCCACGAACTCACCCGCAGGCGTGGCCTGGGCAGCCCTGCCCGTCTGCTTGGCATTGCCCTACGCCACCGCCGCCCACAACGGCTACAACGCCTGTATGGGCGCTTGGTGCATGCGCAACCATTGCACGAACTGTTTGTTGTATTGGCTCCAGCATTCTCGTTCGGCTTGCTATTCCTGATTGCGATTGGGCATTTCCCGGAAGCTGTTGCCCTGCTGCTGACCGCACTAGCCCTGCTGGTCTTCTGTAGCCCGCAGCCACACCCACAGCGCCAGTTTATCAGTGGCTTGATTGCAGTTGGTGCATTATTGACGGCGATTGTCGAGGTGGTGGTGCTGAAGGGCGATATCAGCCGGATGAATACGGTGTTCAAGTTCTATCTGCAGGTGTGGGTGATGTGGAGTGTTGCCGCTGCTGCGGCCATGCCAGCGCTGGCCGAACGTTTGGGCAAACCCGCGGCTTCGGTAGTTATGAAACGGCCAATTGCGCTGCTTGCAGGGCGTTGGTGGCGCGTCTTTGCGCTATTATTGGCTGGCTGTCTGCTGTATCCAATCACTGCCATTCCCAATCGGATCAAGGATCGTTTTGATGGAGTGACGGCTGTGACGCTGGATGGAACGGCCTATATGCGAACGGCATCCTACACCGATCAGAACCAGCCGATTGTGCTCGAATATGATCGCGAAGCGATCAACTGGATACACGCCAATATTTCCGGGTTGCCGACAATTGTGGAAGCCAATACGCCGCTCTATCGCTGGGGTTCACGGGTGGCGATCTATACCGGGTTGCCAACCGTTATTGGCTGGGATTGGCACCAGAAGCAGCAGCGATCCGTATTACCGGGCGAATATATTGATCGGCGGATCGAGGATGTCAAAGCGATCTATAGCGACCCGAACCCGGATGTCGCCCGCCGATTGTTACGGCGCTATAATGTCGAATATATCTATGTTGGCAAGAATGAGCGCATCTATTATGCTGGTGATGGGATCAACAAATTCGAGCAACTTAATGGTCAGTTCTGGGATAAAGTCTATGAGAACCCGGATGTGCAGATCTACCGGGTACGCCCGAGTTTGTGAGAAGCGAGCCCTCAGCTTTCAGCTTTCAGCCTTCCGGAGCAACGGGTAGAGCCGCTCTGCTGGAGCGTCTAGTTTCGCGGGTCCAGGGCGTAGCGCCTGGCCGTTCGGAGGGTGCGGGAACCGGAACAGTTCCTGCAAAAAAAGATCCTCCAAGAGCTACTATTCTGTCGACATAAGATAGCTATCTAGGTACTTCATGATCACACATCGCGAAGTCACGAGCGCCAGGGCCGCGCCTGTGCAACGTGCGCGTATGCCGCTCTGGCAAACCTGGCTTGCGCTTGTTGGTATTCTGCTGATTGCAGCCCAATTTCGTACCCTCAGTTTGTACTCATGGGATGGAAGTTCGAATCTTCATCCCGATGAGCGCTTCATTGTGTATACCGTGTATGTGCTGCAGGTTCCGCATAGTATTGCGGATTATTTCCGCAGTGGATGCGCGGTAAATGGGCAGGTTGCGGATCCATCACGCAAGGTGGATCTGGCTGGTCGCCCGCTGCCGCCCGATCAGTATGAACCAAGCCTAACGAGTGGCTGCAATACGCTGAACCCCCGCAACTATGGATGGGCACATTTCTTCGCCTATGGCACCCTGCCGACATCGCTCACCCGCCTGGTCGCTGAACTACGCAATAACTGGCAGAACCCTGGTAGCCAGGAGATGATCTCGCCAATAGCGATCCGTGATGCTGGTAGGAGCCTTTCGGCATTCTTCGATCTGTGGAGTGTGCTGGTTGTCTTTCTGATCGGGCGGCGATTGTATGGCGAGCGCACTGGATTGCTGGCGGCTGGTTTCTATGGCCTGGCCGTCCTACCCATTCAACTTGCTCACTTTTTCACGGTTGATGCGGCAACTGGATTCTTCCTGCTCTTTTCGGTCTATTGGTCGGTACGGGCCTCCCAACGCGGCGGCATCGGCACATTCATCATGCTCGGGCTGAGTATTGGTGCCGCCATGGCCTGCCGGATCACGATGGCGACGCTCGGCCTGCTGGCGATGATTGCGGTTGCACAGCGGGTGTGGGGCCACAGGCTAGAACGACGCACCGATGCTGAATATGTATCCAATCGCATAACGTTCATCCGTGGGGCGCTGCTGCTGATAGTGGCCGGGCTAATGACATTCCTGAGCGCCCGGATTCTTGGGCCGGATCTGTTTATTGGCACATCATTCTTTGATATTCGCCCCGAACCACGCTTCATCGAGAGCATCACCAGTGTCAGCGGCTATGTGAGTGGCAAGATCGATGCGCCATTCAGCCAGCAGTGGGCGGATCGAACGCCATTTCTGTTCCCGATTGGTAATATGATCATCTGGGGCTTGGGCATCCCACTTGGCATTGCTGCCTGGCTCGCATGGGCTGTTGCGCTGTGGCAGATTGTTCGGCGGCGCATCCTCAAACACCTTCTGCCAGTATTCTGGATCGGCTTCTATTTTGCCTGGCAGGGCGGCCAATTCGGCATGACCATGCGCTACTATGTTTCGCTGTATGGCCTGTTCGCGCTCCTGGCCGCTTGGGGCTTGGTGGCGTTATGGGATTGGCAGCGCAATACGGCAGCACAACAACAGAATGACACAGCACAGGCTCATTCAGGCATACTCCAGCGTATGGCAAGCATTTCCCGTATGCTCGCGCCATTGCCGACAATTCTTGTGGTGGTTGGAACGTTTCTGTGGGCGATTGCTTTTAGTGCGATCTATACCAGGCCGCATTCGCGGATCGAAGCCTCGAACTGGATCTATGCCAATATTCCTGATGGATCGACAATCACATCCGAGGTGTGGGACGATGCACTGCCGCTTGCGGTGAATGGGCACGATCCATATATATACACAATTATTCAGACATCACCATATCAAGAGGACGATGAGATTAAGTATACCGGCTATATTGCCGCCGATGGCAAGCAGGTGCCTGGCCTGTTCGAGCAACTCGATCAGGCCGATTATATCATCCTGAGTAGTAATCGGGTGTATGGCTCGGCGACGCGCCTACCAATGCGCTACCCGGCCATCACACGCTACTACCACTATCTGTTCAATGGCGAACTGGGCTTCCAACAGGTTGCCGATATTCATTCCTACCCGACGCTGTTTGGCTTACAGATTCCCGATCAGAGTGCCGAAGAAGCCTTCAGTGTCTATGATCATCCACGGGTGCTGATCTTCAAGAAGACTTCTGCCTATACCCGCCAGCATGCCGAACAGCTGATCACCGATGGAATCGCCTGGGGTGAAATCTATAAGCTGCCGACAGTCAAGATTCGCCAGGTGCCAACGGCCCTGCGCCTGACTGATACCCAATGGCCTGCGTATCGGGTGGCGGGAACCTGGGTGCAGTTGTTCAATCCCCAGAATATTACGAGCAGGGCGCCCTGGCTGTTCTGGCTGCTAATCCTCGAATTGCTTGGCCTGGCTGCCTTCGCATTGCTGTTTCGCCCATTGGCCCGCCTGCCAGATCGCGGCTATGCGCTGGCAAAAACGCTTGGTCTGTTGCTGGTTGCGTATGGTGCATGGCTGCTCGGTAGTTTCCATCTGGCTGCCTTCACGCCAACAACCGTCTGGCTGTGTGCGCTGCCGTTTCTAGTGTTTGGTATTGTGGCAGCCTGGGTTCAGCGCCAGGAATTGGCAGCCTTTGCACGGCAGCGCCGCCTGGCATTGCTCACGGCTGAGGGGCTGTTTCTGCTGGCCTTCTTCGGGTTCCTGCTGATTCGCACGCTCAATCCCGATCTCTGGCACCCGGCGCGTGGTGGCGAAAAGCCAATGGATCTGGCATTCCTGACGGCTGTGCTGAAAAGTGCCGCGTTCCCGCCCTATGATCCATGGTTTGCTGGTGGTTATATCAACTATTACTATTTTGGATTTGTGCTGGTTGGCACACTCATCCACCTGACCGGCATTGTCCCAGAGATTGGTTATAACCTAGCCATCCCGACATTATTCGGATTGACGGCGCTGGGAGCCTGGGGTGTGGCCTACAATCTGGTTGCGCCGAAAACTCTTCCCCCCCTCCCCAACCTCTCCCCCACAGATGAGGAGGAGCGCACAGGGGTCTTTACGGAGCAGTCCCCCCTCGCCCCAGCGTGGGCGAGGGGGTTAGGGGGCGCGGGGAAGCGCAGTACTACCCGCCGCCGTCTCGAACGCCGCGCAAGCATCACCGGTGTCCTGGCGGCCCTGTTTGTCGCTGTTGCGGGCAATCTGGCGCAGGCCTACTGGCTATTGCCAGGAACCGCCAATCCTGCGCAACCAATGCTGGCCAATATTCCACGACTGTTCCTCAGCTATGCCACGCAGCAATCGACCCTCAACCGGCCTGAATGGGCCTACTGGGATGCGACACGTACCGTTGGCTATGCGCTTGGCGATCAACTGATCAACGAATTTCCCTTCTTCACATTCCTGTATGGTGATCTGCACGCCCATATGATCGCGCTACCAATTGGGATCGCTGTTCTTGGGTTGCTGGTGAGCCTTGTCCGCAGCCCTGGAAGTCGATTACATACAGTTCCGCAAATGCCTGGCTTTCGGCGTGTATGGGCAGCATTGCGGCCCGATCTTGGCCCGCTTGTGTTGTTGGCGCTGATGACTGGTACATTGCGGGCGACAAATACCTGGGATTACCCTGGCTCTATTGGCATCAGTTTGCTGACGTTTGTGCTGATCGGCTGGTCGCAGGTGCGCCGCTCGGATGATTGGCCGATTGAACTGATCGGCCTTGCTGTTCGGGCAGGGCTGCTGCTTGGGCTTGGGACGCTGCTGTTTCAGCCCTTCCTGAAGAGCTTCGCAACCGATTATGCTGGCTTTTCGATCTGGTTTGGTACCCGAACACCAACTGCGGAATACCTCAAGATCAACGGGGTCTGGTTGTTTGCGTTGATCAGTGGCGGCACGCTACTCTACCGGCGATCAGGGCGCATGGGTCGCATTCCATTGCTGGCGATTGTGCTGGCAGCCAGCGGGTTGATTATCCTCACCGCAGTGTTGGGGATGTCGGCGCTGCTGGCGATTGGGTTATTGCTGTGTGGTGCGCTGGTGTTGCTGTTCGATCTGGCCATGCGGCAACACTTCTATGAAGATACTGCACCGCTCGAAGTCGGGCCGATCTCGCTGCTACTGGCGTTATGGGGCCTGTGCGCGCTAGGGCTGACGCTCATTCCCGAGGTGCTGGTTGCCAAGGGCGATATTGGCCGCATGAACACTGTCTTCAAGCTCGGGCTACAGAGCTGGACGCTACTGGCCATTCTTTCGGCGGTTGCCCTTTCGTGGACATGGCAGCACTTTATTCGTGGTGTATGGACGTGGATCTGGCGTGGGGCTGCGGTTCTGCTTGGAACCGCCATGTTGGTCTACCCGATCATGGCAACACCAGCACGCGTCGCTGATCGGATTAACCCGGCCATTGGCACGACACTCGATGGCATGGCCTATATGCCATCCGGCAGTTGGGCCGAGAACAAACAGCGCTTCAGTTTCGCCGAAGATGCCGCCGCGATCACCTGGATGCGGGCCAATATTCAGGGCACGCCAATCATTCTGGAAGGCCAGAGCGATCAGTATGGCTGGGCTGGGCGTATCTCCACATATACTGGCCTACCGACCCTGCTTGGCTGGACGTGGCATGTCACCCAGCAACGCAGCGTGGCTTCCGTCGAGCCTGTGCTCCAGAACCGCCAACTCGCCATTCAGCAGATCTATGCTGGCAATGCTCCAACCGAGACATTGCAATTGCTTCAGAACTATGGCATCGAATATGTCTATGTTGGCCTGCTTGAACGGGCGCGCTATGGAAGCGACATGCCTGCGCTTATGGCGCTGGCCCGCAATGGCACGCTCAAAACCATCTACCAGCAAGGCCAGACGCGCATCTATCAGGTGCCAACCAATGGCCAGCCACCAGGGGTGCTCACAACCTCACTGCCAACGATTCCGGCAAATGGGCCTTCTCCAACAGATGCAAGCCTGAGCGATGCGCGGGTTGGCAGCCTGCCAGAAAGTGACCCATACCCGCAGCTTGGCCGTGGTGGGATGGGCGAGCAGTTCCTGGCAATCGGACTCTGGCTTGGTGCATGGGTTGTTATTCAGTTGCTTGGCATGCCATTGGCTGCGATCATCTTTGGGCAGCTTGGAACGAATAAACAGCATGGTAAACAGGGTCGGCCTGGATGGACGGACGGCGGGTATACCTGGGCGCGCATCATCGGCCTGATTATGCTTGGGTATGCCACCTGGCTACCGGTGAGTGCTGGATTCTGGCGCTATGATCGCGCCGGGCTTCTGGCAGGATTTGGGCTGCTTATTGGGATGAATCTGCTAGTGCTTGTTCAGATGAGGGGTGGCGTCCAGGTTCTGTTCAGGCATTTCTGGCAGTATCGCAGGCAGATCCTGCAAACAGAAGCATTGGCATTGATTGCGTTTCTGGTGTTGCTGGGGTTACGGGCCTACAACCCAGATCTGTGGCATCCCTATTGGGGTGGCGAGAAGCCATTTGAGTTTGGGTTGCTGAATGCAGTGTTGCGCAGCCCAAGCATGCCACCCTATAGCCCGTTCTTTAGCGATGGCACGGTCAACTACTACTACTATGGTTTCTTCCTGGTTTCAATGGCGGTTAAGGCCACCGGCATTGCGCCATCGGTCGCATTCAACCTGATTGTGCCAACACTGTTTGGCCTGTTTGTTTCGGGGGTGTTTGCGCTTGCTGCGCGGATTTCCGGCCAGGCGCGGATCGGGCTTGCGGCAGTTGGCCTGGTTGCGTTGCTTGGCAATCTGGCATCTGCCTTCCAGGTTGGCTGGTCATCTGGTCTTGGGCCAGTGTTGCGGGCATTGGCTGGCGGAATTGGCGGCTTTGGCCAGCGGCTCGATTCCTGGTTCGTTGGGCCAAGCCGGGTCATTCCAAACACAATCAATGAATTTCCGTTATGGGGCTTCCTGTTCGCCGATCTGCACCCGCATCTGATTGCGCTGCCACTCACACTCTTGATGATTGGATTAGCCTATCGGCTGTTTGATGTTCAGCATCGAACCGAATCCAGGAGTTATCCGCAGATTGCGCAGATTTCCCAATATGGCAGCTATGGGCTTGCGGCGCTAACGCTTGGTGCATTGGCGATCACCAATTCGTGGGATGTTCCAACCTATACCCTGCTATTTGGCGGTGCCCTGGCGGCGCGTGCCTGGCGCAGCCATCGTTCAATTGCTCGGCGGCTGGCTGGCGTATTGGGTGGGTTGCTGCTTGCAGGGCTGATGGCAGGGCTTGGTGCGCTGCTGTATAGCCCATTCTTCCAGAACTTCAAGGCACCAGTTGGTGGGATTGGGCTTGTCACCACCCCAACACTATTGCGTGATTACCTGCTCGTGTATGGATTACCGCTTGCGCTAGTTGTTCCGGCACTCTTGGGCGCGGCCTGGCGTCTGTTGGCCGTCCGCCGTTCCATCTCCACAGCTGCATCGCCTGTTGCACTACGCCTGGTTGCGCGGCCATTCGGGCCAGAACTGATGCCACGGGCGCTTGTCTTGTTGCTGGCCGTTGTTGTTGCTGCTGCGGTTGCTGCTGCGATTGCTGGGCCGTTGCTGCTGACACTTGGTAGTGTGTTGCGCTTTGAACCGCCAGCCTGGCTGACAAGCCCGCCCGCACTACTTGGCACACGGGTCTGGCTGGCGGCGCTACTATTGATCGCAATGATTGTGCTGCTGGATCGGCGGATCGGGGCGCGCACATGGTTTGGTGCCTGGGTGGCATCTGTCGGGTTGGCCGTTTCGTTTGGGTTTGAACTGATCTATATTCGTGATCATCTGGCTGGTGGCGATTGGTATCGCATGAATACGGTGTTCAAATTTGGCCTACAAGCCTGGGTGTTGCTTGGGCTGGCCGCTGCATTGGCATTGCCAACGATTGCACGGGCACTGAGGCGAGCCGGGTTACTGGCCGAGGCACTGGCCTGGCCGAGCATTCTGATGCTGGTATTGATGGCGCTGGTCTTCCCGTTTGCTGGTGTTGCCAGCCGAACTGCCTATCGCTTTGCCACATCGCCGGTGCCGACGCTCGATGGGCTGGCGTTTTTGGATTCGGCCAGCTACACGATCTTCCCAGCGTATCTTGGTCTGCCAGATGGCAGTTTCGCACCAACGCCAATCGAACTACGCTATGATGCCGATGCGATTCGCTGGCTGAATGGGCATATCACTGGCACACCAGTTGTGCTGCAATCAAGTGCCGAGTTCTATCGATTATATGGCGTACGAATCGCCGCAAACACCGGTCTTCCAACCGTTGTGAGCCCGCTGCACGAGGCCGAACAGCGCGATCCAACACAGGTGTATGCGCGCGATAGCGATGTGCAACGCTTCTATCGCAGTGCCGATCAGAATGAAATCGTGAATATTCTGGCCCGCTATCATATTGGCTATGTGTATATTGGCCCGGTCGAACGGCTGATCTATGGTGAGACAGGCGCGGCAACATTGGCAGCCATGGCCCGTTCACCAGCGCCGCTGCTCAGGGTGGCGTATCGCAACCAGCAGGTAGTTATCTATCAGGTTCAGCCGAGCGCCTACCAGATCGCACATGCCATCGAACCAGCCACAGCGCCAGTACAGGTTGGCGATGAGCAGGGATTACGGGCGCTTGAGCAGCGGGTGGCTGCCGAACCAGGCAATCTCGATCTTGCGTGGCAGTTGGCGCTGCGCTATGCTGAACGTGGGCGCTATAGCGATGCAGCAAACGCAATCAAGCCACAGGCCCAGCAGCGGCCCATGGATGTTGGCGTGCAACAGTTCTATGGCGATATGCTTAATCGGGCTGGGCAGATCGATGCCGCCGAGGCCGCCTATCGTCAGGCCGTTCTGGCAGAACCATCGGCAGCGAACTATACCAAACTCGGCTCGGAACTGGTTGTGTGGGGCCGCCTGGATGCCGCCGAAGAAGCGCTGGCCCAGGCGATCAGTAGCGACCCGACGCTGGCCGATCCGCAGTTTTATCTGGGGCAGATCGCCGAGGAGCGCGGCCAGAATGAGCGGGCGGTTCTCTACTATCGCCGTTGTATTGAACTATCCAGCCCCACCGATGCGCTATATGAGGATGCCGAGGCGGCATTGCGGCGGTTGGGCATACCCTGAATCCGCAGGCTGAAGCCTGCGG
>Ga0163144_10019296_pt1 | contig 13724 bp, 9 predicted proteins | sample OliLak19BULKMAT1_FD_123175 | JGI IMG/M metagenome (GOLD analysis project Ga0163144, IMG submission 123175) | Freshwater microbial mat bacterial communities from Lake Vanda, McMurdo Dry Valleys, Antarctica - Oligotrophic Lake LV.19.BULKMAT1 | ecosystem: Environmental > Aquatic > Freshwater > Lake... | reverse complement strand
GCTACGCCGCCGAGTCCACTCGCGAGACGGATACTTTGACGCGATACCCTAGCGCGGCGAGCAGGCGAGTCAGCAGATCGCTCGATACATTGTCAAGATTTCCGTTCAAGATGGGGGTGACTCTGGTTCGGGATGAACCGCCCCTTCGCGCGACCTCCGCGTGCGTTAACGCTTCGGTCCGGACAATTTGCCGCAGTCGCTTCAGAAGCGCGTGCTGGACTTGCCACTCCTCCGCTTCCACTCCGCTCAGGCCCAGTGTCCGAGCTAAGCTTTCCGGGGTCGTGGCGACGACAGTCTTAGAGTTCATCTTGCATCTCCTTCATTCGTTTCCTGGCCAGATGAATTTCTGCGAGCGGGGTTTGCCGGGTCTTTTTCACGAAGGCATGAAGAACCAGGATCCCATTTGCGCTCGCTGTGAAGGAAAACGTTCGAAACTGGCCTTCTTCGCTATGTAGCCTCAACTCAGACACGGCCGGGCGCAACCGGCGGCATCGGTCGCGAGAGTGGCATCCCCGGTTGCTCACCAGTCTGAAGCAGGTAAAGCGCCTTTCCCACCCGGTCGCGGATATCCCGAGGGAATGCCCGAATGGCATCGCGGGCTCGCGGATGAAATACCACCGGCCGCACGATAACGTTTGTATCAAAACTGGGACATCCCCCGCGGCTACTCCATTTGGACCTGCCGCCTGGCACTCCGAAAGATTCGTTAGGAGGACTCTTCCTTAGCGAAAGCGAGGTTCGTGCGCAAATAGGTGCGTGTGAAGGAGCCAGGAGGGACGGGATCTCGGGTTCGGTGACCATGCGCGGGGCGAGCCCGGTGATCACGGCTTGCTTACTCGAAAAATGATGGCGCCACCTTCGCTGACGGCGGCTTCGGCGGCGACCTCTTCGAGGGTGAGCGTCGGCATTCCTTTGACGGCGATCAATCGCTCACCGTCCAGACGGCCGGGTTGTCAGGTAAAAGAAGAATGGCTGGTGAAAGTTAGCCGAAACGCTCGCCAAACCGCGGCGCAGTTCCATTCCCGGAAAAATAAACACTGAACAAATTCCGGGCGCGAGGAATATCCTACCGATGGCTTATTTTTCCTTTCGTGGCTGGCCGGTGGCTGTCGCGATCCTTACTTGCTCGCCAATTGCCCTGATGGCCCAGCAGCCAACGGGTGAAATTCGCGTGGAAGTGAAAGATAGTTTGTCCGGGGCCGTTGAAGCATCGGGATATCTTGAAGGCCTGACGACCGGGGTGCGTACGGGTTTTCGAACGGACGCCAAGGGCACTCATTCGCTGAAGAACCTGCCGTTTGGCCAGTACCGGATGCGCGTGTCTAAAGATGGCTTCGCCACCTACTCGGCGCTGATCACCTTGGACTCGGCGATCCCCGTGAAGCAGTCCGTTCGGCTGGCCATTGGGACGGCATCGTATTCGGTATCGGTGGCCGGGGCGACTCCGCTGGGGGGGATGGATCGCCCGGTGGATGAGATCCCGGCGCCGACACAGACCGGGAGCCAGCGCGATATTGAAGCGAGCGGGGCGCTCGACCTCGCCGATTTTCTGAATCGCCGCATGAACAACGTCTTTCTGAATGAGAACCAAGGTAACCCGTTACAGCCAGATCTGAACTATCGCGGCTACACCGCTTCGCCGCTGCTCGGTACGCCGCAGGGAGTTTCGATTTACATGGATGGCGTGCGATTGAATCAGCCATTCGGAGATGTCGTGAGTTGGGATCTTATTCCGAAGATCGCGATTGCCGAAGTCGCCTTGATTCCGGGATCGAATCCGCTTTTCGGGCTGAATACTTTGGGCGGTTCGATATCGATGCGGACGAAGGACGGCGTGAGTCATCCGGGCACGGCGATGCAGTTGAGCGGAGGCAGTTTCGGGCGAAAAATGGCTGATTTTGAGCACGGAGGGGACGCCGCGAATGGCTTGAACTGGTTCCTGGCGAGCAACTTTTTCTTTGAGGACGGGTGGCGCCAAGCGTCGCCATCGAATGTCCGGCAGTTCTTCGCCAAGCTGGGCTGGCAGGGGGAGCGGACCTCGATCGGGCTGACGCTGGCTTACGCCAATAACGGCCTGATTGGAAATGGGCTGCAGGAGCAGCGATTCCTCGACCGCGACTACTCGAGTTTCTATACCAAGCCCGATCAAACACTGAATCGGTCGCCGTTTCTTAACCTAAACCTGCGACACAACCTGTCGAGCGGCGTTACGTTTTCTGGAAACGCCTATTTCCGCTACATTCGAACACGGACATTGAATGGGGATATGAACGAAGAGTCACTGGACCAAGCCATGTATCAACCGGGGGCCGCGGAACGGGCCGCGTTGGCGGCGGCCGGCTACACGGGCGTCCCGGCCGCCGGGGCGACCGCGGCGAACACGCCGTTCCCGATCTGGCGTTGCATCGGCAATGCGCTGCTGCGCGACGAGCCGAGCGAAAAGTGTAATGGCCTGTTGAACCGCGCCGGCATACACCAGCGAAATTACGGATTGTCGGGCCAGATGAGTTGGTTTGGGCGGGCGGGCGCGAACCGGAATCAACTGACAGTAGGCGCCGGTTATGACGGCAACAGTGCCGGCTTTACGCAATCGAGTGAACTGGGATACCTGAATCCGGACCGGAGCGTGACGGGGGTGAAGGCGTTTGGCGACGGGATAACCGGGGGCGAGGCCGATGGCGAGCCTTATGACACTCGCGTCGACCTGTCCGGCCGAATCAATAGCGGTAGTTTTTACGCCACCGATAGCTTCTCCCTGGCTGACAAGTTTGTGCTCACGCTTTCGGGACGTTTCAACCACACGACGGTTGACAATCGGGACCGGATACGACCCGCCGCGGGCACTGGCTCGCTAACCGGGAAACATGAGTTTAACCGCTTCAACCCGGCCGTTGGAGCGACGTATCGCGTTTCGGGGCGCGTGAGTCTCTATGGGGGCGTTACGGAAGGCAATCGAGCGCCAACGTCGATCGAACTTGGCTGCGCGGATCCGGATTCACCGTGCAAACTGCCCAATGCGATGGCGGGCGATCCGCCGTTGCAGCAAGTGGTGGCCCGAACGATTGAGGCCGGCCTGCGGGGCGCGACGGAGAGCAAGCTGCAGTGGAGCGCGGGATGGTTTCGCGCGACCAATACCAACGATATTTTGTTTGTTTCCTCCGTACAGACGGGTTACGGCTACTTCAAGAACTTCGATCAGACGCTACGCCAGGGGCTGGAACTCGATCTGAACAGCCGGTTGGGCCGAGTGAGCCTTGGTGGCGGGTATACGTTCCTGGATGCAACGTTCCAGAGTGAGGAGGAGGTGAACGGGGGAGGGAATAGCACGAACGAAGAAGCGCGGCGCGGGCTGCGGGGCCAGGAAAGTACGATCGAAATTGAGAAGGGTAATCGAATTCCACTCATTCCTCAACACATGGTGAAGCTCCATGCCGATGTTCAGGCTACTTCGAAATTTCTCGTGAATTTTGGGGTGGTGGGGATTGGAAGCTCCTATGCTCGCGGGAATGAGAACAACCAGCACAAGCCGGATGGCACTTACTATCTGGGCGAGGGCGAGTCGCCGGGCTACGCGGTGGCCAATTTTGGCGCCCGCTACCAGGTCCATCCGCGGGTCCAAATCTTTGTTCAGGTGAACAACTTGTTTGACCGGCGCTACTATTCCGCGGCGCAACTGGGCGCAACGGGGTTCACTGCCGCGGGTTCCTATATTGCCCGGCCATTTCCGGCTGCCAGTAATGGAGCGTTTCCGGTGCAGCAGGCGACATTTTATGCGCCGGGTGCGCCGCGGGGTGCGTGGGCTGGCCTTCGATTTCGGTTCTGACGGTGGGAAAAAGGTCCGGCTTTCGGAAATGATGGCGTAATCAATCTGTGTTGGGCGGCGATGAACGGGGGCAAAGCGGTGGGCGGACGGAAGCTGCTTTTTTTCGATGCGACGTTTTGGGGGAAGGGCCCACGCGCTGCCATTCGGCCGGCATCGGATCCGGTGCGGGTTAGAAGCATATAGGCCGCGCAGGCATGGCGCCAACGGGCGAGTAATTCGCCCATACCGCCGTGCCGAAGCGTGTCCGTTGGGCGGGTGTTCCTAAAAAGCGCACCCGTGTTGAACCCGTTGCCGGGGGCGGGAATATTGATGGACGGGCAGATCCCGGCGGAGACCCACTAGCGTCAGGCGATTTATTCTGTTTGATCTGCTGGCAGTTCCCGGACGCGCTGTTATCCGCGAAAGAGGGCGAGAGCGATGATAAAGACGCCGAAAGCGACGCGGTAGATGACGAAGGGCACGACCGAGTTGGTGCGGAGGAACTTCAGGAGCACGGCGATCACGAAACAGCCGGTGACGGCGGTGACGAGTATGCCGATGGCCAGTGTGGGCGCCATCTCCGCGTTGAGCGCACCATGTTTCCGAAGATCGAGGAGGCCCTTCATGGCGGCGGCGGCGACGATGGGTGTCGATAGGAGGAACGAGAAGCGGGCGGCGGTAGCGCGGTCGAGATTGCGGAAGAGTCCGGCCGTCATGGTGATGCCGCTGCGCGAAGTTCCGGGGATGAGCGCCAGGGCCTGGGCCCCGCCGATGAAGAGGCAGTCCATGAGGCCCATTTCGCCCATCGTGCGCTCATGTTTGGCAAAGCGTTCGGCGGCCCACATGATAAGGCCGACGACGATGAGCATGGTTCCCATGACGAAGGGGGAACGAAGGGTGGACTCAATGGTGTCCTTAAAGAGGAGTCCGGCGACGCCGGCGGGGATGGTGGCGGCGATGATGTACCAAAGCATACGGGGGTTGCGGTCGAGCGAGGGGTCAGGGCCGAGAATGGCGATGTTGGTCGCGCCGAGGCCGTTGGCGATAATACGGAGCCAGTCGCGGAAGAAATAAATGAGGACGGAGAAGAGTGTTCCGAAGTGCAGGGCAATATCGAATTCAAGTCCCTGGTCCTTCCAACCGAAGAGCCAGGGAGTGAGGGCGAGGTGCGCGGAACTGGAGATGGGAAGAAACTCGGTAATTCCTTGCAGGATGGCAAGGACGACGACTTGGACTAATGGCATGATGGGTGAGAGGTCTATTCAGATTAGCGTGAGAACAACAAAAATCGTAGCCACACTTGGACCGGCCTCCAACACGCGCGAAATAATCGCGAAGCTGTTGGCCGCCGGCGTCAACGTATTCCGGATGAACATGTCTCACGGCACCCAAGAAGATCATAGTGCCCGAATTCGCCTGGTGCGGGAGGTTTGCCAAGAAGCGGACTCGCATGCCGGGTTATTACTGGATCTGCAGGGACCCAAGATTCGTTTGGGGTACTTTGAGGGCGGGAAAGCCGAGCTTTGCGCCGGGGATCCATTTGAAATCAGCACGGTGGAGACGATGGGCAACGCGCAACGAGCGTCGACGGTCTACGCCAATCTGGCACGGGATTTGACGCCAGGCGACCGCGTTTTGCTGGCGGATGGAGCGGTGGAACTGCGGGTTGTGTCCACCGATGGTGTCAGTATAAAGACGGAAGTGGTGGCGGGGGGGACGATCGGCGACCGGAAGGGGATCAATCTTCCCGGCGTAAACGTTTCAACGCCCTCGCTCACCAAAAAAGACATGGCCGACCTGCAGTTCGGGCTGAACGAGGGTATCGACTATGTAGCGCTGTCCTTTGTGCGGAAGGCCTCCGACATTATCCGGCTGCGGTTGTTCATGGAGGAACGGGATTTTGCGATTCCGGTGATTGCGAAGATCGAGAAGCCGGAGGCGTGGCTGAACATTAACGAAATCGTGCAGGAGTCCGACGGCGTGATGGTGGCGCGCGGGGATCTGGGCGTGGAACTTCCGTGCGAGAAGGTGCCGTTTATCCAGAAATCGGTGATTGAGAAGGCACGGCATAGCGGGAAGTTTGTGATTACGGCGACGCAGATGTTGGAATCGATGATTGAGAACGCGGTGCCGACGCGGGCGGAGGTCTCCGACGTAGCGAATGCGATTTATGATGGAACGGACGCGGTGATGCTGTCGGCGGAGACGTCGGCGGGGGCGTATCCGGTGGAGAGCGTGAAGATGATGGCGCGGATTGCGGCGGAAGCGGAAATAGCGATGCGGCCGCGGGGGTATCTGCCGCCGCCGCGGCGCTCGAATCCCTCGATCGCCGAGATTTTGGCCGATGCCACTTATCATTCGGCGAGGTCGGCGAATGTGGCGGCGATTGTGGTGTTTACGACGTCGGGGGCGACGGCGCGGTTGGTGGCGCAATACCGGCCGCCGGTGCCGATCTATGCATTTACGTTGAAGGAGTCGGTGGCGCGGCAATTGGCACTGGTTTATGGGATTCACCCGGTACTAACGCCGCCGGAGACATCAACGGATGAGATGGTGGCGATGATGGACCGGATCTTGTTGGAACGGGGGCTTTGCAAGGCGCGCGACACGGTAATCCTGGTGGCCGGCCAGCCAATGTGGCGTTCCGGGACGACTAATTTGATGCTTCTACACCGGGTGGGCGAGACGAGGTAATTGTTAGACCCATCTTACTTGTGCAAAACTGAGGATGAATGAAAGAAGTTGACGTCGCCGTCCCCATCGGTTCCGCGTCGGAGTCTGTACCGGTGCCATGGGCGAATGTTGGTTGGGTGGCGGGCCTGTTGGTCCTGTCCTATCTGCCGATTTTAATTCGGATGGCGACGCAATGGACAAACGATGAAGATATGAGCCACGGTTTCTTCGTCCCCGCCGTTGCTGGTTACATCGCATGGCGGCGAAAGGACGAAGTGATGGCGTCCAAGGCCGAGCCGAACTATTGGGGACTAGCGCTGATGTTGTGGGCAATGTTCCAGATGGCGCTCGGGATACTTGGCGCGGAACTTTTTTTGCAGCGGTCGGCTTTCGTTGCGTCGGTTTGGGGCGCGGTGTTGTTCCTGGGGGGCTGGCCGTATGTGCGGTTGTTGGCGCTACCCTTGCTGATGTTACCGTTGATGGTTCCGATTCCGGCGGTGATTTATAACCAGATCACGTTTCCGCTGCAGTTGTTCGCGAGTTCGGTCGCGGAAAACGTGTTGTCGCTGCTTGGAATCCCGGTATTGCGGGATGGCAATGTGTTGGAACTGGCGGAACAGAAGCTATCCGTAGTGGAGGCATGCAGCGGCATCCGGTCATTGCTTTCGCTAACATTCCTTTCCCTGGTTTACGGCTATATGTCGGAAGAGAAGTTGTGGATCCGCTGGGCGATATTCCTGGCCTCCATTCCGATTGCGGTGGCGGCGAATGCCTTCCGGGTGTCGGCGACGGGCGTATTGAGCGAATATAGCCCGGAGTTGGCGAAAGGCTTCTTCCATACATTGGAAGGGGGCGTTTCCTTTGGGTTTGCCTTTGCGTTAATGGTCCTCTTCCACGTGGCCATCAAGAAAATTATTGACAGGCGGCTTCCCGCCGCGACGGCGGTATAGGTATCATGCTAACTTTCCTGAGTTCGCGAAATCTGATGATATTTACGATCCTGGCGGTGGCCCAGGGCGCCGTAGGTTACTATCTAAACGCACGGCAGGAGTATGTTCCGGTGACGAGGCCGCTGGCCGCGTTGGCACGGAGCATCGAGGGATGGTCGATGGTCAAGGAGTGGGCTATCGAGCCGGAAGTACAGGCTGTACTGAAAGCCGACGACACGCTGTCGCGTCACTATGTGAAGGCGGGAGTGCCACAGGGCGCGGGCCTGTTTGTGGCTTTTTTTAAGACGCAGCGGGCGGGCGTCGCCCCGCATTCGCCGAAGAACTGCCTTCCCGGGAATGGCTGGGTGGCCGAGAAAAGCACGATCATTCCGATCCCGGTTCCGGGACGAGCGCAGCCCGTTGAGGCTAACTACTACGTGATCCAGCGCGGCGACAACAAAAGTGTCGTGGTGTATTGGTATCAGTCGCACAGCCGCACCGTGGCCGACGAGTACAAGGCCAAGTTCTATGTAATGTCGGACGCGATCCGGCTGAACCGGACCGACACGGCGCTGGTTCGGGTGACGGTAGCGGTCGGGTCCGGCGGCGTGCCCGAGGCTGAACAGGCAGCGTTCGACTTTGTTCGCACGAGCTTTGGACCGCTGTCGGAGGTATTGCCGCAGTAATTCGACTAGGCGTCGATGTGGCGGCGGAAGTAGCGGTCGAGAGCCTGCTTGTTCTTGCTGGAGAGGGCGAGCGAGAGATCGCGGCGTTCCGCTTCCGGGAGCGGCCGGAAATTCCTGGCCAGGGCCGTATTTTGGTTGATGAAATCGAGCTTCGGCATGCCGACGACACAGGCGGAAACGGGCAGCGACATCGAGTAGTAGAGCAGTTTTTCCAGGGGCGCCTGGCCGACGATGCCATCGGCGGCGAAGACTTTCATGGCGAGAATGCCCATCTTTTTCTTGATGGCGACAGGCAGGGCGATGGTTTCAAAGCTGGGAATCATGGCGGGGTTGACTTCCATGCCCGCTTTGCCGTTTTGCATACCGACGAGGGCGGCGTTGAGGGCCATTTGCGTACAGTCGAAGTCGTGGCGTTCCAGCGCGGTTTTGAGGACGTTGGGGTCCGTATGGCTGGTGACGCCGACGAAGCGGATGGCTTTGCCGTCGCGCATTTTCAGCAACCGGTCGAGAACGCCGCCTTTTTTCTCGATGAGGGCGAGATCGCCGGCGGTGGTGAGGGAATGAATGTGAACGAGATCGATGCGATCGGTTTGCAGATTTTTGAAGCTGGCTTCCAGGCGAGCCATGGCTTTGTCGGGATCGCGCTCTTGAATCTTGGTGACGAGGAAGACTTCTTTGCGACGGGTCGCCATGACTTTGCCGACGCGGGTTTCGCTGACGCCATTGCCGTAGGTTTGGGCGGTATCGACATAGTGAATGCCGCTGTCGATGGCTTTGTTGAGGGCTTCGAGCGCCTTGTCTTCGTCCTTGTAGGAGAGGAAGCGGCTGCCACCCCCGATGCCCAGGACGGAGACGCGGACACCGGTTTTGCCAAGCAGGCGCGTGGGGAGTTTGCCGGGTTCGGCGGCGTGGCCGGTGGCGGCGGCAAGACTAGCCATGGCGGCGGATTCCAGGAATTGGCGGCGGCTGAAAGTCATCTTGGGCTTATGCTACCAGATGCCGGGCCAGCATAGAATGGAACATGCGACGACGAGCTTTTTTCACCGGACTTGCGGGCCTGCCGGCGGCTGCCTTGGCGGCGGAGAATCCCGAGGCCTATTGGAAGAGAATTCGCGACGAGCAGTTCCACTTACCGGGGTGGCGCGCCTACATGAACAACGGCAGCCTGGGCATCGCGCCGAAGCCGGTGGTGGCCGCGGTGAAGACGTATTTGGAGCGGAGCGCGGCGCTGGATATGGACGAGTATCCACGGTGGGGTTACGAACGGATGGAGGCGCACCGGACGGCGCTGGCGGCGTTTATCGGTTGTCCAGCGGGTGAGTTGGCGCTGACGCACAATGCGACCGAGGCGATGGGAATTGTCGCTTCGGGGCTGGATCTGAAGGCCGGAGACGAAGTGGTGATGACCGATCAGGAGCATCCATCGGGGCGGGGTCCATGGATGGTGCGGCAGCAGCGGCACGGCATACAAGTCCGGCAGGTGGCGCTGCCATTGCCGCCGAAGGATCCGGGGCAGGTGGCGGATCTGTTGATTGGCGCCATTGGACCGCGGACGCGGGTTTTGAGTTTTAGCGGTATCACGACTACTACGGGGATGGTGCTCCCGGTGCGCGAGATTTGCCGGGCGGCGCGGGAAAAGGGTGTCTTGACGCTGGTTGACGGTGCACACATGCACGGACAAATTCCGTTTCGCGTGGCCGATATGGAATGTGACTTCATGGCGGGGAGTCCGCACAAGTGGCTGTTTGCGCCGGCGGGGTGCGGGCTGTTGTATGTGAGGAAAGAGATGCAGGAGCGGATTTGGCCCGCGGTGGCGGTGGATGGATGGTCGAATCCGGCGTTGGAAGGCGCGCGCTTTATGCAGGTGGGGACGAACAATCGCGCGTTGATGGAGGGAATGGTGGCGGGATTGGAGTTTGCGAAAGCGATCGGCCCGGAACGGATTTACGCGCGGATTCACCAATTGGCCAGGATGGCCTTGGAGCGGGCGCAGAAGACGCCGGGGCTGCGGTTGTTGACGCCGGATGACGACCGGATGTTCGGTTCCCTGGTTTCCTTCGACATGCCGACGGCACATTTTCAGAAATTTTCGGAGCTATGCAAGCAACGGCGGATATGGATCATGCAGTCGGCGCGTTTTCGAGTTTCGGCGCACATTCATACGCGTCCGGATGATATTGACCTTCTGTTTAACACACTGGATGAGGCGCGCGGTTCACTGTAGGTAGGCGGAGAGGCCGCCGGGGGCGATGCCAGCGCCGATGCGAAAGGCGACGGGGTGGCTCCCAGGCGGGAAGAAGCCGCTCGGCAGACGAAAGGTCACCTGCAACAGGCCGGGAAGATTAGTCGCGGGCCCGGCCCAGATAATTTGAGCTGGCATCTGGCCGACGCGTATTTCGATGAGCGAAGGCGGGAGCGTTCCGGCGCCGGTGGCAAAGAGAGTGACGACGGCGCCACGGGAGACGGGATTTTGCGGGCTGTTGAGGCTGCCATCTTCGAGGACCAGTTGAGGGAAAACGCCGGGAACGGCGTCCAAAACGGAAGCGGCCATTTGGGCGCGGAGGACGCCGCGGTGATAGATTTCGATACGCACTTCGCGACGGCCGGCGACGGAATAGGGGACTTGCAGGTTGATTTGCCGCGCCGAGACGTAGAGGAGGGGCACGGCCTCGCCGTCAATATAGACGTCGACATCGCCGAGTAGCCGGGGCCACGTCGGGCCGGCCGGTGCGGTTGCGGGTTCTGCCGGACCGAAGGCTTCGCCGCGCAGGGTGGCGAGCATTCCGGGGGCGACGGGGCCCTCGACGTTGGACGCCGCGTTGAAGATTCGGGCGCCGTCTTGCAGCACGGAGATGAGCAGGGCTTCGGGATGGAGTTGGCGGATGCGGGCGTTGCCGAGGTCGGCGATGGCCAGATTGCCCGAGGAATCGAAGGCTAGGGCGGCGGGAGACTGAAATTGCGCTTCGGCGGCGGGTCCGCCGTCGCCGCTGAAACCGGAGATACCTGAGCCGGCGATCTTCACGACGCCTTCGCCGGTAATTTGACAGATCCGATGTTTACCGGTATCGGCGACATAAACGGAGCCATCAGGGGCGATGGCGATGCCGCGGGGCGCGGCGAAGGCTGGTTCGCCGATGGTGGTGAGGAGGCCGGTGAGATCGACGCGACGGACGCGGTTGTTGCCGGTGTCGGCAATGTAGAGATTTCCGGCGGCATCGAAGGCGAGGCCGCGCGGTTGGTTGAGTTGAGCGAAGACGGCGGCCGATCCTTCGTAGGCGAGGCCGGGCGTCCCGTTGCCGGCGTAGGTGGTGACGATACCGCCGCGATTGATGCGGCGGACGCGGTGGTTGGCGGAATCGGCGATGAAGACATCGCCGTTGGGGTCGACGGCGACGGCGGAGGGCGAGTTGAGCAGGGCGGCCGTTGCGGGTCCCCCGTCACCGCGGAAGCCGGAGAAGCCGTTGCCGGCCGCGGAAGAGATCGCCCCACCGGGCGAGATCATGCGTACGGCATGATTGCCCGAATCGGCAATGTAGAGAAAGCCATTGGCGTCGAAGGCGAGGCCGCGCGGAGCATTGAGGCCGGCCCTGGCGGCGAGACCGCCGTCTCCGGAATAGGCGGGTTGGCCAGTGCCGGCAACCGTCGTTATGAGGCCGGCCGGGGTGACACGGCGAATGCGGTGCGCGCGTTCGTCGGCGATGAACAGATTCCCCTGGCGGTCATAGGCGATGGCGGAGGGGGCGAGAAGGCGGGCGGCGCCGGCGCTGCCGCCATCGCCACTTACTTCGCCGATGCCGGCGACGGTACCGGCGGCGATGGTGAGTTTATTGGCGGCGTCAACGCGATAGACAGAGGTATTCCAAGCGTAATAAGCGCCGCCACGGGGATCGGCGGCGACGGCGCGGCCGGAGACGGGAAGCGCGGTGACCTCGCCTTGCGGGGTCCGCTTCAATGCACCGGTTGCGCGAGCGTCGGCCAGGTAGAGATTGCCCGCGTTGTCGAAGGCGACGCCGGTGGGAGAATAGAGCGGGTAGTTTCTGAGGGCGTCACTGAGGTAGGCGGTGACGGTGCCTCGGGCGACGCGGCGAAGGCGCTGGGACCCGCTTTCGACGATGATTACGCCGCCGAGCGGTTCAAAAGCAAGGCCGGCCGGATTTCGTAGCGAGGAACGCGGGGCGGGAATGTTATCGGCGCCGTATCCCGGATTTCCTGTGCCGGCGAATATGGAGATAGTGCCGCGGAAATCGACATAGTAAACGCGGTGAGCGTCGAAATCGGAGAAATAGAAACCACCGTTCGTGTCTGCCAGCACGTTGCGCGGGGTCTTAAAGTTCAAGGCGGTGGCGGTGCTGCCTTCGCCGGACTCCGCGGCGGGGAAGGGGCCGCCTCCGGCAACGGTGCGAATGCGGCCATCGGTGGTAATCAGCCGGATGCGGGCGTTGCCCAGGTCGGCGACGTAGAGATTGCCTTGCCGGTCGAGGGAAAGGCCGTACGGGCTGTTGAGGCGGGCGTCTTTGGCGGGTCCGTCGTCACCGGATGTGCCGGGAGAGCCGTCGCCGGCGACGCTGCGAATTTCACCAGTGGGGGAGATGGCGCGGATACGGTGATCGGCGGCGTCGGCGACGTAAATTGTGCCCGCGGAGTCCACCGCGACGCCTTCGGCTTGCTGGATGATGGCTCTGGTGGCCTGCCCGCCATCACCGGCGTTGTTTGAGCCTGCCAGCGTTTGCACTCGGAACGCCGGTTGGCCGAGGGCAATAGCCCAGCCCAAAAGGAACAGTATTCCAACCGGTTTGCGATGCATACGAGTTAATTCCCTCTAAGAGTAAGTGGTATCCGGCTCGGATTTTTCTCATGCGAACTCGATATGGGTTTCATGGAACGATCTGGAGTTTGGATCCGCCTGACGATGGCGATGTGTATTTGCTGGAGTTCGATGGCCCTACGGGGCGAGGTGCAAATGAAAGGCCGCCCCGGCGAGGCGCGGCTTTCGAACCGGACGAGCCAGGCCAAAAGTCGGGTGGCTTCAAGATCCCATTTGATACTTGCATTCCCGGAGGCGCCGACGCCGGAGACGGCGCGCCTGCTTGCCGCGCGCGGGATGCGCGTGGTGGCCTATTTGCCTCTGACCGGCGTGATTGTCGGTGTGGAGGGAACGGCGAATCTGCAGGGGCTAAATCTGGCTGGCTTTGATGCCTTGCAGCCGGAAGATAAGCTGAGTCCGGAATTGATGAGGGCCTCCGGCGACGATGGCCGGACGGTACTTCGCGCCGTGCTGCCAGCGTATTACCTGGTGGAGTTTCACGGGGACGTGCCTTGGGAGGATCGGCGAGCGCTGGTGGCGGAGTCGGGCTTGGAGATCCGGGATCACAAGGATCTGGTTGGGGAGCATTTGCTGGTGCGCGGCGCATTGGGCTCGATCAGGGCGCTAGCGGAATGGGACGAGGTTGCTTACATTTTTCCGGCGAGCGGAGAACTGGTAACGGGTTTGCCGTTGGTCGGATGTCTGGGCGGGGCAACGGAGGCCGGACAGGTGGGGCAGTTGACGCAGAGGATCGGCGAAGGGTGGGAGGGCGCCGGCCAGAATCGGGCGAGTCTGACCTATTCCTTCCAGGGTGGAGTGCCGTCGCGACT
>Ga0163144_10019295_pt1 | contig 13724 bp, 8 predicted proteins | sample OliLak19BULKMAT1_FD_123175 | JGI IMG/M metagenome (GOLD analysis project Ga0163144, IMG submission 123175) | Freshwater microbial mat bacterial communities from Lake Vanda, McMurdo Dry Valleys, Antarctica - Oligotrophic Lake LV.19.BULKMAT1 | ecosystem: Environmental > Aquatic > Freshwater > Lake... | reverse complement strand
ATTGCCTCGATCAGATGCCAGCGCTTGATCAGGCGATTGCGGGCTTAGTCACTGATCTGGATCAGCGCGGAATGCTCGATTCAACACTATTCTGGGTCACGACGGAGTTTGGACGTACACCTAAGGTCAACTCTACCAATGGTCGCGATCACTGGGCACGCTGTTATTCAAACCTGCTGGCAGGTGGTGGATTTGCTCGCGGATTGATCTACGGTGCCAGTGACGCCACCGCTGCTGAACCAGCCCGCGATGCCGTGCCACTCGAAGACCTGCTTTATACCATCTATCACCAACTTGGAATCGATGCGGATAAAGAGCTGGTCGCATTCGGCACGCGGCCGATTGAGATCGTCAAGAACGGCAAGCTGGTGAAGGGGCTGGTCTAGTCAATTAGCATTCTCATGAATTTTAATCCTTTGATCTTGGTTTTGCAGATTCTGCGTATCGAGCAGCGACCGAGCCATCTCTTGGCGGCACTGATTGTTATGCCGCTGTTGGTGCTGACCAGCGCCACCTGCGCAACGGCCATGCTATTGCATATCGGCTCGACGACACCGCGAGTCGGGCAGCAGGGTACGACGGTAGAAATGACTATTCAAGGCATGTGCATTAAGGATGCGCAGGAGATCGTCTTTTATCACCCTGGCATTAAAGCCGTCCACATTGAGTAGCTTCCAGACTTACACTACCCGATTGGCTTAGCCCATGGCGGGCGGATTAAAGAACAGATTCGCTGTCAATTTGAGATCGCACCGAACTGTCTTCCCGGCGAGTATCCGTTTCGAATTCGCACCGCAACAGAGCTATCATCGCTCGGTACCTTCCATGTCACACGCTTTCCGATCATTGATGAGAACGAAGAACCTGCCAATTCGAACGATACCATTCAAACCGCTCTCAAAGTTACGCCGAACGTGACGGTCCGAGGTCGTATGGGTTCAAGCAACCGTGGAGATGTTGATCTCTACTGCGTTCCCGCCGTTGCTGGACAACCGTTATCCGTCGAAGTCGATTCCGTACGAATCGCGGATGTCCATTATGCAGATTCCGAATACGATCTCGCCGTTCGTATTCTCGATGAGGCGGGGCACGAACTGGCGTCAAACGATGACAATGCGTTGCACCTTCAAGATCCCATGGTCGCGTTGAAGCTGACCAAAGATGGATTTGTGTATGTCGAAGTCACGCGTTCGGTGTTCGCTCCATCGGATCGAGCTTACAGTCTCCATATTGGGAACAATCGGCGACCGTTAGTGGCGTTTCCACTTGGTGGACAAGCTGGTACCAACCAAACGTTTCGCATGCTCGGCGATCCACTGGGTGAATTTGATAAAACGTTTGCTGTCCCGAAAGACGTTAGATATTTTGAGTACTTTGGTGATGCACCGTCGCCGGTTTCGCTACGTTCCAGCGATTACCCAAATGTGCTAGAAGATGTAGCTGCTGGCGTCACCAAAGTGGATCGTTTGCCGGTAGCGCTCAACGGCATCATTGCCCGGCGCGGTGAGACCGATTCGTATCGAGTCAGTGTTAGAAAAGGTGATCGCTGGCGTCTTCGCCTATTCGCTGCGACGCTTGGTTCGCCCGTCGATACCACCTTGCGAATTCGTCCGATCGATAGTACCGGTTTGACAGGGATGGTAGAGCTTGAGATCGACGATGCGTCTACCAACGATCGCGATGTCTACGGTGTATTGGGTCGCGCCGGTGGGTTAAAAGACATTCTCGATCCATCGGTGATCTGGGAGGCAAAGGCTGACAGCGATTACCTGATTGAAGTTAGCGATCCCAGCGGTGCGGGCGGCCCTACAGGCGTCTACCGCATTGAAATGGAACCTGTTGTTGATGCTGTGCATACGTTGCTGGCCAGTACCGCGAATGATTGGCAAGAATGCCCTCGGACAAGTGGCATGGTCATTCCGAAAGGAAATCGCTGGACGGTCAACGTGAGTTTGCCCCAAGGTCAAGGAAGCAAGTTCGATGGTGAACTAGAACTCATTGCCCATGGACTTCCCGCAGGCGTTCGCTTGGTCGCACCACGCGTACCCGCTGGAAAAACTCGCTGGCCAGTACAGTTTATCGCAGGGCCCGAATCCAATCCCGGCACCGCCTTGATAACTCTCGAGGCCAAGCCGGTCGATGCAAGCAAGAAGATAGAAAGTCGATCATATCAGAGCATCCCTTTCATTAATCATTCTGGCGGTGATGCTTGGCGAACCGTGAAGCTCGACCAATTTGTCTTGGCCGTGACCGAGCCAGCTCCATTTTCCATCGAAATTCAACGACCTCCTGCTGCGCTTGTTCGAGGCGGTGAATTGGCCATCCCGATCAAGGTTTTGCGCAGCAAAGGCTTTGAGGGACCCATCGAATTTCAGTGCGACTGGGTTTCGCAGGGCGTGGGTGTTCAACCGACCTCGATCATCCCAGCAGGTGAAAACCAGGGTGTGTTGCATATCTCAGGTGAAATGAAGGCTCCGCTAGGCTTGTGCCCGTTAGTCGTTACAGCGAGTACAATGCGTGAAGACTTGGATCCTTACCTTGGCACCGGTCGCGTACGCGTCTCCTCGTCCATTGTCGAGCTGATGATCGCAGAGCCGTTTGTCGAACTCGCTAGTGAGCCCGCAAGCGTTCGTCGTGGCGAGCGGAAACGTTACCAGTGGACCGTCAAGCCCAAGAGTCCGTTTGAGGGACAGGCCACGGTTAAATTGTTGGGTCTGCCCAAGGGCGTTAGCATGGTGGAGCCGCTACCGATTCTAACAAAAGATTCGCAAGCGATTGAGTTCCAGATTGAAGCCACTGACGAGGCTCTCCTGGGCAGCGTCCGCGACATCACTTGCGAGGTCAGGGTGCAGGTGGCAGGACAACAAATTCATCAACGTACCGGCAATGGCACGCTACGGATCGACCCGCTGCTTGAGTGATATTGTCATCCGCAGCATACGACTTTGGACCTTCTTGGTAATGGCAAATCAAATAAGCAAAGCAATCTGGCTCGGTTGGATCTTCTGGTTAATGGTTGCAAGCACACCCGCTCGTTTGCAAGCCGACGAACCAAGTTTCCGTCGTGATGTCATGCCAGTCTTTTTTAGAGCGGGCTGCAACTCAGGAACGTGTCATGGATCAGCGCGAGGCAAGGATGGTTTTATGCTTTCCTTGTTTGGATATGATGCGAAGGGTGATTATGAGCGTGTCATCACTGAAATGGTGGGACGCCGCGTCAATACGTCGGTACCGGACAAAAGCTTGTTACTTCTCAAAGCGACCGGTGCCGTCCCGCATACCGGCGGGAAGCTGTTCTCAAGCGATAGTGAGTATTAAAAAAAATTGCTGAGTTGGATTGAAGCGGGAGCGCCGGACGATAGCGATGAGGTGCCGTCGACGACCGATGTGGTCCTTTCTAATACGAGGCTTGTCTTCGAAAAAACGGGGGTTACGGAAAATCTTACCGTGACGGCGAATGCGAGTGATGGCACATCGCGAGACGTCACCAAATTAGCGCGATACTTTTCAAACAATGAAAGTGTGGCAACGATTGATGCCGATGGCCAAGTGACGGTTGTTGGCTCCGGTGATACCGATGTATTCGCGAGATTCAGTCGATTCACCGTTGGCGCGGAGGTTATTGTCCTGCCAAAATCCGATGGTTTCTCCTGGCCCAATCCGCCTGTGGTCAATTTCATCGACGAGCATGTATTCGAACGATTACAGAAACTCCGCATTGCACCTTCCGAGCTTTGCGACGATGAAACATTCCTTCGTCGCGTTACGCTAGACCTAGCCGCGCGACCGCCGACTGTTCAAGAGTACGAGCAGTTCATGACGGATACCCGTTCAGATAAACGGAAGAACAAAATTGACGAGTTGTTGTCTGCTGATGCGTTCGCAGATTTTTGGACTGCGATATGGGCAGAGCAATTGCGCGTCATTGGTGGAAACTACGCTCCCCAAGGCACCCATGTCAAAGCGGCGGATACTTTTTACAAATGGATTCGCAAACAGATGCGCACCAACCGCCCGCTGAATGAATTCGTCTCCGAGATGGTCGATTCATCGGGCAGCAATCTCAGTAATGGACCGGTCAACCTGTACACCATGATGGTGCAAAAGCCGCAACTGGATCCGAAGGCGTTAGCGGCTGATTTCTCGCAGGTGTTTCTCGGCGTTCAGATTCAATGTGCGGAGTGTCACAATCATCCGTTTGATCGTTGGACTCAGGATGATTACTACGGCTTTGTGAGCTTCTTTACGGGCATCAAGCGCAAGGAGGGGGTTGAACCACGTGAACGTCGCATCTACTGTGACGTCAACGCGCCACCGGCCAAGCACGTCGTCGATGGTCGTCCCATGCCTGCCAAGGTTCTGGGAGGCATTGACCCAGTGCCGACCGGCGGTGACCCGCGCACGGAACTTGCTCAATGGCTAACTTCGCCCGATAACGAACTCTTCAGCCGCAACCTTGCGAACCGAATTTGGGCTCAATTGATGGGTCGAGGTGTGATCGAGCCTGTCGATGATGTACGGGCCAGCAATCCACCGGTCAACGGTCCGTTATTGGATGCGCTTTCCAAACGATTGGTGGACGTGAATTTTGATTTAAGAAGTTTGGTGCGAGATATTTGTAACTCGCGAGTCTATCAATTGAGCAGCCAGCCCAATCCATCGAATATCGGCGATACGCGCCAGTTTTCCCATGCACACTTACGACGTCTGCGAGCGGATGTATTGCTAGATTCGGTGGTAGCGGTAACCGGCGTGACGCGTCCGTTCCCAGGATTTCCTCAAGGCACTCGCGCCATCGATTATTACCCAAGAGCATCTGGCGATACCGGCGGGGCCCATTTCGGCGATCCGTTTTTCGCCACCTTCGGCCGCTCAAGTCGGGCCACGATCTGTGCCTGTGAAACGAAGAAAGAACCGACACTCTCACAAGCGTTGCACATGGCCGTCGGAGACACGGTGGAGCCGCGTCTGGGCGTTAATGGTGAGTTAAAGCGTCTGCTGGCAAGTGAAGCAACGCCCGAAAAGGTGATTGATGAGCTTTACGTCCGCACGCTCAGCCGTCGCCCAACACCATCCGAGGCATCCTCAATACGCACGCTGATTGGTAACGAGACCAAAAACCAAGCCGTCTACGAAGACATTTTATGGAGTCTGCTGAATTCCTCCGAATTTGTGTTCAACCATTGAAGCTGCCAACTCACTGTCAAATCTGCAACTATGCGTCATTCGTTCCCCTGCTTCTTTATTGTCATCGCTGTGCTTTGTGTTCCTCTGGCTGCTGAGGCCCAAGACGCGAAAGCAATCAACTATGATGAACATGCCGCAGCCATTTTTAAACGACACTGCCTGCAGTGCCACGGCGAATCGAAGCAAGAGGCTGGGCTAAACCTCATCAGTTTTGCGAGCGTCATCAAGGGCGGCAGTGGCGGAGAAGTCGTGGTCGCGGGTCGATCCAGTGCCAGTTTGCTCTTTAACGCGATCACCGCCGAAGACCCGGCCGAGCGCATGCCACCGGAGAACGATCCACTGCCCGCTGAGCAGATCGCGATGATGAAAGCCTGGATCGATAATGGTCTGAGAGAGAATGCAGGTAGTGAAGTTGCGGCACCGCGCACCATGAAATTCACCCCATCCAAGGTCGCCGAGCTGGATGGTCCGCCGGTGTTGCCCACGGACCTGCCAGTATTTAAACGCACAGAGACAACGCGTCCCTTTCCTATTCTGGCGTTGGCATCCAGCCCTCGAGCGCCATTACTAGCGGTCGCCTCATACGAATGCATTGACTTCGTAAATCCGGTGTCTCAGGATGTGATCGGTTCGGTTCCGTTTCCCGAAGGCGAACCGCACGTGCTCAAGTTTAACCAATCCGGGGCGCTATTGTTGGCGGCTGGTGGGCTGCCTGTGCAAAACGGTAAAGCGGTGTTGTTTGATGTGTCATCGGGCAAGCGTTTGGCGGAAATCGGTGATGAAACGGACGTCGTCATCGCAGCGGATGTAGCAGCCGACGAACGTTTCGTTTCGATCGGAGGTGCGGGCCGTACCGTCAAAGTCTTTTCGACCCAGGACGGCTCGCTGGTTCATACCCTTGTGAAACATACCGACTGGATTACTGCGATCGCATACAGTCCCGATGGCAAACTGCTGGCAACCGGAGATCGCGCCGGAAACATTCATCTTTGGGATACGATTACCGGCGGCACCGTCTTGCCACTTGCTGAACACAAGGGATCAATCACTTCACTGGGATGGCGTTCGGACAGCATGGTTCTCGCGTCCTGCGGTGAAGACGGATTGATCGTCTGGTGGGATGTCTCAAAAGGCTGGCCAGCGAATTCGAAAGCCGGTGCCCATGTTCCGCAACGCCCAGCGGGAGTTTATGGCAACCTTGCTGGCGGTGTACTTCATGGGGCGTTCGGACCGGACGGTGAACTACTCACTTGCGGACGTGACCAAACGGCAAAACTGTGGTCCAGTGAAGGCAACCTGTTAGCGACGTTTCCCTTGAAACCAGCGCGAGACGTGGCCCCGACCGGCGTTCCCATCCTGCCTTTACAAACGGCATTGACCTTTGATGGTATGATCGCTGTTGTAGGTGATTCCGCGGGCCATTTGCATTTCTTCCCCGTTAAACCAACAAAGTAAATCGCTTGATCGAACGTAGAGCTATTCTGGCATCGGGAATCACGGGGCTGCTAGCAGTTGTAGCATCTGATGGTCAGGCGTTTGACTCCGCCGCCCCACTCGAAATCATCGATTGCCATACGCACTTTTACGATCCGAGTCGTCCCGAAGGCGTACCTTGGCCCGGGAAAGGGACGTCGCTTTATCGAACGGTACTTCCTGAGCATTTGCGGGCACTCAAGCAGTTCCGCCGCGTCACCGGTACCGTGATCGTTGAGGCGAGTCCCCTGGTTGAAGACAATGCTTGGTTACTTGATCTCGCCAAAGATGACCCATTCGTCGTGGGGATCGTGGGAAATCTGGTGCCCGGCAAAGCCGAGTTTTCCAGTCATTTAAAACGCTTTGCAGCGAATCCATTGTTCCGTGGCATTCGCATTTCCGCAACGTTGTTGGAAGAGTTGCTCGCACAAGATTCATTGAAAGACCTACAAGCACTGGCTGATTTTGATCTCGCCTTGGATGTCAATGGCGGACCAAACACACCAAGCGTCATTGCAAAATTAGCTTCCCGACTTCCCCACCTTCGGATCGTTCTGAATCATATTGGCAACGTTCGAATCACAGCCGAAAAGCCGCCACAACCTTGGCTCCAAGGTATTCAAGCAGCGGCGCAGCACGCAAATGTTTATTGCAAGATTTCGGCACTCGTAGAAGGTGCCGCGTTTGAGGAAAGAGTTGCACCCAAGGACCTGGCGTTTTATCAGCCCTATATTGATGTCGTCTGGCAGGCGTTTGGTGATCATCGCGTCATTTATGGTAGCAATTGGCCAGTGTCCGAACGAGCGGCCGACTACGAGACGCTCCAACGAATCGCAATGGAATATGCTTTGCAAAAAGGCAACGAAGCAACGGCAAAATTCTGCTCACAAAACGCTATGCTCGCATACAAGTGGGTTGATCGTCCCGGTCGTTTATAGTGATCGCAACGCCTCGTTGTCGCTTTTTGGAATTGAGCAATGTGTAGCGAGATTTGGCCGAATGGCAATTGCGGTAATTTCGTGTTCCACGTTCAGTGTGCGGCAGTCCGAGTTGCTATTTGTTTTGACTTTTTTAACAATGACTTCACCGTAGCACGCGGGTAATGGTTTGGCAGCGCCCAACGAAACCCACCTTGGGCGAATGGAAGTATCGGAAAGCACTCCAATGACGCGTCGTTCTGGCCTCGGTGAAATGGCGGCGTCTCGGTTTGCCTGCGTTGCTTTTTTAGCCAGCCTATGGACGCTGGCCTGCCTGTTACCGGGGTGTTATTCCGCATCAGACTCTGAGCCTGCTGCGTCGGTGGCACCGTCCTCCGAAGCCATTCGCTCGGCTGCGACACCGCAACAAGATCTCCCCGCCGCGTTATTTGATCGGGTAGCCGAGTTGCGGCGCAGTGAGCGATTGTTCGAATCCGAACGGTACGCCGAAGCTGCCGAAGGGTTGCAACGCGTGATGCTGGCAGACCCCAGTGATGTGGAGGTGATTTTTCTCTTTGCGAATGCCCAGGCAAGGCTTGGTCATTTGGGTGACGCGATCTCGCTTCTCGAATCGATTCCCCCAGATCATCCCCAAGCCGGTTTGCCAGCCATCGGACAAGCCGCCGATTGGTGTTTTCAAGCCGAACGCTATTTCGACGCGGAACAGAAGTACTTGCGAATTTTACAATCGGTTCCCGAGGCCGCGATCGCACGTCGGCAGCTCGCCTATTTGTACAATCGTCAGGGACGTCGTCATGAAGCGGCGATGCAGATCCAACAACTTTGCCGAATGGGCGATGTGCGTGAACATGAATTGCACGCGTTGCTCTCACTCTGTGACGCAATCTTTGATGATCCTCGGTCGCCACCGCCGGTGGGGCGACCGCCCTATTTTCTGATTGGCCCTGAGGGCGAAGCGAGAAGGCGATTCACCAATCGGCAATACATTGAAGCCGCTTCACTGCTCGCTTCCCCCGTCGCTGAAAACCAGTCGGCGGCTTCGGTCAGTGCTCTCTATGGTCGGTGCCTCGCTGAATCCCAACAGGAAGAACGCTTCCTCGTCTGGCTTGATGCCTGTGATTCACAGGTTTCAGAGTTCTCCGAGTACTGGGCCGCCTGGGGAACCTACCTTGTCGATCAACATCGCTTTGAAGAAGCAGTTCGCGCACTCGGGGAATCACTGCGTCGCGATCCCACCGATATGCGGACGATGCGAAGGATCATCCAGGCGCTCGTCGCCTTGGGTAAACAAGACGAAACCCAAATTTGGACGACACGAATTGAGAATCTGCAAACGGTGATCACCGCCGGAAATGCGATCGCAGAATCAAAGACGCCCGATCCTAAGACCTTTGACTCGCTGGGCGACGGCCTCATTAAACTAAGTAGGCCGCTTGAAGCAATCATCTGGAAAACCTTTGGGGCCTTCCTTCATCAGCAACCCACGGTCGAGGAGTCAAAGGACGAACTTGGGCAGTTGAACCAAATGCGTGCGGAGCTGGCCAAATCGGACACCGCGTTTGGCAGCGAATTGCAGCGTTTAAGCGGGTTGGATCTCGATCACTATCCACTGCCGAAGCGGATCAAAACCGCGAGTCTCGCGTCGCCGAAGCCGCCAGCCCACGACGTTGTGATGGAGTCTCTGCGTCCGCCGCGGTTTGAAAACATCGCAGCGGAAATCGGACTGGACCATCAATATCTTATCGCTGCTAAACCACAGGACAAAGGCTTTGCGATCTACCAACAGTTCGGCGGGGGCGTGGCCGTCATCGACTATGACATGGATGGATTTGCCGATCTCTATTTTGCCCAAGGCGGATCAGATCCACCAGGCTATCGAGGTACCCAATCGAATCTGCTGTATCGGATGACCAATCCCCAGTTACGTGATGTGACCGCAGCAGCGGGTGCGGCCGATTATCGATACTCGATTGGGGTGACCTCAGGCGATTGGAACCAAGACGGTTTTCCCGATTTGGTGGTTGGCAACTTGGGAGCCAATGCCTTAATGATTAATAATGGTGATGGAACGTTTCGCGCTGAAGCGACTGACGCATTGGATGATGCCACAATCATGACGACTTCGTTGGCGATGGCCGATGTGAGCGGCGATCGATTGCCAGACATCATCGAACTGAACTATGCCCATGACGGCAAGCTACCTAGTAAGCCGAATGTAAATTCTAAAGGCGATTTTGAGGCGCTGGGGCCGCTCCATTTTCAGCCAGCGAATGATCGGCTGTTAATCAACGATACGCGGGGAGAACGCACGGTGCAATCCTTTGGCAGGTCCGCTGATACCAGCGAGATTAGGTCGAGCGGTTTGGGCGTGGTGGTCACTAACTTTGATTCCAGCGTGGGGAATGAAGTTTTCGTAGGAAACGATTTACGTCCCAATCAGTTCTGGAAACGAAATCCGAGTGGTGATTGGGTAGACCTCGCCCCGATCTCTGGCTGCGCATCTGGCCATACAGGAAACCTGCTGGCTTCGATGGGAATCGCAGCGGGCGACATTGATGGCTCAGGTACACTCGACCTATTCATTACGAATTTCGAAAACGAGCCGAATAGTTTGTTTCTTAATCACGGTAATGCGTTTCAGGATCGCTCGATTCCGATGAATTTGGCCGAACATAGTTTTCTGGTGTTGGGTTTCGGCGCGCAGACGATTGACTTCAACCGCGATGGGAAACTCGATCTTGCAGTCACAAATGGAAACATCGAGAATCATCACAGTACGAAGACGCCATACAAACAGCCGGCGCAACTGTTTGTCAATTCGGGAAGTCGATTTGACCGCGTCCAGGTTATCGACCCGTCTCACTACTTCGACTACCACCATGTCGGTCGCGCCTTGGCAACACTCGACTTCAATCGTGATGGCCGAACCGACTTTGTTATCACGCACATGGGAGCGACGTCAGCGCTATTGATCAATCAAACCGAGACCGATCACCATTGGCTCGACGTTGAGTTGATCGGCACTCATTGTGAACGGGATGCGATCGGGGCAAAGATTGAAATCCGTGCGCAGGACTCGCGGTGGACCGGCTGGGTCATGTCTGGAAACGGCTATTTGTGTCGCAATGAATCCGTCGTCTCATTCGGTTTTGGAAAAGTCCGTGCCTTGGATCAAGTGCTGGTGCACTGGCCGGACGGAGAACAGCAGGCCGTGCGCTCGGTGCCGGTGGACCGCCGTGTGCTGATCGTACAAGGCGAAGAGACGTGTTTTCCCCGAGAATAGGCCGGTTTTATTGCTTGATTCGAGTTCAATCGGAGGGCAAGGACGGGTGGACAGCCGCGCTGGGTGGGTCATTGATAGGCGGCACCGTGGTAATCTTATAATCCAAGTCCGATGGGTATCAACTGTTGCCGTACAGCGAGCTTCGGCCCTTGCCCTCCGAAACTGTTTCGATTATTTTCAGAACCATACAATCGGTGGCGGGCAATTTATCAGGCTGCTCTATTCTGCCCACCTCTGCTGTGCGAAAAAAGACTTTTTTTAACTACAAGGAAATACAAAGTGAAAAACTTCTCTGCGCTGCTGTTTCTTACTTGCCTAGCCATTCTTGGATGCGGTGGCACTGGATCGAACGAGGTGGTCGGCTCCACTGACCCGGTAGGGATCGCAGCCTATGAAAAAATGGTCGCTGAACAGCAAAATAAGTCACCAGAAGAGACGAAAAAGATTGAAGCCGAAATGATGAAAAACAACAACTAGTGGACCTAACGTTTTTCGATTGAAAGTCGGAATGGCTCGGAATTTTGAACCACCAGCCAATCCGTATCGACGGCGAGATCATAAAGTTGTTGAGAACTGCCGTCGGGCCAGCGGACGGTAACGGTAAAGTCTGAATTGATCGACCCCAGCCCGAATCGAACAACTCGCTCGTTGCTGCAAAGATATCCGTCGCCAGACGTGAGCATGGCGACCCACTTTTGATCGGCTGTCTGGAGCTCAATAATGGCACCAATCGCATCTCTTGCGCAGTTTCTACCGCGAAGAGATAACGCGATCCAATGATGCGTTGATTTCGTGTGGTTGAGCAATAATGCTACGGGCTCTGTCTGATGGGTAACGACCAAATCGGTTTGCCCGTCTCGATTTACGTCAAGTGTCCATAACGACCGGCCAACGTGTAGCGATTTAAGATAAGGACTCGCGGTGGCGTCGATAGCTAGTTCAAAGCGGGCCGTCGGAGTCCGACGAAAGATTTGCATCGGTTGAGCATATGGCGACGAATCCGACTCGCTAGGAAGGTCAACATGGCCGTTGCTCACCACCAATTCCAGATTTCCATCGTTATCGAAGTCGACCGCCTGCGTGCCAAAGCCGACCATCGGTAGGGTGACCTCCGCCAGTCCTTCCTGAACGGTTTTGTCTTGCCAAGCGCCGTTGCTGATTCGCTGGTAATAGGTGTTGTATTCTTTCGCAAAGTTGGTGACGTATAAATCAATATCTCCATCGCGATCAAAATCGCCTGACGCGATCCCCATCGACCCCTGTGAGCTTGATCGATCGTCACCACTCAATCCGCGTGACAACGCCGATTCATTCATCTTAAAATCATCGCCTTTGATCTGATTCCAATAATGGTTATCGCTCATGTCGTTGGCGACGTACACGTCCAGTCCGAGGTCGCCATCCAAAGCACCGACGACGACTCCTAAACCACGACCGACCAAACTTGGATTGACTTCCCACTTTGTTGTTACATCGGCAAACGTGCCGTTTGGGGTACCCTTTAACACGGTATCTATTTCACCGACAAATCGGATCGGCGCACAAGAGCGTACTTCGCCGGTTTCTTCTTTTTTGCATCGAACGGTGATCGGATCATACCCGGCGCAGTAGTTTGCAATGTAGATATCTGAGAGTCCATCGCCATCGAGATCTGCAATCGCGCCGCTGGTTGACCACTTCGGGTCAGGATGTGGCAAAAGTTGCTCGGTTGCGTTGCGGAAGGTACCGTCGCCATTATTCACCAATAAACAATTATTGCCGTAGTTGAGTAGGAACAAATCCGCGAATCCGTCTTCATTGACATCACCGATTGCAACGCCTTGTCCAAATCCTCTATCTCCCGTGTGCGTTTCATTGGTAACGGCGATGAATCGTCCGCCCAGGTTTCGAAATAGTGCATTGGGCTGGGAATCCGCTGCTGGCGGCATACCTCCGGCGGCCAACAAGTAGAGGTCGGTCCAGCCGTCGAGGTCAAAGTCAAGCGAGCCACCTCCACACCCCAGTTCCGCATAAATGGGAACTCCCGGTTGATCTAAATCGTCGCGCGTTTTGCCGAAGAATTCGATTCCTCGTGATACCGCCTCGTCAAGCAAAACGGGCATGACCGATGGGACCGTGAGCTGCGGCACAGCCAAATGCTTTGATTCCGCAAGGTTGCCCAGCGATGGCGTTGGTAAGTGGGTCAGATCGAGCTGCAGCTCAGGATGTTGTTGGTTTACCTGCCAGGGGGTGTCGCGTCGCAATTGACCCACGATTGAGTTTCGCGTTGTTTCCAGCAATTTCGAATCTGCTTCCGAATCGGCTTTTGGAAGTGTCATGGCCATTGCTGCCCAGGCTTCGGCTTCCCAGAGGCGTCCCAAAACGCCGAGCGAGTTGGCAATTCTCGCAGCGATTGCGTTCGACTTGCGGTCAGCGCGATCGAACAGTTCTTTTTCATGGTAAAGCCGACTCAGCACAGCCGCACGTTGTTGAGCATGCTGTCATGCCGTGTTTGGCAAACCGGATTCCGGCGCATCTAGCTGGCTCAGGGCTGTACTCAATTTCGACCAGACCAACAACACATCAGGATTGCGTCGCGTTGACTCCCAATACGCGCGCTGCCTGAGACGTTTTACCTTGGGATCTCGCCCAGTCGCCTAATACAAGCCAATAGCTCCAATGAGATTCGTAATCTCCTGACAACCCGTCAAACCAATCTGCCAGGCGATCGAATTGGCCCGAATCGGTGAGCGTTCGGCCTAGCAAAAGCTGAGCAGGATCGTAGTCGGGATACGAATGAAGGATTTCGCGAAGTAGCTTCTCTGCCTCAGGCAGGTGGCCCGCATCAAACTGGGTCTTTGCTT
>Ga0163144_10019294_pt1 | contig 13725 bp, 9 predicted proteins | sample OliLak19BULKMAT1_FD_123175 | JGI IMG/M metagenome (GOLD analysis project Ga0163144, IMG submission 123175) | Freshwater microbial mat bacterial communities from Lake Vanda, McMurdo Dry Valleys, Antarctica - Oligotrophic Lake LV.19.BULKMAT1 | ecosystem: Environmental > Aquatic > Freshwater > Lake... | reverse complement strand
GAAGTTGATCTTCGCCCACGGGCACGAGCTGTGCTTTTACGATAGTAATATCGGCCGCTTGGCTAACGGGGTACATCAAAAAACCTGCAGGGATCGATTCTCCAAACTGCTTTTGTTGAATTTCTGTTTTTACCGTTGGGTTACGTTTCAACCTATTAACGGTGACTAAGTTTAAATAGAGTACCGTCAGCTCAGCGATTTCAGGGATCATTGATTGAATAAAAATAGTACTCTTTTGTGGATCAATACCGACAGCTAAATAATCTAACGCCACTTGCAACACATTATCACGGACTTTTTGCGGATTATCATAATTATCAGTAAGCGCTTGAATGTCGGCAATCATAACAAACTGTTTATGATGTTGCTGCAACAGCAAGCGATTAGCAAGCGACCCTACATAATGGCCCAAATGTAATGGCCCGGTGGGGCGGTCACCAGTTAAAACAATACCGGTAGTTGTTGGCAAAGAACTCTGCATATCATGCTCCTATCAAAATTAATATCGATCTTAGTATAACAAAGTCATCAAAATTCTTGGCATACTGGTTCACATTAGTCTATAGTTTCGTCCTAAAGAGAGCAGTCTACAATAAAGGGGGAACAGATGTCTCAGGTCATGGAAATTTTACGGGCGTGCTATCATGCACTCACCTATTTAACCGTTAAAGACGGTATTGAAATTCTATTTTTATCAGGAACTATCTACTACTTCTTACGGTGGCTTGGCAAAGATGAACAAAAAAATCTTATTCTCTATTTTTATGGCTATTGTGCCGCAACATTCACCGCCCATTACAGCGGACTTACCATTATTAGCCAGGCACTCTTTATAGCAGCACCACTAGTAATATGCGTTTTTATCATTTTACATCAGCATACGTTACAAAAAAACTTTGTTGCCCTAAAAACTATTACCCCGGCAACTAAAGCAAGCGATGATTGGATCGAAGAGTTAATTCGTTCATGTTTGTATGCCATGAATAAATCAAAAAACTTAGTCATCGCTATTGAACGTGCTGATAGCTTGGCTGCAGCAATCAAAGCCCCCTGCCTTTTTTACGCAGATCTTAAAAAAGACCTTATTGATTTACTTCTAGAAAACCAACACGAGCGCGAAACGCTCATTTGGGTTAATAAACAGGGGAAGCTCGTTGCTACCCATGCTTCATGGCACATGAAGATTGACCAAGAACTCATGGCGGAAGACCGCACCATGGCAACCTGGCAAAAACATGCGGTACTCCTGAGCGCCAAGACCGATGCACTTATTTTGTATAGCTGCGCCGATAACCGTTCGTTTTCAATGATCGCCCAAGAAAAAATAATTGAAGGGCTCTCTGCCCATCAAGCGACCCTTATTTTACGTAAACTTCTTCTTCATAACATCTCATTTCATGAAGGAATTCATTATGCTTCTCAAACTCCAAAATCTTCTACGGTACAACGTCACTCTTAAGGTGAGCTCCGTTATTATTGGCGCTACACTGTGGGCTATCCTCACTGAGTCACACCAAACACAATTACAAGTCAATGTACCAGTCTGTTTTTATAATGTCCCCGAACAGTGTTCTATTAAAGCACCGGAACGGGTCATGGTTACCTTAATGGGAAAAATAACGGACCTACGCCATCTTATCGTAGATGAGCTTGCTATTCACATTAATGCAGAACAATTAGCTCCCGGTCTTAACAGTATTGATATGACCTCACAACATTTGTTATTGCCACCCACTATTAACCTGGTAAAATATAAACCTATACATCTTTTATTAGCTACCACGGACTTATAAATGCTTAATATTTTTGGCACCGACGGCATACGCGGCTGCGTAGGTACTGGTATGTTTACTCAAGAACAGCTCATTATTCTTGGCAAGGCAATCGGTAAATGGGCACAGCAACGCTATGGCAAACATCCCCGCATGCTTATGGTACATGATACCCGTATTTCATGTAGCTTTGTAAAGGCAACATTAAAATCGGGCCTTTTGCAGTACCCCCTTCATCTTATGGATGCACTTGTTTTGCCTACACCGGCAACTGCCCATATTATGCAACACCTACAAACCTTTGACTGCGCCCTTATTATTTCAGCCTCCCATAACCCTTATGCTGACAATGGCATTAAATTAATAGATGCTTTTTCAGGAAAGCTTACCCCAACTGATGAACTATCAATTTCACAACATATCAATCAAAACTTTAATGCATCAGATACTCATTATGGTACTGATGAAGTTTTTTTAGGGGCAGAAGAGCTCTATTGCTCACTTGTTCAGAAATTATTCCCCGCAAACTATCTTGCTGGCAAAAAAATTGTATTGGATACGGCACACGGTGCGACGTACCGCGTAGCACCAACTATTTTCACCACACTCGGTGCATCAGTTATCACCATTAACAATACGCCAACAGGAATCAATATCAACGAAGCTTGTGGCGCTGTGCATACCGGTGCCTTACAAAAAGCTGTTCTCGCTCTCGGAGCCGATGCTGGCTTTGCTTTTGACGGTGATGGCGACAGGGTAATAGCGGTGAATAAAGATGGCGTTATTAAAAATGGTGATGATTTACTTGCTATTTTATTGCACCACCCTCGTTATGCAAAAACAACTACTGTGGTAGGCACCGTGATGACCAATGAAGGGTTCGCAAGCCTTTTAAAGGCTCAAAATAAAGAATTAATTCGTACGCAAGTAGGCGATAAGTATATTGCTGAGCAGTTAGTCAGCCGGTCATTGTTACTGGGGGGTGAAGCTTCAGGTCATATTATTTTATCTGATATCATCAGCAGTGGCGATGGCATTCTTGTCGCTCTTTCTGTACTCGAAGCAATGCTCATTTCAGATAACTGGTCAATGGATACTTTTTCTGCTTACCCGCAAATTATTCTCAATGTACCCATTACGGTCCGTAAAAACTTAAAAGAAGAGCCGTATGCTTCTCTTATTACTTCGGCAGAAAAATCCCTCAAAAATGGTCGCATTCTGGTCCGTTATTCTGGTACTGAACCAGTATTACGCATTATGGTAGAAACAGATAATTATGCAAAGGCCCAAGAACTCGCCCAGCACCTTGCTCAAAAACTTTTATAGAAATTAAAAACCGAAAGCATTCGTTATGAAAAAACAGTCTTTGTTATCAAAAATAGGCCTTCGTATTAAATCGGTATTTCTCCATGGATTTTTTACCCTATTACCCATTGCGATTACCTTTAGTATTATACGATTTGGCTTTCGAATAATTAAATCAACACTCGTACCTATCTATCAAATTGAACCGGAATGCTTGAAACGTATCCCTCACTCCGAAATAATAATAGCTCTCATGGTTATTTTTATTTTAGGTATCTGTTTTGATATGTTTTTTTCTAACGTTCTACATCATGTTGAAACGAGCATTCTTAATAGAATCCCCTTACTACGACAAGTCTATTTTGGTGCTAAACAATTAGTACAGGCGCTCAACCCAAAAGACAATGTTACCTTTAAAACGGTCGTTATGATGGAATACCCGCGTTCTGGTATTTATACCCTCGGCTTTTTAACCAATGAGGTTATTCCTCATTTTTCTCCTGAACTTACCGGAAAATATTATAGTGTTTTTATACCGTCAGTACCTAATCCTGCTACCGGATACTATATTATTGTTCCCGAAGCAGACTGCAAACAAGTAAATATTTCGCGGCAAGATGCACTGGCGCTGATAATATCAGGCGGCATCATTCAACCAGAAGTAATAATTTCTCCGGAAAACAAACCGTCTCTTTAAGCAAAAAACTTGGCGTACCATGCGACAAAACCATCAGTACGTGTGCCATTTTTAAGAGCGTAATCAATTTTATAAAGAGCAGCATGAGCAGTCATTAAACGCTCAGCAGAATGGCGCTGCCAATCCTTTTGCATAAAAGAAAAGGGCAACCTTGATACGGACTTTTTAGCGATCAAAGGCCCTTGTTGCCGAGCAATATGAATAAATAAAATAGCTTGCCAAACTTGCTCTGACCAATAAGCCAACCAAAATTCAGCGGGATACACCAACGTCAGCTCACTCAATAACGGAAAAAATGATTGCGCATCGCCAGCAAAAAAATATTGACTCAACAAGAATAATGACTTTTTTGGCTCGACAATACGCTTCAACCAAGAAGAAAAAAACTTTTGCCGATTTTTACCAAGGACTACCTGATATTGCACCATTAAGCAGGCAACATTTAACGGCAAACCGGGTACGCGCGCAACAAGCTCCTGAAAGAATTGTGTATCTACGAGCTCTTGGTGGTGCATAAAAAAATATAAATTTTTGTAGAGCATACTATCAACCGTTGGCTCTATAACAACCTCAGTGATTGCCTCTTGCGAAGCACCTCGTTGTGCTGTAACCCTTTGCTCGGGCAAGGTAAATAGTATTACTTTATGCGGCCCGGTATAGGCAGAAAGATAAGAAAGGACGGCTGCTTCTAGCAAAGCAATTTCAGTGCCCGGATCAAAAATATAGATCTGTGATTCACCCAGAAACGACATTTCTAACTGGTTTTGCAACGCAGACAGACTAGTCCCAGAAGGCAAGACCACTACTTTATACGATGAATTTTGCTTGGCATAGCTCACCACGGCCGCTAAAAAAAGCGGTTGTGATAAGGGGGTAACAAAATTTACTATAACCGTAGGTACAAGAGCACGAGCTTGCGCAACCGATACTAAAAACTTAGTCAGTGAAAGCTCACCCATGCGATACCACGTTTATTCTTGGTACGAAGATGAATATGCTGCCGTTTTTAATACAGGAGTGCGAACTGTTGGAGCTTCGAGATGGTAACGGTGCTGATCAAAAAACTGATACAATTGATTGACTCCCTCAAGAGCCAAAAATCTCAACTGATCATAAGCTCCCCAATCAATAGGAGCCGATTCAGCTGTTCCTTGAACCTCTACCACTTTACCAGAACGAGTAACTACAAAATTAAAATCTACCCCCACAGAGCTATCTTCTGCATAATCAATATCAAGTAAACCTTGACCTTGTGCATTAAGCCCTACAGAAACAGCGGCTAATTCTTCCGTCATCAATGGCAAACTAATAAGACCTGATTCTAACCAACGTAATTCAGCCGCTTTCAGCGCTAAATACGCTGCTGTAACACAGGCTGTACGGGTACTCCCGTCAGCCTGTAATACATCACAATCAATAAAAATTGTATATTCACCAAGGTTGCTCAGCGCGGTTACCGCACGTAAAGAACGACCAATTAATCGTGATATTTCTATCGTCCGCCCACTACGCTTACTTGAAGTTGATTCGCGTATAGTGCGCGTCGGCGTAGAAGCTGGCAGCATAGCATATTCTGCCGTCAACCAACCAGACCCTTTCCCCCGTAAAAAATGAGGCACGCCTGCTTGTATCGTTACCGAACACAAGATTTTAGTGTTACCCATTTCAAACAAGGTTGAACCCGCCGCATTTGAAAAAACATCATACGTCAATTTCAGAGAACGTAATTCGTTATTACCTCTATTATTCAATCGTTGAGTGTTAACTCGCTGAACATTAATCCGTTGAACGTCGTGTTGCATAACCTTGTTGAACCTATCATTAAAATTTAGATCGTTGTAAGCCGAATTCTACCAGTAGCTTGATCATAATCTATAACTTCAACAGCCAGTTCATCCCCAACCTTGATCGAATTCATAAATTTCTCTTGCTCATTACGGGGAATAGCAGAAATATGTACAAGACCATCACAACCTGGTGCAATTTCAACAAAAAGACCAAAGTCTGCTAATCGTTTTACTATACCTGCATGTCGCGATCCACGTTCAATTTGACCACCTAGAATCTTAACCCAGCTTACCGCTTGATCAAGTTTCGGACTTGGATGACCGAAAATCTTCACTAAACCGTCATCTTCTATATCAATAGCGACGCCAGTTTTTTCAATAATTTCACGGATTGTTTTTCCACCGCTACCAATTACCGCACCAATTTTATCGGTAGGAACCTTAAATGAAACAATTTGCGGCACTAAGCTTGATAGTTCTTTTCTAGGCTCAGTCATAACTTTTTGCATTTCATGCAAAATATGCAATCTGCCTTTATTAGCAGCTGCAAGCGCTTTTTCAAACACCGACCGAGCAAGACCACCTTTATACTTAATATCCATTTGGAAAGCAGTTATGCTTGTTTCAGTACCAGCAACTTTAAAATCCATAAGACCGTAAGCATCTTCAATACCAGCAATGTCAGTTAAAACCTGAAACTCGCCTTTAGAACTTTGCAATAATCCCATAGCAATACCGCTCACCATGTGAGTTATAGGTACACCAGCATCCATAAGCGCCATGGTTGAACCACAAACAGTAGCCATCGATGTGGAACCATCAGATTCAAGCATATCGGCAACGATACGAATGGTATAAGGGAATTTCTCTTGTTCAGGGAGCACTTGTTCGATTGCAGACATAGCTAAGTAACCATGCCCAATTTCTCGGCGACCAGGACCTCGTTGTGGACGAACTTCACCCACAGAGAATGGAGGGAAATTGTAATGCAACATAAAGGTATTTTCACTACCAACGCCCATTAAATTATCAACACGAGCTTTATCTTGTCCGCCACCTAAGGTAACCGTAACAAGAGCCTGGGTACGTCCGCGTGTAAACAGCGCTGATCCATGAGCAAACGGCAACAACCCTGTTTCTGTGCTAATAGCACGAACTTGATCAAATTGACGTTCATCTACTCGTTTATTCAACGTAAAGCAAAGTTCTGTTATGGTATTGCGCAATACATCATCAAAAACATAATTTAGAATTTGAGGATTGATCTTTAACGATTCAATTTCTTGCGCAAATTCAGTTAAGAAGCTGTTTTTCAACTCAGTCTGTACTGCAGCACGCTTAATTTTATCAGCATTAAACATGTTGGTCACACGAGCATCAGTAAGTACCTTACGGGCACGTTCTTGCCATAAAGCAAGATTAAACAAATCTGCCACGACATCTTTTTCAACAGCAAGCGCTGCTTGAATTTCTTTTTGCCAAGCAACTTGTTTTTTAATCGCATCATGTGCTACGAAGAGCGCATCGATCATTTCATCAGAAGAAAGGCCCTTCATTGAACCTTCAACCATGTTAATGCCTTCTTCAGTACCAGCAACAACAATACGAACCTCAGATGTTTGAATCTGATCATAGGTCGGATTTACCAACCAAGCACCATCAATACGAGCAACTTCTACCGCGCCAACAGGGCCCATAAAAGGGATTTTTGAAACAGTAAGTGCAATTGATGTTGCAAGGAGTGCTAAAACGTTTGGCGTATGCTCTTTATCAACTGAGTATACGGTAGCCATAGCTTGCAACTTATTAAAGTAATTTTCAGGGAATAATGGCCGAATAGCTCGGTCAATTAAACGGCTTGTTAAAACTTCAGTGTCGGTAAATTTACCTTCACGTTTAAAATAACCACCAGGTATCTTACCCGCCGCTGAAAACTGCTCACGATAATCAACCGTTAACGGAAGGAATCCTGGAAACTCAGTTGATGGTGCCGAAGTAATTGTCGACAAAACAATGGTTCCACCTTGCGAAAGCCAAGCGGCACTATCTGCCTGAGCAGCAAATTTACCTAAAGTTACCTCGTAACCAAACTCCGGTAACGTAAATTTTTTTTCCATAGAATGTCCCACCGTTTCTGTTCGTTTATTATCTGTATTTATAGTCTGCAATATAATCTATCCTTGTTACTTTCTCAAGCCAAGACGAGCAATTAATTCCTCGTACTTTTCTACGCTTTTATTTTTTATATAAGATAAACAGCTACGACGATGGCCAACTAATTTTTGTTGCCCCATTTTCGCGGCATTATCTTTTTTATGTGTCGCAAAATGTTCATTTAAATGGTTAATACGCTCGGTCAACAAAGCAACTTGTACTTCAACTGAACCGGTATCTTTATCATTAATTCTAAAATCTTTAATAATATCTACTTTATTTTTCATGTAATTAATCCTCTGTAAACATAATCTTCTATTTGGTAGGCGCGAGCGGGATTGAACCGCTGACCCTTGCTACGTCAAAGCAATGCTCTGCCACTGAGCTACGCGCCTAATTTCAATTAATCTCCAAGATACTTCTGGCAGAACGACTTAATGCCGGTACCACCAGGTATCAACTTACCTATAATAACATTTTCCTTTAAACCATAAAGATAGTCAACCTGACCCGATATGGCAGCTTCAGCTAAAATACGCGTTGTTTCTTGGAACGATGCTGCAGAGATAAAGCTTTCGGTACCCAATGAAGCCATGGTAATCCCGGTTAATACCGGTTTTGCTTTGGCCATTTTCTTACCTTCAGCTTTCAATGCCGCATTCACTAACTTAAAGTGAATTTTGTCAACCCGATCACCAACTAAGAAGCTCGTATCTCCTGGTTCCAAAATACGCACTTTACGTAACATTTGCCGAACAATCAGCTCAACGTGACGATCATTAATGTTCACGCCCTGACGTCGATAAATTTCCTGAATCTGATCAACAAGGTAATGCTGTAAAACTTCAGGCCCCATAATCTTGAGGATATCATGTAATACTGGTGAACCAGAAGTAATCGAATCTCCTGCTCGCACTCGGTCACCATTTACTACGTTAACCTGTTTACCGCGTGGAATGAAGTAATCATACGACTCTTCACCGCTCACGACAGAAACTTTCCTTAAACCACGATAAATACCTCCAAAGACAACCTCACCATCAATATCAGCCAATATAGCTGGATCTTTTGGTAAACGTGCTTCAAATAATTCAGCAATACGAGGTAAACCACCCACGATATCCTTAGTACGAGAAGTTTCTCGAGGGATTTTTACTAAAGCCTCCCCGATAGCAACTTGTTGATTTTCATCAACAACAAGGAATGATCCTGTTGGCAAGTAATATTGCGCAATTTCTTCACCGTCTTTGTCAAGAATGCTAATAGCAGGTTGATATTTATCACTCTTATATTCAAGTACCATGCGCGTTGTTCGATTAGTTGCTTCATCATAACGTTTTTGAATCGTTACGTTCTCAACTAAATCGATAAATTTAATGCGACCAGCTTTTTCCGTTAAAATATGACGGCTACTTGCATCCCACTCAACCAACTTATCGCCAGCTTTAACTGTCTGATTATCCTGCACAAACAACGTAGAACCATATTCTAATGTTGCACGCTGTAACTGACGGCCATCAGGAGCAACCAACATAAGCTGTGCGTTCCTGTTCATCACAACCAAGCTGCCCTGACTGTTCTTCACGGTCTGCACGCCACGCCATTGCACCATGCCATCTTGTTTTGCAAGCAACGAAGTTTGCTCAAGTAAACTTGCCGTACCCCCGATATGGAAAGTCCTCATAGTCAACTGAGTTCCCGGTTCCCCGATAGATTGTGCCGCAATAATACCTACAGCAGAACCAACATCAACAAGCGCACCTTTTGATAAATCGATACCATAGCAGGTGGTACATACACCACGTTTTGCCTGGCACGTTAATACGGAGCGAACGTTAATTTTTATAACTGCAGAGGCAACAATCGCTTCAATATGTGCACGCAATATCACGGTCCCCTGGCTATAGAGCAATTGTCCCGTAACTGGATCACGAACATCTTCTGCAAGAATACGTCCGTATAAACGTTGCGATAACTGCTGTACCAAGTCACCAGACTCTTGCAATGATTCAATTGAAATCGTAATAAAGCCTAACGTTTTACAATCTATGACAGAAATAACCACATCTTGTGCAACGTCAACTAATCTACGTGTTAAATAACCAGAGTTTGCTGTTTTTAATGCCGTATCGGCTTGACCCTTACGGGCACCATGGGTAGAAACGAAATAATCAAAAACGCTTAAGCCTTCTTTAAAGTTAGACTTTACGGGCGTTTCCATAATTTCACCAGATGGTTTAGACATCAAACCACGCATACCAACAAGCTGTTTAATCTGATCTTTAGAACCTTTTGCACCAGATTCAAGCATCATGAAAATAGAATTAAATGGTGTAAATTCACCTTCGTTTTCATAAGCCGCTTTATCTTGATCTTCAAGGTCCTTTAACATATTCGCAGCAACATCTGCCGTTGCATGTGACCAAAGACTAATAACTTTATTGTATCGTTCACCATTGGTAATAACACCATCCATGTACAATTCTTCAACTTTTTGCACCGCTTTTTCAGCTTTGCGAATTAAAGAATCACGTTTTTCAGGGACAATTAAATCACCCATAGCAAAAGAAATACCAGCAGAAGTGGATGATTTAAATCCAAGCTTCTTAATCTTATCTAAAAATTCAATAGTTTGTTCACTGCCAACTAAGTAGTATACGCGCTCTACTAAACGAGCTAGATCATTCTTTGCCATTACTTTATTTACCCACTGGAAATTAGATCCAGCTGGCAATGTTTCAAAGAGCAAGATTCGACCAATTGTCGTTTCAATGATTTCACCCGTAACCAAGCGCACTTTTACTCGTGCATGCAAATCAACTTGTTTAAATTCATACGCAAGAATTGCTTCGTTAACAGAAGAATAGACTGAACCTTCTCCTTTAACCTTGCAACGCACTTTCGTTAAATAATGCAATCCAAGAACCATATCCTGCGATGGTACCGCAACAGGGCGTCCGTTAGCAGGAGATAGAAGATTTTTACTCGAAAGCACTAACTCACGCGTTTCCTGAATAGCACGTCGACTCAATGGTATATGTACTGCCATTTGGTCACCGTCAAAGTCTGCGTTAAATGCACTACAAACGAGCGGATGAATCTTAATAGCTTTACCATCAACCAAAATAGAATTAAAGGCCTGGATACCCAAACGATGCAACGTTGGAGCACGGTTCAACATAACGGGGTGATTTTTTACCACGTCAGCTAACACGTCCCATACTTCAGGAAGCGAATCTTCAACCATACGTTTTGCAACGCGTAAGTTTGGCGCTAATTCTCGCTCAAGAAGACCAGCAAAAACGTGTGATTTGAAAAGTTCTAAAGCCATTGCTTTTGGCAATCCGCATTGATCCATTTTTAATTCAGGATCAACCACAATTACCGAACGACCAGAATAGTCAACACGCTTACCAAGTAAATTCTGTCTAAAGCGACCTTGCTTACCACGAAGCATTTCACTTAATGATTTTAATGCTCGACGGTTAGTACCGCGAACAGGTTGTCCTCGACGACCATTATCAATCAAAGCATCAACCGATTCTTGCAACATACGCTTTTCGTTTTTAATAATCACGGAAGGCGCTTCGATTTCCATCAAGCGTTGCAAACGAATATTACGGTTTAATACTCGACGATATAATTCATTTAAATCTGAACTCGCAAAGCGTCCACCTTCCAGTGGTACCAATGGGCGCAAATCAGGCGGTAATACCGGCAATACCGTCATTACCATCCATTCTGGACGTAACCGTCCTTGAATAAGTCCACTAAAGACCTTAACGCGCCGCATAATTTTATGCCGAATAGCCACTGACGCAGTTTTTTCGTACTCGCCTTGTAGCTGTTTTAATATCAGCTCAGGATCAAGTGTCGATAGAACTTTATGAATTGCTTCTGCGCCAATATCCACTTCAAATTCAGTATCTTCAGGATGCGCATCTAAGTACTGCTCATAATCAGCAGAACTTAATAAAGTCACCGGGCTGTATGGCGAACGCCCTTGCTTAATAACCATGTACGCATCAAAGTAAATTACCCGTTCAAGGTCCTTCACCGGCATATCTAAAATAAGACCAAGATAACTTGGAATACCTTTGAGATACCAAATATGCATAACTGGCGCTACAAGGTCAATGTGCCCCATACGTTCACGACGAACACGCGCTTGAATAACTTCAACACCGCATTTTTCGCAGGTAATACCACGATGTTTCATGCGCTTATATTTACCGCAATTACATTCCCAGTCTTTTACCGGACCAAAAATACGCGCACAGAACAAGCCATCTCGTTCAGGCTTTAATGTTCTATAGTTAATCGTCTCTATCTTTTTTACCTCTCCATATGAAAGAGATAAAATTTTCTCAGGAGAAGCAATCCCTATTTTCAGCGCATTAAACTGGCTTGTCTGTATATACTCTTTAAATTTCTCAAGCATCTGGTTACTCACTGACTTCCTCCTTGCCGCTCTTGAATAAATCAACCTGGAGACCCAAGCTCTGAAGTTCTTTAATCAATACGTTAAACGATTCTGGTAATCCTGGTGCTGGTACATCCTCACCACGGACAATAGCTTCATAAACTTTATGTCGACCAGCAACGTCATCTGATTTATAGGTTAAAATTTCCTGAAGAGCATATGATGCACCATGTGCTTCAAGCGCCCAACATTCCATTTCCCCAAATCGCTGTCCACCCATTTGAGCTTTACCGCCCAATGGCTGCTGCGTTACCAGAGAGTACGGCCCGACAGAACGAGCATGCAACTTATCATCAACCATATGGTTCAATTTCATGGTATAGATAGCGCCAACGGTAACTGGCTGATCAAGATATTCTCCCGTTCTACCATCACGTAATTTAAACGTACCTGATTCAGGCAGGTTTGCCTCACGCAACAACGGCTTAATATCAAGATCATAGCTAGGACCATCAAATACAGGAGCCGCAAAGAATACACCTTGTGCTGCAGATTTTTTTGCAAGCCCTACCAATGCATCTTTACCATACGCTTTTTCATAATCAGCAATGAGCTGCTTACCATAATATTTTTCCAAAAGCTGTTTCGCTGCACTCATGCTTTGCTTTTCAATGGCTTCGCCGATTTTACGACCAAGCTCTTGTCCTGCAAAACCAAGAATTACCTCTAAAATCTGCCCAACGTTCATACGAGAAGGCACACCAATCGGATTCAGTACAATGTCAACCTGACGACCATCGTCAAGGAATGGCATATCTTCACGCGGAACAATAATTGAAACCACACCTTTATTACCATGGCGACCAGCCAATTTATCACCGGCTTGAATAGGTCGTTTCATCGCAATGTAGACTTTTACCATCTTAATAACACCAGATGGCAATGGATCACCTTTTTTCAGACGATTAATACGCTCTTCTTGTAAGCCACGTAAAATACGAACCTGATTGTCCAAGGTGTTTTTTAATTGCTCAATTAAATTATTTGATTCTGCATCAGCTGCTTTAAGGGCAAACAACTCTTTAAGATCAAGCTTTTCAAGGGCCTCTTGTTTAAAGATCCCTTTAGCGCCACCATGAGCTTTTTTACCATCAAGCAATGCAATAATCTTATCGCTTAACATTTTTTCGAGGCTCAGCATTTGCATCGTAAAATCAGATTCAAGATTTGCGGTTTCTTTAACCACCATATCTTTATATCGCTTATCTTTGCGCACACCACTGCGTGAAAAAACTTTCACATTCGTTACGGTACCATCAATCCCTGGCGGTACTCGTAATGACGTATCACGAACTTCGCGCGATTTCTCACCAAAAATAGCCCGTAAAAGCTTTTCTTCAGGAGAATATTGCACGTCACCCTTAAGCGTTACTTTACCAACAAGAATATCTCCCGTTTTAACCCGTGTACCAATGCGAACAATACCGTCTTCATCAAGACCAGCAAGCGCATTTTCACTTACATTAGGGATATCACGAGTAATTTCTTCAGGCCCAAGCTTCGTATCACGAGCGTCGGCAACATATT
>Ga0163144_10019293_pt1 | contig 13725 bp, 12 predicted proteins | sample OliLak19BULKMAT1_FD_123175 | JGI IMG/M metagenome (GOLD analysis project Ga0163144, IMG submission 123175) | Freshwater microbial mat bacterial communities from Lake Vanda, McMurdo Dry Valleys, Antarctica - Oligotrophic Lake LV.19.BULKMAT1 | ecosystem: Environmental > Aquatic > Freshwater >... | reverse complement strand
TGGAAGAACTCGGGCAGGTTGGCCGACGGCGAGCCGCCGATGCAGACGATCAGGTCGGCGCGCGTGCGCACTTCGGCCAGGGTGGTGGTGTAGGCACCGCGATCCTGCAAGGCGCGCAGCCCGTGCATCAGCGCCGTGCCGTTGGCGGCGTCGCTGATCGCGCCGCTGTCCAGCGCCAGCGCGTGCAGGGCACGGGCGCCGGCGACGTCGGTGCCCAGGCCGGCGAACAGCGGCTGCCGGCTGCCGTGCAGCAGGCCGGCGGCGGCGGCGGCGGCCGTGGCGAGGTCACCGACCCGACCGTCGACGAGGGGTGCCTGCGGGCAAGGCGCCGGCGCGAACCGGGTCAGCGCCTCAACAGCGCGCGTGCAGTCGCTGCCCGTCAGGCGCAACCCGGCGGCGCCGATGTCGGCCGCCACGCCGTAGCTGTCGCAGAGCAAAGGGCAGAACGGGCAGGTCCAGCAGGTGCCGGCGTGGGTCGGGGCGGTGAATACGCTCATCTGCGGTCAATCATGCAATCGATGTGCCACGGCTTTCGTGTCGGCAGGCGTGCCCGGCCGGTGGCGTGGCGACCGGTTCCGCCACACAGTGTGACGACTACGGTGTCGCAGTGCGTTCCCTGGCGTCTGCGACGCGGACTGGCCCACCTCCAAAGCGTCCGCGGCCCAGGGTGGCACGGATCGTGAAAGCGGTGGCGCCATGAATTCGCCGTCAGTGGTCGCATCACGGGCCACGCCGCCGCCCCGTGCCTACAGCCGCAGGTCGTGCAGCGCGCTCGCCACCAGCCAGGCATCGGCACCGGCCTTGCCGGCCGCCGCGAGGTCGGCCGCATGACGGATGCCGCCCGCACCGATGACCATGGCGCCCGGCGCCTTGCGCCGCACGTCGGCGATGGTGTCGAGGTCGGGCCCGGCGTCCGAACCCACGCGTTCGAGCGTCATCACGATGACGCGCTTCGGCCACAGCGCGGGCGCATCCCAGCATCCGGCGGCGTCGAGCCGCTGGCCGTCGCGGCGGTCGAGCGACAGCGCAGCGCGCCGCAGCCCGGCCTGCGTAAAACAGGTTTCAAACGCCTGGCGCGAGCTGATCGACTCGCTGGCGAGCACCGGCACCACGCGCGGCGCGTCGGCACCCAGATGGGCAAGCAAGCTGAGTGCCGCGCCGGCGTCAGTAAAGCCTGCATCGACCCACAATTCAACCCCCGGCAAGCCGCCCAGCAGCGTGCGCAGCACCGTCAGCTGCACTTCGCCGCCCTGCAGCGCGTCCAGGTCGGCAACATACAGGATGGCCGAGGCGCAGTGCAGGCACAGAATGCGCGCCACCGTCAGCGGATCGCTGCTGCCGCAAAGTGGCGATTCGATGGGCCGGTAGCTGCGGCGGTCGCCGCGCAGCGCGCGCACCACCTGGCCGTGCAGCAGATCGATGACGGGAATGACGATGGCCATGGCGAGCGGAGAGGGCGGTAGATGAAATCGATCTGGGTTTACGAGGCCATCAGCGGCGGTGGTCTGCCGGACGAGGGCCTGCACGGCGCCGATCTGCTGGCCCAGGGTCTGCGGATGCGTGACGCGCTGGTGGCTGACCTGAACCTGCTGAGTGATTATGAAGTGACGGTTGCCAGCCTCGACGGCCTGCCGCGCCCGCCCGGCCGCGCCCGGGTGGTCGGCCCGCGCGCCGGTGAAGCGGCGCTCGACTTCAACGCCCGGCAGGCACTGCGGCACGATGCAGCCTGGGTGGTCGCGCCAGAAACCGGCGGCCTGCTGGCCGCGCTGCAATCCGTGGTCGGCGCGCCGCGCTGGATAGGCTGCGGCGCGGCGGCGCTGCGTGTCGCGTCCAGCAAGTCGCAGACCACGGCCTGCCTGGCGGCGGCCGGCATTGCCACGCCGCGGGCCTTCGATCAGCCAGCCGATGGGTGCCACTGGATCGTCAAGCCCGACGACGGCGCCGGCGCGCTCGACACCCGGCTCTTCGATTCGCTGGCGGCCGCACTGGCCTGTCAGGAAAGCCGCAACGCGGCGGGCGCGACGGCCGTGCTTGAACGCTGGGTCGAAGGCGAGACGCTCAGCCTGTCTCTGCTGTGCGGCGGCGGGCGGGCCGAGCTGCTGAGCGTCAACCGCCAGCACATCGGGCTGGGCGAATCCGGCCTGCTGCGTTTCGACGGCGTGACGTTGAACGTCACCGGCAAGTCCGACCCGCGCTGGCCCGCGCTGCAGGCCAGCGCGTCGCGGGTGGCGACGGTCATCGGCGGCCTGCGGGGCTTTGTCGGCGTCGACCTGGTCTGGCACGCCGAGCGCGGGCCGGTGCTGATCGAGGTGAATCCGCGCCTGACCTCGGCCTATGTCGGGCTGTCCGCGGCCTTGCGGCGCAATGTGGCGGCGGCGGTGCTGGCCGTGCATGAAACGGAGTTCGCGCATGCCCGCGCCTGAGCGGATGCGGGTCGGCTGGGACGTCGGTGGCGCCCATGTCAAGGCCTGCCTGATGCAGGCCGGCGAGGTACTCGACGTCGCGCAGTGGCCCTGCCCGCTGTGGTTGGGCCTGACGCACCTGGACGCCGTGCTGGCGCAGGCCGGCCAGCGCTGGCCGATGGCGGCCACGCTGCCGCACGCAGTGACGATGACCGGCGAGATGGTCGATCTCTTCGCCCACCGGCAAGACGGCGTGCAGCGTATCGCCGCCAGGATGGCTTCGGCGCTGGCCGGGCCGGTGCACTTCTTTGCCGGTGACCGGGGCTGGTGCGGCGCCGCCGAGGCCGGAGCGCTGTGGCCGCACGTCGCCTCGGCCAATTGGCTCGCGACGGCCCGCCACGTGGCGCGCTGGGCGGGCGCCCGCGGCGGCAGCGGCGTGCTGGTGGACATAGGCAGCACCACCACCGATCTGATCGCCTTTCGTGGCGGCGCCGTTCTCGGCACCAGCCGCACCGACAGCCAGCGCCTTGCCAGCGGCGAGCTCGTCTACCAGGGTGTGGTGCGCACGCCCCTTTGCGCGCTGGCGCCGCGCATCGCCTTCCAGGGCGCGGTGCTGAACGTGATGAACGAATTTTTTGCCACCACCGCCGACGTCTACCGCCTGACTGGCGAACTCGACCCCGCGCACGACCAGCACCCCAGCGCCGACGGTGCGCCGAAAGATGCCGCGCCCAGCCGCCAGCGGCTGGCCCGCATGGTCGGCCTCGATGCGCACGACGCGCCCGCCGAGGACTGGCAAACCTTCGCGCTGGCCTGGCGCGCCGCCCAGCTGGCCGAGATCGGCGGTCAGCTGCGCCGCGTGCTGGCGTTTCACGGGCTGGGCGACGAGGCGCTGGTGGTCGGCGCGGGCTGCGGCGCCTTCCTGCTCCCAGACCTGTGCGTCGCGGCCGGCCTGGCGCCCGGCGTGCCGCGGTTCGACTACGGCAGCGACGTCGTGCGCACGGCGACTGAAGCCGCCGGCGGCAATGGCGGCGGTCATGCCGGGGATCATGGCGGTGGTAACGACGGCGGTCATTGCGGCGGTTATGGCGGCAGTAACGGCGGCAGTAATGGCGGCAGTAACGGCGGCCAGGCCGGACTTCGCGCCTGGGCACGTGTCTGTGCGCCCAGCGTGGCGGTGGCCGCGCTGTTCGACGAAGAGGCCACCTGATGTGGGTCGTCAAGCTCGGCGGCAGTCTGAACTGCGACCCGCTGTTGCCGCAGTGGCTGGAGATGCTGGCGCAGCTCGGTGGCGGCCGGGTGACGGTCGTCGGCGGTGGCGGCGACTTCGCCGACGCGGTGCGCAGGAGCCAGGCGCTGTGGCGCTTCGACGATCTGGCCGCCCACAACATGGCCATCCTGGCGATGGTGCAGAGCGCCTACCTGATGCGCGCGCTGTGCCCGGCGCTGATGATGGCGCGCGGCGACGTCGACATCCGCCGTGTGCTGCACCTGGGTCGGGCGGCGGTGTGGTCGCCGGCCGAACTGCTGCGGGAGCAGGTCGACGCCGACACCAACTGGGACGTCACCGCCGACAGCATCGCGCTCGGCCTGGCGCGGCGCCTGAACGCCGAGCGTCTGGTGCTGGTGAAGTCCTGCGCGGTCGATGCCACAGTGTCGTTGCCCGAACTCGGCGCCGCCGGTGTGTTGGACCGCCGTTTCGCCAGCGCCGCGGCCGACGCCGTGTTCCCGATCGAGATCGTCAGCCGCAGCGCGTTGGCGCAGGTGCGCGGCCGCCTGCTCGCCGGCAGCGGGCCGGCGCCCGACTGGCCGCCGCGGCGTGATTGATCAGCCTATTTTCCTCAGTTGCCTCATAGGAAAGTCTCAAAAACGCAGACTTGAGGCGGCTGCGCGGCAGGAAAAGCAACCTCCAAAAGCAAGCCGGGTTGGCATTGCTCGACGAAAACGAGGCGACCAAGAATTGGGAGTACGCGGTGCTGGTGTGCGACACGCCGTACAAGCTCGAGCACATTGGGCAGCTCTACCGGGACCGTGCTGACTGCCGACCTTGGCAAACCCGCGGGCTTTATGAAATCAAGAACCAGTGGGGCCGCGCCCGGACATCGCCAGTCCTGTGGACTGGCGGTGCCTGGCGAGGGGCCAAGCCTCTGGCTTGGCGCGGCCTGCAAGGTGGGGCGGGCACAGCACGCAAGACATCGAACGCTGCGCGCTGAGTGCACGCGCGGTGGTGCTGATCTACAACTCGTGGAGTTGGTACGTGCGGCTGGCAAATCCGAAGAACCGGATGGAGGCCATCACGAGTCGCCCGAAGCTGCTGAGCGCGGTTGGCCGGCTGACCAGTCATGCTGGCCAGAGCAAGATCTTGCTGACCGTCATGCCTGAGTCGGTCGCGCAGATCAAGCGGCTTGTTGCCAGTGTCCGCACGGGCATACAGTACTCGTCCTGCAAAGCGCCGCAGTTGGCGAAATCCGAACGCTGGGTCGCCATGGTGCGCTTCATCGTGAGTCGAATACTGGCCGCGCAGCCCGAACCCAGGCTGGTTCCGGTCGCCTTGCCGAGCGGCTCACTGAGGAATCCGGGTTGAATGCGTGGCTCACTCTATGAGCCAACCGCCGGCCAATATGCGCTGCGCCCTTAGCGCGCTTGACGGGGCAGCAACTGCGGTCGCCGTGCCGAGAACAACAACTATCTGGGAGTAAAGCAGCATGTGGATCATCACCCCCTTGGGTTTTTTCAGCATCGTTCAGAAGCCGGGCGATGTGTCGGCTGGCACTCTGACGGTGCGGGCCAGAGTGCGCAGCGACCTGGAGGCGCTGCAGGCTGCCGTGCTGCCTGGCCTGGGCAAGATCACCGACAGCAAGTCGACCGACTACCGGTTCCGGGCGACCGCTTTGCGTGGGTTGGTCGAGGCGGCCATGGCCCAGCTGACCCGGCAGCTGGACTACTCGAACTTCAAGAGCCAGGTCGCCAAGGTGCAGGGCTCGAAGCGGGCGCACCTGTATCACGACGTCTGGGACGTGCTGAACCGGATGCAGGGCGATGCGAGCTACGAGGTGAAGCCGAAGAAGGCGCAGCACGCGGCGGCGTTCAGCGTGCCGAAGGCCGGCGCCTATGGCGGCGTGCTGTTCGACGAGCACGGGCGCACGCTGCTGCGCGAGCCGGCTGGCCACTTCGGCGGCTACGTCTGGACGTTTGCCAAGGGCAAGCCCGACGCCGGTGAGTCGCCCGAGCAGACGGCGCTGCGCGAGGTGCTGGAAGAAACCGGATATGCGTGCCGGGTGATCGGCATGCTGCCGGAGGCCTTCAAGGGATCGACCTCGCCCGCCACGGCGTTCTTCTTGATGGAGCCGGTGGGCGCCCAGGGTGAGTTCAGCAGTGAGACATCGCAGACACGGTGGGTCGACTTCGAAGAGGCGCAGGACATGATTCGGCGCACCAAGATTGCAAGCGGCGTGGTGCGGGATCTGGCGATCTTGAGCGCAGCGCACGCGGCGATGGCCAGGCTCAAGCCGGCCAAATCTGACGACATGCCGCGATAGCCGGCGCGGGCGCCATCGGAGCGGCAAGCAGCGACACCCGCCAGCAGGGCAGCACACATGGCCAAGTCCAAGCCGAAGATGAAGCTCATGGACTACGTCATGCAGCTGCCGGAAGGCGGCGAACGGGAACGCGTGCTTCAGGCCCTGGCGGACGCAAACAACATCCCCGCGGACAAGCAGACCGTGGACGAGGTCGAGGCGCGGTACGGGGATGGCGCTGGTTCGGTCGACATCAACGCCTACATCGAGCACGAATTCGAGACTCGCCCGGCATACACAGAGTACGAATCCTTGATGAGGTCGGCCGCGATCCTGCAGGTTCGGCTGGCGTTCATCGAGGTCGAGACGCCGGAGGGCAGGCGGTTCGTGCGGATCGACAAGCTGCAGTGAGGCGGGCGATTGCCGCGTTGGCCTTGCGACCCGTGTGAGTTGGCACGCGGCCGAAGACAAGCCTTGATGCCACCGACGGCGCCGGAAACTTGTTTTGCTGCCCCGCGCTTCGCGTGCCATCCTGACCGCTGCAACAGGGGGCACACAAGATGACGGACTGGTTCGAGAGGTTGATGGGTTTCCGCGAGGGCGGCTATGCCGAGACGCGCAGCCGGATGGCGGTCGAGGGACGGGTTCTGCGGTCGCTGGTCAACGGGCGCAGCTACGGCATCGGCGACCTGGAACTCGTGCCCTTGCAGACGCTGCGCGAGCGCGTGCGCCTGCACGTACTGACGGTCGGCACCGCGCCAGGCCGCCTGCAGGTGAGCAACGTCAGCGGCGACGTGCGGGCGATGCACCGACTGCAGGAAAACGCAGGCGCGCTGTTCCAGGTGGCATCCCAGTTCAACCTGCTGGAGATGGTGTCGTCTGAGGTCACGCCCGAGGACGGTGTGACGCGCTACCAGCATGACCGCACGCAAGGCCCGGCGTGTGCGATGGCTGCGGGTGCCGGCACGGTCTACCGCAACTACTTCGCTCCGGTGGGCGACGGGCCGGCCCAGGCGCTGGGGCAGACACGCGAACGCCAGCTCGACGGCCTGGCCGACGTCGGCGCTGCGCTGGCCCAGGCCCTGGGCCGGCCGACATCGGCGCTTTGGGCCATGCGCAACGGCTACGCACTGTGCACCTGTGCAGGCCTGGCCGCGATAGCCGCCCATCTCGATGCGCTGGACGCCGACGAGGCGGATACGCTGCGCGGCCTGCTGCGGATCGGCATCCACCAGGACGTCGAAATGACCGACAGCGTGGGCCCACAGCGGCGGGTGGTCTCGCAGGCCTATTGCTCGGCGTTGCCGGTCGCCTACGGCCGGCTGCCGGCCCCGCTGTGGCGAACGTTCGCGCAGTTCGTGCTGGAGGCAGCCTACGAGGCGACGATGTGCGCGGCGGTGCTGAACGCGCGGCGTGGCGCCAGCAACGTCGTGCTGCTCACGCGCCTGGGCGGCGGCGCCTTCGGCAATGACGACGCGTGGATCGACGCGGCGATGCACCGGGCTTTGACGAAGGCGGCGGGGTACGACCTGAATGTTCGCCTGGTCAGCTACGGCGCGCCGCCGAGGTCCATGGTCGAACTGGCAGCGGCCTTCCAGTAGGCAGCCGAGATGACGGGCTGCCGACCTTTGCTGTCGAACTGACGGGAGTGTCTCCAGATTTGGGGACACTCCCAGCGTCGCACCGCCACTTTGCAGCCGTCGTGGACCTCGATCCTGGCGCCAGTTGACGGCTCCCGACCAGAATGCCGCGAAGCGACCGTTCGGGGGCACCGGTCCCGGCCAGAAGGCGACGGTCGCGTGCAACGCCCCAAAGCAGACTCTCAGCGGCGCCACCAATGGCCGTCGGACACCCGGAGTCACCGATGCGGTTGTAAGGGGCTGGGCATTGCTAGCCTATGCTGCGGCAGGTCCGTGCGCCTGAAAGCACAGCCTCACATTCCCGCGTAGCTCGGTCCTCCGCCGCCTTCGGGGGCGACCCAGACGATGTTCTGCGTCGGGTCCTTGATGTCGCAGGTCTTGCAGTGCACGGAGTTCTGCGCGTTGATCTGCAGCCGGTCGGCGCCGGCATCGGTCTTCACGTATTCGTAGACACCGGCCGGGCAGTAGCGGCCTTCGGGGCCGGCATAGCGTTCGAGGTTGATCGCCACCGGCACCGAAGCGTCTTTCAGCTTCAGGTGCGCGGGCTGGTTTTCTTCATGGTTGGTGTTGCTGATGAACACCGAACTCAATCGGTCGAAGCTCAGAACGCCGTCGGGCTTGGGGTGGCGGATCGGCTCGACTTGCGCGGCGGCGTGCAGCCGCTGGTGGTCGGCCTGATGGCGGTGGATGGTCCACGGCGGGGCCTTCATGCCCAGCTTGGGCAGCAGCCATTGTTCGATGCCGGTCATCAGCGTGCCGACGGTGTTGCCCTGCTTGAACCACTGCTTGAAGTTGCGCGTGGCGTTCAGCTCGGTGTGCAGCCAGCTTTGTTCGAAAGCCTGCGGGTAAGCCGCCAGCTCGTCGCCGTTGCGGCCGACCTGCAACGCGGCGAAAGCAGCCTCTGCTGCCAGCATGCCGGTCTTGAGCGCGGCATGGCTGCCCTTGATGCGCGCTGCATTCAGGGTGCCGGCCTCGCAGCCCACCAGCGCGCCGCCGGGGAAGACCAGCTTGGGCAGGCTCAACAGCCCGCCTGCGGTGATGGCCCGCGCGCCGTAGCCGATGCGCTTGCCGCCTTCGATGTGGGCGCGGATGGCGGGGTGGGTCTTCCAGCGCTGCATTTCCTCGAACGGGCTGATCCACGGGTTCTGGTGGTCCAGCCCGACCACGAAGCCCAGCGTGACCCGGTTGCCGCCCAGGTGGTAGAGAAAACCGCCGCCGTAGGTGTGCTCGTCCATCGGCCAGCCGGCGGTATGCACCACGAGGCCGGGCTTGGCTTGAGCGTCGGGCACTTCCCACAGCTCCTTGATGCCGAGCGCATAACTCTGAGGGTCCCGGCCGTCATCGAGATGGAAGTGCGCGATCAGTTGCTTACCCAGATGGCCACGTGCGCCTTCGGCAAGCACCGTGTACTTCCCGACCAGTTCCATGCCGAGCTGAAATCCGCCGTGCGGCTGGCCGTCCTTGCCGATGCCTTGGTTGCCGGTGGCCACGCCGCGCACCGCGCCAATGTCGTTGTAAAGAACTTCTGCGCCAGTGAATCCGGGGAAGATCTCGACGCCCAGCGCCTCAGCCTGCGAGGCCAGTCACTGGCAGACGGCGCCCAGGCTGATGACGTAATTGCCGTGGTTATGCAGGCAATCCGGTATCAGCCACTGCGGCGTGTGGCGGGCGCTGGTTTCCGAGAGGAACAGCACTTCGTCACCGGTCACCGGCTGCAGCATCGGCGCGCCGAGGGCTTGCCAGTCGGGGAAGAGCTCGGTCAGCGCGACCGGGTCCATCACCGCGCCGCTGAGGATGTGCGCGCCTGGCTCGGCGCCTTTTTCGAGCACGACCACCGAGACCTCGCGGCCGGTCTGTGCGGCCAGCTGTTTCAGGCGGATCGCGGTGGCCAGGCCGGCCGGCCCGCCGCCGACAATTACCACGTCGTAGCCCATCGACTCGCGGGGGCCATGGGTGCTGAGAAAGTCTGTTGGTGTCACGTCGTGCTCGGTTGCGTGGATCAGGACCAGGTCACGGCGGCGGCGAACATGTAGCCCGCGCCGTACACGGTCTTGATGATCTTGGGGTTTTGCGGATCGGGTTCGATCTTGCGGCGCAACCGCGAGATGCGCACGTCGATGCTGCGGTCCATCGGCGACAGGTCGCGCGCGCCGGTCAGCTGCTCGCGCGTGAGAATCTGATGCGGGCGTTCGACGAACACCCTCAGCACCTGCGTCTCGGCCGTACCCAGCAGGTGTTCGCTGCCATCGACCGCGCGCAACACGTTGGCCGCGCAGTCCAGCGTCCAGCCCAGAAAGCTGGCGTAACGACGCTGTGCCCCGCCAACCGAGCCCGGCGCGGCGCGTCGGCGCAGGATGCTGCGCACGCGCGCCACCAGCTCTCGCGGCTCGAAGGGTTTGACCATGTAGTCGTCACCACCCAGCTCGAGCCCCATCACGCGGTCGACGGTGTGGCCACGACCCGTCAGGATCAGCACAGCAGTGTTGTTGACGGCGAGCGTGCGCACCAGCTCGATGCCGTCCATGTCGGGCAGCCCGAGGTCGACGATGCACAGGTCGGGTCGCTCGGTCTGCAGCCGGCGCAGCAAGGCGCCGCCGCTGCGAAAGGTCTCGGTGAAAAAACCGAAGTCGTGCAGTGCGTGCACCACCAGCCGGGCCACGTCGTCGTCGTCCTCGACCACGTAGACAAGCGCCGGCGGTGGGCTCGCCACATCTGGCATGTGGGCCATGCGGCCCGTCGTCACACCGCCCCCTCGCGCAGCGCCGCAGCGAGCTGGGCCGCCGAAAAAGGCTTGCGCAGCAGCGGCAGGTCACCGGGCTGGGTGCGCGCCGGCGCGTGGCCGCTCATCAGCAACACACGCGGCACGCCGTGAACGTCACGCGCCTCGTGGGCCAGGTCACGCCCGTCGACGCCGCCAGGCATCACGACGTCGGTCAGCAGCAGTTTGACGCCGGTTGTCCTGGCCAGGATGGCACGTGCCTCGACACCGTTCTCGGCCTCCAGCACGACATAGCCCAGGCCCAGCAGGCTGCGCCGAACGATGTGACGCACCGCAGCGTCGTCCTCGACCAGCAAGGCCAGGTCGTGGTATTGCACCCGGTCCGGCGCCGCCCGGGCATCGACCGCCACCTCGTCCGGCTCCACTGGTGCATCGGTCATGGGCAGCCACAGCGAGATCGTGGTGCCGTGGTCGGGTACGCTGTCGACGTTGATCGCGCCACCCGACTGGTGCACGAAGCCGTAGACCATCGCCATGCCGAGGCCGGTGCCCGAGCCGACAGGTTTGGTGGTGAAGAAGGGCTCGAACAGGCGCGACAAAGTCGTCTCGTCCATGCCACAGCCGTCGTCGGTCACGTCAATGCGCACGTACTGGCCCGGCGCCAACTGGCGCGCACTGGCAGCGTCGGGCAGCAGCGCCATGCTTTCGGCGTGCACCACCACACGCCCGTTGGCGGCAGTGGCGTCGCGCGCGTTCAGCATCAGGTTCAGCAGGGCGGTTTCCAGCTCCGACGGGTCGATCCAGGTCCACAGCGGCCGGGCCCCGCAGTGCAGTTCGATCTGCAGGCTTTCGGGCATCGAGCTGCGCAGCATGCGGGCAACATTCGTCACCGCCTGCACGGCATCGACCGCCTCCGCCTTCAATGGCTGCTGGCGGGCAAAACTGAGCAGCCGGCGGATCAAATCGGCGCCGCGCCTCGCTGCCTGCAGGGCCGGCTCGACAAACTCATGGGTTTCCGGCGCGTCGCACCGCTGCTCGGCCAGCAGGCCGAGGTTGCCGATGACCACCGTCAGCAGGTTGTTGAAATCATGCGCCAGGCCGCCGGTGAGATGCCCCAGCGCCTCCATCTTCTGCGCCCGCAGCACCAGTTCCTGGGCGCGCTGGCGTTCGGTGATGTCGAACGTGAGCTCGAAGCAGCCTTCGACTATGCCGTCCGCGCCGAGGTCAGGGATCAGCGAGGTGCGCGCCCGGATGCGTGAGCCATCGATGCGGGTCAGCTCGTATTCGAAGTTGACCGCTTGACCCGCAAACGCCCGCACCACGTGCGGTTTGATCGATTCGAAGGTGGCCGCACCGAGGAAGCTGCGGGCGCTGATGCTGCCAGGCTGCGCCGGGTCGAGGCCGAACCAGTCGCGGTAGCCGCGGTTGACGTAGCGGTAGGTCCGGGTGCGGTCTACGTAGGCCACCAGGGCCGGTATCGAGTCGGTGATCAGCCGAATCTGCTGCTCGCTTCGACGCAGCTCGGCGGTGCGTTCGGCGACCTTTTGTTCGAGCTCCAGGTTGTGCTCGCGGATCGTGCGTTCGGCGCGGCGCTGTTCGGTGGTGTCGGAGTACAGCGTCACGAAACCGTGGTCTGCCAGCGGCTGACCGACCACGCGCAGCATGCGGCCGTCAGGCCGCAGACGCTCGATGTCGTGCGGTGTGAAGTTGCGTGCCGCGGCCACACGCGCGGCAATGTGCGCCTCGGGGTCTTCGGTGCCGTACTCGCCGCGCTGTGCGTTGTAGCGGATGAAGCTCTCGAAGGTGGCGCCTTCGAAAGCCAGCGCGTCAGGGAAGTCGAGCAAGGTCATGAAGGCCCGGTTCCAGGCCACCAGCCGCAGATCGGCGTCGAACACGGTCAACCCCTGGTCGATCAAGTCCAGCCCGGCCTGCAGCATCGTCTGGCGTTGCACTGGGCCGTCGGTCGCAGATGCGTTCAAGTCCATCGCTCCTCGTCGCTTGGTCTCGATTCTAGGAGTCGGGGATCGGCGTTTCGGTCCTTGCAAACATTCGTCACATTGGCTGGCGGCTCCTGCAACAGTCGTCCGCGATGCTACTGCTTCGGTCGCCGGTGGCGGGCTCCATGCCCTGCCAGAGATCCGCAGCGACACGTGGAGACAAACAATGACGCGGTCCCATCCATACGATCTCGGGCTCGACAAGAACGAGGCCAACTTCGTCGCCCTTTCGCCGCTGAGTTTCATCGAGCGTGCGGCCTTCGTGTACCCACAGCGCACCGCGCTGATCCACGGCGCGCTGCGCCAGACCTGGGGGCAGACCTTCGCGCGCTGCCGGCGTCTGGCCAGCGCGCTGAGCAAAGCAGGCATCGGCCGCGGCGACACGGTGGCCGCCATGCTGCCGAACGTACCGGCGATGTTCGAGGCGCACTTCGGCGTGCCGGCCACCGGCGCCGTGCTCAACACGCTGAACACCCGGCTCGATGCCGAGGCCATCGCCTTCATGCTGCAACACGGTGAAGCCAAGGTGCTGCTGACCGACCGCGAGTTCGCTGGCGTGATCCAGAAGGCATTGGCGATGCTGGGGGAACGCAGGCCATTGGTGATCGAAGTCGAAGACGCCGCCGCGCCCGATGGCAAGACACTCGGCGAAATCAGCTACGAAGACTTTCTGGCCGGCGGGGACCCCGCACACGCCTGGACGCTGCCTGGCGACGAGTGGGATGCGATCGCGCTGAACTACACCTCGGGCACCACAGGCAACCCCAAGGGCGTGGTGACGCACCATCGCGGCGCCTACCTCAACGCCGCCAGCAACGTCATCAGCTGGAGCCTGCCGCAGCACCCGACCTACCTGTGGACGCTGCCGATGTTCCACTGCAACGGCTGGTGTTTCCCGTGGACGATGGCGCTGGTGGCCGGCACCAGCGTGTGCCTGCGCCGCGTCGACCCGGCGCTGGTCTACGCGGCGGTGCGCGAGCACCACGTCACCCACCTGTGCGGTGCGCCGATCGTCTACAGCATGCTGATCAACGCACCGGCCGCGCTGCGCGATGGCATCCAGCACACGATTCACGGGCTGATCGCTGGCGCCGCACCGCCGGCGGCAGTGATCGAGGGTTGCGAGGCTGCAGGCATAGCCCTGACGCATGTCTACGGTCTGACCGAGGTCTACGGCCCGGCGGCGGTCTGCGCACCGCAGGAGAGCTGGGCCGAGTTGCCGATGGCAGAGCGTGCCGTGCTCAACGGCCGCCAGGGCGTGCCCTATGCGCTGCAACAGTCGATTGCGGTGCTCGACCCCGGGACAATGTTGCCGGTGCCGGCCGACGGCCAGACCATGGGCGAGATCTTCTTCCGCGGCAACGTCGTGATGAAGGGCTATCTGAAGAACCCGACCGCCACCGAAGAAGCCTTTGCCGGCGGCTGGTTCCACACCGGCGACCTGGCGGT
>Ga0163144_10019292_pt1 | contig 13725 bp, 13 predicted proteins | sample OliLak19BULKMAT1_FD_123175 | JGI IMG/M metagenome (GOLD analysis project Ga0163144, IMG submission 123175) | Freshwater microbial mat bacterial communities from Lake Vanda, McMurdo Dry Valleys, Antarctica - Oligotrophic Lake LV.19.BULKMAT1 | ecosystem: Environmental > Aquatic > Freshwater >... | reverse complement strand
TCGTTACCTGCTTCTCGTCTCTCTTATCGTTTTTCCCGCCTTCGCCGACGATTGGCCACAATGGATGGGACCGAATCGCGATGGCCAGTGGAAGGAAACCGGCATCCTTGCCAAGTTTCCCAAGGGTGGACCGAAGAAAGAATGGTCCGTGCCCATCAACGGCGGCTATTCCGGACCCGCGGTCGTGAACGGGAAAGTTTACGTCACCGATTACGAGGCCGGCGAAGGCAAACGGGGCAACACTTTTGACGGACAGAGCAAGCGTAAGGGCAAGGAACGGGTTCTGTGTCTGGACGGCAAGACCGGCAAGGAACTGTGGAAACACGAGTACGACTGTCCCTATCAGGTGAGCTACAATTCGGGCCCCCGATGCACGCCGACCGTTGCCGACGGCAAGGTCTTTACGCTCGGAGCGATGGGCGATCTGCATGCGCTCGATGCCGAAAAAGGGACGCCGATCTGGAGCAAGGATTTCAAGAAGGACTACAACGCCAAGACGCCGATCTGGGGATTCACCGGCCATCCGCTCGTCTACAAGGACACCGTGGTCTGCCTCGTTGGCGGCGACAGCCTGTTGGTTGCTTTCGACAAGAACACCGGCAAGGAAGTTTGGAAATCACTGACGACACCAGGTGAGCGTCGCGCCGGTTACTGCCCACCGACGCTCATAGAGGCCGGGGGAACCAAGCAAATCGTGCTTTGGCAGCCAGAGAAAGTCGTCAGCGTGAATGCAGACGACGGCAAGAAACTGTGGGATGTCGAACTCAAGACCTATCAATCCATGTCGATCATGGGGCCGCAAAAGCATGGCGACTACTTGTTCGTCGGCGGTATTGGCTATTTTTCTGTCGTCCTGAAACTCGACAAGACCAAGCCGGCGGTCGAGGAGGTCTGGCGTGGCACGCAGAAGAACAGCGTCTATCCGGTAAACATGACGCCGATCATTGACGACGGAATCATCTACGGCGTCGATGCCTCGGGTGTCTTGCGGGGAGTAAAACTCGAAACGGGCGAACGTCTCTGGTGGACGCAAAAAGCGGTCACCGGCAAGGAAGACGAGAAGGAAGAGAAGCGGATCAATTCCGGCACGGCATTCCTGGTTAAGAACGGCGACCGCTACTTCATCTTCAGCGAGACCGGCCACCTGATCATCGCCAGGCTCTCGCCGAAGGGTTACGAGGAGATTGATCGCGCGAAACTCCTCGACACGACCAACGAATCCTTCGGTCGACCTGTGGTCTGGAGCCACCCGGCATTCGCGAACAAGAGCATTTTTGCGAGAAACGATAAGGAGATTGTGTGCTATTCGCTGGCGGGTGACTGATCGGTCAGAAGCTCCTCCCAGTTCTTTGTGTCAAGGGCCCGATCGAGCAATCCTTCGAGCCGGTCTACTTGTGTGATCGATTGAAGCGAACGCAATTGAGCCTCGGACGGAGAACCAAGCCGTTTCGTAGCTATCCGAACAACGGCGGAGCGGGCCTCTGCGATCCGACCCTCGGCTCGGGCTGCTTCCTCCCATTCTTGGCGCACGATCTTGTCAGCGTAGGCGCGGCTGTCCCGAATATGTTGTTCCAGCAGCGGCGATGTGTCGGGAATCTTCAGTCCCGGAAGAATATCGGCCATGCCTTTCTCCTCTCGTCGCAAGTAGAGCAGATTCAACATCGATTGCCACAGTTTCTCGGCCGTCGGTTGGTCCGTTCCTGCCAGGCTTTTCGCGATCCGTTGGACCAACGCCGGAATTTGCTCTGGAGAAACGTTTGTTAATGGTGCCAACGGTAGCAGAGCAACCGGCCCGTTCAACAGACGATCCGGTGACATTTCCCAAAGCCGAAGTTCATGATACCGGAAAGTCCAAGGTAGCCCCAGGGGCGTTTCGGACTGGAGTTCACCATTACAACCCGTAGAATTCGCTCGGCGCGAGAGCAGAACAATCACGCTTGCGACGGGAATACCGTGCCGTTCCTGAAGAGTGCCATGGTATCCAAGCACTCGACGCGGAAGCCCGCCATCCCAAGTGGCCTGAAATTCGAGATGTAAAATCCAAGGCTGAGGATCATCCACGCGAATGACCTTGTCCGCACGGGCCGATACCGACGAAAGATCGGCATCAATGAGTGTGAGCAGGCTTGGGTCTCGCTCGTGTCCAAGAAAGTAAAGGAAAGCAGACGGACCAAGTTCCACCAGGCTCTTGCTCGTCGCGTCTGTGTGTGAGGTCATGTAACTTGGCTCCGGCTGGAAACCACCGATGAATATCGGTCTGCGGTGATTGTACGAAGCTCAAGCGCCTATAAGGTTCGGCCCCCCGATGCAGCCGTCGCAACAAAAGGCTTGGGGCTCTTAGCTCCTAATTTTCACTTTCGAGACTCGTATGCGTTTCCTGCTTTTTGTGTTGTTGCTCGCCATCACTCCCGCCTTCGCGCAGCCCACGAAGGGACCGCAACCGCGAACGGTCGAATTCGCCATCGCGGAATCCTCGCTTGCAACATCGGGGATTCACATTCGCCAGTTTGCCTTCGATGCAGATCCCGCGAGCTACTTCGCTTCCGAAAAGAACGCAAGCAAGACGGACCACTTCACGCTCACTTTCGATCATCCCGTCTCGCTGAAAACGATCGTCGTGCAAACCGGTAGGCCGAATGGGGACGATTCTCTCAGAGAAGGAGTCTTGGAATCATCGGGAGATGGCAAAAGCTTTGAGATGTTTGCAAAGTTCGAGAAAGGCCAAGCGAGTTTGAAGCCGAGCCGTGAGATTCGCATTATCAAGGCTATCCGTATTCGCCCAACGGAGGACTTGAAGTATCCGCTCGTGATTCGCGAGATCACAATCGATTCGAATCCGCGTGTGATCCCCTTCCGATATCCGATCGAGTTCGCCCTCGACGTGAGCGATGCACCTGAAATGAAGGAATGGGGCGAAAAGGTCGTCCGCATTTGCGAGCGGCAATACCCGATAATCTGCGACGAACTCATGAGCGATGGCTTCAAGCCGCTCACGCAAATTCGCATGACCATGAAGAAAGATTACAAAGGCGTGGCGGAAGCGAGCGGCGGGCGGATCACCGGTTCCGTGAAATTCTTCAAGGATCATCCCGAAGACATCGGCGCGATGATCCACGAAACGGTCCATTGCGTGCAAGGTTATCGTGCGCGTGGCTTGCCCGGCTGGCTGGTCGAAGGCATCGCCGACCACGTCCGTTTCTGGCGCTACGAACCCGGCAAAGCTGGTCCGCTCAATCCGGCCCGCGCCAAATACGACGCCAGCTATCGAACGACGGCCGCATTCCTGGCTTACGTCACGGATAAGTACGAAGAGAAAGCAGTCACCAAGTTGAACGCACTGCTTCGCGAGAACAAATACGACGCGGGTGTCTGGAAAACGCTGACCGGCAAGAGCGTGGAGGAGCTGAACAAGGAATGGCGAGAATCGCTGGCGAAGTAGTAACCGTCTTCATCCCGCGATCAATCTTGGGCCGACAGTCACTACCAGTTCTTTTGGGGACGAGAGTGGTGAACGGTTTAAGCCAATCCCAACAACAACTTGCTGGATAGCGAATGGCGGTCCTGATGCGAAGCAGGGCGAGCCTGAAGCGTCAGCGAAGGCGAATCATGGCGAATTCGAGGGACCAAGAAGGGCGGCCCTTCGCTGACGCTTCAAGCTCCGCCGTTCCAATTCCGCAGATTCCGGTAATTTATTGTTATGCGTCGCCTTAGCCTCTAACTAATGTCCCTCTTGAACCAGGTTCTTGTTCCACTTGGGAATCTCAACGATTAAATCCGTCGAGCCATCCGGAACACACTGACAACTCAAACGAGAATCGGGTTCCACGTCTCTCGCGGTATCCAGCATATCTTCTTCGTTTTCCGTCGCCTTCGAGCACGACTTCATCCCCTCGCGAACCTTGACGTGACACGTCGCACAGGCGCAAACACCTCCACAAGAATGATCGATGTCGATCCCGGCTCCTTCGGCCAGGTCCATAATGCTGCCTTCAAGCCCCGTGTGGCCATAGGGAATCTCGGACGGGTTGACTGCAAAAGACTTCTTCTCGCCCGTCTCTTCGATGTGGAAGGTGATGCGGAAAGGCCTATCGGGTTTCCGAAACTCCGGCTTGTCGATGTATGGATTAACCCCGCCCATGTGTGTTCCAGGTTGCAAGTGTTCCGGGATGCACGCTGGCGATCCCTTTGCGTACATCTTACGCGAACGAGTTAGATACTCAACCGGAAGCGTTTTTCGTCGATCTGAAACTGGACGGCCTGCTTGAGAGTGGCCTGCGTCAGGCGATTCCAAAGTCCATTCAGCGTCTTCAGGCTCGTCAAACTGATGTCCTTCGCTGACGCTTCAGGCTCACCGAGCATCAGCGGCTCGCTTCCGCCTCCGCGACGCCCTCCTTCAGCCGCCAGCTTGTTTTGGCCGGAAGGTTTTTGAATTCCTGCGACAATCCTGATGGCCAGCGGATGGTTACCCGGTCCATCTTCTCGGCCTCACCAATGCCGATCTGCATGCCCCAGTCGTTCGCGGAAAGATAGGTGCCGCCACCGATGACGAAGTGATGGCGAGACTTGCCGGCCCATTCCACTTTCACCACGGCCCCTATCGCATTTCGATTGCTCTTCTTTCCATCGCCAACGAGATGCAACGTCACACCCCGATTGGCCGTTTCGGTGCGGTTACGGAGTAATGCAATCGGCTCGCCGACGCCGGACATCGCGAGATCGGTTAACCCATCGCGATCGAAGTCGGCACGAGCGAGACCGCGGCCGACTCGTGGCTTCACGAAGCCCTCGCCTGCATCATTGCTGGCGTCCTTGAACTTACCGGTGCCGTCGCCCATGAAGAGCTGCGCCGGCTGTTCATACTCGAAGCCGAGTTTCTTCGCAGTTCGGAAGACGTGGCCGTTGGCGACACCTAGATCGAGGTTTCCATCGAGGTTCGCGTCGATCGCGCACGTTCCGAACTTGAGCCGGTCCATGCTTGGTCCACCGATCCCGGACGGGAAGCTCATCTCCTCGTAGCGCATCTTTCCCAGGTTCTGGAAGAAGACATTCGGGACCTTTTGGTAGTTCGTAACGAACAAATCGGGACGGCCCGTTCCGGAAAGGTCTGCGGCTTCAATCCCCATCCCGGCGATGCGAGCCCCGCCTGGACCGAGTGCAACGCCGGCGTGCAAAGCGATTTCTTCGAACCGCATCGCGCCCAGATTGCGAAAGAGGAATTGCTGGGCCATGTCGTTGGCCACGTAAATATCTTGCTTGCCATCACCGTCTAAATCCAGAATGGCCACGGCGAGCCCCGGCGCGGGAACGCGTGCGATTCCGGAAGCCAGGCTGACGTCGGTGAAGGTTCCATTGCCGTTATTCCGGAACAACAGATGGCTCGTGTGCGGGTACATGGTCGGACTGCAGGTAAAATAGATGCCCCTCTCCTCGTGGCACGTGAGAGGTTTGACAGGGTCGACGACGACGTAGTTGCAGACATACAGGTCGAGAAAGCCATCGTTATCAAGGTCGCCCCAGGCGGCACTCGTGGCCCACTGCGAGTTTTTTAAGCCCGCTGTTACCGCAACATCGCGGAAGCGTCTACCTCCCGCCGCTTTCGGATCGGGCTCATTGTGAAAGAGGCTGATGCCGCCCAAGTAAGTCACGAGGATATCGTCGAACCCATCGTTGTCGTAGTCCCCCACGGCACAGCCGCAACCGAAGCCGCTCACTCCGACCCCCACCTGTTCCGTCACGTCCGAAAAAGTCCCGTCGCGGTTGTTGCGGTACATGCGGTGAATTTGGGTTTTGTCGCCTGGGGCCGGCGGGAGCGGGCCATCCTGCACGCAAAACAGGTCGGGCCAGCCGTCCGCGTCGTAGTCAATCCAGCCGATTCCGCTGCCCATCGTCTCGGGGATCAGGTGCTGCGGCGTAGCGGGGTCGAAGTGCTTGAAAGAGATTCCAGCCTTGGCGGCGACATCCTCGAAGCGAGGCGAGCCCGGAGCCGGGATCGGAGGGGCCTCATTTGGTGGCTTGGGTTCACTCGTCGACCGGAAAAATATGTAGATGGCACCTCCCGCCAGGCCGAGGACGATGCAGACGACAAGCAACACGATTCGCATGAGCCAACCTTACTGTTTCGAAGGTTCTGGAAGCAGTGCCGCCCGTTCCTGTGTCACCCGGGCTTCTCCGGCTCGTCCCATTCCAGCATAGCACTTGGCCAGCAAGCTCAACGACTCGCGATCGGGCAACGTGTGGCTGTGAAGAAGTTCGAGCACCATGGACGCGTCCCTGAAATCATCGACCGCGAAAAGCGCGTTGGCCGCACGCATTTGATAAGTCTTGTCGTGCTTTCGATGTGCCGCGTCGGACATGAATAATTCCGCATCCGAGACTCGTGCTAGTTCTTGAAATCGCTTTTTCGCCTCCCTCTCCTCGCCGTTCCGCATCAAGGCGGTTCCCAGTGCGTGAAGTACCACAACCCGCTCCTGGCGGCTTTGCGGTCGAACTCGCCGGAGTACAGTCACAGCTTGAGCGTGCTCGCCGGCCTGGGCATGGATGAGGCCTCGGAGAAGCGATGCCACGGGTTCGTCGGGTTGACGTTGCAGAATCCGATCCACGATTTCGGCCGCCGCCCGAAGCTCGCCTCGGGCGAGTTCCACGCGGGCCAGCCAAAGTTGAACGGCCGCCGCGGGGAGGGAGGAAGAGTCTTGCAATCGCAGACATTCTCGGCGCGCGTCGTCATATTTCCCAATCGAATAGTACAGCGTTAGCAATTCGTGCCGCGCACGATCGTCGAACGGAGAAATCACCAACAAGCGTTCGCCGACGGCGATGGCCTCAAGTGGCCGGGAAAGCCGTTGAAGGATCTCGAAACGGACGCGGTGGGGCTCGCCGTCTGCCGGCGCGGACTGACACCATCGTTGGGCATAGTAGTCCACTTCCACGTCACTGGCATGTTTTTGGACCATCCCGAGCACGAGTTCACGCAGCACTTCGACATCGTTCGGCTGTTGATCCAAATACTGAATCAGTGCGGGCATCGCGGAATCGAACTGGCCCGATCTTGCGAGGCTCAGGCCTTCTTCGCGTTCGGCCGAGTGCTTGGAAGGCCATAAAAACAAGCACAAAGCACCGATTCCAATTATCGCAACGAACACGCCGAGAATCAACTTGCGATGCCGACCGAGGGCAGGGAACGCGTTGGGAGGAGAGACTGGCATGGAGAGAGTCGATTCGGGCTCGGTTGAGAAGAGACATTATACATACTCGCGCTCTGCGTTCACGCATGGAAGGATGAACCCGCGCGTGAATCAAAAATGCCGGCCGAGCACTCAACTCGCGTCGGAATCCGGCTTCTTCGCCTCTTCGCTCATGAGTGTTTGTCTTGCGTCGGCCAGCAGGCCCTTCTGATCTTCCGTCACTTTTGGGAAAGCAAGATCCAAGCCGCACACGGTCGAAGTCACGATCTCCGCGATCATTACACGCGTCACCCATTTGTGGTCGGCCGGGATCACATACCAGGGAGCCCACTTCGTGGATGTGGCACTCAAGGCATCCTGGTAGGCTTGCATGTAGTCCTTCCAGAAACCGCGTTCTTTCACGTCCTCAACATTAAACTTCCAGTTTTTCTCGGGCCGATCGATGCGTTCCAGGAATCGACGTTTCTGTTCTTTCTTGGAGACGTTCAGGAAGAATTTTAGCACCACGGTTCCGTTTCGCACGAGGTGACGTTCGAATTCGTTGATGTCCTCGTAGCGATGGGCCCAGAATTTCTTGCCCACCTTTTCGTAAGTCGGATGGCTCGCGATCATCTCCGGGTGTACCTTCACGATCAGCACGTCTTCGTAATAGGAGCGATTGAAGATGCCGATACGGCCGCGTTCGGGAAGTCGTTGGGAACAGCGCCACAGGAACGTATGATCGAGTTCTTCCTGCGTCGGCTTCTTGAAGCTATGAACCTCGCAGCCCTGCGGGTTTATTCCGGACATGACATGCTCGATCGTGCCATCCTTGCCGGAAGCGTCCATGCCCTGAAGGACGATCAGAACCGAATAGCGATTGTCCGCGTAGAGCAAGTCTTGCGATGCGTGCAAGTGCTGGCGATTCTCAATCAGAATCGCCTGAGCCCGGTCCTTGAGTTCCTCCTTGCCAAGTTCCTTCATCTCGTCCGTACCGGCCCATTCAGGATCGTAATCCTTTAGCTTGAACTTCTTGCCGACGGGAACTCGGAATAGATCGATGACGTTTGAATCGAGCATGGAACGGCTCCAGGAAACAGTCGTGGCCGCCCGTCCGTGGGATGGTTTTGAGAAGGATGTGTGAGTTAATGGAATAGCGGAGAAGGAGGCCGACAGCAATGGAAATGTGGGGGGACTGTTTCAAAACGTATCGCAAGCTGTAAAGCTGAGCACCCCGCGGATAGAGAGGAAGCAGGAGTTGAGGTTTCTTGATTTACGTTTCGAAGTTGCCTGCAGTGCCTTCGGAGTAAATACCCTTGGGCAACCGAATCACCGAAGGGTGACTTGCTGCAGGAGTCTGAAGTGTCAGCGAAGGCGAATTCGGGGGAATCGGATCGGGCCCTTCGCTGACCCTTCAGGCTCCGCCGTTCCAATTCCCCTGAATCACGGCGACTTATAGCTGCGCGACGCCGTACTCCTATCGCCCTCGTCTAAACCATCCTCTCAAACGTGGGTTCTTCACGAGCAATTTCTTTAACATTCTTGCAATCGGCCCCGACAGCACCAGCGATCGCTCCAGACGCTTTACAAGTGCTTCGTACTGCGTCGCCACCTCGGCCAGGCGCTCCTCGCGAACTTTCAACTCGGTCCGATGGCCCTCCGTGCTGCGACACAAAGTTTGTTTCACTTCATCACCCACGAAGCGGGCCCAGTTGCGGTCGGCCTCTAAATCGCTGAGTTTCAGGTCCGGATCGCAAACATAATCGAAGGGGGCCATCGCATTGGCCATCGTTGATGCGATCTCTTCTGCTTCGTTTGCTGGCAATAACAACCTCCACAACCCAGGCGAGCCTTTCCAAAAGTGATTGTTGATCGCCTCCTTGCGAAGTTGCCCGAGCGAACATTTCTCAATCACGGCTTCTCTCGACGAGGCACGAATAGGGCCGAATATCGCTTCGATTTTCTGCAACTCGGCATTCGCATCGCGAACGCAGTCCTCGTACTTCAGGCCAACAACGCCCGGTTGTCCCCACCAGTCCGGCGTGACTGCGAGCAACTCGGCCACACGTGTGCCCTTGGCATATTCGATGAATGCCCGACTGCGTGGCATGGTCGCATAGATTTCTGCTTCCGTGCCGCCAGCCCCCAGGAGCCAGTGTTCCGATTCGGATTCGTACACGCAGAAATGCAAAATTGAGATCAGCACATCTAGCGGATGTCTCGCAACCGTGACCACGCGAAAACCATGTTCGGCCAATTTCGCGACGAATCCCGGCTCACCTCGCCAGTGAATTTGCAGAACAATTTCGGGAGGCAACGCGGCCCAATCCGCGTTCGTCATGGAGTGCCGGGCGAAATGTGGTATCTGGTACGCCGTTCCCAGAAGGTGCCGGGCCCAGGTATTCCCCGCCCGCGGAGTGCTGATAACGGCGATTCGCAAGAGATCCGTCATCAACTCTCCCGTGGCCGAAGCGTCCTCGCTTCGGGTGCACAGTCTCGACTTCAACATCATTCACCGAAGCGGGACGCTTCGGCCACGAGGCTCGAAGGCTCTTCGGCAAGAGCTTCAATCTCGAAGTCTTAGCCAGCCGGATCTCTCGCCATCCAGCAAATACCGTTCGTGAGCCGATCCCCAGAACCAGTTTACCGGGTCATCGACGAGAAGTGCTCTCACGGGGTTCGCATTGATGTAGTGCACAATTCTCTCGAGTTCGGCTGCATCCCTCACCCAGTGATCGTAAGACTCATGCTGCCAAAACTGCCCTTTTCGGTGTAGTAGTTTGTTTGCTTCGTGAGCTGTGTAGCTCTTCAAACTATGCATGATCGATGATAGTGGGCTCCTCGCGTCCTCGCTTTCGCCGATAACCATCTCTCCACTTCGAGTTTCGAGCCCCGCAAGCGGTTGAAACAAGGCGTGGACATGATTTGGCATGATGCAGTATGCGAACAGGAAGTACTTTTTTCCGTGCAAGAAATGCAAACTCGAACGCACGAGCGAGGCAATCCGAGCGTCTTTTAGCCACTGCACTCCGCTGTCTTGCTTATCGAGAAAGGCCTCATATTCGACGAAGATCGTCTTATGTATTTGTTCTCGATGCGCAGAAGGCGAGATGGGGTCTGGCGGGGCTTGAGCCAGAAGGTCGTGGCGGCGAACCTTCAGTTGATCCCGCACGAATTTGGGAATGATATCGACAAGGCGAAAGGTCACGAAATGGCATGCCGCGGGCATGAACCAGTGCGGCAGATCACCGCGGGTGATAATGGGCTTTATATGGTTTACTTGTACTCAGCCTCGGCCAATAAGTTAGCTGGACGCTGCCGACAGTTCAAGTTCGATTTGACGGCTCTGATGTTTCTGTCGTGGCCGAAGCGTCTCGCTTCGGAGTTTGATTCTCCCGAAGCGAGACGCTTCGGCCACGAGATTTTTCGTTCGAGTTCCTGAGGCGGTTCTGATTCTACAATACTCAAATCATTGGCTGGTGGAGACCCGCGTGGCTTGGTTCAAGACACCAACTTTTGCAGTCGTTTTGGTTTTGGCGGCAAGTGTTACCAGCTTGCTATTCTTTTTCAATGAGCGACCTGCGCTGGTTCCGCAAGATCTGCCGCCAGCCGAACGCCAGCTCGTCGAGTTTCTCCTACTTTTGCCTCTGGCCGCTCTGATCTGCTGTGTTATCCGAACGGTGATCGGCCTGCACACCTTCGGCACCTTCGCCCCCGCACTACTAGGCCTCTCTTTTCGCGAGGTGCAATCGCTCGCTGGGGTGTTCATCCTCATCGTCGTACTTTCCGTCGGCTGGATGACGCGACGTGGACTCGCCCAGTTGAACTTGCTGCAAGTCTCGCGCTCGGCCGTCTTACTCAGCGTGGCCGTTATGTTGCTCCTGGCCTACGTGCTGCTCTCGAATCATCGCGGCAATCCCGTATCGGGAGCAATTCCGTTTCTGCCGCTCGTGATTGTCACTGCACTGGTCGAACGATTCTGGACCATGGAAGAAGAAGACGGAACCTCCGCCGCGCTACGAACAATGGCGGCCACGCTGCTTACGTCCTTGACCGTATTCCTCTTCGTCCGTTGGGAATTCATCGTTCGCTCGATGATTGACAATCCGGAGTTGCTTGGCTTGGTAGTCGCCGCCCAAATCACACTCGGGCGTTACACCGGTTTTCGACTGGTCGAACTCTATCGCTTCCGCGATCTGGCCAAGGATCAACCGTAATGTGGTGGCCGTTCATTGCTCATCGGCTTCGTTCTCGCGGCGTGTTCGGCATGAACGCCCGCAACGTGGGGGGGATCCTGCGCCACAATCCGCGGGCGTTGTTTCCGATTGTCGATGACAAACTCAAGCTCATCGACATCTGCCAGCGTATCGGCGTGCCCACACCGGCCGTGTATGCCGTGTTCGAACGGCACGGCGACTTGCGACTCTTGCGCGAAGTCCTCGATGCTCATCCGGATTGCGTCATCAAGCCCGCTCGTGGTTCATCGGGGCGGGGAATTGTGTTATTGATAAGCCGAACCCAGGAAGGCTTTCTCCGCAACAACGGCTCGACTGCAACACTCAACGAACTTCGCCGGCACCTCTCCGATTTGCTATCCGGCATGTACTCACTCGGTGGCCGACCCGATCGAGCCATCGTTCAACAACGGCTGACGACACATCCCGCACTGGAGCGCATCAGTTATCGCGGCACACCCGATGTCCGCGTGCTCGTCTATCGCGGCGAGCCGGCGATGGCGATGTTGCGATTGCCCACGCTCGAATCGAATGGCCGAGCGAACCTGCACCAGGGCGGAGTCGGCGTGGGTGTCGATATCAATTCGGGCCGAACGACGCGCGCAGTCTGGCGTGGCAACAGTGTTGATCGTCATCCTGATACGGGCGAACCACTGGCAGAACGAACAATACCCGATTGGCCCACGATCCTGATTGCCGCCAAGACCATCGCTCGCGCAACCGGCCTGGGCTACGTCGGCGTCGATGTCGTGCCCGATGCGACTGCCGGGCCAATGGTGCTGGAAGCAAATGCCAGACCCGGCTTGGCGATTCAGACGGCGAACGGAGTAGGGTTGGGGAAGATCCTGAAGGCAATCGAGGCGAGCATGGATTCGCGGTCGCGTGGTGTATAATCTCAAAGGCAATGATGATCGAGCGGAGAATACGATGGCGACGGATGAAATCATGCTGAATAATGCAGCCTATCAACGGCTGAAGGAGTCGATCCGCGAATCGTATCCCTTGGGCTGGTTTGTCGCGATTGCGCAGAATCGGATTGTGGCGGCGTCCGCCAACTTTCGAGAACTCAAAGATCTCCTTCGAGCCGAAGGATTCGACCCGCGCGATGTACTTATTGCCGAGGCGGGAGCGAATTATCCCGAATTCGTTGACATCTTCGACGTGCTTTCCCAATGACCCCCTCCACATTTGTCCAAAAGAACTTGTACAAGGGAAGAATTCCCCGAGCCTGGGTTCGCATTCGGCTGACGACTCTCGATGGGACGTCTCACGAACGAGAGATGCTTGCCGATACTGGATGTCCGTGTGCTCTCATTCTGGGCACGGCTGATCTGAATCTTTTCGCACATTCAGGGGCTGTTGGCGTGAATAGCAATTTTGGCCCTTTGGCTGGCGGTTGGATGGAGTTGCAGATGCCCGAAGTAGCCTTGATCCAACCGATCCTTGGTTACGGAAGCGATCTGGTCGCGCAGACAGTCGGACGAAATAGTTCGGACTTTTCGGGACTCGTCGGCTTGCCCCTGCTGCAATTGCTGGAGTACGGGGGCGACAAGGATTGTTTCTGGGTACGACCGGCGGCAACCACACCATGAATCGACGAGTTTCACTTCGCCGAGTCGCTCGCGGACAAGGGCAAACTTGACCGCAAATCATCCGTCGCGGCACTACTTCACCCCCACCTCATGCCTCAACTTCTCCACATTCCCTGCCGCATCCTCGGCATGCGCCGTCACGCTTGCACTCATCGGTAGCAGTACTTCCCACTCAGCGAAGTTCTCGCGTGTGGCTTTTGCTTCCACGCCGTTTACGAGGACTTTCTTCACGGTGCCGTTATCGCTCGTAGTGCCGCGAACGATTAGTTTGCCGTCTTGCTTTTTCACTTGTGTAATCACAGTCGCGGGGGGCAGGTCGTCTACCGGATCAACGGCTTTCGGGAATGCAACGTTCGGCACCTTGGCTCGTCGCGATTGGTCGCCCGTCAGGCCGGCTTCTTCGCCGTACTCGAGACCGTCTTCTTTCAGTTCTTTGGTTTTGATGCTGACAAGCTTGGCATGCTGGCCGGCCCCGTAATAATCGTGCAGATAAATCGGCACGCCTTTTTCCGTCTTCGGCGTCGGCCGTGGCCCGCCGCCGAGATTGACGAGTGCTCGTTTTTCGCCCCCCTTGTTGTCGATCACTTTTACATTGCGAATGTGTGTCTCCGCCGTGCCCGTCATGTTGTCGTCGCTGATCTGGATGAGGGGCATGCCGCCCGCTCCGCCGTAGCGATGGCCGGCAAACGTCAGGCCATCGACCGTGAGCAGGCCATACTGCTTGCTATCATCGTCGTG
>Ga0163144_10019289_pt1 | contig 13726 bp, 7 predicted proteins | sample OliLak19BULKMAT1_FD_123175 | JGI IMG/M metagenome (GOLD analysis project Ga0163144, IMG submission 123175) | Freshwater microbial mat bacterial communities from Lake Vanda, McMurdo Dry Valleys, Antarctica - Oligotrophic Lake LV.19.BULKMAT1 | ecosystem: Environmental > Aquatic > Freshwater > Lake... | reverse complement strand
TACCCCGAAGACTTCATCGCCGCCACGCTCGATGCACCCCCGCCCGATCCCGCCGCGCTCACCATCGCGCTGGCCCACTATCCCACCGCCGTCATCCCCGCCGCGAGCCTCGGCATCCCACTCGTTTTCGCAGGACACACGCACGCAGGCCAGATCCGCATCTCCTCCCGTCTCGCGCCCCACACTTCCAGCGATGTCCCGGCCCACCTCGCCTCCGGAGTTCTCCGCCTTGATCAAACCCTCTGCTGCATCTCCCGAGGCATCGGCGATGGGGTCTTCGAAGGCCTGCGCATCAACTGCCCCTGGCAGGTCCCGCTCTACACCCTGCGTCACGGGCCGCTCCCTCCGACGCCCCGCCGTGCTGCGCCGCACGCCGTCTCCCAAGTCGTCGCGTGGTAGCGATGCCAAGCCCGGATTCAGTTCTCAAGCGCGTGAATTGCGGCTCACAACGCTCTAAATCAGCATTCGGATACGAACAAAGACCGCAAGCTGGGTGTCCTGCCGCGCTCTTCATCTGTACAGTTTATGACCACGCTCCGCCGGGGGGCCTGAGCGCCGAGGCCGAGGGGAATTCCACAGCATGACGAACCAAACAAGTCCATCCAAGCCTCGCCGCGCCCGGCGATGGATCCTCGGCAGCCTGCTCCTGCTCGCCTTGGTCATCGTCGCCGCAATCGCGCTCGGCCCATGGGTCGCCTCGCGGCTCGCGCCCGGCATCATCGAATCCACCGCGGCCGACAACATCCAGGGCACGGTCAAAGTAGACCATGTCACCCTCGGCTGGTTCACCCCCGCCGATGCCGGCCCCATCCAGCTGTTCGATCCTCAGGGAACCCAGATCGCCACCATCGAGATCGATACCCCGATCACCCTCTGGCAGGTCGTTGCCGGACGATGGTGGTCCTCTTCTGCACTCGACCTGGGCACCATCACACTTCGCGGCGATCTCGATCTCATCCGCAAGCCCGACGGCTCCACCAACCTCGATGCCGCGCTCGCCCCGCGCGGTCCCGCCTCAACGCCCTCCACATCTTCCAGCAGTGGCGCGACCAGAGTTCCCAACATCAAAGCCCGAATCAATGTCACCCAGCTCGATGCCACCATCCGCGAGGAGGGCGCCGACGGCAAACTCGGCCCCGAACTCGGCGTGCAGAAGCTCTCCGGCCCGATCGACATCAACATCGATCAAGGCGCTCTCACCGCCAAGGCCGATCTCTCCGCCGATGTTGTCTCAGGGAACGGTGCTGCAGCCTCCAAGGCCGTCATCAAGCTCGATGTCTCCGCCAAGCAGAAGGTCCCCGGCGGCCCCGCCGGCTTCTCGCCGGAGAATCTCGAACGCGCCACCGTGGCCCTCGATGCAACCGGCATCCCCTCCGCGATCATCGATGCTCTCGGCGGCTTTGGCGGCGCGCTCGAAGAGGGTCTCGGCGTCACCTCCGACACCACGCTCCGCATCGACGGCAACCTGACAGCCGCGACCATCGCGATGCAGTTCCGCTCCGCCGGCGCGACCGCCGAGGCCGCGCTCAAGCTCGCCGACGGCGTGCTCATCGGCACCGATCCTGCCAAGCCCGCGCTCGTGCTCAACATCACCTCCACCGCGTTCATCGCCAAGCTCCCACAGGCCGCCAGCGCCATCGACCAAGCCCGCCAAACGCTCTCGCTCGACGACGGCCCATCTTTCGCCCTCACGCTTGATTCCCTACGAATCCCCGCCCCCGCTTCTGCCACCTCCGGCCAGCCCCTCGACCCCGCAACCATCGACTTCCGCAATAGCGGCGCGCGCATCACCCTCGATGTCGGCGCGATGGCGGGCCAGGTTTCTCTGCCAGCGCCCAGCGGCAAGCCCGATGCGCCCGCCGCGAAAGAGAACAAGCCCTTCGCCGCCCAGCCCCTCCGCATCGTCATCGATGCCACCGACCTTGCCAAGCCCGTCACCATCTCCGGCGCCACAACCACCACGCTCGACGGCCAATCCGCCGGCGACCTCTCGGTCAACGCCTCCGCCGATGGCTTGCTCGATTCCCAAGGTCGCCTCCAGGCCCTGCAAGCGGGCGCTGCGCCCGTCGGCGCAATCGTCGCGGATGTCACGCTCAAGCGGTTCGCCACCGCCCTCATCCAGCCCTTCATCGCCGCGATGAATCTCCCGGTCGATCTCGCCCAGGATGCCGGCCCCACGGTCGACATTGCGATGACCGCCAGAACCCAGGCCCTCCCCAGCGACTCCCCGTCATCCACGACCGCCGCGGCCGGCCTTGCCGCCATCCCCACGACCAACGCAACTGTCTCTCTACGCTCCACCAACATGAACGCCGATGTCGCCGCGCGGCTGGAATCCGGCACCCTCCGCACCACCGGCGAGGGCATCCGCGTTGTCATCAACTCTGCTGCACCCCTCGCCCGCCGCGTTCTCGCCGGCGATGGTTCCGCACCGCCGCCCGTCATGGTCGATGGCACGTCATCCGTCACGCTCACCGTCACCAATCTCGCCGTGTCGCTCGATGCCCTGACCTCCGATACCGGCTCCGCCGCGCCCCTCGCCGCGGTCGATGGCACCATCAACCTCGAACTCCAAGATCTCCGAGCCACGCTCGCGCCCTCGCCCGCCACCGACACCCTGCCCGCAGTGACCGCTGAACCGATCAATGTGTCTCGCGCGGCGATGGTCGTTGTGCTCGCCCGCGGCCAGGCACCCGCTGTCACCCTCGACGCCCAGGCAACCACCGCCGGCGCAAACTCGCCGATGTCCATCGCCGCCAACCTCACCGCCGATGGACTCAAGTCCGGCGCGCTCCCTGCCGCGACCGGCCTCGATGGCCTGCTCGCCCTCAAGCTCGCCGGGCAAGTCAAGGCGATCGCCGTTCCCCCCGCGCTCCTGGCCGCGCTCCCCGCGCTCGCCAAGTACGCCCCCGCCTCGACCGCCCAGCGCACCGAACTCGACACCGCAATCGCGCACGCAATCGCCGCGGCAGTTGGCACTGGGGCCGACGCCACCATCAACCTCGGTCAGCCGCAGGGCGGCGGCACCGGCCAGGTCGTCCGCATCCAGCTTGCCACCCAGGCTCAGGGCGCAGGCACCGATCTCTACCTGCGACTCTCGCCAACCGAAGCCGCCATCACCGGCGGCACCACCTTCCTCGTCGCCGAGCCCGCATCCATCAATGCCATCCTCGCCGCCGCCTCTGTGCCCGCGCCAGCAGCCCCAGCCCCGAGCGCAACCGACCCCGCCGCCGAGCCGGTCACCGCCGCCATCCCCGCGCGCCCCATCACGCTCGACAGCCGCACCAAGCTCTGGCTGCGCATGCCCGAGGCCATCGTCGTTCCGCTGAAGAAGTCCGCCGATGGCGCGCTCGAGCCCGACTTCGCCCGCGCCAAGGACTTCTTTGCAACGCTCGCCGCCGAAGGCGAGATCACTGTCGGCGGCATCCCCATCGGCTCCGAGCCCGGCGCAACCGAAGATGCCCCGCCCACTCCAACCTACACCTCCGCGCGGCTCGGTAAGCTCGAGGCCCAGGTCCGTGTCCCCATGGCCGCGCTCGCCGACGATGCCGCTCGCGCCCTCCCCGCCAACCGCGCATCCCTCAAGCTCACCACCGATGCCCGTACCGGCGAAGGCGCGCCCGTCGCCGCCGTCGCGATCGACGCCCAGGCTGGGCTCGATGCTTCCTCCCCCGAAGCGCTCGTCACACTCGCCGGCATCAACACCGCCAACGTCGATGCCCTGCTCAATCGCCAGGGCTTTGTCACCGGCGCTATGGGCAACACCGCCGACATCGCCCTCCGCGTCACGCCCGAAGCCGGAAGCGCAACCAACCTCAACCTCACCGCCGAGATCACCTCTCCCACCATCTCCGGCGCCACCCTCTCCCTCGCGCGCCGCGCCGATGTCATCGCCCTCACCGGCCCCTCCAACATCACCTGGACCCCCGCCCCCGCATTCCTCAACAGCATCCTCGTCACCGATGACAACTCCGTCCGGGTCACACGCACCTCCGCTGTCACCGTCAACCTCACCAAGCTCGCCCTCGCCACCGGCCCTGAAGGCTCGGGCCTCTTCCTCCCCACCGTCTTCGACCTCGATGCGCAGATCGCCACACCCCAGCTCGCGATGGACCTCCCCTCCCCCGCCGATGCCCGCGGCGTCCGCGCCCCCGCCCGCGCCATCGAGATGAACGGAATCGCCGCCCGCACCCGCTGGGACCCCGCCGCGCCCGCCATCCGTCAGGCCGCTCCCGGCGCGCTCAGCGCCGCTGTTACCATCGACGGCATCTCCGGCAACGAAGGCCCCGCCGCCAAGCCTTCCAAGATCACCCTCACGCTCCGCGCCTTCATCGATCCCCAGGGCAACATCATCTCCGAGAACGCCGTCGTCAATGCCGACGCCGATCTCTCCATGTTCCCCACCATCCTCATCGATCAGCTCGCCAATCAGGGCGGGCTCATGAACGAAGTCCTCGGCCCCACCGTCTCCGCCTCCGCAACCCTGCGCAACGTCTCACAGGCACGCACCGGTCCCCGCGGCACGCTCGAAGCCAACCTCACAAGCCCCCGCGCCACCGCGCGGATCAAAGGCGAGATGCGTCGGGGACAGTTCGTGCAGAACGGACCCACCCAGGTCCGCCTCCTCGTGATCCGCCCCGAGCTCATGGAAGCCCTCGGCGGAAGTCTTCCCCTCGTCGCCACCATGGAGAAGACCACCTCCGATGAACCCGCCATGGTCGAGGCCTCCGACCTCAGCGTCCCGCTTGACAAGGACCTTTCCAAACTCAACGGTGTGATCGGCGTCGATCTCGGCGTTGCGCGCTTCACCACCAACTCCATCCTGGGTTCGCTGCTCAAGGCCGTCGGCGGTCGAGACTCCGGAGCGATCGGCCGCAAGGTCGAGCCCTTCGTCGTACGCATCGTCAACGGCGTCGCCACCTACGACCGCTTCCGCCTCCCCCTCGGCGAGTTCAGCATCGAGACCCGCGGCTCCGTCGATCTCGTCAGCAGGAAGGTCAACCTCGTCGCCTACGTCCCTTTCTTCGCGCTCACCGATGAAGCAATGGGCCCCATCCGCCTTGGCCTGGGTGGCCGGCTCGATATCCTCGACCGCACCACCATGGTCCCCATCACCATCAAGGGCGATATGAACAACCCCGGGGCGATGATCGATGTCCCCATGTTCCTCCAGGAAACCGGCAGCAACCTCATCAAGACCCCCGGCCGAATCATCGAAGGCATCGGCGACCTGCTCGGCGGCAATCGCAACCAGCAGTCCCCCAAGCCCGACGACAAGTAGCCTTGGTACCAGCCACGCGCCCGGCCCCCCTCCCGCTGCGCCGCGGCACCGGTTACGCTACACCTCGATGCCCACCCTCTCTGTCGCCATCGTCTGCAAAGACAACCAGCAGACCATCGCGCGCACTCTCGACTCCGTGCGAGACCTCGTGCGCGAGTTCAATGGAGAGCGTGGCGCGGCTCAGCGCGGAATCGTCGCTATCGACTCCGGCTCGACCGATGGCACCATCGCCCTGCTCGAATCGCACAACGCCCGCATCATCCGTTCCCCCTGGCTCGGCCACATCAAGACCAAGCAGCTCGCCCTCGATTCCTGCACCTCAGACTGGATCCTCTCGCTCGATTCCGATGAGTCCCCCGAGCCCGACCTCATCTCCTCCATCCGCGCTGCCCTCACGCGCAACGACTCCGCCGTCGCGGGCTATGAGCTCAACCGCAAGGTCTACTACCGCAACACCCCGCTCAACCACGCCTGGCAGCCTGAGTGGCGTCTCCGCCTTGTCCGCCGCGGCATGTGCGTCTGGGGCGGGCACGACCCTCACGATGTCCTCGCGCCAATCGACTCTGCCGCGCGAATCGATCGCCTCTCCGGTGCGCTCCGCCACGATTCCATCTCCTCCTTCGCCGACTTCCTCATCAAGCAGGCCGCGCACAGCCGCACCATGGCCGCGAGCCTCCACGCCGCGGGCGTTCGCGGCAGCTACACGCGCTTGCTCATCTCGCCCCCCGCCGCAGTCCTCAAGCAGCTCATCTTCAAGCGTGCCTTCCTCGACGGCTGGCCCGGCTGGCTCGCCGCGGCATCCACCGCGGCCTCCGCCCTCATGAAGCACGCCATGCTCATCGAGCTTGGCCGCACCGCGCGCGATGCGCCGAAAGAGTGATCCCAGGCGCACCGCGCCCCCTTCCCGGCCGAGCCGAACGGTTACCGCTTGCGGCGACACGCGAACAACCCGCCGAGCCCCAGCAGCACACCCGCGCCCGGCGCAGGCACCCACATCTCGATGTTGTCAACCGCGAACGGCTGCGGCACATCAAAGATACCCCAGATATTCACCCGACCGATCGGCACCGCCGAGAACACGCCGACGAAGTTCTTCGCCGGTTCGGTTGGCGTCGGTCCGGCCATGACAAACGAGCCCAGCACGTTGTCGAACTGGTCGTACGCGCACACCACAAACCCGCCATGACCCTGTGCAAAGCCCGGGTATGTCGAGAGATCCACCCCGATCGCGGTTTTATCGTTGCTTGTGAAGATCAGATCGATGCTCGAGAACAGCTGATACAGGAACTCATCGGTCCCGACCTTGATGCTGTTCGAGCCCAAGAACCCTGCGCCGTTCACCCACAGCGCGTTCTCGTTGTTGGAAGGGTTCGTCGTCGGCGGGCACGGCCCTGGCGTGATGTTGGTCTGAATGATCAGGTTCGTCGCGTTGATCCCGGACTCAAACGTCGGCCGCGGCACCCCGTTCTGAAGCGAGTTCGGGAACGGAACCTTCGCCCCCTGCTCAACGGTCGATTCCTCGAAAGTCTCGACGCCCTTGAGCATCTTCCCGTTCAGATCGTTGTTCAGATGAAACTCCGACTGCGAGGTGTAGAACGTCGCAATCCCCGCCAGCGCAGGGGACGAAGCCATCGCCACAACAGCCAACGCGGTGCGCATGCCAACCATGATCTCTCTCCTCGTGTTGTGGATGCGGCCCTCCCGAGCCTGCACCCGGTCTCGTCTCTCGAGACAGTCTTACCACAACGCTCCCAAACCTTGCAGGTGCCTCCGCATGGTCGGGAACGAGGCCTCACCAATCCCAGCCTTTGTTCGTCCGGCGTACGCAGCGCAGCTCTCCGCCGCCTAACGGCCTCGCCCTTTTCCGTTGAATCTACGCCGCGGCGATCTACGCAAGCCGCGCGCAATCCACGTACCATCCGTCTCCTTGAGCGAACCCCCTCCCAACCCCCCGCCTACTCCCTCCCAGGTCGGCATCCCCGAAAAAATCGGTCCTTACCGCGTTGAACGCGAGGTCGGCCGCGGCGGCATGGGCCTGGTCTACCTTGCCCGTGATCCCCGCCTCGACCGCCCCGTCGCCATCAAAGTCCTCCCCGATGCCTTCGCCGCCGACCCTGCCCGCCTCGCGCGCTTCGAACGCGAGGCCCGAACACTCGCCGCGCTCAACCACCAGAACGTCGCGGCCATCTACGGCCTCGAAGAGCACGACCACCGCCGCGTCCTCGTCCTCGAGTTCGTCCCCGGCAACACCCTCGGCCGCCTGCTCGAACGCGGCCCTCTCCCCGTCGATGAGGCGCTCCGCATTGCCATGCAGATCGCCGAAGGGCTCGAAGCCGCGCACGAACGCGGCATCGTTCACCGCGACCTCAAACCCGAGAACGTCAAGGTGACGCCCGAAGGCATCGCCAAGGTCCTCGACTTCGGCCTGGCCAGCAACGTCCAGTCCGACATCTCTTCTGCCTCCACCGCCACCCGTTCCCCCGGCCTCACCCAGCAGGGAATGGTCATCGGCACACCCGGCTACATGTCCCCCGAGCAGGCCCGCGGCCTCACCACCGACCGCCGCACCGACATCTGGGCCCTGGGCTGCGTGCTCTTTGAGCTTCTCTCGGGCGCAAAGGCTTTCCCCGGCGAAACCGCCACCGATGCCCTCGCCGCCGTCCTCGACCGCGAGCCCGACTTCACCCGCCTCCCACCCGTCACGCCCGGACGCATCCGCGACCTCCTGCGCAAGTGCCTCGCCAAGGATGCGCGCAAGCGCCTGCGCGATGCCGGCGATGCCCGCATCGAGATCGAAGAAGCGCTCAGCCAGCCCCTCTCTGGTTGGTTCCGCATCCCCGGCGACCGTTCCGGCAGCGCCGATGAAGGCACCTTCAAGCCCCGCCCCGTCGCGCGCCTCTCGATGCTCCTCGCCCCGACCCGCGAGATCTCCAACCTCTCCCGCAGCGCGCTGGCCGTTGCGCCCGATGGCTCCGCGGTGGTGTTCGTCTCGGGCGTTGCCCCCGACACACAGCTCTTTGTCCGCCGCTTCGAGGACATCGAGGCCAAGCCCATCCCCGGCACCCTCGGTGCCGAGTCACCAACCTTCAGCCCCGACGGCACGAGGCTCGCCTTCTTCGCGGATGGACGCCTGAAGCGCGTCGCGTTGGCCGGCGGAGCGCCTGTGCCCCTCGCGCCCGCGCCGCGGCCCCAAGGCGTCTGCTGGGGCGCCGATGAGTGCATCTACTTCGTCCCCGACTGGCAGAAGCCGGTGCTGCGCATCCATGCAGGCGGCGGAAGCTCATCGGGCGGGAGTGCGATCGCCAACATCGAGACCGTCGCCGAGCCCGATCTTTCCGGCGGCGAGATCGCGCTGCTCTGCCCCGAGCTTCTCCCCGGCGGCAAGCACCTCCTCTGCGCCGCCTACGGCGGACGCGGCCGCGCCGGCGCTTCTTCCGCGCTCGATGAATCTCCCATCGTCGCCATCGATCTGAGCACCCTGCAGCGCAAGCCCCTCATCCATGCCGGCGCAAACCCGCGATACGTCGCCTCCGGTCACCTGCTCTTCACGCGCGGCGGCTCCCTCTTCGCCGCGCCCTTCGACCCCGAGCGACTCGAGGTCCTTGGCACGCCTGCCCAAGTCATCACCGGCATTCTCGGCAACGCTCTTGGAGGCTCCGCACATTGCGGCTTCTCCATCGAAGGCACCATGGCCTATGCGCCCGGTGAGGTCGCAAGCGCGGAGCACACCCTGCTCCTGGCCGCGCGCAGCGCCGCCCCCGGCACAGAACCCGTCCCCGCCATCACCCATCGCGGCCCGTTCGTCGCCCCCGCCATCGCCCCCGCAGGGCCTCGCCGCGTCGCGCTGCAGGTCATGGGCCCCACCGACCAGCTCTGGGTCCACGACCTCGATTCCGGTGCCGCGACCCAGCTCACCTTCCACGCCGACAACTCCTGTCCAGTCTGGTCCCCCGATGGCCAGTACATCGCCTTCCGCTCCAATATGGGCGGCAGGCCCGAGCTATATCGAATCCCTGCGGATGGCTCAAGCCCGCCCGAACTGCTGCTCAGTTCCGATGGCGCGCCCGTGCCCACCGGCTTCTCGCCCGACGGGGCATTGCTCATCTTCACCCGCGCCCGCCCAGCCGGTGGTACCGAGATCTGGTCCGTCAAAGTCGGTGAGCCCGCCTCCGCTCGCCCGGTCGTGCAGATCGCCCTCGGCGCATGGGGCGGAACCATTTCCCCCGACGCCCGCTTCCTCGCCTTCGTCAGCGAACAAAGCGGCCGGCCCGAGGTCTATGTCCAGCCCATGTCCGCGGCCGGCGCGCCAAACCCCCAGCGATGGCAGGTGACAAGTGGGGGGGGTGGTGCGGGCGATAGTGGCCACGCACCCATCTGGTCACGCGCCGGCGGCGAGCTTTTCTATCGTTCCCAGGGCCAGGTGATCTGCTCCCGCGTCGCCGTCGAACCCAGCTTCCAGCTCGGCCGGCCCCGTACCGTCGCGCAGGGCGCCTTCCTCCCCGCAACGCCCGCCACCGCCAACTACGACGTCTCCGCCGATGGCCAGAGTGTCTTTGTGCTGCGTGCCCGTGATGACGCCAAGCCCGCGCGCGAGCTCCGTGTCATCCTCAACTGGTTTGATGAACTCAACCGCCTCTCGCCCCACAGCCAGCAGGTCCGCGCGACGCCGGCCTCCCGCATCGTCCCGCCCCGCCCGAGCTACAACAGCAGCGCGGGAACGCTGGCCTGATCGCTCACACCGCCGCGGGCGCGGGTTCCGCACGCCCCGCGCTCTGCTCGCGGCCCGCCGCGCCCGGCGACACACCCGTGTACTTGTACACCCGATCCAGCCGCGGCCCCATCCGGCACAGCAGCTCATGCGCGATCGTGCCGCCCGCATTCGCAAGCGCAGGCAGATGGTTCGGCGCGGATGCATTGACACCCACCAGCTCCACCTCCGCGCCCGCAAGCTCAAGCCCCGCGCGCCCCGGCTGCACAAAGCTCGGCGGCAGGTCCGTCACATCAACCGTGATCTGGTCCATGCTCACGCGTCCCACCACCGGTGCAAACAACGTCTCCCCGGATGCGTTCTCCGTCGTCGCCGCCTGCACGCCATGAATCGTCTTGCGGTCCCAGCGCTTCCCCGTAAAGCCCACCATCCCCGGCCCGCCAGTGGGCGAGCCGCCCAGCGAACGCGGATACCCGTCGGCATAGCCAACCGGGATCATCGCGATCTTCGTCATCTTCCCGTCGGCGCGCTTTGGCGCTCGCCACGTCGAGCCATACCCAACGGGCCAACCCGCCGGGATCTCCTCGATGTGCGCAATTGTGCTCGTCCAGCGCACCGCCGGCTCCATCATCGCGGCCTCCGCCGAAAACTCCATGTCCGCCATTCCGTGCCCCGCCTTGTTCCACACCGCCCCGCCCACCATGCCGTACAACGATTCACCCATGCGCACCATCGTGCCGTGATATGCACGCGATCGGAACGCGCCGCACGAGTTCGCCGCGTGCACCTCCAGCTCCGCAATCCCGCCCGAGATAAGTGTGCCGCGATGCCCGATGAGCGCGGGGTTGTGCCCGCTCGCCGCCGCCGCCTTGAGCATCGGGCTCACGCGGTCGACAAACTCCCGGAACATGCCCCACTGACCCGCGGTCAGCGCGGGGTCATCGCCCGGCGAGGAGAAGTGCGTCATAAGCCCAGCCAGCCGCACGCGACCGGAACTGAGCACCCGCTCAACGATCCGCGCCGCCTCATCAGGACGCTCGCCCCCGCGCGACAGCCCGGTATCGAGCTGCACATGCACCGGCATGCTCACCCCTACCCGCCCGGCAAGCTCGCTCACCGCGATCAACTGGTCCATGTCGTGAATGACCAGGTGCAGCCGCCCGCCCGCCGCGGCCCGATACAGCGGGTCGTTGCGATCCACACCCGCGACGGGCATCAGCACCAAAATCGGCGCATCGGTGACCGACTCAAACAGCGAGCGAGCCTCATCAAGGTTGTACACCGCGAACATCTTCGCGCCCGCAACGGCGAGCCGCTTCGCAATCCGCGCTGCGCCCATTCCGTATGCATCTTGCTTCAGAACGGCGCACACCCCCGCGCCCCCCAGCGTCCGATCGGGTCCCGGCCCGACAAGGCGGAGAACCCTCGCCAGGTTGCGTTCGATCGCGCCAAGGTCGATCTCAAGTCGGCTGGTGGACACGGCTGCTCCCGCGGTTCGTCCCGACCTCGAAGACGGCGATTTCCGCGTCCTTGTATCGACCCTTCGGATTCCCTACGATCAACAGCGGTTACACGTGCCGCGGCGGGATGAATCCTACACCGCAAGGCAATCCTTAAAAACGCGATCTTCCGCACACGCATGATGTCAGACACAGACCAGCCGTCCGTTCCAGATCACCGTCCCGAAGGTTCCGGCGCGCCGGGCGATGGCCAGCCGCGCAAGCGACGCCGCCGGCGGCGAGGGGGTGGCGATGCGAATGGGGGTGGCGGTGGTGGTGGCCAGTCCGGCCGTGGCGGTGGCGGTGGCGGCGGTGGGGGTGGCGGTGGCCATGGCGGCCCATCTCGCGAGAGTCAGCATCACGATGGTGGTGGCTCCGGTGCAGGCCTGACCGCCGGAAACCGTCTCAGCCGCGTTCGAGCCAATGCTCCTCCGCCCCCTCCCAAGGATGGCAAGGATGAGATCTTCGACCGATCCAAGCAGTTTGCTGATCTGGGGTTACGCGAAGATGTGCTTCGCGGCATTACCGAGGCCGGATACTTCTTTCCGACCTACATCCAGGCCCGCATCATCCCGCTCATCCTCAGCGGCCGCGATGTCCTTGGCCAAGCCAAGACCGGCACCGGCAAGACTGCCGCGTTCGGCCTCCCGCTCCTCTCTCGAATCACCAAAGGCACGCCCTTCCAGGCGATTGTCCTCGTCCCGACCCGCGAACTCGCCCTGCAGGTCGCCGCCGATCTTGCCGAACTCGGCCGATACTCGGATCTGTCCATTCTCCCGGTCTATGGCGGGCAGAACATCGCCACCCAGGCCAAATACCTCTCCCGCGGCCCGGAAGTCATCGTCGCCACCCCCGGCCGCATCATGGACATGGTCGAACGCGGCTATCTCCACTACGGCAACATCAAAATGGCCGTCCTCGACGAAGTCGACCGCATGCTCGACATCGGCTTCCGCGACGACATCCGCCGAATCCTCAAGATGTGCCCGGTCGAGCGCCAGACAATCTTTGTTTCCGCCACCATCTCCTCCGAGATCGAGTCTCTTGCCCGAACTCACGCCCGCGATGCCGAGAAGATCGTCGCGGCGGAGGGATCACTCACCGTCACTCTCGTCAAGCAGTTCTACCTGGCCGTGCAGCCTTGGGATAAGCGTGCGCTCCTGGCGCACCTGCTCTCCCACGAAGACCCCGCCCTCACCCTCGTCTTCTGCCGCATGAAGCGCACGGTCGATGAACTGGTCATCTACCTCGCCCGCAAGGGTGTGGTTGCCCACGCCATCCACGGCGACATGTATCAGGCCAAGCGCAACAAGGTGATCGACCAGCTTCGCTCCGGCGAGCTCTCGGTGCTGATCGCCTCGGACCTTGCATCCCGCGGGCTCGATGTCGATGGCATCTCGCATGTCATCAACTACGACCTCCCTGAAGACCCCGAGATCTACGTCCACCGCATCGGCCGCACGGCCCGAGCAGGCAAAGATGGCGTGGCCTGGTCGCTGGTCACACCCGAACAGGGGCCGCTGCTGACGACCATCGAGCTCTTCATTAACGCAGAGATCCCCAAGCTCGAGTACCCCGACTTCACGCCAGGACCCCTCCCCGCGGGCGTGATGCAGAGCAAGGCCCTCGACGAGAAACGCGTGCAGGTCGCCAAGCAGTACAACCGCTTCGCCACAACCGGGCCCGCGGCGATCGGCCATATCTCCAGCCCCACCCCGGCCGATGCAGACCCCACCCGGTTCCCGGGAGGAGTCATTCCAAAGGGCATGCCCAACAAGCGCATGATGGGGCGTGTGAAAACTGCGCGTTCAATGAAAGCTGCGATTTCACAGAGTCTGTTGCCTAAAGCCGATCATCCCCCCCCCCAGGTGCCGCCGATGACGACTCCCGAGTCGTGAGTTTGCCGGCGCCCGGGTGAACGTTTCACTCGGGATCGCTTTTTGGTTGCAGTTCCCCATGTTCTCGTTTAGATTGAAGACACTCAAAGGCTCCGCGCGTAGCGGTGCGGCTTCCATTCGGGAAGTTGCTGTGGCCCACGGTGTGTCTTCCGTGTTGTCGAGAAGAAGAAGAAGAGGTGTATGCATGAGAACTCGTTCCTGTAATGTCGTGCGGGCCACGCTTGTGGCCTGTGGGACAATCGGTCTGCTGGCGTCGCTTGCGACAGCGCAGCAGGCTCAGAAGTCCGATCCGTCCCAGATGAAGAAGGTTGATCCTGCCCAGGTTCAGAAGAAGAACCAG
>Ga0163144_10019288_pt1 | contig 13726 bp, 10 predicted proteins | sample OliLak19BULKMAT1_FD_123175 | JGI IMG/M metagenome (GOLD analysis project Ga0163144, IMG submission 123175) | Freshwater microbial mat bacterial communities from Lake Vanda, McMurdo Dry Valleys, Antarctica - Oligotrophic Lake LV.19.BULKMAT1 | ecosystem: Environmental > Aquatic > Freshwater >... | reverse complement strand
GCACACTTGGAGCCGCAGCGCTCGCCTTGCAGGCCGCAGTCAAGCCAGAGGCTTGCCTTCTTCGCGCTGTCCAAGTGTGCGCGGGCACACTTGGAGCCGCAGCGCTCAGCCTTGTCAGCGCATCCCATCGCAGCCCAATCGGGCGCGTCCAACTGCGATTTCCAGGATAACGCACTTGGTGGCCGGTTCAGGATCCGGTCTATTTCTGCTTGACTGGAATACCATGACCACCATGACCACCATGACCACCATGACCAACAACCCCATCCCGATCGGCGGCCTTGCCCACATAGGTATTCGTGTGCACGACCTGGAGCGCTCGGTCGCGTTTTACGCTTTGCTCGGATTCGAAAAGACTGCTGGTCCGATTGGGCCGGAGCCGGTGGCGATTCTGCAGCACCCGAGTGGCCTGGAGATCAATTTGATTTTGAACGCGCCACAGGCCGAGAGCCCGAACATACTGATGGACGTGCCCGACAAACATGCCGGGATCACCCATTTTGCGTTACTGTGTGATGACATTCTGTCGGCACGCGATCAACTCGCCGAGGCAGGCGTAGCGTTGAGCGCAGGCCCGATCCGCTTCGGCCCCGGGGCGCAGGGTATCTTCGTGCGTGACCCGGACCGCAACGTGATCGAACTGCACCAACGCGGTTGACCGACCGGAGGAACTCAACCCGGTGCGGCCAACGCTATCGAGTTGGCAAAGTGTTCCTGCAAATCCGTTTCCCGCAACAGCCGGTTGCGGTCGCAGTATTCGCGCCAGACCTGCACCAGCCCGGCGCGGATCTCCAGCACACCGACGACCGGTACCGCGCCGTTGTTGCCGTTGTGGAAAAAGCGGTCGACGCGTTCCATGAACACGACGCCGTCGATCACGCCGATGTGGCGGGTATCAAGGCTGATGCGGTCGATGCCCTTGCCCAGATGACGGATACGCGTGGCAATTGCGGCGCGTCCCACCACCGGTTCCACCATCATCGAGTGCAACACACCGTCAGAGGCGAACAACTCGCCGACCAGGGGCCAGTCGCAGGCGTGCCAGATAGCGACCATTGCATTGGCAGCTGCCAAGCTTTCCGGATCTTCCCGGTTTTGCGTGGGACCGGTCCTTTCTCAGGGCGACAGCTGAATTTCTTTTTCGAACAGTGCCACCGCCGTGGCGCCGACTTGCCGGGTGTCGAAGTAGGCGTAGGCGCCGACCCCCAGCGCGCCGGCCAATGGCAACCAGCGCGACAGGCTCGACCCGATCACTTTCTTTGACAGGTGCACGCCGATTTTCTGCGCTATGGTCTGCAATACGGCGAGTGACACGCGCTGTATCAACCAGCGTTCGCCCGCACGCACCACCAGATCACGCAGGGCCTGCGATGCCAGGTGCCGGAACAGGCAGTACAGCATCTGCTCGCGCGACAGGGTATGGGTCTTGCCATACACGGCGGCAATGTCGGCGACCAGTTGCGACTGGATCTTCCACACCGCCAGCAGGTCGGGAAGCACCGTCAGCAGTCCCAGCGGACCAGGTGGCAGGGCCAGTGAGCCTGAGGTGGCCGCCGCTTTGCGTGCGGCTGCGCGCACCAGCACCGCCGCCCGGGCTTGCGGGTTGGCCACCGGCTGCTGGCGGCTGGCGGGGATCACGCCCACGAAATCCAGCAGCACCTCGCTCAATCTGCCGGCGCTGCCGCCGCCAGGAACAACCAGTGGATAGTCCATACGCTTCACATGTCCTTTCCTTCACCGCCGCCACCGTTCAAGCGGTACCGCCGGACCAGGCTTGCGCGCCGACCAGGGTCCAGATTAATTGCCGCTGCGTTGCGACCCACCACCGCCAGCAGGCGCTCGTCCATCACGCGACGCCACAGTGGTGGCACATAGGCGATCAAGAACATGCCGAAGTATCCACTGGGCAGGCGTGGCAGCGCCGGGAAGTCGCGCAAAGACTGGTATCGGCGCAAGGGATGGGCATGGTGGTCAGAATGGCGCTGCAAATGGAACAGTGCCCAGTTCGAGAATATATGGTTGCTGTTCCAGGAGTGGTGTGGCTGACACGGTTCGTAACCGCCACCCGCACGCTGCGCACGCAGCAAGCCGTAGTGCTCGACGTAGTTGGCCGACGTAAGCTGGAAGTTGGCCCAGAACGACGCCACCAGCAGGAACGGCAGGATCTGCAGACCCAGCCAGGCCACCAGCGCCGCCCACAACAGCAGGGTCAGCAGCGCCGGTTGCAGGATCTCGTTGTGCCGCGACCAGAACGGCTGACCTCGGCCATGCAGGCGTTCTTTCTCCAGCCCCCATGCGCGCACCAGGGCACCGGGCATTTCGCGCAGTGTGAAGTGGTAGATGGATTCGCCCATGCGTGCCGAGGCGGGATCGAGCGGCGTAGCAACGTCGCGGTGGTGGCCGCGGTTGTGCTCGACGCTGAAATGGCCATACGCAGTAGGCGCAAGGCTGATGCGGGCCAGAGTGCGCTCCAGTGGCGTGTTCTTGTGGCCCAGTTCGTGGCCGAGGTTGATGCAAAAGCCTCCCACCGCCCCGCAGATCAGCACCATCGCCAGCAAGCCATGCCAGGGAAGCTCGTGGCGCGCGACGAACCAGGCACAAAAAACAAACGCGGCCCACAATGCCGGTACCAGCAGGTAAGTGATCCAGCGGTAGTAGTGGTCGGCGTTCAGTGCCGCTACGGCTGATTCGGGCGGATTGTGATGGTCTTCGCCGAACAGCCAGTCCAGCAGCGGTACGACCAGGTAAAAAAACACGACTGGAATCCACAGGGCGCGCGGATCCCCGCTGAGCAGCATCAGGGCCGGGCCGATGGTGACCGAACAGGGCACCCACAGCGACAACAACCAGGCGTAACGCTTGGGGTCGCGGTAGTGCTGCATCAGACCCCCACCGACTCCAGCTTGGCCGACACATCCAGCCACTGGTCCTCGAGCTGTTTGAGTTCGTCGTTCACCGACTTCAGCCGTTTGCCCAGTTCGGCGATCTCGGACGGGCGCACTGCCGAGACCAGGTGCGACTCCAGCGCCGCGCCTTCGCCGTTCAGGACGGCCATGCGCGCTTCGAGTTGCTCAAGGTCGGACTTCTTCGCGGCGCGGGCGGCAAACGGGTTCGCCGCCGCTCTCGAGTCGCCTCGCGCTGCGGCGCGCGTGGCGGCGGCGCTTCCCTGTTTGACCTCTTCGCGCTGGCGTTTGGCCTCGTCGAGCAGATACTTCTGGTAGTCGTCCAGATCGCCATCGAAGGGAGCGACCCCGCCCCGCGAGACCATCCAGAATTCGTCGCACACCGAGCGCAGCAGGGCGCGGTCGTGGCTCACCAGCATCACCGTGCCCTCGAATTCGTTGAGCGCCATGCCCAGCGCCTCGCGCGTGGCCAGGTCCAGGTGGTTGGTGGGTTCGTCAAGCAGCAGCAGGTTTGGGCGTTGCCAGACGATCATGCATAGCACCAGGCGCGCCTTTTCGCCACCACTCATGCTGCCCACGCCCTGCTTGACCATGTCGCCGCCAAAGTTGAAGTTGCCCAGGAAACTGCGCAGATCCTGTTCGCGCGTGGCCTGCCCTGCAATCTTGCCGGCCGCGGTCAGCGTGCGCACCAGGCTGATCATGTGCTCCAGCGGGGTGTCGGCGGGGCGCAGGACGTCGAGCTCCTGCTGCGCGAAATAACCGATATTCAGGCCGCGGCCTTCGGTGACGTCGCCGGCCAGTGGCAGCAACACGCGTGCCACCGTCTTCACCAGGGTGGACTTGCCCTGCCCATTGGCGCCCAGGATACCGATGCGTTGCCCGGCCAGTACCGAGCGGCTGACGTTGCGTACGATGACGCTGGGCGATGTGCCAGCCGGAGCCTGCGCGGGCGCCGGGTAACCGAAACTTACACCCTGCATGGACAACATCGGATTGGGCAGATTGGCCGGTTCCTTGAACTCGAAGCTGAAGTCGGCCTCGGCCAGCAAAGGTGCAATTTTCTCCATCCGGTCGAGTGCCTTGACCCGGCTTTGCGCCTGTTTCGCCTTGCTCGCCTTAGCCTTGAAGCGGGCGATGAATTTCTGCAGATGGGCAATCTTGTCCTGCTGTTTTACGAAGGCGTTTTGCTGCAACTCCATCTGTTCGGCGCGCATGTCCTCGAACTTGCTGTAATTGCCGCTGTAACGCACCAGTTTGGCGGCGTCGATATGCAGGGTGACGTTGGTCACCGCGTCGAGGAACTCGCGGTCATGGCTGATCACCACCATCGTTCCTTCGAAGCGCTTGAGCCAGGTCTCGAGCCAGACCAATGCGTCCAGGTCCAGGTGGTTGGTCGGCTCGTCGAGCAGCAACAGGTCGGCCGGGCACATCAGCGCGCGCGCCAGTTGCAGCCGCATGCGCCAGCCACCAGAGAAGCTGTTGACCGGTTGGTCCAGTTCCGTGGTCTTGAAGCCAAGGCCCAGGATCAGCGCCTGCGCGCGTGCCGGGGCATCGTGGGCGCCGGCGTCCTGCAATTCCATGTAGGCATGCGCCATGCGGTCGCCATCGTCAGCGGCTTCCGCTGCCGCCGCTTCCGCCTGGGCTGCCAGCAGCCGGCTGTCGCCGTTGACCACGAAGTCAGTCGCTCCTTCTTCGGTTTCGGGCATGTCCTGCGCCACCTGGCCCATGCGCCACTGGGCCGGAATACTGAAATCGCCGCTGTCTTCGTGCAGCGACCCGTCCAGCAATGCGAACATGGACGACTTGCCCGCGCCGTTGCGGCCAACGAGGCCGACTTTTTCGCCCGGATTGAGCGTGATCGAGGCGTTGTCCAGCAGCACCTTGGCACCACGGCGCAGGGTCACATTCTTCAGGTTGATCATCGATGGGTGTTCAGTGTTGCCAATGCGGCATATGTCAATGCGCAGACTTGGTCTGCGCCCGCGCTGGTGTCGAGCCAGACTGCCTGCAAGCGCGGAAAAGCGGATTCAAAATTGGCGCGTTCGTTGCCCACTTCCAGCACCAGAGCCGCTTCCGGTTGCAGGTGGGCAGTGGCACCGCGCACCAGTTGGCGCACGAAGTCCATGCCGTCGGTGCCACCCGCGAGCGCCAGCGCTGGTTCGGCCCGGTATTCGGGCGGCAGCGTGTGCATGCTGGCGCTATTAACGTAGGGCGGATTGCACAGCACCAGGTCGTAGTGGCCGTCGGCGGCGGCCAGGGCGTCACCCTGCAGCAAGCGGATGCGCCCGGTCAGGCCGTGTTGCTGCAGATTGATCTGCGCCACTTCCAGAGCCGGGGCCGAGAGGTCGCTGGCGTCAACGGCCAGGTGCGGCCAGGCCAGTGCTGCGAGTACAGCCAGGCTGCCACCACCCGTACACAGGTCCAGCAGGCGCTCGCTGCCCTCGGGTAGCCAGTAATCGAGCTCACCGGCGACCAGCAATTCGGCAATCAGGCTGCGCGGGACAATGGCGCGCTCGTCGCAATAGAAGGACCGGCCCTGCAACCAGGCTTCGCGCATCAAGTAGGCGGCTGGCTGGCGACTGCTGATTCGGCGTGCTAGCAGCGCCTGCACCTGGTCGAGCTGTTGCTGGCTGATCGCCGTGGCTGGGTCCATACCTCCGTCGTCAAGATCGGAATCCAGGGGCAGGCCGAGTTGCCACAACACCAGCCATGCGGCTTCGTCAAAGGCGTTGCTGGTGCCGTGGCCGAATACCACCCCGGCGTGCTCCAGCGCGTTGGCGCTGGACTCGATCAACTGGCGCGGGGTCATGCCGGACTACCTGCACCCAGTCGCTCCAGCACGCGCCGGTAGACGTTCTTAAGCACCTCGACTTCGCCACGCTCGATGTGTTCGTTGACCTGGTGGATGCTGGCATTGGGCGGCCCGAGCTCGACCACCTGCGGGCAGATATTGGCCAGGAAACGCGCATCGCTGGTGCCGCCGGTGGTGGACAGTTCGGTGTGCAGCCCCGTCTCTGCCAGGATCGCCGAGCGCACAGCAGCCACCAGGCTGCCTTGCGCAGTCACGAAGGGCAATGCGCCCACGGTCCATTCAATGGAATGTGGCACCTGGTGTTTCTCGAGTACCGCCAGCACGCGCTGCTGCAGGCTTTGCGGCGTGGACGCGGTGGAGAAACGGAAGTTGAAGTCCAGCCCCGCCGTACCGGGCACCACATTGCCGACCCCGGTGCCGGCGTGCAGATTGCTGACCTGCCAGGTGGTGGGGGGGAATGCGTCCGTCCCTGCATCCCACTGCATCGCTGCCAATTCGGCCAGAGCCGGGGCGAGCAGGTGTACCGCATTGCGTGCCAGGTGTGGATAGGCAACATGGCCCTGCACACCCTGCACCGTCAGCTTGCCGCTGAGGCTGCCGCGGCGCCCGTTCTTGATCATGTCGCCACTGCGCTTCACCGAAGTCGGCTCGCCGACGATGCAGTAGTCCAGGTGTTCGCCACGCCGGGTCAACTCCGCGCAGACCTTCACCGTGCCGTCGTGTGCCGGGCCCTCCTCGTCGCTGGTGAGCAGCACGGCGATGGACAGTGGGGTATGTGGCTGTTCGACCAGAAACTCTTCGGCAGCGACGACAAACGCCGCAATCGACGACTTCATGTCACTGGCGCCGCGCCCAAACAGTTTGCCGTCGCGGTGGGTCGGTACAAAGGGGTCGCTGTTCCACTGGTCCAGCGGGCCAGTCGGCACCACATCGGTGTGGCCGGCAAACACCAGGGTTTTGGCGGTGCCGGTCGCGCCGACACCGGCGACGCGCTTGGCCCACAGGTTGCGCACGCGCCAGCTCGCAGGACCGTACTCCAGCACTTCGCAGGCGAAACCGACCGCTTCCAGGCGGCGCTGGACGATGGCCTGGCAGCCGGCATCGGCCGGGGTGATCGATGCGCGTGAAATCAGCTGTTCAGCGAGGTGCAGCGCGTGCGACATCAGTGCTTGACATCCAACGTGATCTCAGTGAACGAGGGCTCGTCGTCCAGGTCTTCCTGGGGCGGTGGCGCTGCGGCTTTGGTGAAGTCGTTTTGCATGCGCCACATCAGGTTGGTCGGTGAATCGGCATTGGCCAGGCCTTCCTTGCGGTCGACGGTGCCGTCCATGATCAGGCGCGCGATATCTGCTTCGAAGCTCTGTGAGCCTTCGGCCATCGATTTTTCCAGTGCTTCCTTGACGGCCGAGAAATCGCCTTTCTCTATCAGTTCCGACACCAGCTTGGTATTGAGCAGCACTTCCACCGATGCGGTGCGCTGCCCGGTCACGGTGCGCAGCAGGCGCTGCGATACCACCGCCTTGAGGCCAGCGGCCAGATCGCCGAGCATGGTCTGGCGCACCTCCACCGGGTAAAAACTCAGGATCCGGTTGAGCGCCTGGTAGCTGTTGTTGGCATGCATGGTGGCCAGGCACAGATGGCCGGACTGGGCATAGGCAAGTGCCGCCGACATGGTTTCGCGGTCGCGGATTTCGCCCACAAGGATCACGTCGGGCGCCTGGCGCAGCGCGTTTTTCAACGCCACCTGCAGCGTTTCGGTGTCGGTGCCAATCTCGCGCTGGTTGACCACCGAGCGTTTGTTCTTGAACAGGAACTCGATCGGATCCTCGATCGTCAGGATGTGGCCCGACACATTCTCATTTCGGTGGTCAATCATGGCGGCGAGGGTGGTGCTCTTGCCCGCGCCCGTGGCACCGACCATCAGCAACAAGCCACGTTTCTCCATGATCAAGTCGCCCAGCACACCTGGCAGCCCGAGCGAGGCGATGGGCGGAATTGTGTTGGTGATAAAGCGGATCACCGCAGCAATCGAACCGCGCTGTCGCATTGCGCTCAGGCGGAAGCGCCCTATACCAGCCAGCGAAAAACCCATGTTCAGCTCACCGGTGGTTTCCAGCTCAACCATCCGGTCAGCCGGTACCACTTCGGACAACAGGTTGCGCGGCGCATCCGGCGGCAATACCTGGTTGTTGATCGGGATACACAGGCCGTTGATCTTGATCAGCGCCGCTGAATGCGCCGACAGGTACACGTCGGAGGCCTTCTTGTCACTCATCAGGCGCAGGATGCGCTCCATCGTGCCGGGGGTTGCCGTCGTCGCCATGGTGTGGTCCTTGTTCGGGTTGGGGATGGGCTGGCCGCCGCAGGTCAGTCGCGCAACAACTCGTTCAGGCTGGTCTTGGCGCGGGTCTGCGCGTCCACCCGCTTGACGATCACGGCGCAGTACAGGCTGTACTTGCCGTCGGCGCTGGGCAAATTACCCGCCACCACCACCGAGCCGGCCGGTACCCGCCCGTAACCAACGGTGCCGTTCGCGCGGTCGTAGATCTTGGTGCTCTGGCCAATGTAGACGCCCATCGAGATCACCGAGTTTTCTTCTACGATGACACCCTCGACGACTTCCGAGCGCGCGCCGACGAAACAGTTGTCCTCAATGATGGTGGGTCCGGCCTGCATCGGTTCGAGCACTCCGCCAATGCCGACGCCGCCGCTCAGATGCACGTTCTTGCCAATCTGCGCGCACGAGCCGACCGTGGCCCAGGTATCAACCATCGTGCCTTCGTCCACATAGGCGCCAATGTTCACGTAGGACGGCATCAGGATCACGCCCTTGCCGATGAAACTGCCACGGCGCGCCACTGCGGGTGGCACCACGCGCACACCGGTGGCTTTCATTGCTGCCTCGTCGAGGTGGGCGAACTTGGTCTGCACCTTGTCGTAGAACCCCAAATCTCCGGCCCGCACTACCGCGTTCTCCTTGAGCCGGAAGCTCAGCAGGACGGCCTTCTTGATCCACTGGTGTGTGGTCCACTGGCCCACGGCTTCGCGTGTCGCCACCCGCAGGCGGCCGCAGTCGAGGTCGGCGATCACTTGTTCGACCGCTTGCAACACCTCCGTGGGGGCAGACTTGACAGACAGGTTGGCGCGGTCGTCCCACGCGGCGTCGATGATGGATTGCAACTGTTGGGTCATGAATTGGCGGGCCAGGAGTTTAGGAAAGTCGCGCTCTGGAGGTGACAAACTGTGCGATACGGTGCGCCGCTTCGACGCATTCGGAGGTTTCAGCCACCAGCGCCATGCGGATGCGTTGTGCGCCAGGGTTGTGTCCGTCCACCTCGCGGGCCAGGAAACTGCCTGGCAACACTGTCACATTGTAAAGAGCGAACAGCTCGAGCGCGAATTCCGTGTCGCTGCAGCCGACGTCGGCCCACAGGTAAAAGCCGGCGTCGGGCAGGGCCACGTCCATCACTGCGGCGAGGATGGGCGTGACGCTGGCGAACTTGTCGCGGTACAGGCACCGGTTCTGCTCCACATGCGCCTCGTCGCCCCAGGCCGCAATGCTGGCGGCCTGAATTACCGGGCTCATGGCGCTGCCATGGTAGGTGCGATAGAGCAGAAATTGCTTGATCAGGGCCGCGTCGCCAGCCACAAAACCGCTGCGCATGCCGGGCACATTGCTGCGTTTGGACAGGCTGGTAAAGGCCATCAGGTTCTTGAACCCGCTGCGCCCGAGCTTTGCGGCGGCTTCCAACGCACCCAGCGGAGGCTCGTCACGAAAATAGATCTCGCTGTAACACTCGTCTGACGCAATCACGAAGCCATATCGGTCGCTGAGCCGGAACAGTTTTTCCCATTCGGACAGGGGCGTCACGGCGCCCGTCGGATTTCCGGGGGAACAAACATACAGCAACTGGGTACGCGACCAGACGGTCTCGGGCACGCTGTCCCAGTCCACGGCGAAATTGCGCGCCGGGTCGGCGGCCACGAAGTACGGATGTGCGCCCGATAGCAGCGCCGCGCCTTCGTAGATCTGGTAGAAAGGGTTTGGGCAGATCACCAACGGGCCCACTTCGCGCCCGTTGTCGGCCGGCGTCGGACCCGGATCGACCACCGTCTGGGCCAGTGCGAACAGCGCCTCACGCGAACCGTTCACCGGCAGCACCTGCGTCGCCGGGTCGAGTTCGAGCGCATAACGGCGCTTGAGCCAGGCGCACAAGGCCGCGCGCAGAGCCACCTCACCGGCGGTCGCTGGATACACCGACAAGCCGCTGGGCGACTGGCTGGCGGCCGCGCCCAGGGCTTGGGCGATGAAGGCTGGGGTCGCGTGTTTGGGTTCGCCAATGCCCAGACTGATGGGGCGCAGCGCCGGGTTCGGCGTGATGCCGGCAAACAACTGGCGCAGGCGCTCAAATGGGTAGGGCTGCAGGCGCTTGAGCAAAGGATTCATGGAGCTGGATTATCAGGGTTTGTACTGTTGCGAAATACGCAACGTCCACCTGTCGTACCGGTAGACAAAAAAGCGAAAATGTGCCCCAATGCAGTAGGGTCTTTGCACCTACGTTCTTGGTGCGCACCCGGTTCGTTGTCAGGAGATTGAAATGCGATTTACTCCCGGTTTTCGTCGGCACGCCCTTGTTGCGGCGCTGTCGGCCATCTACGGTGCCGCGCCGCAGCTGGTCCAGGCCAACCCTACCGGAGCCCAGGTGGTCAACGGCCAGGCTGTGCTGCAGACACAGGGCAACAAGCTCACCGTCACCAACACGCCGGGTGCCATCATCAATTGGCAGAGTTTCTCGATTGGCGCTGGCGAGACCACGTATTTCCAGCAGCAAAGTGCCGCCAGTGCGGTGCTCAACCGGGTGCAGGCGCAAAACCCCAGTCTGCAAAGCCGGATCGACGGCACGCTCGGCTCGAACGGCCGCGTGTTCCTGATCAACCCGAACGGCGTCGTTTTCGGGGCTGGCAGTGTGATTGACACCCAGGGCTTTGTCGCGTCCACCCTGTCGATGCGAGACGACGACTTCAAGGCGGGCAAGCTCAAATTCGCCCGCCAGGGTGCGGCGGCAGACCTGCTGGCGCAGGGCCGTATCAGCTCGGGCAATGGCGATGTCTACCTGGTGGCGCCGAACATCGGTGTGGACGGCAACGCCGTCATTTCGACCCAGGGTGGCAATGTGGTTCTGGCCGCGGGTGAAATGGTCGAAATCACCGGGCGCAACCTGAACGACATCACGTTCGCGGTGCAGAATCCGGGCAACCAGGTGCTCAATCTGGGGACTCTCAGTGGCGGGGCCGTGGGTGTGTTTGCCGGCACGCTGACCCATTCGGGCCTGATCCAGGCGCAGGCCCTGGCGCGCGACGGCAGCAAACTGGTGCTCAAGGCGCTGGGAAATGTCACGCTGGGCTCGGGCAGCACGTCCAGCGCGAACGGCCCGGACTTGGGCGGTCAGGTACACATCGAGTCCCGCTTCGGCAACGTCGTGGTCGACGCCCGGGCCGTGGTCAGTGCCCAGGCCCTGGCCGCGGCGCGGCCATTGGTGATTCCGCGTGGCGGGTCGGTGACGATCAGCGCGCCCGATGGGTTGGTGGCGATTGAACACGAGGCAGTCGTCAATGCGTCTGGCGCACACGGCGGCGCGGTATATGTAGATAGTGCGCGGTTCCTGCAGGACGGCGCGATCCGTGCCGACGGCCAGTACAGCGTGGGTGGAACCATCACCGTGCAGGCCGACAGCCGTATCGTGCAAAGCCGCAACGCGAGCATGACGGCCACCGGGGTCTTGCGCGGTGGTGCGATTCACCTGTCGGTGGACGCAGATCCGGCAGGTGCAGGGCATCTGTTCAGCTCGGCCAGGATCGACGCCAGCGCCAGCACTGGCGACGGCGGCCAGGTAACGGTCACCGGGCGCGAACTGGCGTTTGTTGGTGCGCGGGTACTGGCCAACGGCGACGCGGGTGGGGGGCAGGTGCGTTTGGGCGGTGGTCGCGCTGGCAAGGACAGTTCGATAGCCAACGCGCAAAACATCGTCGCCAGCGGCTCCAGCAGTTTTGAAGCCAGTGCGCGCCAGGACGGTGATGGCGGCAGCGTCATCGCCTGGGCCGACGGTAACAACCGTTTCGCCAGTGTGGTGGAGGCGCGTGGTGGCGTCGGCGGTGGCAACGGCGGCTTTATCGAGGTGTCCGCCAAGCAGGAGACCCAGTTTGGAGGCGTAGCGAACGCAAGCGCGCCACTTGGCAAGGCTGGCATTTTCCTGCTCGATCCCAAGTTCATCCTGATTCAGGCACCGGTGATCACGGCGGGCACTACGGTGGAGTTGATCGACCCGAACCCCGGTACCGGAGATCTTTTCGGCTCAAGTCTGCAGCGCTTCAATATCAACGCGCCAAACGAGACCATCCTGATCGCCAACGGGCTGGACGATCTGGGCGGCACCAATGCCGGTGCGGTTTACCTGTTTGACGGCACCACCGGGGCCCTGATCTCCCATCTGCGGGGCAGTTCGGCCGGTGACCAGGTTGGCAGCCTCCTCCAGTCTCTGGGTGGAAACAACAGGGCTTTGCGCAGCCCGAGTTGGGACAATGCCGGCGTCGTCAATGCGGGCGCGATCACCTGGTTCGATGGCGCTGTGGGGCTGTCGGGCACGGTATCTGCCAGCAACAGCCTGGTGGGCAGCCATGCGAACGATGGGGTGGGCACCAATAACCTGGTTCAGCTGAATTTCGGCACCCGGTATTACACGCACACCCCGCAATGGGACGCCTCGAAGGGCGCGTTGACCTTCATCGATATAAGTGCACCGGTCACTGGTGTGGTCAGTTCAGGCAACAGCCTGGTCGGCAGCTTGGCCAACGACCGGCTCGGCAGTGGCGGCATCTTCAACATCAGTAGCGCGAAAACGCTGGTATTCAGCCCGGAGTGGAACGGCAACAGGGGCGCGGTGACCTGGTTTGACAACACGGCCGGTACTATGGGTGATGTGAGCTCTGCCAATAGCCTGGTTGGTTCGACGGCGGGTGACCAGGTCGGCAGCGGCTTCTACGACTTCTTTGGCACTGGTAAGGTCGCGATTTTCAGCCCGGATTGGAGTAACGGCCTTCTGGCGCAGGCCGGCGCTATCACCTGGGGCAGCACCAGCGTTGCCACGACCGGGGTGGTTGGTGTCGCGAACAGCCTGTTCGGGGCCAATGCATCGGACCGGGTCGGCGACAACGGGATCGATAACCTGGCTTTTGTTGGAGGCTCACAAAAGTACTATGTCCAAACGCCGGACTGGGGTCTCGGCGCTGGCGCTGTCACCTTCGTCGACAGCGTGGCGCCACCCATGGGAGCGGTAACGGCGGCAAACAGTCTGGTCGGGGAAGACCCGTCTTCCCAGATTGGCAGCGGTCAAATCAGAGTGCTCAACAACGGCAACTTCGTCGTCATCAGCCCTGATGCAACCGTCGCTGGTGTGGCCCGTGCAGGGGCCATCACCTGGGCCAGCGGCCTGGGCGGGCCAACGACGCAGGGGGTGGTTGGCGCTGCGAACAGCCTGGTAGGCACCAGCGCGAACGACCGTGTCGGCAATGGAACCTTTGTCGACCTGTTCACCAGCAATTACGTCGTCACCAGTCCGTCCTGGGGCGGTGGTCGCGGCGCGGTGACGTTTGGCAGCGGCACCACGCAGATCATCGGCAACCCGGATCTGGTCGGCACCGTTGGCGGGCACAGCCTGTTCGGCAACAGCAATACCTCGGCCATTGGCAGCGCTGGCGTTCGGGAGTTGAACAGCAGCGGCAACTTCGCTGTCTTTAGTCCCGGCCATGGGCTTGCGCCAGCAGATAATTTCGGAGCGGTCTCGATTGGCGACGCGACAACCGGGTTCCTCGGTGCAAGCACCGCGCCGGTAACGAACAGCAACAGCATTGTTGGTATCCAGGTGGGCGACGCCGTCGGGATCAATCCGGGGTCCAATTTCTTTGACCGCGGGTTTGCCGGTGGTTACTACCTGCTGCGGTCTCCTTTGTTGCG